>Ga0113563_10002740_pt1 | contig 10756 bp, 6 predicted proteins | sample Mud3Dept3metaG_FD_80117 | JGI IMG/M metagenome (GOLD analysis project Ga0113563, IMG submission 80117) | Freshwater wetland microbial communities from Ohio, USA, analyzing the effect of biotic and abiotic controls - Mud 3 Core 4 Depth 3... | ecosystem: Environmental > Aquatic > Freshwater >...
ATTATTAATATTAAACATTACAGCAGATTATGAAAAAATTATTGTCCCTGTCAGTTTTAATCTGTCTGGCTTCCTATACTTATTTTACATCGGCACAGAAGCCAGCCGGCACATTCCCTTTTCAGAATCCCGCTCTTTCCCTGGAGGAAAGGGTTAACGACCTGGTTTCCAGGATGACGCTCAGGGAGAAAGCCGATCAGCTTCTCTATACCGCTCCGGCCATACCCAGACTCGGAATACCTTCGTATAACTGGTGGAACGAAGCCCTTCACGGGGTTGCCAGAGCTGGATATGCAACCGTATTCCCCCAGTCAATCACTATAGCCAACTCATGGGATGAGGGACTTATGTATAATGTTGCAAGTGCTATCTCCGATGAGGCACGTGCAAAATACCATGAATTCCAGCGAAGAGGTAAAACAGGTATATATCAGGGACTTACATTCTGGTCGCCCAATATCAACATCTTCCGCGACCCAAGATGGGGAAGGGGACATGAAACTTATGGCGAGGATCCTTTTCTGACCGGACGTATGGGTTATCAGTTCGTTAAAGGACTTCAGGGCGACGATCCGAAATACCTTAAGGTGGTTGCTACAGCAAAGCATTATGCTGTCCATTCCGGTCCTGAACCGTTGAGACATTCATTCAATGCAAAGGTCAGCGAAGTAGATCTGCGGGAGACCTATCTGCCTGCTTTCCGGACACTAGTTATGGATGCCGGAGCATATTCAGTTATGGGAGCCTATAATATGTTCAGGGATTTTCCGTGCTGTGCCAATCCCATTCTTTACGGGATACTCAGAAACGAATGGGGATTCAAGGGATATATTGTTTCGGACTGCTGGGCAATATCTGATTTTTATAAGTACACAAAATTTGCGAAGGATGCAGCCGAAGCCGCTGCGCAGGCAGTAAAGGCAGGCACCGATCTCGAATGCGGTGTGGATTACAGGAACCTGATGACTGCATTTGACAGAGGTCTGCTTACTGAAGCTGATATTGATATTGCTGTCAAAAGAGTTTATACTGCCCGGTTTAAGCTCGGGATGTTCGATCCTGATAACATTGTGCCATATGCACAGATACCTTTTTTTGTGAATTGCTCTGATTACAACAACACCCTTTCCCGCATTGCTGCACAGAAATCTGTTGTACTTCTTAAAAATCAGAACAACATACTTCCTTTAAGCAAGGCGATAAAAACAATAGCTGTAATTGGTCCAAATGCCGATAATTTTGAATCACTCATCGGTAACTATAACGGCATTCCGAAAGATCCTGTAACGGTTCTCAAAGGGATTAAGAATAAGCTGAAGCCTGAAACAAAGATTATCTATACCGAAGGAAGTGATCTTGCAGAAGGGATTCATAATCTTACTGTTATACCGTCGCGTTATCTTCAGACCCCTGATGGCAGACAGGGCGCTTACGGGGAATATTTCAACAACAGGGATATGACAGGCGAACCTTCATTTACTAGAGTCGATGATCAGATCAATTTCTACTGGGAGCACCTTACTCCCCGTGTTGATCTCCCCGACGATGATTTTGGAGTAAAATGGACAACTTACCTTGTTCCGCCGGTATCGGGCACTTATGCTCTGGGAAGCTGGGGTTCTTCAGGCTATGAGATACTGCTGGAAGGTAAAAGAATAATTTCTGAAAGAAATGAGCATCATGCTTTCCACAAGGAATATTCTGCAGAGCTGCAGGCCGGTAAAAAATATAAGATTGAAGTTCTTTACAGGAATTATTCAGGCGATGCAGATATGAAGCTTTTATGGGCTACTCCGCGTCCCAACCTTATTCAGAAGGCAGTCAGCGCTGCAAAAGAGGCCGATGCTGTTGTGCTTGTCCTCGGCCTTTCCCAGCGTCTTGAGGGCGAGGAGATGCCTATTCAGATTGAAGGATTCCTCGGAGGTGACCGTACAAATCTTAATCTGCCTGCTGTCCAGGAACAGCTTCTGGATGCAGTGGCCGGTGCAGGTAAACCGGTTGTGGTTGTGCTGATGAACGGCGGTGCTCTTTCGGTGAACAAGGCACAGGAAAAGGCTTCTGCCATATTGCTTGCAGGTTATCCCGGCCAGCAGGGGGGAAATGCTCTGGCAGATGTACTTTTCGGGGATTGCAATCCTGCAGGAAGATTGCCTGTAACATATTATAAATCAATAGATCAGATCCCTGCTTTTGAGAATTATGATATGACCGGGAAAACTTACAGATACTTCAATCAGGAACCATTATATCCCTTTGGTTACGGACTCAGCTATACCACTTTCGGTTACAGTAATTTATCCGTTCCTGAAAAAATTATAGCAGGTGAAAAGGTGAAAATCAGTGTGACAGTTACAAATACCGGGAAAGTTGCCGGCGATGAGGTTGTGCAGCTCTATCTTACCGATGAAAAAGCCTCAACACCAAGACCCGTCCGTCAGCTTGAAGGATTCCGGAGAATAACCCTGGTTCCGGGAGAAAGCAAGGTGGTTGAATTTACGCTGGAACCAAGACAATTCTCAATTATAAATAAAAAAGATAAAAGAGTTATTGAACCGGGTTATTTCAATATTACAGTCGGAGGTAAGCAACCAGGCTTCAAAGGATATCTCGATCCTCAGTGCACGCAGGTTCTAACGGGCAGGATAAGGCTTACCGGTAAAGAGGTACCTTTTAATAATTAGCTCCCTTCCCTGGAGGGAATAACAGGTGGTTTATTGCCCTTTAAGCTTTTTTACCAGCCAGGTGTTCAGTTCCTCGGTTTGTTCCGGGAATTGCCAGTGTCCTGTTTCCAGGAATAGATGCAATTCTTTCGGTGCCGTAATGATATTATAAGCCGAGTACATTGATGTTGGCGGGCAGGTGAGGTCGTTGAATCCCCATGTATAATAGCCTGGAATTTTGACTCTTCTCGCAAAATTCACGACATCATAATAACCGAGAGTCTCCACTTCACCCGGCTTTGGCTCAGCATCCCGGAAATAGTGCGGCCATCCGCCTGCCCTTTTATTCAGGTATCCGGTATGGTCACAGAGAGCCGGATATACTGCTGCCATATATTTAATACGGTTATCAAGTCCGGCCGTGACAATTGTCAGAGCCCCTCCCTGGCTGCCGCCTGTTACGGCAACATCGGTTCCGTTAAACTCAGGCAGGGTATAGATGAAATCAACTGCCCTCACACAACCTACATAGACCCTTTTATAATAATGTGTATTGCGGTCATTCATTCTCACAGTATTATATCCTGCCAGTGCAGCTCCATTAAGATCCATATATACCTGAGGATCAAGAATTACAGATATTCCATGTATGCCAATTTCCAGAACGATAAATCCGAGAGCAGCAGTCCGTGAATCTCCGGCATATGGACGAATACCAGCTCCGGGAACTTTCAGTATGGCCGGGTATTTACCAGGTTTTTTGGGCATTGCCAGCATGCCGTAGATCCTTGAACCGTAGGAATTATTCTGGAAGCTGATATGGTATACATTGGCTTCGCTGGTGCATCTTTCGGGCATGAGCGTTATCCTGGGATCGAGGTTGAGCTTTCTTGCTTCGGCGATCGCTTCTGTCCAGAATTTTTCAAAATCAGACGGATCCCTGACTGTAGGCTGAATCTTCTCCGGTTCAAAAGCCGCCGTTGCCAGCCCCTCGTATCTTCTGCCGTCAACAACTGCCCACAATCTTACACGATAAAAACCGGGGACTTTCATTGTACCTGAGAGTTCAAGTTTCCCATTCTTCAGAACAACATTTTCCTTTTTTATGTCAGGAAAGGTTTCAGGTCCTGCTTCGTAATCGACAATGACATTTTCGATAAGGTTGCCGTATTTAAGAACCTGAACAGAAAATTTTGCCTGTTCATTTACCTTGTACGTCCAGTCCTTATGGTCGGGTGAAACGATAACTTTAATCAATGGCGTGCCAGCCTGCGGGAAGGCAGTCAGGGTGAGCGTTGTTAACAGGAAGGCCTGTAACAACATCCTGGAAACTTTGGTTTGCATGATTTGATTCAGATTAGTGTTATGTGACAAATTTAGCAGGTTTTTGGGTTAAACAAAATTTATCGCTGGATGCCACATATACCCATATCCACTTCAAATCACATATACTCATCCCCCAAACCCCCTTCCCTGCTGCGCAAGGAAGGGGGCTTAACGCACAGATATACATTCAGTTCCCCCTCTTTGCGTGAGCAGAGAGGGGGAATGCCTGAACGAAGTGAAGGAAGGAGGTGAGTACGTGTGATCCATAAACAGAGAGGGGGAAATACAAAGAGGGGATGAGTAAATGAATCCTTCAGTCACCCTGTTAACAAAAAACCATTGGTGTTATAATTTTAAGTTAGGCTGTCTGAACCGAATAATTATTTTTGTCTTTTATTTTAACAGATGCCTGAAGAAAATCACCTCCTGAAGAAACGTGTAAATCTTTTCGACGGGATATCAATAGTGGCAGGAGCCATGATCGGCTCCGGGATTTTCATTGTCAGCGCCGATATTGCAAGGAGTGTCGGATCCCCCGGCTGGCTGATGATAGTCTGGCTGATCACCGGAATAATAACGGTTATCGCAGCTGTAAGCTATGGTGAGCTGGCTTCGATGATGCCTCATGTTGGCGGACAGTATGTCTATCTTAAGGAGGCATATCACCCGCTTCTCGGATTTCTTTTCGGATGGACGACATTCCTGGTTGTCCAGTGCGGTTCAATAGCTGCAGTCGGTGTCGCTTTTGCAAAATTCACCGGGGTACTCATTCCATGGATCTCTGAAAATAATATACTGGTACATCTCGGTCCGCTCAGGATCAACAGCACCATGGTCGTTGCCATTGCTATGATAACATTCCTTACCTGGCTAAATACCAGGGGGATAGTGACTGGTAAAACAGTACAGAATATTTTCTCTTCCACAAAAGTGATAGCCCTTATCGGATTTGTTGTTATCGGACTTTTTGCTGCAAATAGTGTCAACTCATTTGAACTAAACAAGGAGGTTTTCTGGGACGCAAGCCATACCGGAGCTGACAATCAGACTATTCCTCTCAGTGGTTTTGCTCTTGTTGCGGCAATCGGTACTGCTCTTGTAGGATCCCTGTTTGCTTCCGATGCCTGGTATAATGTCACCTATATCTCAGGTGAGGTTATCAATCCAAAAAGGAACGTTCCGCTTAGCCTTTTTTTCGGCACCCTGATAGTATCGGTAATTTACCTGCTGACAAACTTTATTTATATTAAAGTGCTCCCGCTGTCAGGTTCACCGGACGGAACCGATGTCCTGAGCAGAGGAATACAGTTCGCCACCGACGACAGAGTAGCCACCTCAGCAATGTATGCCATTCTTGGTGACTATGCCGCTATCATTATGGCAGTATTTATAATGATAAGCACTTTTGGCTGCAACCATGGACTTATCCTTACGGGTCCCCGGGTATATTATGCCATGGCAAAAGACGGGCTTTTCTTTAAAAAGGCAGGGGAGATAAACAAGTTCGGTGTTCCTGGCTTTGCAATTACCGTTCAGGGGATCTGGTCAGTGTTGCTATGTTTATCGGGCACTTACAGCAACCTGCTCGATTATGTGATCTTTGCAGCGCTCATCTTCTTCACCCTGACCATCCTTTCTATTTTCATTCTGAGGGTAAAACGACCTGATATTCCCCGTCCGTACAAAGCTTTCGGTTACCCTGTGATCCCTGCGATCTACATTCTGACCACCATAACTATAATGATTATTCTGCTCATTTACAAGCCAAAATATACATTTCCCGGACTGATCATAGTTCTTCTTGGGATCCCGGTTTATTATCTCTGGAAGAAACATTCAGAAAAAGAGAACGTAAAAGAATAGTAAAGAACGCGTTGTGCAGTTAACCATCTTCTCTGGCTGCATGTACTCATCCCCCCTCCCGATAGCTATCGGGACCCCTTCTCTGCTGTCGCAAAGAAGGGGGTGAAGGCATTGTATCTCAATAAGTTCCCCCTCTTTGCGTGAGCAGAGAGGGGGAATAAAAGGGGGTGAGTACGTGTGATTGAAAGGGGAAAATAAGGGGGTGGGTTCATGAAAGTTTTATTGGGATAAACAATTGAATTTCAAATATATTAAGATTTCAACCGTACAAGACGTTAGTAAAGAAGAAATTTCTATTAGTTTAAGGATTAACTATTTGGAACGAAATTTGCAATATGAATAGGTATAAATCTGATCATATGCACAATACATCAATCGTCAGGAATTTTGGATCTGTTGCAGCGATTATCCTTTTTTTAATATCAACAGTTTCCTGCGAAAAGACAGACTATGACCTTCTTGACCCGGAAGATGCCGGTGTCTGGACACTGTTCAATACCACCGATGGCCTTCCGGGAAATACTGTGTCGGATATTCAGCTCGACAAAAGAGGCAATTTGTGGCTGACATTCCCCGGACAGGGGTGCGCAAAATATGTTGACGGAACATGGACGTCTTATGTTAATACCAATAGTCCTCTTTTAAGCAACACAGTAAGCTGCCTTGAAGAATCAGCCGACGGGAGCATTATTTTCGGCACCTCAACAGGTCTCTCGATCCTTTCCACGACTAATACATGGGATTCATATATCGACCCCGTCAACACAATGATAGTAACTTCAGTAAAAGTTGCATCCGACAGATCGATCTGGGTGGGAACCTCCGATCAGGGCTTTTATGTCAACAGGGGGCTGGGATACATTAAGACATTTACGGAAGTCTTTAAGAAAATAAATGTAATTGAAGAAGATGTCCTGGGCAATATCTGGATTGGAACCGATAACGGAATTATAAGGTGGAACGGGACATCATATAACTATTTATCACAAAAGGAAGGTCTGCCGGATAACAGGGTTACATCAATCCGGCGCGACAGCAAGAAAAGATTATGGATCGGGACACATGGCGGGAAAAATGTTGCCTGGATCGATAATAATGGTTTTCACGACCTCTCGCTCATGAACGGTAAAGACAGCTGTATTGTCAATGATATCTTTGAGGACCGCAGGGGAAACATCTGGTTTGCAACCACCGATGACGGATTGATATACTACGATGGTATAGTGCCGAAGGCATTCAGAGTAAGTAACGGATTCCCCGAAAATACCATAAGATCCATTGGTGAAGACAAATACGGGAACCTCTGGTTCGGACTGGGAAGCAAGGGAGTTGTAAGATATACCCTACCCATAAATTAAGATGACAGATATGAAACGGACTTCTCTCATAATTTCGCTGATCCTGGCATCTGCATTTGTATCAAATGAAATTAACGGTCAGAAAGTTATTACTGTCAGGGATAAATATGTTTTACTTACAATGCCATATAGCGAGCGTCCGCTAAGCCTGTACCGGGGCCAGATCCAGGCAAGTGCAGGATATAAATTCGCCGTCAGGGCACAATCATTTAATAAGGAGGGCGATCTTGTCCATCTGAAGGACTTCGGTACAGGATCGGTATACCATTACTATTTTGGAGAGATAAAATTTGGTGTAACCGATTTTATGGAAATTGGTGCTGTGACAAATTTTCTGCGCAGAGGCATCAGGGATGCAACTGTCACTGTCGTCAGTGCTACAACCACTGCTACCGAAAGGATTACGGTGAATAAGCTTACAGAATCGAAGGGAATGGGTGATATTTTTTTATATACCTCTGTCAGGCTGCCTGTCGAGTATCGCTGGTTTGACTTTGCCGTCAAAGGAGGTATGTTTATACCCTCTGCAAGGTATGAACCGCAGAAACCCGCAAATACCGTTGAGGCGGTTTCGCTGGCGTCTGAAACAAGTACCACCATAAACCTGCACTATAAGAACAGGAACGGGTATGGTGTGCCCGTTTGGCTGGCTGCAGCCGCTGCCAAATTCACTTACGGTGATCTCTCAGTTGTGGCGGAATGGTCAGTTCGCGATCCGGTAAAAGAGGGTCAGAATATAAGATGGGAAGAGACCCTTGCAGAAAAGGTGTTCAGCTATTACGACAGGTCATACACTTACCTTCTGAGCCGGACCTGTACAATCGACGCTTCACTGCATTATCAGGCAACCGGATGGTTTAATCTGAGCCTCAACGGCAGCTGGTTCAGAAGTAAAGGAGGTTGGACAGAGTACTGGGGAAACAGGTATGAAAATCCGGAAAAGCGCCTGTTAAACTTGGAACCCGGTTTTGAGCTGCAGATTTCACCTGGTCTCACAGTTTACCAGGTAGCCGGATTCCCTGTTAGCGGCAAGGATAGCGATGCCCCATTCTATTTGTATACGACAATAAGTTTTAATATGTTTCCTTTTCTGAGGTAAATCGGGATAGTTGTATGAAAAAAACTGTTATAATTTACCTTTTCTTAGCACTCGTCGCAGAAGGTTTCAGTCAGACAGAAAAACTTCTGGTCCCGTCAGATCTTAAACAGCAGACAATTGTTACCGAACCGGTAACTCTGAGGAAAGGATTCTTCAGGGCAGGATTGCTGCTTGATTACAGGGTCGCCGACAGGTTTTTCAATGATTCGGGGGAGAAAGAGTATTATGAAAGCAGCTCATTTGGATCGAAAGCTGCATATGGAATCACACTGCAGTACGGTATCACCGACAGGTTCCAGATTGATGTGGTCTCGGAATATCTGAATAAGCTCCAGGAGATCCAGAATACCGAAATTGATGCCGCGACGAATACCAGTACCGTGACAGTAGCACAACAAAAGGGACTTGGACTGGGCGACAGCCATATCGCTCTCAAATATCAGCTGATACCCGAAATAGAAAGAACATTTTCACTATCTGGACGTCTGAGAGTTACGGTGCCTACCGGAGAGAAGAATCCGAGGAATATTAGAAGTGAAAATCAGTTCGATCTGCCTGTCGGTGACGGAACATTTGCTGTCTCAATGAACCTGTCGGCAAGGAAAATAGCCTACCCATACTCATTTTCCGTATATGCCGGCTATACGTATAATTTCAGCGGGGAAAAGGTTTTCAATACACTCACCCAGGTTGAGAGACAATTCAGGTATGGTAATCTGTTTGAGACAGGATTGAATGCAAGTCTTCACCTGAATGAATGGATAGTGTTCGGGAATGAGATCAATTTATACAACGAGGGACAGGGAGAGATTGATAATGAAGCAGCACCTTTGCTTCCGGCCTCACTGTCATTTTCGTATGAACCAAGTCTTGTTTTCCAGGTGCACAGGTTCAGGCTGGGCGAGTCGGTAAGGATCCCGCTGCTTGGAAAAAATGTTCCTGCTGATCCCCTGTTTGTTCTGATAGCCCAATATGTTTTTTAATATTTTCAAATGCAGGTCAACTGTCAGTTGTTGCTTTTCTTAAAACCTAACTGGTCGTTAGCATTCAAGCTGCTTGCCGGTATTGCTGTCCTAGTGACCATAAGTTGTGCAACTCCTTCAATACGTGTTACGCGTGAACAGAACCAGGGAGATCTGCTTTTCAACAACTATAAATACCAGGAGGCTGTTAAACACTACTCCCTGATGCTGGATGCAAGCAGAAAGCTGGGTATTTACAGAAATCCTGCAATGGAATCAGATGTCCACCGGAAAATTGCAAACTGTTATGAGATGCTCGGAAACTATGAATCTGCATTAACTCATGTAAGGCTTGCAATGGATATTGATTCAGTGAACAATAACCTGATCGGGAGGATTACTGATTACCGCCAGGAAGGCAAGATATTTATTTATATGGGACTGAACCTGAATGGCATTGAATCTCTTGAAAAGTCGTTATCCCTCAGTGGTGGGATGGATCAGAGCCTAAAGAATGTAAACAAACTGTCAATTGCAGATAATTACCTGACATTAGGGCAGTTATATTCAGTGATGGGTCAGTCGGAGAGAGCACAGGATTACACCACGAAGGCTCGTACATTATTTATCCAGGCAAATAACGGGCGGGGAGAGATGGAGTCGGATCTTACCATGGCAAACATCTGTTCCGATCTCGGGGATATTTTTGAATCAAGAAAACTGGCAGAGAGATCGATGAAGAAAGCTGCTTCACTCAGCCTCGGTACATCGAGGCATAACGGGCTTCTTGCCTCTGTATCCCTTGAAGCAGGGGAATATGAGAACGCCCTTCGTTACCAGGAAAAAGCCCTGACAGAAGCAAGGGATTTCGGTATAATGGGACAGGTGATCTGGACAACAATCGGACTTGGAGATATTTACAGTAAACTGGGCGATTTCAATAAAGCCGAACTGTATTATAAAGAAGCAAGACTGATGAAGGATACACTTGATATGAAAACAACAAGCATCGATGCATCGCTCAACTTGCGGTCAGGTGAGGTTATAAGCGCCAATGAGTATTTTTCATCCCAGGGCTCTTATACCGGTGAAGCTGTCTCTTCCTTAAGAATTGCCGAAATACTTATGCAGAAAGGCAGCCCTGACAGTGCAATAAAGTACCTCGATCAGGCAGAGAATATGTTTAAGAGTGCCAGGAACAGAGAAGGTGTTACAAATGTCCTCCTTTATAAAGGCATCATTCTTGTTGATGAAGGCAAGCTCAGTGCGGCCCGGCCGCTGCTGGATTCAGCATCCGGAGCGACCGACTTCCCCGAAACAACATGGCAGGCATGGTTTCACCTTGGAAGGATGTACGAGGAATTATCACAGGATGAAAAAGCAGTTGAATCATACAGGAATTCGATTTCCATAATTGAAAAGATAAGGGGAAACCTTACCATCGATGAGTTCAAAAGCACATATTTCGACAACAAGCGGGAGGTTTAC
>Ga0113563_10002741_pt1 | contig 10755 bp, 8 predicted proteins | sample Mud3Dept3metaG_FD_80117 | JGI IMG/M metagenome (GOLD analysis project Ga0113563, IMG submission 80117) | Freshwater wetland microbial communities from Ohio, USA, analyzing the effect of biotic and abiotic controls - Mud 3 Core 4 Depth 3... | ecosystem: Environmental > Aquatic > Freshwater >...
CTCGAGCCCGGAAGCCCCGAGCTGCTCGCGCTGCTCAAGCTCTCGACCGAGGTCATCGAGCGCATCGTCTGGGAAGTGGTTCCGGAGCTCGCCGAACAGATCATTCGCGAGAACCTGAACGACCTGACCGCACGCCGGAGCTGAACCGCTCGAGTGGTCCTCCCGGCTGCGCCGGCCGTGCTAGCGTCCGCGACGTGACAACGTCGACGGCGCTTTCCAAGCAGTACGATCCCTCCGAGGTGGAGCCGCGATGGCTCCGGTTCTGGGTCGAGAACGGGTTCTTCCACGCCAACGAGGCGAGCCCGACCGTTCCGTACTCGATCACGCTGCCGCCGCCCAACGTCACCGGCTCGCTCCACATGGGGCATGCGCTGGGGTCCACGCTGCAGGACATCCTGATCCGCTGGAAGCGGATGCAGAGCTTCAACGCGATGTGGATGCCGGGCACCGATCACGCGTCGATCGCCGTGCACGTGCTCCTGGAGCGCGACCTCAAGCGCCGCGAAGGCAAGACCCGGTTCGAGCTCGGCCGCGAGGAGTTCCTGGACCGCGCGTGGGCGTGGAAGGAGAAGAGCGGCAGCCGGATCAGCGAGCAAGAGAAGCTGATGGGCTTCTCGCTCGACTGGCCGCGCGAGCGGTTCACGATGGACGACAAGTCCAACCGCGCGGTGGTCGAGGCCTTCGTGCGGCTCTATGAGGAAGGCCTGATCTTCCGCGCGAAGCGGATGATCAACTGGGATCCCGTGAGCGAGACCGTGGTGTCGGACCTCGAGGTCGATACCGTCGAGGAGAACGGCTCGCTGTGGGAGATCAAGTATCCCGTGGTCGGCGGCGGCGAGATCATCGTCGCGACGACACGACCCGAGACGATGCTCGGCGACACCGCGGTCGCGGTGCATCCGAGCGACGAGCGCTACAAGCACCTCCACGGCAAGGAGGTCGAGCTGCCGCTGACGGGCCGCCGGATCCCGATCGTGCCGATCGAGCTGGTCCGCGATGGCAAGCCATGGCCCGATCCCGAGTTCGGTAGCGGTGCGGTGAAGGTGACCCCCGCGCACGACCCCAACGACTACGCGGTGAGCCAGATCGCCAACTTGCCGATCCTCGAGGTGATCGATCGCAAGGCGCGGATGTGCGCGCCGGCGCCGGCGAACTACGTCGGGATGACGGTCGACGAGGCTCGCAAGGCGGTGGTCGCCGACCTCGAGGCCGGCGGATTCCTGGGCGTCGTGAAGGACTACAAGGTCCCCCGCGCGCGCAGCCAGCGCTCGAACGCGGTGATCGAGCCGATGCTGATGGAGCAGTGGTGGGTCAAGGCCGCGCCGCTCGCCGAGAAGGCCGTGGCCGCGGTCGAGCAGGGCAAGACGAAGTTCGTGCCCGAGCTCCACACCAAGACGTTCATGCACTGGATGACCAACATCCAGGACTGGTGCATCTCAAGGCAGCTGTGGTGGGGCCATCGGATCCCGGCGTGGCACTGCCGCGGCGAGAAGTCGTGCGGCACGATCATGGTCGCGCGCGAGACCCCGAAGCAGTGCGGCAGCTGCGGCAATGCCCAGCTCGAGCAGGATCCCGACATCCTCGACACGTGGTTCTCGTCGGGGCTGTGGCCGTTCTCGACGCTGGGCTGGCCGGAGAAGACCCGCGAGCTCGGCACGTTCTACCCGAACAACGTGCTCGTCACCGGTCCGGACATCATCTTCTTCTGGGTCGCCCGGATGATGATGATGGGCCTCCACTTCATGGGGAAGGTCCCGTTCCGCACGGTCTACCTGACCGCGATCGTGACGGACGAGAACGGCGACAAGATGTCGAAGACGAAGGGCAACGTCATCGATCCCCTCGACGTGGTCTATGGCGCGACCCTCGAGTCCATGCTCAAGCGGGCGGACGCCGACAATGCGCCGGAGTCCGCGGTCAAGGCCATCAAGAAGAACTTCAGCAAGGGCATCCAGCCGATGGGCGCCGACGCGCTCCGGTTCGCGCTCGCGGCGCTCAACACGACAGGACGCATCCGGCTGTCGGTCGACCGGGTCGAGACCTATCGTAACTTCATCAACAAGCTGTGGAACGCCTCGCGGTTCGCGCTGATGAACCTCGATGGTTACGACCCGGAGCGCTTCGAGTCGCAGCTCGGAAGCCCGACCGGACGGGCGTCGCTCGCGATGCCGGAGCGCTGGATCCTGTCGCGCCTCCAGGCGGTCGCGGGGAGCGTCCACGAGGCGCTCGAGCAGTTCCGGTTCAGCGACGCCGCGAACGCCCTCTGGCACTTCATCTATGACGAGCTGTGCGACTGGTACATCGAGCTGGCGAAGCCGCACCTCCACATGGGCCCATCGATCACCTCTCCGGGCGCCCAGGATCCGGTCAAGGCGACGCGCCGCCACGTGGTGCAGGGCGTGCTCGCGACGACGCTCGAGACGACGATGCGGCTGCTCCATCCATTCGCGCCGTACGTGACCGAGGAGATCTGGCAGAAGCTACCCAAGCCGCCGCAGCTCCCTGGCTCGCTGATGATCACCGTGTTCCCGCGCTCCGACGCCGCGCTGGTCGACCCGGCCGCCGAGGCCGAGATGCAGCTGGCCCAGGACATCGTCGTCCAGTGCCGCATGCTGCGCGCGACCTACGGGGTGCCACCTGCGCAACCGATCGGTGTCGAGCTCCACGTCGCGAGCGAGGCCAAGCGCGCCATCATCGAGAAGCACCTGTCGATCATGGAACGCGCGGGCAAGATCACCGCCAAGCTCGTCACCGGCGGTCATGGCGCAACGGGCGCGGCGAAGGCGCTGGTCGGCGCCGACGTGGAGATCGTGATGCCGCTCGGAGGCCTGATCGATGTCAACGCGGAGAAGACGCGGATCGCCAAGGACATCGGCAAGACCGAGAAGGAGATCGCCACGATCGAGAAGAAGCTCGGCAACCCCGACTTCATCGCGAAGGCGGCGGAAGAGGTGGTGGTCGAGAACCGAGCCCGGCTCGTCGAGGAGCAGGGCAAGCGTCAGCGCCTGATCGACGCGCTCGCCACGCTCGGTGCTGCGCCGTGACCGCGCCGCAGACCAACCTGTCTCGCGCACGAGCGGCCCTGCTCGTCGTCGATATCCAGGAGCGGCTCGTGCCGGCGATGCCCGACGAGGTCGTGACGCGGGTGATCCGGAACACCGCGATCCTGATCGAGGCGGCGAGCCGGCTCGGCGTGCCGGTCGTGGTCAGCCAGCAGTACCCGCGCGGGCTCGGGGCGACCGTCCAGCCGATCGAGGACGCGCTCGCGCTCCATTTCCCTTCGGGGTCAGGGCCCTCACCGCATCGGTTCGACAAGCTCGAGTTCTCCGCCGCGGCCACCCCCGAGTTCGCCGCCCTCGTGCCGAAGCTCGGCCGCGATCAGTGGATCGTGTGCGGGATGGAGGCGCACGTCTGCGTCTACCAGACCGCGCGCGACCTCGCGGCGAGGGGCTGGGCGGTCCACGTGGCGACCGACGCGGTCTGCAGCCGGACCAAGGCGAACTGGCGGGTGGGCGTCCAGCTCGTCGAGCGCGCGGGGGCGATCCCGACGTCGACCGAGGTGTGCGTGTTCGACCTGCTCGGACGCGCCGGAAGCGACGAGTTCAAGGCGCTGTCGAAGGCGATCAAGTAATGGCGGGCTCGAGCAGGGAGGTCATCAAGTCCCTCATCGTCAACACGCTGATCGCGACGTCGAAGGGGATCGCGGCGGTGATCACGGGCTCGGGCGCGATGCTCGCCGAGACGCTCCACTCGTTCGCCGATTGCGGAAATCAGATCCTGCTGCTCGTCGGGATCAACCAGAGCAAGCGACCGCCCGACGAGAGACACCCGTTCGGCTACGGCCGCAACATGTACTTCTACTCGTTCATCGTCGCGCTGCTGCTGTTCACGGGCGGCGGCATGTTCTCGATCTACGAGGGCGTCCACAAGATGCAGCACCCGGAGGAGGTCGGCGACATCAAGATCGCGCTCATCATCCTCGCGGTCTCGATCGCGCTCGAGGGCTGGTCGACGCTCGGCAACATCAAGGCGATGAACGAGCGACGCGGGACCACGCCGTTCTTTCGCTACCTCAAGGAGAGCAAGGACTCCGATCTGATCGTCGTGTTCGGCGAGAACAGCGCCGCCGTCCTCGGCCTCGTGTTCGCGATGATCGCGATCTTCGTCGCCAAGCAGACCAACGATGGTCGGTGGGATGCCGCCGGCTCGCTCGCGATCGGCGTCATCCTCGTGGGCGTCGCGATCTTCCTGGCGCGCGAGATCAAGGGCCTGCTCGTTGGCGAAGCGGCCGATCCGATGCTCCGCAAGGTCGTGGAGGAGCTCGCCGACGCCGATCCGAACGTCGACAAGGTCGTGCAGATCCTGAGCGTCCAGCAGGGACCCGGCGAGATCCTCGTCGCGATGAAGCTCAAGTTCCGCAGCGGCATCGACTCCGACGTGCTCGTCCACACCATCAACGGGTTCGAGCGCGCGCTGCGTGCCCGGGTGCCCGAAGCCAAGTGGTGCTTCATCGAGCCTGATCACGAGCATGCCGACGATGACGTCGGTGCCCACGGCGCCGTTCGGCGATGACCCCCGGCCGCGGCGGGAGCTGAGCTGGGTTCGGCGGGGAGATCGGCGTGAGACCCCGGTCCGCCCCCCGGCTAGATCGTTTACGCTGTAACGCACCGTGTCGAGCCCCCCAGCCTCCACGTCCACCGTCGATCTCCGTCCGCTTGGCGACGTCCCCGCGCTGGGGGACGTGCCTGGCCGGATGCTGGCCCAGGTGATCCGGGCAGACCGGTTCGGCGAGCCTGTGGACGCCTTTCGCGAGGAGGCGGTCGAGCTGCCCGCGCTCGGTCCGCACGACGTCCTGGTCTACGTGATGGCCGCCGGCGTCAACTACAACAACGTCTGGGCCGCGATGGGCATCCCGGTCGACGTCATCAAGACGAGGCAGAAGCGGGGCGAGCGCGAGGACTTCCACATCGGCGGCTCCGACGCGAGCGGGGTCGTGTGGGCCGTGGGCAAGGACGTCACGAACGTGCGCGTGGGCGATGAAGTCGTCGTGCACTGCGGGATGTGGGATCCCGACGATCCCTGGGTGGTCGCGGGCAAGGATCCGATGTTCGCCCCCAGCCAGAAGATCTGGGGGTACGAGTCGAACTGGGGCAGCTTCGCGCAGTACGCGCGCGTCCAGAGCCATCAGTGTCTGCCCAAGCCGGCCCACCTGACCTGGGAGGAATCGGCGGCGTACATGCTCGTCGCCGCGACCGCGTATCGCATGCTGCATGGCTGGCCGCCGAACGTGGTCGGCGCCGGCGAGCCGGTGCTGATCTGGGGCGGGGCAGGTGGGCTCGGCTCGATGGCGATCCAGATCGCGCGGGCGGCCGGCGCACGGCCGGTCGCCGTGGTCTCCGGGGACAGCAAGAACGAGTTCTGCAAGAAGCTCGGCGCGATTGGCGTCATCGACCGCCGCAAGTTCGACCACTGGGGCAAGCTGCCGCGCTGGTCCGACGAGATCGAATACAACCTGTGGCTCAAGGGCGCGCGCGCCTTCGGGGCGGCGTTCTGGGCAGCGCTCGGCGAGAAGCGGAACCCGACGATCGTGTTCGAGCACCCGGGGGAGACCACGCTTCCGACCTCGTGCTTCGTGTGCGAGACCGGCGGCATGATCGTGATCTGCGCCGGCACCGCCGGGTACAACGCCACGCTCGATCTGCGTTACCACTGGATGCGCCAGAAGCGGCTACAGGGCTCCCACTTCGCCAACGATGCGCAGGCGAAGGGCGCCAACGATCTCGTGATCGGCAAGCAGGTCGATCCGTGTCTGTCCAGGACGTTCCCGTTCGCGAGCACCGGCGAGTGTCACCAGCTGATGCGAGATAACCTGCATCCCTCGGGCAACATGGCCATCCTCGTCAACGCACCGCGGCCGGGGCTGCGCACGCTCGCCGACGTCAGGGAGGCAACGTGACCGCCGTGACCGCGGTGATCACTCACACGGCCGCCCGGCCGTTTCGCGTGCTCGGGATCCAGCAGATCGCGATCGGTGGCCCGAGCAAGGACGCGCTGCGTCAGCTCTGGGTCGAGCTGCTGGGCCTCACCCAGACCGGCACGTTTCGCAGCGAGGCCGAGAACGTCGACGAGGACATCCTCGCGATCGCCGGGGTCGAGATCGACCTCATGCAGCCGATCGATCCGGCACGCAGCCCCAAGGTCCACGAGCCGCGCCTCAACCACCTCGGCCTGTGGGTCGACGATCTGCGCGCGGCGGTCGAGTGGCTGTCCGCGCAGGGCGTGCGGTTCACCCCCGGCGGGATCCGCCGCGGTGCCGCCGGCCACGACGTCTGCTTCATTCACCCCAAAGGCGATGCGAGCTCGCCGCGCTCGGGCGAGGGCGTCCTCATCGAGCTCGTGCAGGCGCCGCCCGACGTGATCGCCGGCTCCGCGAGTCCTGGCTAGTTACGAGTCCAAAGCCGAGAGCTTCCTCGGACTCCTTCAGGACCAGGTCCGGCCCACGTCAACGCGCGCGCCAGGCGATGGGTAGGCCTACGGCGAGCGGTAGCTTCCACGCCAGTCGCTGCGTGGCACAGGTGGTTGAGTATCAGGTACGCCGGTCCATCGTGATTCGGCCGTTCGCTTTCTCCCGCGAGACGAGGCCTGACCCATCGCCCCGCGCGCGCGTGGTCGTGCTCTCCACCAGAGCCGCCAAACGAGGTCATGAAGACTCTACTCGCCGTCGACCCGCCAGCGGAGGTAGCGGGCAAATCCAAGCAGCTCGCGCAGCCCGGCCGGCGACAGCTTGCGTGCCTCGGTGAGCACGGCGGCGACGATGGGCTCGGGGCGCTCGTCGGGGCTGCACCGCCGGAAGTCCCAGCGCCCCCCGCTCCAGTAGCCGTCGATCCGGGACATGTTGACCAGCACGCCGACCCACGGCGCGGTGTCTGCCGGGTTGGCGATGTTGATGAAGCGCCCGACGATCTTGTCGCCGTGCCGGATCCCTTCGAACAGGTAGGAGCCGGCGTCCTTGTAGAGGATGAACACGCGATCTCCCTGGAGCTGGATCGTCGCGACGCCCTGCTTCCATGCGCCTTCCCCGCTGCGCCACCGGCTGCTCCAGGCGCCCTCGACGCCCTCGGCATCGGTGGCGATCGCGACCCACGCCATCGCGTTCTCGTCGCCCGCGAGGTCGAGCGGCGGAAGCCGCTTCGCGAAGGCCTCGACGTCGGGGCCTGTCGGATCGGGGACGTCGGTCACCGAGAACGGATTGCGCATGGACCGATCCTGCACGATCTCGGGGCGGTGGCAAACCGGTGGGTGCTAGTCCTGGAACAGGTTCTCGGACTCGGACTCTTCGCCGTGCCGGTCGCCGTGGAGGGCTTCGCTGAGATCGTTGGTGGTCTTGCGCAGCCGCTCACCGAGCACCTGGACGAAGCTCCACAGCATCTTCACCGCGCTCGCGGGCTCGCGCTTGATGATCTCGTAGAACTCCTTGCGGTGGATCACGACGAGCCGCGTGTCCTCGGTCGCGACCGCGGTGAGCGAGCGGACCGATCGATCGACGAGCGCCATCTCGCCGAAGTGATGGCCACGGGTGAGCTCGATCAGCTTGGTCTCGCCCTTCATCAGGCGCACCGACCCGGACAGCACGACATACATCGCGTCGCCGGGTTGCCCGGCGGAGAACACCGTCTGATCGGCCTTGAGGTCGGTCATCTCCGAGATGTTCGAGACCCGGACCAGCTCCTTGTAGGACAGGTAGCGGAACATCTGCATGCCCTTGAGCACATCGAGCTTGAGCGAGACGTCGGAGGTGTGCGGTGCGAGCTCGGTCGACGCGGTGTCGCCGATCCGCACCACCACGGCGGTGATGTTGTCGTGGCCACCGCCGGCGTTGGCGGACTCGACGAGCCTACCGGGCACGTCCTTGATCTCGCCCTCCGCGAGCTGCTTGGGGAGCGCGTCCTCGTCGACGTAGGCGTACATGCCATCCGAGCACAGCAGGAACCTGTCGCCGGGCAGGATGTCGAAATCGAACGTGTCGACCTCGACCGAGCCGTAGACGCCGACCGCGCGCGTCACGGCATTCTTGTACTGCTTGTACGGCGAGCTCTCGATCTGCTCGCGGTTGAGCTTGCCGCGGCGGACCAGCTCGTTCATCAGCGAGTGGTCCTCGGTCAGCACGTGGCACTGGTTCTGGCGGGCGAGGTAGACCCGGCTGTCGCCGACGTGCGCGATGAAGCCGCGCAGGTGGTCGCCGCCGCCGGCGATCAGCAGCACCGTCGCGGTCGTCCCCATGCCGCGCTTGTCGGGCTCGTTCTGGGCCCTCTGGTGGACCGCGCCACACGCGGCCTGGATCGCGTGCTCGAGCACCTGCAGGATCTCGTAGGCCTGGACGCCAGGATGATCGACCCGGTAACGATCGATCAGGTCGCGATTGTTGTTCACCGCGTCGCGGATCTCGTGGACGGTGATCGAAGACGCGACCTCGCCGGCCGCGTGCCCTCCCATGCCATCGGCGACGAGGAACAGCCGGAGCTTCTTGTCGATGAGGAAGTTGTCCTCATTATGCGTGCGCTGTCGACCGACGTCGGTCGCCGCCGCGAACGTCAGCTCCATCGCGAGCCAGGGTAACAAAACCTAGTCAGATGCGCACCCGGTGGTGGCGCAGCGTGCAAGGACGCCGGGCGCGAGCTCGGCCTCGATCAGCTGCTGGATGAGGTTATTGTCACTCAGGTTCTCGTAGATCCGGCCACCGATCACGAGTGCCGGTGAGCGCGTGACCCCGGACCTCCGGGCGGCCGCGATCCAGTCGAGCGTCGTGTTGGCGAGGCGCGCGCGGCAAGCGGACAGCCGCTGGCTGTCGATCTCGGTCTCCGCGGTGACCAGGTCGATCAGCTTCTCGGCGGGGATCCGCCGGCCGTGGGCCCGGGTGGACTGCTCGAGCTGCTTGGTCATCCAGCGCCAGCCTGGGGAGGCATTGAGCTCGTCCGGGCTCGAGCCGACCTGCTCGGCGCAGAGGGTGGCGTCACCCAGCAGCGACAGCTCGGCCGCGTCGTCCCGGGTGACATCGAACCACGGAGCCCAGACGATGCGGACGTCGTTCGTGTAGATCTCCTGGTAGCGGCGAACGACCCGCATCATGTTGTAACAAGCCGCGTCGTTGGGCCGGCACAGCACGACGACCGGGATCGCGGATGCGGTCTCCGGGTTGCCGAAGGTCGGCAGGCCGGTGAGATCGAGCGGCGGCCGGGCCAGGTGGTGGTCGGTCTGGTCCCCCTTGTCGAAGTCGTCCTCGCTGCCACCCGACGACACCACGAACGGCTGGGCGCTGCGGAGCGCCTGGTCCTCGAACGCCTGGAGCAACCGACCCGGCTGCACGCCGCGATCGATGAGCTCGAGCGAGCGCTCGTACGCCGCGGTGTACTCGCGCTCCAGGTCGTTGTCGTTGGGGGCGCCCATCGAGGCCCGCGGGGACTTACAGTTGAACAGCGCGTTCGGCTCGGCGCCGCCGTGGGCGAGCCGCTCGAGCCGATGGTCGTTGGCATCGAACACGTCGCTGTAGCGCCCTTCGGTGATCGCCGTGGACAGCCGCTGCGCGTCCATGCCGGCTTTGCGCGCCAGCTCCAGGATCTGGTCCTTCGTCAGCGCCTGCTGCGCCGTGCTGCGGTGGAGCTCGGTCACGAAGTCGTCGAACTTGCCCTGCGCATGCGCCTCGAGCACCGCGATCGACATCTGCTGCAACGCGCCGCGCTTGAGCACGCGATAGACCAGGCGGATCCGCCCGGGATGCGCCGCCTGGAGCCGCTCGAGCGCGCGGTAGATCGGCAGCCGAGCGCCGAGGTTGGTCTTGGGGCTGAAGAACAGCTCGATCGTCACCGGCGCCGTGGTCGGCCCCCGGCTCGGTGCGGTCGTCGGATCGCGATGCTCGACGCGGACGACGCTGCCGGGCATGGCTCCCGCGGGACCTACCCCGAGGACGAACAGCGTCGCGACGACCAGGCGACCGATCACGGCTCGCTCGGGGGGGAGGGCAGGTCCGGACCCCGCGCGCCGGGCTCGCCGGGCTCACCTGGCTCGGCGGGCTCGACGGAGGGCCACAGATAGGCGAAGTAGAGCCCCGCCGAAACAACCAGGCCCAGCACGAGCGCCAGGGCGAACGGTTCCCAGATCACTTGGCGATGATAGCGCGCGCGGCGCCGTGGTGTAGGCTCACGGGCGCATGTACGCCGTCGCCTTGTCGCTGTCCGCCGCGACCACCGCCGGAACGGTCGGAATCCCGTTCTTTCAGCTCGGGTCCCTCAACGTCGGCATCCCGATCCAGGCGTTTGGCGTCATCGTCGCGGTGGGTGTGCTGATCGGTGCGGGCCTGCTTCGTCGCTACGGAGAGTGGCACGGGGTCAGCGACGATCACATCCGGGGCCTGACCGGATGGATCACGATCACCGGGTTCCTCGGAGCGCACTGGCTCGACGTGCTCGCCTACGAGCCGCAGAAGCTCAGCGAATCGGTGGCTGCCTGGCCTCCGAGCCAGTGGCCGGTCTTGATCCGGGTCTGGGACGGCATCTCGTCCTATGGTGGGTTCGTCGGCGGCGCGATCGGCTTCGCGATCTTCGTGTGGTGGAAGCGGCTGCCCGCGCGGCTGATGGCAGACATCGCGATCGTCGGCCTGCTCCCGGCGTTCTCGATCGGCCGGATCGGCTGCACCGTCGTGAGCGATCACATCGGCGCCGCGGTCGATCCGAGCAAGTGGTACGCGGCGCTCGCGATGGA
>Ga0113563_10002744_pt1 | contig 10752 bp, 8 predicted proteins | sample Mud3Dept3metaG_FD_80117 | JGI IMG/M metagenome (GOLD analysis project Ga0113563, IMG submission 80117) | Freshwater wetland microbial communities from Ohio, USA, analyzing the effect of biotic and abiotic controls - Mud 3 Core 4 Depth 3... | ecosystem: Environmental > Aquatic > Freshwater >...
AAGCGCTTTTGAAGAACTATTGAAGGACCACTGAATCACAACTGAAGAACCATTGAATGACCGCTGAATGACCACTGAATGACAATTGAATAGCAACCGATGAACTACTGGAGAATGAAGTGATAGGTTATGGTTCCGGTCTGGGTGAAGGCAGCATCGGATTTATTGTCGAACCTGGCTTTAAGTGCAGCTTCCTGTGCCGCTTTTATCAGATTTTCGTCATTTGTGGTTGAACCTTTAACTCCGGCACGGGCATAAGTGACATTTCCGCTTCTGTCAACCCTGATTTCAACAACTACCTTTCCCTCAACCTGGTATTCGTATTTGGGTTTTGGCAGAAAAAGAGGGTTTCTTCCAGCCAGGCTGAATTCAACACCACCGGATCCCGAGCTAAGGCCTGAAGAATAATTATCGCTATCCGGTGAACCTGTAATGCTTCCCTGGTTTCCATCTCCCTCGGTAATCCCTTCACTGCCGGAACTTTCGCTGTTTGTACTCCTGCCTTTGTACAAAGCTCTTTCATTTACTTTCTTTTCTTCTACAACCGGTTGGATTGTCTCCTCTTCTTTGGGTTTCGTAACAGTTTCAGTAACAACTACTTTTTTCTCCGTCTTTTTTTCAGTTGTTACCTTTTCTTCCTTCAATGCAGCGGATTCTTCAAAATCCTGGGTAATTATTTCTTCATTATCTGGTACTTCGGAATATTCTTGCAGTTGAGTTTCAGTTTGCTGCTCTTCAGGCAGATCTGAGTATGCAGGTTCTATTTCTCCAAAACCGAAATCATCTGTTCCAAAATTAATAAGGATACCTTCCTCAGCAGGAAGGGGTAATGGTGTGGAAAATCCCAGGAACAACAAACCCAGGATAATCATAATATGGAACAGAAAAGTACCGAATATGCCTCTTGACTTTTTCATATCAGTACGTATTAGTATGGTGTTGTAGCCAGGATCAGTTTATAGCGATTATCCCTTGCAATATTCATTACTTTTACCACATCCTCCATTGGTACACTGCGATCCACATGAAGCGATATGGTGGGTTCAACTTCTCCTTTCAGTTTTATTCTGAGTCGCATTTCCAGTTCTGAAATACTAACCGGTGTTGTTTCAAGATAATATTCATGGTTTTTCGTAATCGATACCGTGGTGATGGCTTTTGCAGCTGTCTGGGCTTTACTTTGCGGTAAAAGAAGCTTCAGGGCATTGGGTGCAATCAGGGTTGAGCTTATCATAAAAAAGATCAGTAACAGAAATACAAGATCTGTCATACTGGCCATACTGAAATTGACGTTGATCTTATTGCTTGTCTTGAGTGCCACGGTCACATTTATTTAGAAACAGGTTCGTTAAGAAGATCCATGAATTCAGTAGAATTTGCCTCCAGCTTATTAACTACTTTTTCAACGTAGGAAACCATATAGTTGTAGGCAAAATATGCAATAATACCCACAATCAGTCCCGCTACTGTAGTTATGAGTGCAGTATAGATCCCCCTGGAGAGCAATGTTACATCAATGTTATTTCCTGCCATTGACATATCATAAAATGCCCTGACCATACCTGTAACAGTACCAAGAAAGCCGAGCATGGGAGCGCCGCCGGCACAGGTTGCCAGTGTTGGAAGTCCCCTTTCAAGTTTATAAACTTCAAGTTTGCCGACATTCTCGATCGCACTACTGATATCTGCGAGAGGTCTGCCGATTCTCTGTATACCTTTTTCGATCATCCTGGAAACCGGATTCGAATAGGATTGGCACAAAGTAAGTGCATTTTCAATCTTTCCTTCATGTATATAATCCCTTATCCGGTTCATAAAATTCGTGTCTATCTGGGAAGCTTTTTTAATGGCAAAGTATCTTTCAACTACAATGTAAACTGCAATCAAAGAAAGGATAATAATGGGAATCATGAGTACTCCTCCCTTCACCGCCAGGTCGAGGTATGACATCCTGATTTCACTGGCGGATTGAGTTGTTGCTGAAGATTCCGGAGTGCTGATCTGTAATAATATTAGTAAAAGCTCCATATTCAAAGGATTTGGTAAATCGGGCCTAATTTATTAAAAAAAACGTGATATCTTCCGGAATATTACACCCCGTTTTGAAAAACTTATTCACTATTATTAAAGTCCAAACATCAGGAAATAAACGAGAACGCCGCTTAAGTATCCGGCGAGTGCCAGTAGTGATATCCTCTTTAAATACCATATAAAGTCAATTTTTTCCAGCCCCATGGCTGCGACACCTGCCGCAGAACCAATGATTAACATACTTCCACCGGTTCCTGCAGTATAAGCAAGAAGTTCCCAGAATTGTCCGTCTGTCATAAAATATGCAAGATAGCCGGTTGAACCGGGTGCACTTACCGGATACATACCCATGGCAGCGGCTACAAGAGGGACATTATCTACAATGGCAGAAAGAAAACCTATTGCGATGTCAATGAAAAAAATTTTGTGATTATCTTCCAGATTAATAGAATCAAGAGATTGGGCAAGGAGAGTCAGATGCCCCGCTGATTGCAGTGCGGAAACGGCCGTAAGAATACCAAGGAAAAACAAAACTGTAGGTATATCAACCCGTCGAAGTACTCTTGAAACTATAAGTTGAGTCCTCATTCCCTTGGCCCTTCTTTTATGTAAAATTTCAGTAACAATCCATATTATGCTAAGCCCTAACAACATTCCCAGATAGGGAGGGAGATGTGTGAATGTTTTAAAAACCGGTACAAATAAAAGAAGTCCTATACCCAGTATGAGCATTAGTTTCCTCTCAAATTCGGAGATTGTTTCATGAGAAAGATCCACTTCTGGATTATACTCCGGTTTTTCGATCTGCCCTTTTGGATAAAAAAAAGTAATGATAACCAGTGGGACAACTATACTTGCCAGGCTGGCGAGGAAAACATCGAGAATGATTCTCATTGCGGTTATTTCCCCTCCAATCCAAAGCATTATTGTAGTTACGTCTCCAATGGGTGACCAGGCCCCACCTGCGTTTGCGGCGAGTATTACCAGACCCGCCATAAACCACCTGTCCTGTTGCTTTGCCATGAGTTTCCTGAGCAGAGCTACCATAACAATCGTGGTAGTAAGATTATCAAGTACGGATGACAGGAAAAAAGTTATAAAACTGATAAGCCACATCAGTTTAACACTGTTTGTGGTTTTGATCCGGTCAGTAATAATTTTAAATCCTTCATGGGTATCTATCATTTCTACAATGGTCATGGCTCCAAGAAGAAAAAACAGGATTTGAGCCATTTCGCCAAGATGATGGGGAATTTCGTGTTCGGTAATAAAATCAATATAATTACCGCCGGGATTTTCAAGTAAAAATTCATGCCAGTAAGGGCTATAGGAAAGTATGGTCTCCGCACCAAACATATAAATTGTCCAGAGGAGGACACCGGTCAGCAGGGCAGTTGCAGCTTTATCGGTTTTCAGAGGATGCTCCAGTGCTATTCCTGTATAACCAAGAACAAAAACGACCGCCATCAGAACAAACATAAGATATAATTTATTTAGCTAAACACTACCACCGGGGCAGGATAGCATGATTTACATATTGAACTGATCTATGTCACTCACAGGCTCTTCCTCTTTTTCAGGGGTTTTGTTTTTTTCTTTTTTCCTTTCGCCTGAAAAAATGGCATTCCAGTATCTTCTCATTAATTCCCCAAAAGTATTAAAATCTTCCCTGTAAATAAATCCAACTCCCTGGGTATACTGAGATGTGGTATATAGCTGATCATCATTAGAGTGATTATAGGCTTTCAGGCTTAACTTGCCGTCATTTGTCAGTTTAACATTCAGATCAAACTCGCCGGTTATGTTTTTAGTGGATGTACCTTGCTGTGTACCTGTAGTCTGGGATCCACCCACGTCCACGTTGGTATGTATAGTCACCCTGTCATCCAGGATCTGCGTTGACAGTGCCACTTCAAGCTGATCGGTTGTAATCTCATCACCGGGCCTGTAATTCACCCCAATGTCGAAATCATTACTTATCTGCGACAACCAGTTGCTTAACTGGTTTGAAAGGAGTTCGCTGGTGGTAACACCAGCCATCCCGGCACCCTGGGTCGTCCCTCCTGTTGAAAATTGTGGTGATGAAAAATTATTGATCACAAGCAGTGAAAGGAATTGCTTTGTCAGTTCTTCCTCAGTGGTGATGGCGTTTTTCACGAAATTCTTCGTTTCATCTTCAGCAGTAGGCAGGATGATTTCAAACTGAAGAGTCGGATTCATCATTTTATCAGTCATTATCAGATGGCAATCCACCGGGTATCTTTTATCCTTTAAATAAGCAGGGGGATCCTGAACCAGTATCGACGGAACGGCCTTGGTGGAATACACTGCTCTCATATCGATGATTGCATCAATGGGATCGCCATTCCATCGGATGGTGCCTCCTTTTTCAACTTTAAGTTTCTTGTTAATAATATTCCGTAGAGTAAAGAGGTAATCTCCCGATTCGATTTCATAATCACCAAACATCAAAAATTCACCATCATTGCTTATCTGTATGGTGATATTGCCATTTCCGTTACCTTTAATAATATCACCGACCTTTGGATCGAATACAATTTGCACTTCAGCGTCAGGAGTTACTTCCATGTCAAGAATCATATTCAGCCCGGTAACTTCTGTTTTTTTATCCTGAACTTTTTCCTCCTCCTCATCGTCATATCCCCTTGGAATGATAAACGTAATAAAATTATTTTCTGAAATCTCACTACCTTCGTTCATATTGATGAATAACTCAGTATTTTTCTCAGTGCGGGCCGAAATCGTCATATCAATATCATCGAGTGTCCCTTCTATATTGATTATACCGGTACCAATGGCTCTGCCATAAAAAGTTTCATTATCAGATTCCCGTGTATTCAGTAAATAAAAATCAGTGGCATTGATATTCAGATCGAAAAAGAAATCTCTTAGCCAGTTATTGGTAATGCTTCCGTTCAGCAAGGCCGAACTACCCTGCTCGTCAAAGATTTTAAAATCCCTGAGATTTATTTTATTATTCTTAACCTGTACATCGTTACTGAAACTGTACCTTGTCTGAAGATATGATATTTGAAAAGTAACTTTCTGAAGTTTCAGGTCACCATTTAAAACAGGTTTATCAAAATTTCCCTTCAGGTTAAGATTACCGCTGATAATACCTGAAATATCATCAAGAACCTCATCCAGATAAGGATAAATTATACTAAGCCGCAGTTTATCAAGATTAAATTCAAAATCAAATTTCCTGTCAAAAGGATGATAATCTCCGTCAATCTGAATGGTTTTCAGCTCACCTCGGGTGGAAAAGGCATTCATATGAATTTTCTCATCACTTCCAACCCAGTTTGATGTAATAATGGTATTGCCCAGAATTTCATTATTAACTGCCAGATCACGTATCTGTAAATTTGACAGGAATACCGGCTTGTCATAAATATCAGATAGATTGGCAGTGCCCTCAATGACTCCATCCAGATCCAGGCCGATTGAGTGAGTCAATTCATTGAGATTATAAAGATTTATATTGTTGAATGTAAGTGTAAGAATATCAGAAGGATCCCTGGATATTTTGCCATTCAGATAAAAATACTGATCATTGTGTGCCAGATAGAAATCAGTGAATTGAATTGCACTGGTATCAATGAGTATCGTGCTTTGTGGTATCGTCCATACAGTATCACTCAGGACGACTGATCCCGGATTAAAAACCAGTTCAATGAGCGGGAAACTGTTGCTCTCCCTGAATCTGATAACGGAGTTTCCGGAAATGTTCCCTTTGTAAAGTTTGGGTCCCCAGTTGTTCCAGATAATTTGATAGCTTAAGTTGTTTTCATCTCCATGAGCCCGAACTGCAAAATGTTCGAGATTCATTTTTTCACCCAATTCCATGAAAGCTGTATTGGTTTCCACATCCAGAGCAGAATCCTCTGAATTAATGTAAAACAAGAGTTCATTCCATTTGTAATTTTTATATCTCAGATATGGGAAATTTCCTGTCAAATCTGCAAAATTATTATCCGGGTTATATCTTCCGTAAAATTTTGAATTCCGGGCAATTTCAATATCAGGGAAGAAAAAATCGGTGATCGGGAAGGTGTTTTTAAAATGTACATTGAACCGGAAATCATTATTATCTTTCTCAGGAATATCGCCATATCCAATAGTATCGTAAGGCAGTGCAGGAAAATGATGATCGAACATCAATTCCGTAGCTTTTTTAATGGATTTAAAATTGTAATTCCCTAATATCTCAGCATCGATAAGGTCTGATTCCAGTATTATATTATTGGTATCGGGCCGCTGCTGGGCATGCAGATTAAAGTCATAGATCTGTATTTGCTTGTCTTCCCGCTGAAAAAGAGAATTGACCAGGTTTATTTCTCCATCAAAATCATCCAGGTTTGATCCAACAAAATTTGCTTTAAGGAGACAGGAAAGTGTATATGAAGGATCTTTATGGACAATATTTAAAGGAAAAAGTTTAGCTTTATCGACATTGGCGATAAAATCGAAAACAGGAATTTCTCCGGATGCATCGATTTTACCAAAAAAATCCATTCTTAAATTCGGATCCTCAACTGTAAAGCTTCCATCAAAAGTTTTTTTACTCAGATCCCCTTTGAGTGTAATGTTCTGATAATCGTATCCATTTATCTGGATCAGGGAAATCAATCCATCCATATGTGCATCAAATGTCTTATCTGAAGATCTCGCACCTTCAACCTGACCGTTCATACTGATCAGGCCCAAAATCTTTTCAGCTCCAGTCAATTGCCCTATATTGAATCCAAGGGTTTTCAGTTTCCCGTTAAAACTCACCTGGTTTGCAGTATCAGGCCTTAATGAAAGGTCAGAAGAGATTTTACCCAGACCGGTATTGAATCGGCCATATGTAACAAAATCATTTGGGAATCCGGTGAATTTTCCGGTAAACTGTATCTTTTCAAGTTTTAATAATGTTTCGGAGAACTCGATGGGTTTACCACGACGGCCTGGGATTTCAAGTGTTTTCATCCGGTTTATGTCCGCAGATAAATCCTGAATATCAAAAAACATAAAAGTCTGTTTCCAGTCGGGTAATCCATTCATATCAAAATCACCACTGAAATGAAGGTGATCTGTATAATTGAGATTGATATCGCGTGCTTTAAAATTATTCACTCTTCCGTACACCCTTCCTGAAAAACCCACATCCTGTTTCATACCCCAGAAAAAAGGCACAAAATACCCAAGGTCATAAAGATTAATCTCGGAGGGGTCTAACAGAAAATCCATTTTTATCCTCGACATGATCCCATTATCGTTAAATTCCTGGTAATTTTTGAAGGAGAAATTAATTTCAGGTGCAAAAATACGGGAGGACGGACTTTCAATATAAAAATTCCTGAAATCAAGGAAAGTATTATGGATGGACATATAACCATAAACTCTTTTTGCTGTAAAACCACTCTGGTCAACAAAGCTTAGTTGTGTTATAAGAAAACCAATGGTGTCATCCCTGATCTCCATATCATTTACCTGAAGATCCAGATTTAAAAGATCCAGGTCATTCAGATTTATACCGGGAGAGACAGTCTTTTCATCACTATAAATTTTCAATAAAAACCTTGAATTCTGAATTTCAATATTTTTAACCATAAAACTCCAGCTGGTTTTCTGGGAATCGGGTTCCTGACGAAGCCTGTTTATAATAAAATCAAGATTAAGTACATCTGATGAATCAATTGAGATGACGATCTGTGATTTTTCAAGTTTGATTCTGTTCAGGTTAATTCTTTTTTCAGCTGAATTCAGGGATTTTAAAGTAGCAATAATTTTATCTGCACTGAGCAATGTATCGCCCTTCTGATCCTTTAGCAGAGCTTTTGCCAGGATCACCCTGTTGAAAAAAACCATATCTACTGATTCAATTCTGAAGTCGGCATTCAGATTCTCTGACACCATTCTTGTGATCTCTTTTGCCAGGTATGTCTGGATTTTTTTATTTTGAAGTATTATAAAGGCTGTAGCAGGTATGCATAATAATCCAAGGAAAATGATGATTAATATCTTGGCTAGTTTTTTGATAATTCGGATATTTGAGGGGTAATTAATAAACGCAAATAAACAAAATATAGTTTGAGTATAATAATTATTGGAATAGAATCTTCCTGTGATGATACATCAGCTGCTGTTGTAAGGGATGGCTTCATTCTTTCAAATATCATTGCCGATCAGAATGTGCACCGGAAATATGGTGGTGTTGTTCCTGAACTTGCTTCCAGGGCACATCAACAGAATATCATACCCGTGGTAGATCAGGCATTGCTTCAGGCTGAAGTCAATAAGAGAGAGATTTCCGCAGTGGCATTTACCAGAGGCCCTGGTTTGATGGGTTCTCTTCTCGTAGGTGCTTCGTTTGCCAAGGGTTTTGCTCTTGCCAGAAATATACCGATGATCGGAGTGAACCATCTTCATGCTCATATACTGGTTCATTTTCTTCAGGAAAAAAATACGAAAAAAAACACTCCGGTATTTCCTTTTTTATGCCTGCTGGTATCCGGAGGACATACACAACTGGTAATAGTCAGGAATTATCTGGATCTGGAAATTATTGGCAGAACAATGGATGATGCAGCAGGTGAGGCATTTGATAAGTGCGCCAAGGTAATGGGATTACCCTATCCCGGTGGACCATCAGTAGATCATCATGCTGCATCGGGTAATCCGGATTCATTCAGTTTTACAAAGCCGAAAGCAGAAGGATTTGACTTTAGCTTCAGTGGCTTAAAAACCAATTTTTTATACTTTATCCGGGATGGTATGCTAAAGGATAAAAATTTCATTGAAAAGAATAAGAATGACCTGTGTGCCTCACTTCAGAAAACCATCATTGAGATTCTTCTGGGAAAATGCATTAAAGCTGCAGAATCAACAGGAATTCATGAAATTGCACTTGCCGGTGGTGTTTCTGCTAATTCTGGTTTAAGAAAGGCTTTTGGTGAAGAAGCAGCAAAGAGAGGATGGGCATTATATCTGCCGGAGATCAGGTATACCACTGATAATGCTGCAATGATAGCCATTACAGGTTATTATAAGTACCTGGCCGGGGATTTTGCAACACACGATATCACACCGGTTGCAAAACTTTGAAAGAGGGAAGGAGGGAAGGAGCGAAGGAGCGAGTGAGCGAAGGAGGGAGGAGGGAAAAGAGGGAAAATCGGGATTAGTAAAGATATTCTAAAAAATATTATCTTTAAGCATTCAATAAATCAGATGGAACAAGTCAAATTAGAAGGCACGAAAAAGACACCTGAAGTGACGCTTGATCCATCCGGAAAGATCAAGCTTTCCGGGCGATCCATACCGGAAGATGCATCTAAGTTTTATGAGGATATTCTGGCATGGGTGATGGAATATTGTGCATCCCCGAAAGATACCACCAAGGTAGATATTGAACTCGAATATTTTAACAGTGGTTCGGCTAAATATGTCATGCAGATTTTACGGGAATTAAGTGAGATCAGGCAAAACGGCAAAGAACTTTTAGTGAACTGGTATTATGAAGAAGGGGATGATGATATTCTTGAAAGAGGAGAATATTATTCAAGCATTCTGAATATAGAGATCAATTTTATTGAAATAGAATAATCCCTTTCTGGTTAGAGACCATCATAATATTTTACCAGCAGGAGCAGATCGGCTTCTTCTTTAAGGTTAATCTTTTCCTTCTTGATATAATTTCCCATTTGATCCGATTTGTCATTAAATATCTCTAGTACAGATTTCTTATTAGGCTTTATAAGGCTGATCTCACGGTCATTTGCTTTCACATAATATTCAGAATAGTCATTGTATTCATCAACCTGGCGACCCTGACCATATGGTTTATAAAAATCTGCTTCCAAAAATTGTTTCTTGTATCTTTTAAATAATGTTGACTTTTCCTGATATAATACCTGCATAAAAACTCTGCCTTTTTCATCTAATAAAAATACCTGTTTGAAAAGGAGTACCGAATCTTCATCATTACCTGCTATTGCAAAGTAATCAATATTCTCAGTATTAGCAATGTAGGTCTCATTATCATTAAAAAACAGAAGTTCATCCTTATAACAATTATAGTTTAATTTTAAATTTTCCATGTAGGTTTTATTATTATAATAGAAATTACCGACATGAAAATCATCAAAAAGAAGTGGAGTACCCTTGGCAGTTATAAATGATGCCTTATAATCAGCTGCAGTCCTGTTTCGCAACATATGTTCCTTAATATCATTTATGGCTACCCAACCATCTGTAGCTTCATATCCTCCTGGTAAATTGTAACTCTGGGCAAACAGAAATAATGGATTCATGATGAGTATTAACATCCATATAAGAATACGCCGCATAATAGAATTTTGATTGTTCATTTCAGTAAATTGAATTCATTATAAAGAAACGTGAAAGTTAATGAATTCATTATGTTGAACCAAACTTTGTTCGTAATATTTCGGGATAAGTGTTTTTACATGTAAATTATGCATCGTTGTGTACAATTATTATTTAAGGAACTGAAGTGGTTTTGACTCAATCCCGGGATAGAAAAATCATTAAAAAAATCTAAATCCGGCTTACTTACCGAAAACGTTTGAATCCAATATTTTTCGTCAAAAAAGTGCCAGAATCATGTGATTATCAGCAATCCATATTCCTTTCAAGCGATGCAACAGCTTTAATTATCCTTACATTTATGTCAAACTAATATTTAATATTATC
>Ga0113563_10002745_pt1 | contig 10752 bp, 10 predicted proteins | sample Mud3Dept3metaG_FD_80117 | JGI IMG/M metagenome (GOLD analysis project Ga0113563, IMG submission 80117) | Freshwater wetland microbial communities from Ohio, USA, analyzing the effect of biotic and abiotic controls - Mud 3 Core 4 Depth 3... | ecosystem: Environmental > Aquatic > Freshwater >...
GGCCTGGGGGTGCGGGCGGTACGCGCCGGAAGCATCGGCCGGGATGACCCGAGACTCGAAGAAAACACCGCTTCTCCGAAAGGGGGGGCGGGAGGCCTTGGCCCCCGCCCTCTCCCCGAAGATCCCAGCGCCCTATGATTCCAGTGGACCGGCCGGGCCCCCAGGCCAGGGCACCTCTTGGCCTTTACGCCGGTCCTCCATTCATAGCGACCGGCCACCCGTGACTGAAGGGGTACTTTGCCCCGTCTTTTTTTCTTGTCTTTTTCCCATGTTTTGCGGTAAATAGGAACCTTTGGATAATCGTTTGCAAACTTCCCGGAGGAAATAATTGCCCATCGACATTCTCATTTATTATTGATGTTTATCTGCTTCTTCGCGTTGAGCGCCTGTTGGGCGGCATTCCCTGCAGAAGCGGCGACCGAAAAACCCGCGGCCCACGCCTCAGCGGCCCCGGCGGAGTGGGGGGAACATGCCGGGAGGGATGCCGGGAAACATGATCCCCAGGAAGAATTGGGGAAAATGCTCTCCTTCTGGTCGATCATTCCCTTTGTGGTTATTCTCCTTGTAATTGCCCTCGTTCCCCTGTTTTACGGCCACTGGCGGGAATCCAATGTCAATAAGGGCATCATGAGCATGATCTGCTCCATCCCGATTCTCTTGTACCTTCTTTGGATGGGGCCTCTCGGAGGGGAAGTGTTGGCCGATGTCCTGAAAGACTACTACGCTTTCATTGTCTTATTGGCCGCCCTCTTCACCATCTCGGGGGGGATCTGTCTGGAAGGGAATCTGAAAGCGACCCCTCTCGTGAACACCGTCCTCATCGGCATCGTAATCGATCGGGCGAAAATATTTTCCGGGGCAGGGGAATCGGTCTTGACAAGGCTGCAGCCTCCACATAGGATGTGATGTTAGGATCTGACTTTTCATCTCGTTCTTCAACTCCGGGAAAGATATGAGCATCATCATCATCGGGGCCGGGGAGGTGGGATATCACCTCGCTCGCCGCCTGTCCCACGAAAAGCAGGACGTCGTCATCATCGACCGGGACCCGGAAAAAATCCGCCGGGTTCAAAGCACCCTGGATGTTCAGGCCCTCCAGGGAAGCGGGGGGAGCGTCGGCGTCCTGAAAGAAGCCGGAATCTCCGAGGCCTCCATGGTCATCGCCGTGACCAACAGCGACGAGGCCAATATGATCTCCTGTCTGGTTGCGGGCGTTCAGGACCGGGTTCCCAAGAAGATCGCCCGCGTGCGCGACCCCGAATATTCCGCCCTTTTCCCCCTTTTTGACAGGGAACATCTGGATATCGATTACGTCATCAATCCGGACTTGGAAGTGGCGGAAATGATTCTGAAGCTCATCGAGGTGCCCGAGGCGACGGAAGTGGTTGATTTCGCGGACGGATTGATCCGGATGGTCGGCTTCCCCCTGCCGCCGGACAGCTCCTCGGCGGGAAAATCTCTGGCCGAGCTGAGCCGGCTTTACCCCCAATCGGGGCTGATCATCGTCGCGGTTCAGAAAGGGGAAAAGGTCTTTATTCCCCGAGGGGCGGATATCCTTTCCGCCAACGACCTCCTTTTCCTGGTCATGGACCGGAAAAGAACCCCTCAGGCTCTGACCAGCTTCGGCACGAAGCATCGGCCGGTGAAAAAGGTGATGATTCTCGGCGGCGGGTTCATCGGACTCCACCTCGCCGACACCCTGGAGGATCGGGGCATCCAGATAAAAATTATCGAGCAGAATGAGTCCCGGTGCCTGGAAATCGCCCAGAAATGCAGCCGAGCCTTGGTTCTGCGCGGCGATGCCACCTACCAGGATCTGCTCCTGGAAGAGAACGTGCAGGAAATGGACGCCTTCATCGCCGTCACCGAGGACGAAGAAACAAACGTGATGATCTCGCTCCTGGCCAAAAAGATGGGGGTACGGCGGGTCATGACCCTAGTAAACAAAGTCGCCTATTCCCCTCTCGTCCATTCCATCGGCGTCGACGTCGTCATCAGCCCCCGCCATGCGGCGGTGGATAAAATCATGCAGTTCATCCGCCGCGGAAAGATCCTCTCCGTCTCCTCCCTCCCGGAAGAAAACGCCGAGGCCTTCGAGGCCGTCGCCATGGAAACCTCCGACATCGTGGGCCGGCCTTTGCGCGAGATCGAGTTCCCCCGGGACGCTATTGTCGGCGCCCTGGTCCGCGGGTCGGAAGTGATCATCCCCAACGGTTCAACCGTGATCGAAGCGGGCGACCGGGTCATGATTTTCGCCTTGAAGACCGCCGTGCCGCAAGTGGAAAAAATGATGACCGTCAAGCTGGAGTACTGGTAATTGTGAACCCCTCCACCATCTTCCACCTCCTGGGATTTCTGAATCTCATTCTCGCCGGCTCCATGGTTCTTCCTTTGATCGTCAACTGGATCTACGGCGAATCTCACGCCCGGGGATACCTCCTCTCGATGGCCGTCACCGGGGCGACGGGCCTCCTCCTGATGCTCATTTTTAAGAAGTCCTCCCGGGAGCTCAGCCACCGGGACGGGTTCGCCATCGTCGCCCTGGGATGGGTCCTGGCCACTTTTTTCGGGGCCCTTCCCTACCTGTTTACGGGAGCCTTCACCTCCCTGGTCGATGCCTGTTTCGAAACCGCCTCAGGCTTTACCACCACCGGCTCGACGATGATGACCGACATCGCCAAAAACCCCCAGGCGATCCTCTTCTGGCGGGCGTTGACCCAGTGGCTCGGGGGAATGGGGATCATCCTTCTTTCCCTGGCGATCCTCCCCCTCCTGGGCATCGGCGGAATGCAGCTTTACAAAGCCGAGGTCCCCGGCCCGACCGCCGACAAGCTTCGCCCCCGCATGACCCAGACCGCCCGCATTCTCTGGCAGGTCTACCTTCTCATTTCCGCCGCCCAGGTTGTGACTCTCCTTTTCGGGGGCATGAACCTTTTCGATTCGGTCTGCCACACCTTCACCACCATGGCGACCGGCGGTTTCTCGCCGAAAAATGAAAGCATCGAGTTTTACCGAAGCCCCTTCCTGGAATACGCCATCACGTTTTATATGTTTGTCGCCGGCGCCAATTTTTCCCTTCATTACCGCGTCCTGAAAGGGGAGCCCCTAGCCCTTTTCCGTGACCCGGAATTCCGGTTTTACCTCGCCGTCGTCCTTTTTTCAACACTGCTCATCATGGCCAACCTCTTCGGGGCCGGTCTGTATAAGAGCCTCCTCGACTGTTTCCGCCTGGCCCTGTTCCAGGTCGTTTCCATCCAGACCACCACCGGATACACCAGCGTCGACTTCGAGAAATGGCCGGCCTTTTCCCAATACCTGCTTCTGTTGTTGATGTTCATCGGCGGGTGCGCCGGGTCCACGGGCGGTGCCATCAAGTGCGTGCGCATCCTGATCCTCCTAAAACACGGGGCGAGGGAGCTCAAGCAGCTTATTCACCCCCATGCCGTGATCCCGGTGAAATTGGGCGGGAAGATCCTTTCCTCCGGCACCCTCCACGGAGTCTGGGCCCTCTCTTTTCTCTACATGGTGGTTTTGGTGCTCTCCTCCCTTGCCGTTTCCCTTCTGGGAACCGACATCCTCACGGCCGTCTCCGCCGTGGCCACGACCTTAGGCAACACGGGGCCCGGCCTCGCGGAAGTGGGTCCCATGGACAATTTCGCCCACCTGCACCCGGCCAGCAAATGGATCCTGACCTTCTGCATGCTCTGCGGCCGCCTGGAGATCTTCACCCTCCTGATTCTTTTCGTCCCCGAATTCTGGCGAAAGTGAGCCGTTGTTTTTTCCGCCCGCTCATTGTATATTTCTAACATCCGGTGGAATAACGAAATCGGCGGCCAGAACCCGCCTTGCCCCGGGGAGAACCGTGCCGGCGAGAAACTTGGAATTGTCCCTGAAAGGGCTCAAGGCCGAAATAGGCGAGCTCACGATGCGTCTGGAAGGGGTGGAAGCCCGCCAGGCCGCCCAGGGTTTGGCTGAGCTCAAAGGCCTGCTCCGTAGACGCGGCCTGCATATTTTCCGGTTCAACCCCCGCAGTCACCTCCTTCTTCCTCCTTCGCCGGGGGAAGAGGCGCGAAGCCGGTTTTACGAACTCTTTAAAAAATATTCCTTCCGTCTTTTTTTACGGGAGGCCCTGAATCGGCGGGGTCCGTTCCGGGCCGCGGATGTTGTCCGGTATTCCTCTCCGGAAACGAGCCGGAAATACCTCGTCGCCCTGGCGGAGATGGGGTTGGCCGAATCCCTCGAGGGGCAGAAATACCGCCTTCGCGAGCCGTCACCAAGAAGCTTGGGCCCGACTCTGGAGTGGTTCATGGCCGAGGTGTTCCGCAGAGAGTTTTTCTGCCCGGCCCTTTATGGCCTGCGCTGCAAAGGCACCCGTTTCGGCGGAGATTTCGATGTGGTTTCGGCCCTGGAAAGCCGATTCATATACATGGAGGTGAAATCCTCTCCTCCGAAAAACATCGAGGGAGACGAGGTTCGCGAGTTTTTCAGCCGCCTGGAAGACCTGCGGCCCCACCTCGCCTTCTTTTTCGTGGATACGGAACTGAGACTCAAAGACAAGATCGTCCCGCTCTTCGAAGCGGAAAGAAACGCGGCCGGCTCCCCGGATCCGGGCGAGGCGGGACGCGCGGAAAAGATCGGGGATGAAATCTTTTTCCTCCACCCGGCCCTTTACCTCTTCGGCAGCAAGCGCTCGATCGCCGGAAATCTGGAGATCTGCTTCCGACACTTCTTCGCCTTATCCCCGGGAAAGGCGTTCCCCTGCCGACCGTTTCTGAGGAGCGGGGAATGACCGTTCCTTTCTTTTCCGCCCTTCTCCTTCTTTTTTATCTTCTTCTCCTTCTGCAAACCACCTGGCTCAGCGAGATCTTCCCTCTCTTCCTGAAGCCGGACCTGTTGCTGGTCTTCGTGGTTTATGTGGGCACCCTGCCCTTCCTCTTCTCGGGCGCCGTCCTGGTGGGAATCTGCGGCCTTCTCTCCGGGCTCTTCTCCGGGGGACCGGGCGGGCTGGCCATGCTGATCTATTTCCTCCTTTTCTTCCTTCTGAAATCCCTGGCGAAAGTCATCCTCATCGGCGAGGCCCTTTCCTTCCGGTTGCTCCTGGCGTTCGGCGCCCGGAGCCTCCAGGACCTCCTGACCGGCCTGCTCCCTTTTGTGCTGGGCGCGGCCCCGGCGGCAATCCTCCCTCCGACCTCCTGGATCCTGGCCCAGGCCGCGGCCACCAGCCTGGCGAGCTGGCCGCTTTGGATTCTTTTCACCAAGGTGGAGTCTCTGCCGCGCATGACCCCGCCCCCCCAAGAGCGATTGAGATGAACCTGAAGCTGGACAAGAACGACCAACCCGAAGCCACCCGCGTTTTCACTTATGTGAACATCGCCATGGCTGTCGCCTTTGCGCTGATCTTTGTCCGGCTCTGGCACTTGCAGATCATCAAGGGCGAGGACTTTCGCAGTCTCTCTGAGAACAACCGTATCCGGATTCAGGATATTCCCGCCCCCCGCGGGATCCTTTACGACCGCGAAGGCCTTCCGCTGGTCGACAGCTTTCCGGCCTTCGATGTCTCTCTCTACCGGCAGGACCTACGTCGGCCCGAGGCGCTGATCCGACCTCTGAGCCAGACCCTCTCCCTGGATCAGGAAAAACTGCAGGCCCGCCTCCTGGCCGCCAAGGATCTCCCCCCGTCTCAGGCCTTTAAGATAAAAACCAATATCAGCCGGGAAGAGCTGGCCCAGGTGGAAACCCGCCGCTTAGACCTCCCCGGCGTGATCGTCGACGTGGTGATCCGGCGCAACTATCCGTACCGGTCCCTGGGCGCGCACCTCATCGGCCATTTGGGAGAGATCAGCCAGGAGGAACTGGAAAAGGAGCTGTACAGCAACCACAAGCCCGGTTATCTCGTCGGCAAATACGGCATCGAGCAGAAATACGAGGTGGAGCTGATGGGGGAGAGCGGCGGGCGGCAGATCGAGGTGAACGCTATGGGCCGGATGATGCGGGTCCTGGGGACCGTGGAGCCCAGCCCCGGCAATAACCTTTTCCTGACCCTCGACCTCGAATTGCAGAAGACCGTCGAAGAAGCCCTCGCCGGGAAGAACGGAGCCGTCGTCGCCCTGGACCCCCGCAATGGGGACATCCTCGCCATGGTCAGCAAACCCGATTTTGACCCCAACCTCTTCGCCCGGGGAATCAACCCCGAAAACTGGAAGAGCATAGTCGGCAACCCCGGCCGCCCCCTGCAAAACCGGGCGACGCAAGGTCAGTACCCGCCGGGATCGGTCTTTAAAATCATCACCGCTCTCGCGGCCCTCGAGGAAAAGGCCATTACCCCCGATACGTCTTTCTTCTGCTCCGGGGCGTATTCCTTCGGAAACCGCGATTATCACTGCTGGAAAAAGGAGGGGCACGGCCGGGCGGACCTGAGGCGGGCCATCGTCGAATCCTGCGACGTGTATTTCTACCAGGTGGGGCTGCGTTTGGGTGTTGACCGGATCGCCAAATACGCCTCCGCCTTGGGGCTCGGGAAACCCACCGGTTACCCGTTGGGCCAGGAAAAATCCGGCCTCGTCCCCACTTCCGCCTGGAAATTGAAGCGCTTCCGCATTCCGTGGCAGGCGGGGGAGACGCTCTCCGTAGCCATCGGCCAGGGGTTCAACCTGGTCACGCCGCTGCAGATCGCCTCCTCCCTCTCGGCCCTGTTCAACGGCGGCAGATTTTTCCAGCCGCGGATCGTCCAATCCGTGCGCAGCCCGGATGGCGAGATCCTTCAAGAGATCGCTCCTCTGGCCTTGCGGAACCTGTATTTTACTCAAGCGCACGTGGAATTTATCCGCGAAGCGCTGTGGGGCGTGGTGAACGGTCCGGGAGGGACCGGCTCCCGGGCCAAAATCCCCGGTTTCGACGTGGCCGGGAAAACCGGGACTTCTCAGGTCATTCAGAAGCGGGAAGGAAAGGGAGAAACCAACCTGCCCGAATTTCAGGATCACGCCTGGTTCGCCTGCTTTGCCCCGGCCCGGAACCCGGAAATCACGGTCGTGGCCTTCGTGGAACACGGCGGGGGCGGCGGAGCGGTGGCTGCGCCGGTGGCCCGCAAGGTGATGGAGGATTACTTTCTGCGGAAAAAATCCCCTCCGGCTCCATTTCAAATCGCTCTCGGGGATAAGAGACAGCCGGAAAGCCCTTGATCGTCTTTTTCACCGCCTCATTCCCTTTTGCAAAGGAGGATTGGGAAACTTTTCAAAACTTGAGCTCGGCCCTATTGGTTCCGGAAATGGCCGGTCAGGCGGATTCAGGATTCCGGTTGTCAGGGAAGAAAAAGTATCCGTATAATGGTGGAAAGGGGAGGGAGGAGTCGCAAGGAGACGATATGAATCCGGGAATTTACTATGTAATCTTTAAAGCCCAGAGCGGGCGCTTCGGCGACGGCCTGGTGGTGGTGGATAAAGGGAAAGTCCACGGGGGGGATCAGCGTTATTTGTACCGGGGATCTTATAAGACGGACGGGCAGGCCCTCGAGGCGGATATCCAGGTATCTTATTACCGCGGGGAGGCGAAATCCGTTCTCGGCCATCTCGCGAAATTCAAACTGAATCTCACGGGAAAGTCCACAGGCGAAGCGTTCACGGTCAGCGGCCACGTGTTCGGCCAATCCCACCTGGCCATCACGATCGAGGGCCAGAAGCAGGCGGACCTGCTCGGTTGACCGATTTCTCTGGGGAAGTGCAGGGGCCGACTTCCGGCCTTCATTCCCGGTCTTACACTGACACTGACACTCACACTGTTTTTATGTTCGACCGCCGCCTCATCATGAATTTCGACTGGCCCACCCTCCTGACCGCGGGCCTCATCTCCGCGCTGGGCGTCGTGAACATTTACAGCTCCACCTACCCTCATTCCGGAACCGCAACCCCGCTCTACCTCAAGCAAATTTACTGGCTGGTTCTGGGATTCGGAATCCTGTTCCTGACCTTGGCTTGCGACTACCGCACCTTCCTCCGCTACGGGTATCCTTTCTACATCTTCTGCCTGAGCCTCCTGGTGCTGGTCATGGTCCTGGGGCGCACCACGTCCGGCTCCCAGCGCTGGCTCCCGCTGGGGATTATTTCGTTCCAGCCCTCGGAGCTGGCCAAGATCGGCCTCATCCTGGTCATGGCGCGATTTTTCACCGAAAAAGAACTGGCTCAGGGTTATGGCCTGCGGGATTTGGCCATCCCTTTTCTGCTCCTCGGCCTCCCCGCGCTTCTCGTCTTCAAGCAGCCCGATCTCGGAACCGTGGTCCTCATGGGGTTCATCTTCCTTTCCATCCTGGTTTTCACGGGGGTTCAACCCCGGGCCTGGCTGACCCTCGGAGCCGCCTGCGCCGTGGCGGCCCCCATCCTCTGGTTTCTTCTGAAGGACTACCAGAAGACCCGCCTCAGGGTTTTCCTCGATCCGGAGCTCGACCCGCTGAAGACGGGATACCACATCACCCAATCCAAGATTGCGGTCGGCTCCGGCGGGTTCTGGGGGAAGGGGTTTCTGAAGGGGACCCAAAGCCAGCTCCATTTCCTCCCGGAGCAGCACACGGATTTCGTTTTTTCGGTATGGGCCGAGGAGTGGGGGTTCGTGGGGTCTTTTGTCCTGCTTTTCTTGCTTCTGTTTCTCGTTTCCCGGGGTTTGAAGATCGCCAGCAGCTCCAAGGACCGCGGGGGAGAGGTCCTGGCCATCGGCGTCAGCGCCCTGATCTTCTGGCAGGCCTTTGTCAATATCGGGATGGTGGTGGGATTGGTTCCGGTCGTCGGGGTCCCTCTGCCGCTGTTCAGCTACGGAGGGACCTCGGTCATCACGACTCTCTTCGGGATCGGCATCCTGATGAACGTCAGCATGCGCCGGTTCATGCTGAACCGGTAGCAGGTCACCCGCACCGGGAGACCGAAGAAGGCCCTCAGGTCCCCGGTTTTTCGAACTTCCGGTTTTCGTTCTTATTCTTCTTTCTTTGGTCCCACTGGTCCTTCGGCCGCAGGACGGCGTGATAAAAAATCCTCCCGCTGATTCCCAAGATTCTTTCGATGAGCCGCTGTTTCCAGCCTGTCCCTACATAGTCCAAGTCGTTTGTCCTCCCGAAAATCAATCTTGATGGTCTCGTAAAAAGTCGGGAAACCATAAAATTTGTCATTCCGGCGAAGGCCGGAATCCAGGTATTTCAGACGGTATTCTGGGCCTCGGCTTTCGCCGGGGTGACGAGCAATTGACTCATGACGAAATTCTCAAACTATAAATCGTTTTAGGGTTTCTGGCGAGATAATCAGTCTTTCAGGGAATAGGTGGTAAAACGCGCCTTCTTTTCGATGACCAGTTTGTCTTCCCGGGCCAGCCAGCCGATCCCCTGCAGGATCATGTTGGCATCCGCTTTGACGTTCTTCTTGATCTGATTCAGGTTGGCCTCGCCATGCTGGTTCAAGAACTTCCAAATTTTCCCGGCGGTCTCCCCGATCGAGTCGATCATAGGCCCTCCTTTTGCGAATGCATTTCCTGGTTTATTATATCGAAATTGCCCTCGGCAGGAAAGCTATTTCCCGATTTCAGGGGGCCTTTTCCCCGACCACAAACATGGTGGCGGTCCCCTCCGCCGCCAGCGTGCCGTCTTCCAGTTCCGCCTTGGCGTAGGTTTCGATGATTTTGCGGGTTTTCTTCCGGATTTCCCCGGTCAGGAATATTTTCTCCCCGGGGCGGATGGTTTTCCGGAGACGCATTTCCAACCGGGCCGTCATCGCCTTGATGCCCTGGAAGTAGAGGGCATATCCCCCGGCTTCGTCCAGGCAGAGGGCGAGAAGCCCCCCGTGGAAAACCCCGTCCCAGCTTTGGTGGTAAGGCCCCGGGGTAAACTCCGCCTTGGCCTTTCCGTCTTCCCAGCGAAAAACCATCTTCAGACCGACCGGGTTGGCGGGCCCGCAGGCAAAGCACAGGTTGTTGGCGCTCACTTCGGTTTTTTCCATGCAGGTATTTTTATATCACAAAAATCCCCTAAAAATAATTTTTTCTTTTCTGAGAGGCAACCGTCCGGGAAGAGTTTTTCATTTGACAATGTCTCCCTGTCTGTAGGAATATGTAAGAAAATATTCAATAATTAGGAAATCTTGCTCTGCCCGGTGAGGCGCCAAAAATGGAAAAACTGATCATTACCGCCGCCATGATCGGCGGCATCACCACCCGGGAAAAGAACCCCCACCCTCCCATGACCCCCCGGGAAATCGCCGAAAGCGCCATAGAATGCCACAAGGCTGGAGCTTCGGTATGCCACATCCACGTGCGCGACCCGCACACGCAGGCCTCATCGATGAAATTCGAGCTTTACAAGGAGGTTTTCGACCGGGTCCGGGACAAGTGCGACCTGATTATCAACCTCACCACCGGCGCGGGGGGGCGTCTTCTTTACGACCCGGCCTCCGGGACCTGGAACACCGCGGAGCTGAAAAGCCCGGAGGAAAGAGTCGAACATGTCTTGAAACTGAAACCGGAGCTCTGTTCCCTGGACGTGGGAACCCTGAATTTCGGCCCGCGGGCTTTCATTAACTTGGTTTCCGTGGTCGAGAAAATGGCCAAAATGATCAAAGACGCCGGGGTCAAGCCGGAACTGGAGGTCTTCGACCTAGGCCACATCCGCATCGCCAAGCATTTGATTCAGCAGGGGCTCGTGGAAAAGCCCGCTCTCTTCCAGCTCTGTCTCGGAATTCCCTGGGGGACCGAAGCCACCACGGAAAACATGATTTACATGCGCAA
>Ga0113563_10002746_pt1 | contig 10745 bp, 11 predicted proteins | sample Mud3Dept3metaG_FD_80117 | JGI IMG/M metagenome (GOLD analysis project Ga0113563, IMG submission 80117) | Freshwater wetland microbial communities from Ohio, USA, analyzing the effect of biotic and abiotic controls - Mud 3 Core 4 Depth 3... | ecosystem: Environmental > Aquatic > Freshwater >...
CGCGCGCCGTCGATCAGGCTCACGGCATTGGACAGTCGCGCATGCTCGTTCAGCAGCGTCTGCCATTCCTCGGCGCTGAAACTCAGCCCGGCCAGTTCCTGCACGCGCCATTCCAAATCTTCGCGCTCTTGCGCCAGCGCCAAGGCATTGCTCTCCCCGGCTTCGCGCTGCTGTTTGAGTTCTTGCCAGGCGCGGTAGGCCTCGGCGACCAGACGTTGGGTATCGATCAAACCGCCATAGCCATCGAGCAGGGCACGCTGCGCGGCGGCGCGCAGCAGCGATTGATGCGCATGCTGGCCGTGGATGTCCACCAGCCATTCGCCGGCCTCGCGCAATTGCTGCAAGGTGGCGGCATGGCCGTTGATGAAGGCGCGCGAGCGACCGTTGCTGTCCACCACGCGCCGCAGCAGGCATTCGCCGTCGGCGTTTTCCAGATCGTTTTCCGCGAGCCAAGCTTGCAGTTGCGGCAATTGCGCAATATCGAACTGCGCCGCCAGCTCGGCGCGCTCGCAACCGGCGCGCACCATGCTGGCATCAAAGCGATCGCCCAACACCAGCGCCAAAGCGTCGATCAGAATCGACTTGCCGGCGCCGGTCTCGCCGGTGAGCACGGTAAAGCCCGGCGCGAATTCCAGCTCGACGCGATCGACGATGACGAAATCCTTGACGGAGAGATGCAGCAGCACGGTATTTATGTCCCGAGCCGGGCGAGGCATGCCTCGCCCCTACAACTGGTATTACCAGAATCCCGAATCCTGAATCCCGAATCCTGCCTCACAGCTTTTCGCCCCAATGCAGCTTCTGCCGCAGCATGTCGTAATAACTATGCCCGCGCGGCCGCAGCAGCAGCAGCGAGTTTTCCGAACGGCACACGCGCACCCGATCGCCCGGCTTCAATTCCAGGCGGCGCTGGCCGTCGAAGTTGGCGTTGCAGTCGTCGGCATGGATCACCAGCACTTCCACCTCGGCATGGCTGTTGACTGCGATCGGGCGATTGCTCAGGGTGTGCGGGCAAATCGGCACCAGCACCATGGCCTCCAGCGTCGGATGCAGGATCGGCCCGCCAGCGGACAACGCATACGCCGTCGAGCCGGTGGGCGAGGCGATCACCAGGCCGTCGGAACGCTGGCTGTAGACGAATTGGCCGTCGATGAACACCTCGGTCTCGATCAAGCGCCCGGTGGCGCCCTTGCTCACCACCACATCGTTGAAGGCGCGGCCGTGAAACACCTCGGAGCCATCGCCGTCGCGCTCGACGGTGATATCCAGCAGGAAACGATTCTCCGTGGTGAATTCGCCGGCGAGCATTTCCTCCAGCGTCTCCACCATGGTATCCACCGACACATCGGTCAAAAATCCCAAGCGGCCCTGGTTCACGCCGACCACGGCGATATCGTAATCCGCCAGGACGCGCGCCACGTTGAGCATGGTGCCGTCGCCGCCGAGCACGATCGCCAGATCGGCCACTTTGCCGATATCCACCAGGCGTGCCGTGTCGAAGCCCGGAATGCCCATGCGGTCGGCGGTCTGCACCGTGAACAGCACCTTGCAACCTTTTTTCTCCAGGAACTCGGCCAGGCGAACGATCGGGCCGCTGATCTCGTGAGCGTTGTATTTGCCGATCAGGGCGACGGTTTGGAAGGGGAAGCGCATGATGCTGGGGATTATAAGGCTTTTTTGCAACCACGAATGAACACGAATGAACACGAATTAAACCCAAGACCTGTGCCACAGAGGACACAGAGATCACAGAGTTCGGGGCAAGCAAATCGCCGCATCGGACATTTTCAGATTTTGCTCTTATTCGCGTAAATTCGTGTTCATTCGTGGTTCCAAAACTCACCCCTACCCTAATCCACCGAATTCAGTACAATGCATCCATGCTCGATAAACGCTCGCAATTGCTGCTGAAAACCCTGGTGGAACGCTATATTGCCGAAGGCCAGCCGGTGGGTTCGCGCACGCTGTCCAAATTTTCCGGACTGGATTTAAGCCCGGCGACGATACGCAACGTGATGGCGGATCTGGAGGAAATGGGTTTTATCGTCAGCCCGCATACCTCGGCGGGGCGCATTCCCACGCCGCGCGGCTACCGCCTGTTTGTCGATACCTTGCTCACGGTGCAAACGCTGGGGTCGGGCGAAATCCAGCAACTGGAATCCCAGCTCAATGTCTCCGAACCGCAGCGCTTGATCACATCCGCCGCGCGCCTGGTGTCCGACCTCACGCAATTTGCCGGCGTGGTGCTGGCCTCCAAACGCGCCAGTGCGATTCGCCATATCGAGTTCTTGAATTTATCCGAACAGCGCATCTTGATGATCCTGGTCGCCACCGACGGCACGGTGCAAAACCGCATCTTGATGCCGGGCCAGTCTTATAGTCCGTCCGAGTTGATCGAAGCGGCCAACTTCTTCAACCAGCATTACGCCGGCCGCACGCTGGATCAAGTCAAGGATGCAATCCAGGACGAACTGAAGCAAATGCGCCAGGATACGACCTCGCTCATGACCGCCGCGCTCCAAGCCAGCACTGAGGCCTTTAGCGAAACGCAAGACCAGTACGTCATCACCGGCGAAGGCAAGCTGCTCAACGTGCACGACCTGTCCAGCAATATGGATCAACTGCGCAAGCTGTTCGCCCTGTTCGAACAAAAGACCGCGCTGATGCAATTGCTCGCCGTGGGCCAGCGCGGCGAAGGGGTGCAGATTTTCATCGGCGGCGAATCCGGCGCCATGCCGCTGGACGAATGCAGCGTGGTCACCGCGCCATATGAAGTGAACGGCCAAGTCATCGGCACCGTCGGCGTGATCGGCCCGACGCGCATGGCTTACGATCGGGTGATCCCGATCGTGGACATCACGGCGAAGCTGTTGTCGAGCGCGCTGTCCTACCATTGACCTTAAAAGCTTTTTAACCACGAATGAACACGAATAAACACGAATGTAACGGCGGTTATAGCAACCACGGATCAGGATTTTAATTCGTGTTAATTCGTGTTCATTCGTGGTTCCAAATCTAACTCATGGCCTTTGCTCCAGAACCCCCCTACACCCACGGCGCCATCCCCAAGCTCGGCGTCCTGCTGATCAACCTCGGCACGCCCGAGGCGCCCACTGCCGCAGCGCTGCGCCCCTATCTCAAGGAATTTTTGTCCGATCCGCGCGTGATCGAGATTCCGCGCCTGGCCTGGTGGCCGATCTTGAATCTCGTCATCCTCAACACGCGCCCGAAAAAATCCGCGCTGAAATACGCGCAGATTTGGACTGCGGAAGGCTCGCCGCTGCTGGCGCACACGCAAAAACAGGCCAAGCTGCTGCAAGGCTTTCTCGGCGAGCGCACGCGCACGCCGATGGTGGTGGATTACGCCATGCGCTATGGTTCACCCAGCGTAGATAGCGTTTTGCAGAAGCTCAAGGCGCAGGGCTGCGACCGTATTCTGGCGCTGCCGCTCTACCCGCAGTACGCGGCGAGCTCGACCGGCACCGCGCTGGATGCGGTGTTCGCCAGCCTTGCCCAAATGCGCAATCAACCCGCGTTGCGCACGGTCAAGCATTATCACGACCATCCCGGCTACATCGCCGCGCTGGCGCAAAGCGTCAACGACTACTGGATGAAAAACGGCCGGCCGGACAAGCTGGTGCTGAGCTTCCACGGCGTGCCGCGTTTCTCGCTGGACAAGGGCGACCCCTACCACTGCGAGTGCCAAAAGACCGGGCGCTTGCTGGCGGAACAACTGGGCCTCAAGCCGGAACAATATGCGCTCACCTTCCAATCGCGCTTCGGCCGCGCCGAATGGTTGAAGCCCTACACCCAGGCCACGCTGGAAGAGTTAGGCAAATCCGGCACGCAGCGCGTCGATGTGGTGTGCCCCGGCTTCGCCGCCGATTGCCTGGAAACTCTGGAAGAAATCGCCATGGAATGCCGCAGCGCTTTTCTCGCCAGCGGCGGCAAGGAATTCCACTACATCCCGGCCCTCAACGAACGCCCGGATTGGATCCGCGCCCTGACCGACATCGCGCTCGACAATCTGAGCGGTTGGCTGGTCAACGACCCGGTGCAACTCAAGCAAGCGGCTGAACTTTCCCGTAGCCGCGCCTTGGAATTAGGGGCGAAGAACTAGCGCCCCATCCTGCTGAACGCTGCACTCGGGGGCGGTGAAAACCCCAAACCAGCTCCCTCCCGTCGTCCTATAGCCCCCTCGTTTTTGTACTACAGTGTTTTATATCTTTGGCTGCTGCAAACCGTACGCGCGCGCAATGCCTCAGGCGGCGCAACCCCTCAACCTCGTCAAGGAGAAAAACATGCAGATCACCGACATCCTCGTCCAGGCGGGCGGTATCCAATCGATTGCACAGGAACTGGGCGTCAGCGAGAGCCAGGCGGCCAGCGGCGCCGAGGCGCTGCTCCCGGCCATCCGCGGCTTCAAGCAGCAGGCGCAATCGCAGCCCGCGGGCCTTACAGGGCTCGGCGGCCTGCTGGGAGGACTGCTTGGCGGCCAGAGCGCCAGAGGCGCGGCGCAGGGAGGGGGCATCGCTTCGACGCTCGACCTGAACGGCGATGGCAATCCGCTGGACGACATCCTGCAGATGGCCGGCAAGGTTCTGCATTAGCCAGTCGTAACCACGATAGTCGCGATCGCAGGCGCGGCGTGGCTGATTTTCGTCCTGGGCAAAGTCGGCATTTTCCGCAAAACGTATGGACGACTGCGGCAAAGCAAGCAAGAGGCGGCAGACTGCGCCACCCCATTTCCACCGAACACATTTGACGTCGATCACTTCAACTGCAAAGGAGAAAAAAATGCCAGGCTTATTCGAATTGAACAAGAGTTCAGATAGTCAATTCCGCTTCGTTCTCAAGGCCGACAACGCGGAGACTCTACTCACCAGCGAGACCTATCACGCAAAGGGTTCCGCAGAGAACGGCATTGCCTCGGTGCAAAGCAACTGCGGGTCGGATGAGCGTTACGATAAGAAGGTGGCCGCGAATGGCAAGCACTTCTTCAATCTGAAGGCAGCCAATCATCAGGTCATCGGCACGAGTCAGATGTACGCCAGCGCCGAGTCGCGCGATGCCGGTATCGCGTCAGTAAAGACGAATGGCACGACCCAGACGGTGAAAGACAACACCTAAGCTTTCCATCGAGAAGGCTCACCCATGGACAAGGAAGTTAGCAAATACTCCGACCTGGTGGAACTGAAATGCCAGTTGGCCGGCGGTGCCGATCACGTGGCCGCCATGCAATTGCTGCGCACCAAGCTCGGCGCCATCTCCAACGTCCTGCCCGAACCGGCGGTGGAGGTCGAACTTCTGGAATTCAACTTGGTGGGGCCGGTGCTGGCGGTGCGTCCCTTCTGCCACAACGACCACTATTGGCAGGTGTATTTCGACGGCAACCGGGTCAACCGCGAAGCGCTGGCCGAAGCGGGCTTCCCGGCACCCATGCCGGCGCAATTGATGCTGACGCATAACGCTTGATCGTTCGAGCCGAAAGGCTCAGCCCCTACACTATTCGCTGCATTACGGTTGCGACGCGCTTGATCGATTCTTGATCCACCCCGCTTGCACGGTAAATCTTTTCCCAATCGCCTATTGCCGCCTTGATTGCATCGATAAGCGCTTGCGCCTCGGCCCTGCCCAGTCCGAAGCGCGCACATTCGCTGAGCGCGTTTTCCATCGAACTGGCTCGGCCTTGTGCGCCGACGGTCATGCCTTGGTAACCAAGTGCGTGCAGTTGCGATGCGAGATCGAAGGCCGGCGCCAGGCGCCAGCCTTGCGCGCTCAACAAAAAGCCGTGATTCTTTTCGTGGTCGTCGGTGTTGTCGATGAGTATGTTGAACAGCATGCGCCGGTACAGTTGCGCCAGGTCGGCGCGTAGGTGTTGCGCGGCGCAACCTGCGCGCATGGCCTCGGCCAGCAGCGGGTAGCCGTATTCCGTTACGGCCTCGCCTTGCATGGCTTGCCAGTAGCCGCGCATCAAACTGCGCCCGCTGAGATAAGCGATGCGACCAAAATATTCGCCCAGCCATTCGCGATCGAAGCGCGCCACCAGCAGCGCGTGGTGGCCCCCGCCCAGTTCGGCCTTGCGCACGAGCGGCACCGTGATACCGCACTGCGCCGCGAGTTGCATACCGGCGTATTCCAGCGCGACGGCATCGAGATGTTCATCGCGCGCATTGAATTTGGCGATCCATAAGCGTTCACCATCGCGCACCACGCACTTGGGGCGCACGCCGCCGATGCTGGTGCCCTTGCGCAAGAGCAGACGATGACGCTCTTCCACCGGCAATCCGGCGGCGATACGTTGCGCGGCTTGTTCGACCTCGCTGAGCTGTTCGATGCCTTGCGCGGATTCGTTTTCTTCTGCCGGCAAGGCTTCCGTAATAGAAAATGCCAGCGCGCCGCTGCGGTCGCCGCCTGCGGCGGCCAAGTAGTCGAATTCGCTGCGGCGCGCCAGCTCGCCACGGGTGCGCTCGATTACGATGCGCCCCCATTGGTCGGGCGCTGCGTCCTGGATGGCGGGCGGCAACAACCCATCCTGCGTCTTGGGGAAAACGAAGGTTCCGGCGCGCAAGGGCAGCGCGAACGGGTCCAGCGCAATGGCTTCGGCGCGACGCAAGTAGTCCGCATGGTAGGTAAAACTGGCGCCGGTAAAGCCGGGAAGAAGACGCAGCACGCCGCACGCGAGCGGCATGGCCGCGCCGCGTGGATACACGAACACTTGCAGTGCGTCAGCCGGCGCGGCCATGGCGGATGCGTTGCGGCAAATGGGCCAAGTCGAGCAACTGCCCGGCGGCATCATCTTGCGGCGCGGCCAGTCCCTTGATGGCGCTCACCAGGCCGAGCGCCCATAGCGCGCTGAAGTACACCGCGATACCTACGCTGGGGTCGCCCCGCTCCATTTTGCGTAGCGTCGGCAGCGAGACCATGATGCGCGCGGCCAAGGTCGCCTGGGTCTCGCGCCGCCGGCGACGCGCAGTGGCGATGTTAACCCCCAGTTCGCGGATAGCTGACGCAACGGGCATGGGCAGGGCTGATGCGATTTTGGCGTGTCTTGGCATGTAATTAATAATATCTTAAATGTTACTTTATACAAATTATTATTTGTTTTATGTACAGGAGACTGAGCTTACAGGCTCAAGAATTCCGAGATCAAGTAAAAAAAATCCATCCCCTACCCTTGAAATGGGGAAGTCCACCCCAAAATGACCCTGAGTCTTTGGAGGATTTCATGTCGAATCAAGAAAATAGCGCAGCACCCGAACAGAACCCGGCTCCGGAATCCGCGCAGCCGGAAGTCATGCCCAGCCTGGAAGAAATGCTCCAGGCCGCCGAGCTCAAGGCTCAGGAACACTACGATGCCTGGATGTATGCCAAGGCGGAGACCGAAAACATTCGCCGCCGCGGCCATCAGGAAGCGGAAAGCGCGCGCAAATACGCGGTTGAGGGCTTTTCCAGCGAGTTATTGGCGGTGAAAGATGCCTTGGAAGCGGCCTTGGCGATTGAAAACGCCAGTTTGGAGTCGCTGAAAAGCGGCGTAGAGCTGACCCTGAAGCAACTGGCCACGGTATTCAACAAATTCCAGATTCAAGAAGTGAACCCGCTCGGCGAGAAATTCGATCCGCACCAGCATCAGGCCATGGCCATGGTGGAAGCGGATGCGGAGCCGAATACGGTGGTGATGGTGATGCAGAAAGGCTATGCCCTGCACGGCCGCATCCTGCGCCCGGCGCTGGTTTCGGTGGCAAAGGCGCCAGGGACTTAACAGGCGCTTGAAAAACCCTACTGCACACCCCAACTAACAAACAACATATTCTTTCTTTAGAGGAAAATCATCATGGGAAAAATTATCGGTATCGACCTGGGCACCACCAACTCCTGCGTCTCCATCATGGAAGGCGGCAAGCCGAAAGTCATCGAAAACGCCGAAGGCGCGCGCACCACGCCGTCGATTGTCGCCTATGCCGACAACGATGAAATTTTGGTCGGCGCTGCCGCCAAACGCCAAGGCATCACCAATCCGAAAAACACCTTGTTCGCGGTGAAGCGCCTGATCGGCCGCCGTTTCGACGAGCCCATGGTGCAAAAAGACCTGGGCATGGTGCCCTACGCCATCGTCAAGGCCGACAACGGCGACGCCTGGGTGGAAGTGCGCGGCAAGAAAATGGCGCCGCCGGAAGTCTCCGCGCAAGTGCTGCGCAAGATGAAGAAGACCGCCGAGGATTACCTGGGCGAGGAAGTCACCGAGGCCGTGATCACCGTGCCGGCTTACTTCAACGACTCGCAGCGCCAAGCCACCAAAGACGCCGGCAAGATCGCCGGGCTGGATGTGAAGCGCATCATCAACGAGCCGACCGCGGCCGCATTGGCCTTCGGTATGGACAAGAAAGAAGGCGACCGCAAGATCGCGGTGTATGACCTGGGCGGCGGCACCTTCGATATTTCCATTATCGAAATCGCCGAAGTCGAAGGCGAGCATCAGTTCGAAGTGTTGTCGACCAACGGCGACACCTTCCTCGGCGGCGAGGACTTCGACCAGCGCGTGATCGACTATCTGGCCGACGAATTCAAGAAAGAACAAGGCGTGGACCTGCGCAAGGACATGCTGGCGCTGCAACGCCTGAAAGAAGCGGCGGAAAAAGCCAAGATCGAATTGTCCTCGGCGCAGCAAACCGAAGTGAACCTGCCCTACATCACCGCCGATGCGAGCGGCCCAAAGCACTTGAACGTGAAGATCACCCGCGCCAAGTTCGAGAGCCTGGTGGAAGATCTGATCGAGCGCACCATCGGCCCGTGCCAGACCGCGATCAAGGATTCCGGCGTGAAAATCTCCGACATCGAGGACGTGATCCTGGTCGGCGGCATGACGCGCATGCCGAAAGTGCAAGAGAAAGTGAAAGAGTTTTTCGGCAAGGAACCGCGTCGCGACGTGAACCCGGATGAAGCCGTGGCGATCGGCGCTTCGATCCAAGGCGGCGTGCTGCAAGGCGAAGTGAAGGACGTGTTGTTGCTGGACGTGACCCCGCTGTCCCTGGGCATCGAAACCCTGGGCGGCGTGATGACCAAGCTCATCACCAAGAACACCACCATCCCGACCAAAGCGCAGCAGGTGTTCTCCACCGCGGACGACAATCAGACCGCAGTGACCATCCATGTGCTGCAAGGCGAACGCGAAATGGCGACCGCCAACAAGAGCCTGGGCCAGTTCAACCTCGGCGACATTCCGCCCGCACCGCGCGGCATGCCGCAGATCGAAGTGACCTTCGACATCGACGCCAACGGCATCCTGCATGTGTCGGCCAAGGACAAGGCCAGCGGCAAGGAAGCCAAGATCACCATCAAGGCCAACTCCGGTTTGTCGGACGAGGAAATCCAGAAGATGGTGCGCGATGCCGAGTTGCATGCCGAAGAGGACAAGAAACAGCGCGAGCTGGTGGATGCGCGCAACCAATGCGACGCCTTGATTCACTCGGTGAAGAAAACCCTCACCGAACAGGGCGACAAAGTCAGCGCCGAAGATAAAGCTGCAATCGAAGCCGCGATCAAGGACGCCGAGGAAGCGCTCAAGTCCAACGACAAGGAAACCATCGAAGCCAAGATGAACGCGCTGGGCACGGCCTCGCACAAATTGGCCGAGCAGATGCAGGCGCAGGCGGCGCAAGCCGGCGCGGGCGGTGCAGGTGCCTCGGGCGGCGGCAAGAAAGCCGACGACGATGTGGTCGATGCCGAGTTTGAAGAAGTCAAAGACAACAAATAAGGCAGGAAACGGGAAAAGAGAAATGGGAAACGCATGAAGCGCAACCATCGCACACTGAGAGCATGGCAAGAAGCGATCAGTATGGTGGATGCAATTTATGAAATCACAGCCTCTTTTCCCAACGATGAGCGATTTGGCCTGACCAGTCAGTTACGACGGGCCGCCGTTTCAGTTCCGGCCAATATTGCCGAAGGTTTCGCTCGCAGCGGTACGCGCGAATTGTTACACTTCCTCAGCATTGCAAGCGGTTCGCTTTCGGAGTTGGATACGCTCATCGAAATTTCGCACCGACAAAAATTAATTGAAGATGCTAAACCTGTGCTGGATCACGTTGATCGGGTCAGCGCTTTAGTTTTGGCTTTGGCGGCTTCCTTAAAGAAGAAACTTTAGCGTTTCCCATTTCCCATTTCCCTTTTCCCTCATGAATAAACGCGATTACTACGAAGTGTTGGGCGTCAACCGCGACGCATCCGATGACGATATCAAGAAGTCCTACCGCAAGCTGGCGATGAAATACCATCCGGATCGCAATCCGGACAGCAAGGAAGCCGAGGACAAGTTCAAGGAGGCGAAACAAGCCTACGAGGTTTTATCGGACAGCAATAAGCGCGCGCAGTACGATCAGTTCGGCCATGCCGGCATGGAGGGCGCGGCCGGCGGCGGCCAGGGCTACGGCAATTTCGCCGATGCCTTCTCAGATATTTTCGGCGACATATTCGGCGGGGGCGGCGGCAGTCGCCGCAGCAATGTGTATCGCGGCGCAGACCTGCGCTACAACCTGGAAATCAGCCTGGAAGAAGCGGCGCGCGGCACCGAAACCAAGATCCGCATTCCCACCATGGAAGAATGCGAAACCTGTCACGGCACGGGCGCGAAACCCGGCACCGAGGCAAGCACGTGCAGCATGTGCGGCGGTCATGGCCAAGTGCGCATGCAGCAGGGCTTCTTCTCGATCCAGCAAACCTGCCCCACCTGTCACGGCAGCGGCAAG
>Ga0113563_10002752_pt1 | contig 10742 bp, 9 predicted proteins | sample Mud3Dept3metaG_FD_80117 | JGI IMG/M metagenome (GOLD analysis project Ga0113563, IMG submission 80117) | Freshwater wetland microbial communities from Ohio, USA, analyzing the effect of biotic and abiotic controls - Mud 3 Core 4 Depth 3... | ecosystem: Environmental > Aquatic > Freshwater >...
ACGCGTCGAGCCAGGCATCCGCCTTGTAGTAGACGGGATAGATCCGCTGGAGCAGGGAGATCGGCTGGCCCTCGGCCGTGATGTAGTACGCCGTGGAGCCGTAGGACGGCTTCTTCTCGCGGATCGCGAGCGTGGCCGTGCCCGCGGTGACGAAGGTGGACCACGACACGTCGTACGTGAGGGTCTCGCCCGAGGCGAACGGCACCGCCTTCTCCCTGGCCGGATTTGCGGGTGCCGGCTTCGCAGCCGGCTGCGTCTTTGGCGCGCGGGCCGCAGCCCCCGCCTGGGGCGCAGTGCTTCGAGCGGCCCCGAGCGGCACGAGCAGGGTCGCAGTCACGCCCAGTACGAGCAAGAGCGAAGACAATCGCGTGGCACGCTTCGACATCGCCCCATTGTGCCACGGTGGCGGGTTCAGATCTTGCGCTCGCCCATTTCGCAGGACCCGGAGCCACGACCGAGTCGCGGACCGGCCCTCGAGCCCCACGCGCGAGGGGGGGCCGGCGCTCAGCGACGGTCGCCGATGACCGCGTAGTCCATGTCGGTGAACATCAGTCGGTTCAAGGTGTCGGCGTGCGTGTTGATCACACGGGCCACGGCGTCGTCGCCGTCGAGGCGCGGGAGTTTCAGGGGTTCGGGATACGGCGAACTGAACTGCACGCGCACGTTCTGGAATCCGCTCGCGGTCACGAGCAGGCTCAGCGTGTCGGGGTGCAGGGGCCGCACGTGCGTGATGTCGCGGAGGTAGCTCGAGAAGAACGCGGTCCAGCAACCCACGTTGATGGTTTCGAGCAGCATGCGCCCGCCCGGCCGCAGGCACCGGTGCGCCTCGTCGAGCAGCCGCAGCAGCGTTCCCGGTGCGAGGTGCTCGACGACCTGCGCCGCGAAGATGCCGCCGAGGCTCTCGCCGGGCAGCGCCTGCAGGTACGCGAGGGCCTCGGCCTCCACGACGTCGAGGCCGCGCCCGCGGCACAACTCCACCATCTCGTGGTTGAGGTCGAGCCCACGCGCCGGGATGCCGTGCTCGCGCAGCAGGTCGAGGAACTCGCCGCGACCGCACCCGAGGTCGAGCACGTCGCGTGCGCCGGCGAAGAAGTGGACGTACTGCGCCTGTCGCTTGCGGATGGCCTCGCGCGGACCGCGGAATCGGTCCTCGAAACAGACGTACTTGTAGGAGTCGCCCCGCGAGCCCGCTGTCGTTGGCGCCGCGGCCGCCGGCGCCGGCAGCTCGGCTGCGGCGGCCATGCCGGTCTGCACACCGCCGACGCGCCCGCCGCGGACATCGTCGGGACCGGGACGCCCGTTGAGGCGGCTGTCGAGCTCCCGCTTGACGGTGAGCGCCAGCCGGTGCGCCACCGCCACCGACTCGGCCTGCCGCGCCAGCTGGTCGCCGAGGTCGCTCAGGCCCGCCGAGAGCGGCGCGGTCATCGAGCCCATCTCGCGGTCCTTGGTGTCGACGTACGGCGTCACCTGTTGGAGGTAGACGATCAGGCGCGCGTGCAGGGCGGAGAGGGCCTCTCGCTCGGCGCGCAGCACCGCCACGAGCTCGTCGATCACCTCCCGCGTCCGCTGCCGCGCGGGGACGCTCCCCGCGAGGTACTCGAGGATCGCGGCGTTGAAGGTCTGCTGCCGCTCGAAGATCGGCCCGATGAGTCCCCACACGACCGAGACGAGCCGCCGCCGGACACCCCATCGCCCCGAGGCCGACGTCTCGGCCGGAACCACGCGCCACGTGTCGCGCACGCGCGCCATCGCCGTCTCGTCGGGCGCCGGCGGCGCCTCGGGCCAGCCTGGCAAACGGTTGAAGGCCTGCACCGCCGCATCGAGCGCCGTCAAGGCGTCGTTGTAACGGCGGTCCGCCTCGAGCCGTTCACGAGACAGGCGATCGATGTCCTCGGGGGTGAGGGCGTGTCCCAGCATCGGGTGGCCGGAGCGTACTTGGGCAACCGGTGCAGGTCAAGAGAACAGGGCGGCGATGCGCCTCGACTCGGCTTGGTGCGGTCACACCCGCCGCGCCGGACCCCCAACGCTGCGGCTGGCCTCGACGAGGTCGGTGACGCGCGACCGCGGCGGCACGCGCCGAGGCCGGTGTGGGCTCACTCGAACGCGATCGACGTGATTGCGAGCCCCAGCTTGCGGCCCGAGGGGCAGGGGAAGGGGCGTGCAACGTGGATCAGAACCTCGTAGCGTCCGGGGGCGAGCGCCTGGTCCACCTGGGCGCTGTGCCAGACGCCGGGCTGCCCGACGATCGGGGTGGACACGAGCGGGTGGAGCGTGCCGAACGCGCGGATCGCAATCCTCGCCTCGGTATCCGGCAGTGCCGCGGCGCAGCGGACCACGCAGCGCTCGGCCCGATGGCCCAGGCAGAACAATGCCGAGGCGTCCGGGGCCGTCCACCGAAACGGCGCGCCGTCCGAGTACGTCTCGGGACCGAACCATCCGAAATTCAGCTGGGGCAGCTCGGTGGTTCCGTCGATCGTCAGGCGCGGGCCCCACTTCGCCGGGTCGGGACGCAGCCCCCCGCTCGGGGCCACCGGCGGTGGGAACTGCCCCCACGAGGAATCGACGAGCCGCCAGGACGCCGGACCGAACCCGCGCGCGCCCAGGCGCCGGCGGAGCGAGGAGGCCAAGTGCCACAGGTTCCAGCGCCACGCCGCCCGCAGCAGTCGCTGGATCTCTGGCGGAGACGCCCGAAGGGCCTCACGCTCGTGTCGCAGCCACCGAGGCAGTTCCCGCACGGGGAAGTACTTCAGGACGGTACGGATCCTTGCCCGTTCGCACATGTAGACGCGGTCGGGGAGAAACGTGTCGGAGTGGCCGTAGCCGTGGTCCACGCGCGCGGCGGGGGCGACGAGGACCCTGTAGCCGGCTCCCCAGAGCCGGACGCCGAGCTCGACGTCCTCGTACCACTTGATCGGAAGGGCGTCGAAGAAATCGGCGTGGCCGAGGGCGTTTCGGCGGATCACCATCCCGCACCCCATCGGATAGAGCACCTCGGTGGGGATCTCGGCGAACTCGTATGGCGCGTGGTAGCAGTGGTCGCCGCCGTACCCCCGCCGGTTGACCGTGCCCCCGGCTCCGTTCATGACGAGCGGGTGGCTGTCGAAATACACGAGGGGCGCGACGGCCCCGACATCGGGTGAAGACTCGAGGACCTGGACGCATTGCGCCAGCCACTCCCGATCGGCGAAGCCATCCGCGTCGATGAAGGCCACGTACGCCCCCCTGGCGTGCCGCAGCCCGAGGTTGCGCCCCCCGGGGACGCCCAGGTTGGTCGGGCTGCGGATCGCCATCACGCCGCGGGCACGATAGGCCTCGAGGATCGCCCCGCTGTCGTCCGACGAGTTGTTGTCGACGACGAGGATCTCGACGCGCGGGTACGATTGCGCCAGCAACTGGTCCAGGCAGCGGGCCAGGACGGCCGCACCGTTGAAGTTGAGGACGACGACGCTGACGAGCTCGTCCGCGGAGTGCCCGGCGCTGGGCCCTTCGGGAGCGCATCGCCGCGCGTGGAGGGCCTCGCGAAGTTGCCGCATCGCCTGCCCGACAGCTGCGGACTCGAAGACGGGTACCGCCCCGGCTGCGCATTCGGTGCCGTCGTTGGCCATGGTCGTCACGTCTCGCTGCCCGGCGTGAGCTTACCACTCCGTTCGCACGGGTGAGGGCTCCCGCCGTGCGCCGCCCGGCTCACTGCCGGGTGAGTGACGCGTATGCCGCCGGCACGTTGGGCGAGGTGTTCGCGGGCGCGTACGGCGGCGTCACGACCTCGACGTAGAACGGCCCGGGTGTGAGGCCGGCCGGCACGGGAAACTGCAGGAGCACGTCGGACACCCGCGGTCGGGCGATCACGGGCAGGCCCAGTTCGCCCAGGCCGCCGAGGTTGACCGTCGTATCGCCCTGCTGCTGGAACACGTTGACCACCAGGCCCTCGCCGAACCCGCGGCCGTGGACCAGGATGGTGTCGGACCGCACCTCGATCACGTCGATGACCGGGCGAGCTGAGCCGGCGGCTGCGGGCGCAGCGGCCACCGTCGGGGGCACGGTGGCCACCACCGATGGTTGAGAAGGCGGGACACGCAGGCGACGCACGCCGAGCGACTGCTGGTGGCCTCGATAGAAGCTGATCAGCTCGCCCCAGTTCCCCACTTCACTCCAGCTGCGGGCGAGCTGAGAGTGCGTCATCGTTGCCGGGTCGAGCCGCGAGGGGTAGTAGTGCAGCGCGAGCGTGACGGTGTGCCACGCGAGCAGTCCCGCCAGGGCAAGCAGCGAGAGGCGCGCGGCTGCCGGCGCCCGGTGCCCCCAACGCGCCGCGGCGGCCTCCGCCCGCTCTATCAGCCAGGCGGTGCCGATCACGAGGACGGCATAGAGGCTCACCAGCCGGCGGTTGCCGAAGCTGTGACCCGCCCACCAGTCCCAGATCATCCCGTTGATGAGGAGCTGCGCCGCGACGCAGGTCAGCAGCTCCATGGCCTGGCGGCGGTGGCGTCCGAACCCCGCCACGAGTCCCAGCAGGCCCAGTGCCGACACGGGCGACCACGGCAGCAGCCCGCGGAGGTCACTGAAGAGCAAGCTGATCACCTTCGGTGCGCCGAGGTAGTTCGGCACGACGTCGAGGATCGGCGGGCGGAGCATGGACCCGCCCATGACGTACCAGGAGTAGCTGATGGGCCACGTGAGGGCCGCAACGCCGAGCACCAGGCCGCCGAGACGGCGCCACTCGCGCAGGAGGAGGCTCGAGGCGCCCAACACGACCGCGTAGGTGAAGAGCTGCCAGCGCACGAGGATGGCCAGGCCGGCCAGCGCGCCGGAGAGCAGGCCGTGTGCCCACGAATCGCGCCGGAAGCCGAACCAGGCCCAGAGGAGCGCGGCGATCGTCACCGCGTCGCCCACGTGAGAGAAGGACGGCTCGATCGTGACGTAGAAGAAGAGTGGCGTGCCGAGGAACACGGTCAGGGCGACGAGCTGCGCTTCCCACCCGCGAATCGCGCGGCTCGCCGTCCGCGCGGCGAAGGCCCAGGCCGCCACGCCCCAGAAGTTCGCGGCCCACACCAGGGCGAGCCCGATCGCGCGAAACCTCCCCGGGAGGGGCAGACCATACAACACGTACGGCGACGCGAAGGTGCCGGCCGCGTCGAGCCACCAGAAGTAGTAGAGGAATGGGGCCCACAGCAGCGCCATCCCGAAGGGCCAATGGGAGACGTAGCGGCCGGTTCCTGGTGCCTCGACGAGCGCGTAGCTCGCAATCAGTGGCACCTGTTCGCGATACCGCTCGTGCTGGTTGGCGAGATCGAAGTCCCCGTCGAGGAGGATCGATTCGGCCACCACGTAGATCGCGAGGCCGTCCCCACCAACCGTGGCGTGGTCGAGGCCGGCAAACAGCGCAACGAACAGGGTGAGGACCAGGGCTGCGACGACGACCGACGCGCGCATGCGCCCTCCGGGGCGGGCCTGCTTCGCGGCCCGTCCGTTCTGCGCGGCACCCTCCACAGTGGTGATGAGCCTTCCCTGCCGGAACGCTATCTGAACCGTTGGGACCCGTCAAGGACGGGGCGGCTCGGGCGGAGTGCGCGGCGCGACCACATCGATCTCGACACCGAAGGTCGCGGCAATCCGCCACGCCAGCCCACCGGGACCGCCGAGGAGGTGGCGCGGTAGCCCCTCGGGCGACTCGGTGGGCACCCGCCCCAGGGCAACACGGATCGCGGCCTCGTAGTCGGCTGCCGCGTGCGGAAGCCGCTGGTACCGCTCCCAGTAGCGGCGCGCGTTGGTCCCGAGCGTCCGGCGCAGCTCGGGACTCTCCGCCAGCCGCCGGAGCGCCTGGCAGAGCGCCTCGCGTTCCTCGACGAGATCCACGCTCACGCACACCGCCTCGTGCCAGGACCGTGCCGGAGGCTCGCCGGGCATGGAGCCGAGGATGGCGCCGGTCCGCGCGTCGAGGGCGGGCACTTCCAGGTGCTGCCGCAGTCCGGAGACGACCGGCGGCTTGCCCGCGGCGAGACATCGCAGCCACGTCGCCGAGGTTTCGCCACCCGTGGGCCATCGCAGGCAGAGACAGGCATCCGGCACCTGGTGCCAGGCGTCCAGCTCCACGTCGGGCACGTACCCCGTCAGGGTCACGTGCTGCGCGATGCCGAGGCGCGCAACCTCGGCCCGTACGTCGTAGTAGTCCGTCGTGCCGCCAACAAGCAGCAGGTGCGCATGGCCCGACGTACCGAACACGGTGGCGAATGCCTCGAGCAGGAGGGGAATCCGCTTTTCCGGCGTTAGCAGGCCGAAGGCACCGAACACCACCGCCCCCGGTGGGATCCGCGCGCGCGCCGGCCGCGGGGGATGCCCGGGGTCGGGCAGCCCCAGCCGGATCCGGACGACGGCCGTCTCCGGGCACTCGGCGGCGAGGTCGGCCACGAGCTGCGCAGAGTGTACCGCCACTGCCCGCGACCGCTCTACGATGAGCCGCCGCATGGGCCATCGGTAGTAGTGCGTCCCTGCGAAGCCCTGCACGGCGTGCTCGGCGAGCACCGGATCCGCCGCGGGATGGTTTGCGCAGAACTCCGCCCGGTAGTCGGCCACCCGGCCCCGCCGCAGCAGCGCCCGCGCCCGGGCATGGTGCACCGTGCCGTCGTGCAGCACGAGCAGGCCGGGGACCCGGAACGCGTACGCCCAGACGTAGTCGTGGAAGGCCGCGTTGCCAAGCTGGTAGATCGCGAGGTCGTAGGGATGCTGATCGTGCAGCCGCACGAAGTCCCCGGCGGGCCAGACCCGCGGCCGTCCCTCGTGGGGTGGCGCCTCGCGTGCGGGGCGCGCCGGCACGATCCCCCGCGGACCCCGTGGAACCAGCCAGCCCCGGGCTGCGGCCGCGGCAAGCTGCCCGGTCGTGTCGGGCGCGGGGGCGTCCACGAACACGTCGATGTCGTGGTGCGGCAGCAGGCCCGGGATCCGCTCCGCGGAGTAGGCGGCGATGCCGGAGTGCACAGGCGGCAGCGGAGAGAACCAGGCGAGGCGCATCGGGGCGGGCCGCTTCCAGCCTACGCCTGTGGCTGTCGGGCGGGGAGTCGCCCGGGCACGCGGGTTGGATGCGACGCCACGAAGCTCACGGCGCCGCCTTCGAGGAGGAGCGAGATCCGCTCCGACATCCGGCGTGACCAACGGCGCCGCGCGAGCCAGTGTCGAACCCGGGTCAGGCGCGAGGAGACCTGGTTCTCAGCCAGGACGTCCTCGCGGAACAACGGATCCAGGTAGTCGGTCCGGCTCGCCGTGCAGCGGAGGCCGCTCGCACGGAAGGCCCTCGCGTACTCGAGCGCGGTCGGCGCGTGCTCGTTCACACCCGCCGCCAGCTCGTGCGGGCTGAAGGCGAGGGCCTCCTCCTCGCTCTGGGTGACGGGGCGGAGCGTCTCGTTCAGGAGCACGATGCGTCCATCGGGCGCCAGCACGCGCCTCAGTTCGGCCAGCAGACGCGGCATGCTGGCGGCATGGTGCAGCACCGCGCACCCGAACACGACGTCGAAGCTGGCGTCGGCAAACGGCAGCGTCTCGGCGTCGGCAAGTACCCGGTCGAAGTAGACCTCGGTCAGATACAGGTAGTTGGTTGCGGTGGCCAGGTTCTCCGGGTTGATGTCGAGTGCCACGACCTGGCAGCCATGGTCGGCGAACCGGCGCGACGCCCAGGCGGAGCCAGCGCCGACCTCCAAGACCCGTTCGCCGCCTTTCAGGTCGAGTAATCGCCAGCACGAGTCCAAGGCGATCGTGCACTGCCGCCAGTACGTGCGCTCGCTTGCCCGATCGCTCGGTCGTGGCGGCACATCCGGCAAGGCGAGCAGCCGGTCGAAGTCCTCGACCAAGGTCCGTTCCGGACTGACCGTGACCGGAATCGAACCGTCGAGCACGCCTCCACCGGCAAGCCGTGCTCGAAACGGCAACTGAAGCAACCGGCCCGCGAACCGCGGCGGCACTCTCGCGACGGTGCCGCGCGAGAAGCCGGCAGATTCGTGAAGATCAGAGAGCAGGAACCGGCTCGACCGTCCGATCGCCGAGGCATCCACTTCCACGCGCTCGACCGGCGACCGATCCGTGAACACGACGGCGAGCGTCAGCCCGTCGCCGTAGCGGACGACGGCCGGGGTGCTGCCCGTTGCGTCCCACGAGGTGGCGACTGTCACCGACGCCGAACCGGTTCCCGCCCCCGGCGCCGAGGGTGCCGGGCCGGGCGCCACCGTGCGAGGTCCCAGCCCCATCAGGGTGCGCCACCCGTCGATCTCCCCCCGTTTCACCGCCTCGTCCGGCATCGGGCCGTAGAGCGACACGACCCCGTCGGCGATCGGGTACTCCCGGCGGCACCCCCGGCAGACGAGACGGCCCTCGCGGATCTCCCGTTCGGTCTCGAGTGCGTCGAGATCGAGCTCCGACCGGCACTCGGCAAACGGACAGCGCAGCAGTGGGAGCAGCCCGTTCCTCATGGCTGGGTCCGACGCTCGGCGGCCTCGTCTTCGAGGGAGTCGATCTCCGCCGCTTGCGACTGGGCGTGGCCCTCGAGCCACCGCTTTCCCGCTTCCAGATCGCGGGTCGCGAGCACCGGTGGCGCCACGCTGGGCATAGAGCGTCGCTCAGCTTACCACGCGGCCGACGGCCCTTCCTCGTCGGCGTCGAGCGAGGTGCGGCGTCGTTCGAGGCCGCCTCTGCGCTGGCCGACCGTGCATGACCCGGTGCCAAGGCCTGCGGTCCCCGGGGAAACGCGGCACACCCCCGGCGGGGGCCACGGACCGTCGTGCGGCCCGGCCGGGACGGCGACGGACGCCCGCGGGCGCTTGGACGCTTCGTTGACTCTCCGGAGAAGCGTCCGTTAGCATCTACAGGCGTATGGAAGGCTGGCTGGCGGTCGTCCTGATGATCGCGCTCGGTGCCCTGGTCGGGATGGCCGGGACCATGCTGTCGCGAGTGCTCGGTCCACGGAAGCCCACTCCCGAGAAGGCGGCGCCGTACGAATGCGGCGTGCCCCCCGTTGGAGACGCGCGCGAACGGCAGTCGGTGAAGTTCTACCTCGTCGCGATGATCTTCCTGCTCTTCGACATCGAGGTGGCCTTCGTCTATCCCTGGGTGATGGCGCTGCGCGGCCAGGACGGGCTGGGGTGGACCGGCTTCGTTCAGATCCTCGTGTTCTTCGCCCTGCTGTTCACCGGCTTCCTCTACGTCTGGCGGAAGGGTGTGCTCGACTGGGGCTCCCAGGATGGGCTCTGAGACCGGCCGACTGACCGACCGACCGATCGACCGCCCGATCGACTGACAGGCATCACAAACATGCCGCGCGAACTCATCCACCCCGCCGCCCCGAAGCTCGGCAGCCCGCAGGACGACATGTCGTTCCTGCTCACCACCGTCGAGCGGGTGGTCAACTGGGCCCAGCGGTCGGCGATCTGGCCCGTGACCTTTGGCTTGGCGTGCTGTGCCATCGAGATGATGGCGATGAGCTGCTCGCGATACGACATCGCGCGGTTCGGGGCCGAGGTGTTCCGCGCCTCGCCGCGGCAGGCCGACCTGATGATCGTCGCCGGCCGGGTGTCCCGGAAGATGGCGCCGGTGCTCCGCCGCGTGTACGACCAGATGCCCGAGCCCAAGTGGGTGATCTCGATGGGCGCCTGCGCATCGGTCGGCGGCGTGTTCGACAACTACGCGCTCGTGCAGGGCGTCGACCAGGTCGTGCCGGTCGACGTCTTCGTGCCGGGGTGTCCGCCGCGCCCCGAGTCGCTGATCTTCGGGATCGTGCAGCTGCAGCGGAAGATCGCGCAGCAGCGGTCCACGCTCATCGCCTGAGGCCCGGACCGTGGGGCGTACGACCCGCCCCCGGCCCGGCTTCGGACCCGTACCGCCACGCCCCCGGCCCACTCGCGAATGGACGCCACCACCCTGCTGACCACCCTCCAGCCGCTCCTCCCCGGCGCTCCCCTCGAGGCGCTCCCGGCCGCCGATCAGCCCACGCTGCTCGTGCCGCGCGAGCACCTCGTCGACACCTGCCGCGTGTTGCGCGACACGCCGGGGCTCTGCTACGCGCTGCTGGCCGACCTCACCGCCTGCGACTATCACCCGCAGGACGATCGCTTCGAGGTCATCTACTTGCTGGCGTGCCTCGGCACGCCGGTCGTGCCGGGCGGGGCCACGGCCTCGGCGGCGCGGCTGCGGCTGAAGGTCCGGGTGCCCCGCGGGGACGCGCACGTGCCCAGCGTCGCGGGCATCTACCCGTCGGCCGGATGGGCCGAGCGCGAGGTGTTCGACCTCTTCGGGATCGTTTTCGACGGCCATCCCGACTTGCGGCGCCTCCTGATGCCGGAGGACTGGAGCGGGCACCCGCTCCGCAAGGACTACCCGGTGCAGGTGAACGTCCCCGTGAAGATGCACGAGTCGCTCCAGCTGACCGAGCAGGAGTTCGTCGCCAACATCGAGCGGCAGCGGCAGGCCACCGGGCCCCGCGCCAAGGCGGACTGACACGGTGAGCACCGCCACGGCGGGTCCCGACCTCGCCGACCACGCCCGGCAGCTCCTCGACCGGACGGTCGAAGTGCACGTGGCGTTGCGCGACGGGGACCTGGCCCCGCTCTCGGCCGCCTGCCGGGTGATTGCCGACAGCCTGCACCGGGACGGGCGCGTGCTGGTGTTCGGCAACGGCGGCAGCGCCGCCGAGGCGCAGCACTTCGCGGCCGAGCTGGTGGGGCGCTATCAGCGAGACCGCCGCGGGCTCCCCGCGGTGGCGCTCACGA
>Ga0113563_10002755_pt1 | contig 10738 bp, 8 predicted proteins | sample Mud3Dept3metaG_FD_80117 | JGI IMG/M metagenome (GOLD analysis project Ga0113563, IMG submission 80117) | Freshwater wetland microbial communities from Ohio, USA, analyzing the effect of biotic and abiotic controls - Mud 3 Core 4 Depth 3... | ecosystem: Environmental > Aquatic > Freshwater >...
CCTGCTGCATTGATTGGGCGAATGTCGTCACCCAGGGTGATATCCGTCGCGCCAGCAGCCAAGTTAGCCAGACGCACATGCTGCCAGAACAGGTAAGCTTCCGATGAAGTTCCAGCTGATATCATGGCCCCAGTGGATCCATCGGACCACAAGCCGTTGATAACGCCGTTACCTGGGGCGCTCCCTGCAACTGCCGCAACCACTCCGCTGACATGAGTATCGGCAGCGATATCATCACCCGGCAAGGCACGGAACTTGTCCTGATAACCGTAGATGAATAGCGGTACGTTCTTGAAGTCGGAAGCGAGGTTCTTCACCTTCGCGCTGTTGATCAGCTCTTGTCCTTTCAGCACGCCGCCGAGCAGCAGGCCGATGATCACCAGCACAATGGCGATTTCGATCAAGGTAAAGCCGGATTGATTGCGTTTCATTATGGTACCCTCCTGTCAATGATTACGTATGCTACGCTGAAGAACAACGCAAGTACCATGCCAGCGTTGCAGCAAGACAGGGTTTGTCGTTTTCGGCCAAGTGAAAGTCAATTTAAATCAATCTATTAAACTCAAGAGTAAGCCATGAGAGCGTATTTGTGCGGAGGCCGGGAATGGCTTGTGAGCAACTAATCCGTGGCATTGCTGACGAGATGTCGACAGGGCGGTGACGGAATGCTGACGTTCAACTGGGGAAATCGTTTACGCACCGGTCGCTGGCTGTTACTGGCCATGCTCGGGCTGTTGCACGGCGCGCTGATGCTCGGCGTGGACAGTCCCTGGGTGCACCCGCTGTTGCTTGCCCACCTCGGCTTGTTCCTGCTCTGGCAACCGCTGTGGCGCGGCGAGATCGAGGTGGGACGCGGCGCACTGGTATTCATCGCGCTGGCGGCAGCGACTGCGGTGTTCTGGCTGAGCTGGTGGGTGGTGGCGTTTTGGCTGACCGGACTGTTTGGCCTGGTCGGCGCGCGCGTGTTTGCCTTTCGCGACCGCTGGACACGGCTGTTATATCTTGCGGTGATGGCCTACTTGCTTGCGGTGTTGCTGCTCTGGGTGGTACCGAATCTATTTGCGGCGCAATCCACCGTTGAGCTGGTGCAGGCGAGATCCGGCATCGAGGTGGGGCGGATACTGATGTGGTATGTGCTCCCGCTGCTGCTGGCCATCGTGGTCGTGCCGATCGGAAAAGAGCAGATCGAGAACGTCCAGGCACTGGACTTGATGTATAGCTTGATGCTGTTCATGCTGCTGGCTTTGGTGGTGCTCGGCAGTCTCGCCTTCATGAATCTGGGGCACTTGGATTACCTCGAAGCCTTGCTGCGCACGCTGTTCCTGATGGGATTGGTGTTGCTGGCCCTCGGCGGATTGTGGAATCCGCGTTTCGGTTTCAGCGGCCTGCAAGTGTTGTTCTCGCGCTACCTGTTGAACATCGGCACGCCGTTTGAAAGCTGGCTCACCCTGTTGGCCGAAGCCGCGCAGCGGGAACCCGATGCGGCGGCCTATCTGAGACGCGCCATTGACCTGCTGGCGGATCTGCCGTGGTTATCCGGCCTGTCCTGGCAATCGCCCGATGGAGTCGGGCAGTTCGGACAATTCAGCGAACATGCCGTGGTGGCACAGGAGGGCGAATTGCGCCTGACATTGTATGCCGGACAATCGCTCAATCCTGCCGTGCTGCTGCACGTCCATCTGCTCGCGCAACTGATCGGCTATTTCTATCAGGCCAAACAGCGTGAGCAAAGCCTGCGTGAGATCACCCGTTTGCAGGCTGTGTATGAGACCGGGTCGCGCCTCACTCACGATCTCAAGAATATGCTGCAATCGCTGCTCTCGCTCACCTCCATCGCACAAAGCCGCGAACAGATGGCGCAACAGTTGCTGCAACAGCAACTTCCCCTGCTCACACAGCGTATCGAGCTTACCCTGACCAAGCTCCAGCAACCGCAGTCCGTGAGCGAAACGCCGCAACTCGCCCTGAGCGCATGGTGGGATGCCTTGCGGCTGCGCAACCAGTATCAGAACATAGACTGGCTCGCGCCGGATAAGCTGCCTGACAAAAGCATTCCGGCCGCTCTGTTCGATTGCGTGCTCGACAACCTGCTGGATAACGTCCTGAAAAAGCGCCAGTCCGACCCGGACATCGAAATCTCGGTCGAGATCCAACCCGAACCGCTGCGCCTGGTGGTCTGCGATAGCGGCGATCCGATACCGGAAACGGTCACTGCTAACCTGCTGCGCGGCGTGGTCGTCTCTGAAAATGGTCTCGGGATAGGCTTGTATCAAGCCGCACGTTGGGCCGAACAGTTGGGATATCGCCTGAAGTGGATCAGCAACCGGGCGGGGAAAGTGAGCTTCGAGTTGTGTGGATAATTTCATTGTCCGGATGCCGGCAGGGCAGATTGGCAGTGAGTTGCGGGGCTTGTTCAAGGCAGCCACGCAAATTATGCATTCAACGTTGGTGGATTTCCTTATCGGGCGTATGGTCGTGGCTTTGTCAGAAAAAATCCTACAAGTTGAATTACGCAACTCCTACAAAAGAATCGGTCCTGTTCTGATTTCATCTCCCTGACCTACCCGCAATACTGCGTCCGTCTGAATTCGACCAGCCGAAATTCAAAAAAGACGGCGATCGTGCGGCGCAGTTGATTCAATGTTGTCCGTTTTTCAATGGCTTACAGGGGGCTGTATGAATACCATGCAATTGCAAGAAGGAATCCGCGATATCAATCTGACCTATCTGATGCTGGCCCAGCAGATGATCAAGAAGGACAAGCCGGCCGCAATCTTCCGCTTGGGTATCAGCCAGGATCTGGTGGAGGTGATCGGTAATCTTACTCCAGCACAAATCATCAAGATGGCGGCATCCAACATGCTGCTGTGCCGCTTCCGCTTTGATGAGAACCTTTTGCTCAATCTGGTGACCGATTACAGCAGGGATCGCATGATGTCCCAAGCGCATGCGGCGATCCTGATGTCGGCACAACCTGTTGAAGAATTCGCGTAGGCGGGGGCATCGTGGCGACCAAAACCGTGGTGGGCGAGGCACTGCATGTCAAGATCGCGATCGACCTGATCGAAATGGGTGCGCGTTTGCAACTGTTGCAGGAAGAAACCTCGTTGAGCCGGGAGCGACTGCTCAGGCTGTATAAGGAGGTCAAAAGCGAGTCGCCTTCCAAGGGAATGTTGCCGTACTCGACCGATTGGTTCATGAGTTGGCAGCCGAACATCCATTCCTCGCTGTTCATGGATATATACCAGTTCCTGGTCAAAAATGCCGGAGTCGATGGCGTGCACGCGTTGATCAGCGCGTATCGTTTATACCTGGACCAGGTGCAGGGCATCGAGGATGCCGAACCCGTGCTGAGTATCACCCGCGCATGGTCCATGATCCGCTTCTTCAAGGCGGGGATGCTGCGACTCGCACCCTGTATGGAGTGCAGCGGGCATTTCGTGACTCATGCGGGCGACCTGCATGCAAATTATGTGTGCGGTATCTGCCATCCTCCTGCCCGTGCCGGCAAAACAAAGGCTGCCAGACTATCTGTTGCCGCGCAGCCCGCTTGACCCCCCATGCACCTGCCATTATGCCGCCTTCAGCTGAACCTACTGTTCCGGCTGCTCAATGGTATTGGTACTTTATTCCTCCGCCTCCAGTCATTCATACCCCTCTCGTCTTTCCCATGCATGACCAGCGGCTTATGTCAGCGTATCTTGGCGGCCTGGTTGAATGGCTATGCAAAGCCGGGTTGGTCGGATGGCTGGTAGTTGCAGCAATGGTTTCATCTGGCGGAAATGGGTGGGTTGTGCGAATACAATCCAGAGAATTAGCGGATATTCATGTCTCTATCCACCTAAAGAATATTGATTTGTTGCCGTTAGAGTGCTGACAATAACAGGGTATCCCTCACATAACGCGACACACAGGAGAAGTGCAATGGGCAGTTGGTGGAGTAATCTTTCCTTGAAAAGCAAGTTGCAGTTACCTATCCAGCTCATGCTGGTGGTGGTATTGGTGTTTGCGCAGTATGTGGCATTGAACAAATTTGAAGAGCATGTCCTTGAAGAATCCAGACAAAAAGCCCTGGTCTCTGCGGATGGCGTGTTGAATGGTCTGAACATGCTGATGATCAACGGCATCATCAGTGATCCCGATCAGCGTGCCTTGTACGTCAGAAAAATGAGCGACTCAGAAAAAATCGTCGAGTTGCGCGTGATGCGCGGCAAGGTGGTGCAGGACCAGTTTGGTCCCGGGTTGCCCTCCGAACAGCCGATCGACGAATTGGATCGCGCCGCTCTGAACAGTGCGCAGGTGCAAACCAGTTTATCGAATCAAAATGACAAACAGTCCTTGCGGGTGGTGGTCCCCTTCATTGCCAGAAAAGAGTTTCGTGGTACCAACTGCCTGATGTGTCATAAGGTCGAGGAAGGGGCAGTGAACGGCGCGGCCAGCATCACGTTTGATCTCAGCGATGAATTCTCTGAAATACGCCGGGCCAATTACGCGTTGTGGAGCGCGCAGATCGCAATCCAGATAGTTCTGTATCTGCTGATCGGCTGGTTGATAGGCAAGGTGACCAGAACAACACGCGAATTGCAGGAGGTCATGCAGACCATGAATATCGATGGTGATCTGTCCAGGCGTGTGATGGTGCGTAGCCAGGATGAGATCGGCAAGACCGCGCAAGCATTCAATGGTCTGGTTGAAGGTATTGCCAGTATCATCCGGCAGGTGCTCGACAATGCCGCCAAAGTTTCCAGCTCGGCTACGCAATTGTCCGCTTCATCATCGCAGATTGCACAAAGCTCCCATGTGCAGAGCGAGGCCGCCGCCTCCACGGCGGCGGCGGTGGAACAGATCACCGTGAGTATCAATTCAGTGGCGGCGAATGCCGAAGACGTGCGCAGGTTGTCAGAGAAGAGCCTGAGCCAAACCCAGCAGGGCAATCAGGATTTGACCGCAATGATCGGTGAGATCCGGCGGGTACAGGAGGCGGTCAACCAGATTGCCGGTTCGGTCAAGGAGTACGTCGATAGCACCCGCGCGATCACCGGTATGACCCAGTATGTGAAGGATATCGCCGATCAAACCAATCTGCTGGCCCTGAACGTGTCGATCGAAGCGGCACGAGCTGGTGAGCGTGGGCGCAGTTTTGCGGTGGTGGCGGACGAGGTGCGCAAACTGGCGGAAAAATCCGCCAAGTCGGCCAGTGAGATCGATCAGGTGACCAACTCGCTAAACCAGAAATCTATGCTTGTAGAGACGGTTGTTCAGACCGGTTTGCGTTCCTTGCACGCGACTCAGGAGCAGGTGGAGCGTGTCTACAAGGTATTGATTGAGGCGGGCGAAGCGGTATCACAATCCAGTCACGGCGTGAGCGACATCGCGGCATCGGTCAGCGAGCAAAGCCTGGCCAGCACGGAGATTGCGCGCAACGTCGAGAAGATCGCGCAAATGTCCGAAGAGAACGACGAGGCAGTGCGCTCGAATAACAGGGAGATCGTGCAGTTGGAGCAATTGGCGAAAGAGTTGCAAGGCGCAGTGAGCCGGTTCAAGGTTTAAACCCCTCCCAACCTCCACTTGTCATAACCAGCGACTTGGCTGTCGTCTGTTGATAGCCTGGCCAAATGGCTGGTTGCTTTATCAGGGGGGAGTTAGAGGGGTCATGGAGAAATAAATGTCTGACCTGTTGAAAAACATCGATGCTGGAACCAGGTTGGCCGGAACCGGCAAGCAGGAGATCCTGATATTCACGCTGGGCAAGGATGATCGCACCGGACGTGAAGAGACCTTCGGCATCAATGCGTTCAAGGTGCGTGAAGTAATACGCATCCCTGCGATTACCCACGCACTGGAAGTTCCGGCGTCCGTGGAGGGGATGGTGAGTTTGCGCGGTGTGCTGGTGCCGGTGATCGATCTGGCCAAATACATCGGTATTGAAACCGATGGCAAGCCGGAGACCATGATAGTCACCGAATATAACGGCCAGTCGCAGGGTTTCCTGGTCAGGGTGGTGGATAACATTCTGCATCTGGACAGGTCCGCGATGCGCGAGCCTTCAGAGATGCTGCTCACGGAAATGGGCGGTCTGGTGACTGCGATCACCGAGTTGAGCGATGGCCGCCTGGTGATGCTGCTGGATTTGGAAAGAGTCCTTGCGAAAACCGGCCACTTCGATAGCGATGAGATGGTCTTCAAAAATGTGCAGCCGCTGGACAAGGAGCGCACGGGATATTTTGCCGATGATCCTTTGGCGGCGCGCAATCATGTTTCGCGAACTTTGGATGCGATGCGGGTGGGGATGAGTCATGGCGAAGCCAAATTGGATGGCGGCCAGCATGGCATGCCGGATCAACTCGATGCGCGTACCAGCCTCGCGGGAGCCGACAAGACGGAGATTTTGCTGTTCAGCCTGGGCAGCAATGAAAAATTCGGTATCAATGTGTTCAAGGTCAAGGAAGTTTGCCCGGCCGGGAAAATCACCCGTACTCCGAACATGCCGAACGGCATGGACGGCATCGTGTTGTTGCACGGGCATGTGATGCCAGTACTGAATCTGGCGAGCTTGATGGGGATGCATCCGCAGGAGCAGCACCGCACCATGATGGTCACGGAATTCAATGATCACATCCTGGGCATTTTGGTGCAGAGTGTGGATCATGTCATCCGCGTCGATAGGGACAAGGTTCGCGCCACCGAAGGAATGCTCTCCGACCAGGGGGCGTTGATCACCGCAATTGCCGAGCTGGAAGATGGCACGTTTGTTTCGATACTGGATGTGAAGCAGATCATAGCCCATGCATTTGGCGAGGCGGTTTTTGGAAGTGTTGTGTGAGCAGGATCGGGTGTGCGATCTATACATGTTTTTCGCCGAGAACCCGGTGACTGCACGAAATGGATCGTCGAGGCGCTGGACAATGTGGACGTAAAGCATGTCAAGACAACCAATGAGAATAAGGCATGGGCCGACTCAAGGTGAAAGACAAGGGCAATTGCTCCTTCGTGCCTGGGGTTTGATTTTAGGGGGTTGTCATGGGTATACAAGATACCAGATTCCTGGTGGTGGATGACTTCTCCACGATGCGACGCATCGTGCGCAATCTGCTTAAGGAATTGGGGTTCATGAATGTGCAGGAAGCCGGGGACGGAGCTGAGGCTTTGGCCAAGCTGAGGGCAGAAACGTTCGATTTCGTGGTGTCGGACTGGAATATGCCCAACATGACCGGCATCGAGCTGCTGCAGGCGATTCGCGCCGATGCCAGGCTCAAACATTTGCCGGTGCTGATGGTGACCGCGGAGGCGAAGAGGGAAAATATCATTATGGCTGCCCAGGCGGGGGCAAGCGGTTACGTGGTGAAGCCCTTTACGGCGGCCAAGCTGGATGAGAAGTTGATGAAAATATTTCAAACCATGCAGGATTGAGCGATGGTATGACTGCATATAATGAAACTGATGATTCTGAAGATCTCGAAGCATTGTTCGATAGCATCGTAGCGGCGAATCATGCTAAAGAGGTACAGGCCAAGCCGGTAGCTGCACTCGGGACGGATAACCTTGCGCCCGCTTCAACGGTGATGGAATTGGATTCCCCGCTGTCTGAGCCAAGACTGTCTGAAGCACCCGCAAGGAGTACGCCGGTGGGTGCCCCGCCGCTACGCGGCGACCTTTCCTCAGGGCGAGTGTCAGGCGGCGTCCCCATTGCGGGGGTGCGCAGTGACATTTCCTCGGATAGAGGGCAGAGAGTGCCGTCATCACAGCCCGCAGTATTGGCTGCTCAATCTTCAGATGTGATCAATCAGATCGGCCACATGACGCGCACTTTGCATGATGCGTTGCGCGAACTGGGGTTGAATAAAAAGATCGAAAAGGCAGCATCTTCAATTCCCGATGCGCGCGACCGCCTGAATTATGTGGCCACTTTGACGCAGCAGGCAGCGGAACGCGTGCTGAATGCGACCGAGGCGGCACAACCGCTGGTCGAAAAAATGGAGGTCGAGGCACATCGTCTGGCCGGGCAGTGGCAGATGTTGTTTGAGAAACAACTCGACGCGGAGCAATTCAAGGATCTGGCCAGGCAAACACATGCATTTTTGTATGAAGTACCCAAACAGACCAAGGCGACTCATGCTTATCTGATGGAAATCATGATGGCGCAGGATTTTCAGGATCTGACCAGCCAGGTAATCAAAAAAATTATCGATATCACGGAAAACATGGAGCAGCAGCTGTTGGCGCTATTGCTGGAGAACGCGCCAGCCAGAGCGAAAGCGGAATCGAATTCGGGGCTGCTGGATGGTCCGGTTGTCAATCCGAACGGACGCAAGGATGTTGCGGGCAGCCAGAGCCGGGTGGATGAATTGCTGGAAGATTTGGGGTTCTAGGTGAATGACTTCGCCGGTTTGGAAGACCTGTTAAGCGACTTTTTGCTGGAAGCGGGGGAGATGCTGTCCGAAGTGGATAGCAAGCTGATGGATCTGGAAAGGTTCCCCGAAGATAGCAAGCTGCTCAACGAGATATTTCGCGGATTTCACACCATCAAGGGCGGGGCCGGATTTCTCAATGCGAGTGAGTTGGTCGCTCTGTGCCACACAATCGAAAATCTGTTTGATAGGCTGCGCAACCGGGAATTGGTGCTGAGCCCTGAACTGATGATCGTGATTTTTGCAGCGACTGCCGAAGTGCGCAGGATGTTCGGTGCGTTACAGCACAACCTTCAACCAAGTGCGGCTCCGGGCGAGATGATTGATGCCTTGAACGCGGTGCAGACTGGTCAGAAAAGGCCTTTTTCCGCCACCCCGCTGCCCTCATCGGCCGGCAGGACGGGGGCTGTCGGGGGTGCTGGCCAAGATGCTGCAGACTGGGATAAATTGTACAAGGCGCTGACCGGCCCCGACGTGATCGCCCATGTGATTGCGAAGCAAGATCAAAAAATTATTGCCGCAGAAATTTCCGAGGAAGATTCCACCAAGGCCGCATTCGGACTTCGTGCCACCGACATGCATGGAAGTACCGCGGGGCGGCGCGAAGGTGATGTGTCGGCAACAGCGGCCACGGTTCCCGCCATACTCGTGGACACTGACCGGCTGGATAAGGTCTTGAGCCTTTCCGGTGAGATCGGTTTGACCAAGAACCGTTTGACCCAGTTACGTTCCGACATCATCGGGGGGCGCAATGATGCAGACATCATGCGTGAACTGGATCAGGCGGTCAGTCAGCTGGATATGCTGGTGGTGAATTTGCAGAGCGCGGTGATGAAAACACGCATGCAACCGATAGGCCGCCTGTTCAACAAATACCCACCCTTGGCACGTGATCTGGCGCGATCATCGGGCAAAGACGTGGAGCTTGTGCTGGTCGGGGAGGATACCGAAATGGACGCGGCCATGATCGAAGACCTCGGCGAACCGTTGTTACATCTGGTACGCAACGCAGTGGTTCATGGCATTGAGGCTGTCGAAGGACGTATCGCTGCCGGCAAGCCGAAAAAGAGCATAGTGGAGTTGAGTGCGCGCCAGGAAGATGACCAAATTCTGATCACGATCACCGACGACGGTCGCGGCATGCGACCCGAAGTGATCCGCACCCAGGCCATCGAGAAGGGGCTCATCTCCAGCGAAATGGCGAATACGCTGGACGAGACCCAGTGTCTGGAACTTGTCTTTCTGCCGGGCTTCACCGCCAAGGATGAGATCCCCGGTGTGTCGGATTGCGGTGCGGGGATGGATGTGGTGAAAACCAATATCCAGAAACTGAACGGCGTCGTAAATATCCAGTCCGAGCCTGGTAAAGGTACCGTGATCACCATGCTGTTGCCGCTTGGACTGGCGATGTTGCCGGTGTTGGTCTTGCGTCTTGGCGAACAATCGTTAGCTGTGCCGTTATCCATGGTGCGCGAAATTCTGTCCGTTATGCCGGGGCAATTGCAGCAAGTCTCGGGCAGGTCAACCATGATGGTGCGTGGCGAGGTGCTACCGGTGCTTCCGCTGGCCCAGCTGATCGGCTGGGAGCAGAGCGGCACTCCTGGAGTGGGCGTGCTGATACAGTTGGGCGATAACAGTTTCATCCTGTCGGCAGATGCCTTTGTCGGACATGATGATGTGGTGGTCAAGCCGTTGGATACCTTTCGGCCCAAGGGGGTGGCGGGAGTCACCATTTCCAGAGATGGTGAAATCGTGTTGATACTCGACATCAAGGAGCTGCTCAGCGAAGTGCGCACGCATTGAAGTTCCCCCACCGCTGCCGCACCAGCATATATGGCGTGCAGTGTGGGGCACCAATGCCCCGCTCGATTGCCAATCAGGGCGCGCTAAATTCGCTGCCAAACATCAATTTTTACGGTTGGTTGTCGATTCTGCCATGCGTTTCATTCTCTGATGGTTCAGTCTTTGCCATCCACCAGGCGGTGCGCGATCGCATAATGCACCGCCTCGGCATTGTTCTTGAAACTCATCTTTTCCAGCATGCGGGCGCGGTATACGCTCACGGTCTTTGGGCTGAGCATCATGATCTCGGAAATCTCGGTCAAGGATTTTCCCGAAGACATCAGGCAGAGCGTCTGATATTCGCGGTTGGACAGGCTTTGGTGCAGCAAGTCGTGGGATTCGCCGATCAGGTTGCTCAGCAATTGTTCGGCCAGGGTTTCGCTGATGTATTTTTTGCCGCTGATGACTTGCTGGATTGCGCCGACCAGTTTTTCGGTCGCGCTTTGCTTGTTTATATAGCCCACCGCCCCGGCTTTGAGTGCGCGCAC
>Ga0113563_10002756_pt1 | contig 10735 bp, 11 predicted proteins | sample Mud3Dept3metaG_FD_80117 | JGI IMG/M metagenome (GOLD analysis project Ga0113563, IMG submission 80117) | Freshwater wetland microbial communities from Ohio, USA, analyzing the effect of biotic and abiotic controls - Mud 3 Core 4 Depth 3... | ecosystem: Environmental > Aquatic > Freshwater >...
GGGCGGCATCCGCGGGGTCGGTGAAGTCGACGACGTAGCCTCCCTTGCCGTCGGGGACGGTCACCGCCGACATGCAGTCGGTGACCAGATAGACCTTCTTCGCGAGTGCGGGGTCCTGCGCCGCGATCTCGCCCAAGAGGTCATCGATCGTGCTCTTCACGCAGTGGCTCGCGGCCTGCCCCGCGATCACGACGGCATCCGCCGCGAGCAGCGTCTGCACGAACTGGGTGTTGCGCTGCGCGAGGGCGGCGCCATCGAACCGCGACAGGACCTCGGGCCGGAGCACCGAGTAGTTCTCGGTCAGCGGGTTGCCACCCTTGACCTCGACGCTCGATTGCGACGTGCGCGCGAAGGAGTGGAACAGACGCGCCTCGTGGACGATGCCCGCGAGCGCGTGACCGTCGGAGCCCAGCAGGCAGTGCGGTGGCCACAGGTAGAGCTGGTACTTGCCGGCGCGCTCGAGCTCCCTGGTGTAGTGCAGCGCCTGTTTGCACAGCCAGGTGTAGTTGCCGCCGCACAACCACTTCGCCATCGCCGGGTTCGGGCGGACCTCGCCCGCGGCGATCTGCTCCGACGTGACGACGCGATGCGCGGTCAGCGGCGCGTCATCCTTGCCGAGCCAGAAGCTCGGGAAGAAGATCTGGTACGCGAGGTGGGTATCCATCGTCGTCGTGATCTCGGTCAGCACGCCGAGGTTGCGGTAGACGAGCTCGGCGATCCGACGCGAGTCGTCGATCGCGCCCGTCCCCGAGCGGCCTGCGACGTAGAGCGAGCCCTCCGGGAAGCAGAAGTCCTTCTGGACGTCGATCAGCAGCAGGTGGATCCGCGTCTCGTCGGCGGCCGCCGGGCGCAGCGCGTGCTGCTTGCGCCACGACGCCGACGCGTCCGCGATCACCGCCGCATCGGGCCGGTACGCGTACTCGGCCGCGCGGCGCGGTTCGTAGAACGTGGGGAGAGGGAGCGGAGTGGTCGTTCGAAATTGCTTGGACACGGTCATTCCTTTCAGGTGAGCTGCATGCGGATCGCGTCACGACGACGGATCGCGTCGATGCCGCCCGGAGACAGGGCCAGTCGATCGCCGGGGCCGACCACCGTGGCGGTCTCGGCGAACGTTCGGGTCTGGGTGATCACGCCCTGGACGATCTCGATCCGGGCGAGGCCTTCGTCGGTCGGCACGAACAAGTGCGGTCCGGCAGCGCACGCGCCGCCGATGCCGGAGATCCACGGGGCATCGACGAGGGTCGACGTCGCGAGCACCTGCGCGGTGGCGTCGATCACGATACACGTGGTGACGAGGCGGCCCGCGTCGACACAGGTCAACCACAGCCACGCGCGGTCGTCGCCGATCGTCGCGTGCGCATCGACGAGCTGGCCGCGGATCTTCGGCAGCGCGACGCGATCGTCGAGAACGCCCTGCTCCGGGCGGAACACGAAGCCGACCGCGTAGCCACCGGCGCGGTAGAAGCCGACGCCGAACCGGGCCCCGCACCACCCGCGGGTCTGTCCGGCGAGCACGCCACCGATCCGCTCCGCGCCGATCCGCGTCATCCGCCACAGCGCACCGGCATCGAGCCACACGCGGCCGCGAGCGCCGGCCGTCGCCGTGGGGACCTCGTACGTGGGGACGCTGACCTCGGCGACGCCGATCGTCGTCCACCGCAGGCGGCCGTGGACGATCGAGGGCGGTAGATGCGCGGTGGTCTGGCACGCCGGGCAGCGCACGCGGCCGTGCTCGTCGCCGCACGTCGAGCACGCGCGCAGGCGCAGGCGCTCGAGTGCGATGCGCGGGAACACGCCGCGCTGATCGCGATCGAACACGGCGCGAAACGCCTCGGTCAGCTCCTCGGGGAGGATCGCGAGCGGGCGCGCAGCGCGCGGGTACAGGATGTCGGCGGCGAACACGCTGAGCCGGCGCAGCGCGCGGAGCAGCGGCGGACAGCGCCTCGCCGGATCCGCAGGCTGGTGCACGCCACCCCACGGCCCGACGCCGAGCAAGGATCGGAGCGCCATCACCGCGAAGGCGAACCAGTCGCTCGCGGGATCATGCGGGCGCACCGGCACGAGCTGCTGTGGATCACACAGCCGCGGATCGACGAACCGCTCGCTGAACATCGGGCACGTGAAGCCGCCGAACTGGTAGCTGTCGACGTCGATCAGGTGGACGCGCCGCCCGTCGACGAGGACGTTGAGATCGTTGCAGTCGCCGATCACGATGCCGGTCGCGTGCAGCGCGGTGATCGCATCGTGGAGCGAGAGCAGCGCGGCGACGACGGTGTCGCCGTCGACCGGGTGTTCACGCCGCCACTTGGGCTCGCCGAACGAGTGGAGCGGGACGCCCGCGACCTTCGGCATCAAGTAGCCGACGACCTGCGTCGACCTCTTGCCCGCGAGCGCGAACCCGCACGGTGCGACGACCGCCGCCGGCAACCGGCCCGGCAGAGAGCGTAGCTTCGCGGGGTTCTCGTCGAGGCGCCGGCGCGCGGCGGACTGCGCCTCGGGCACGCCGTCATAGTCGGGGTGGTCCGCCGGCTTCCACCACTTGAGGACGCGGCCATCGCCGAGGTCGTAGACCTCTGCTTCGCCGCCCTGCCCGATCAAGCTCGCGGGTGTCAGCGTGTGCAGCGTCCCGTCGATCCACGCCTTGCGGTTCATGACGGCTCCTCCGTCGTCCAGCGCAGGACCGCGACCGCGCCGTCGTCCTGGAGGCCTGCCGGCGTCCGCACCGTGCGGCGCTCGCCCCACTCGACGCGCTCGGTGCTCCGGGCGAGCACCGCGAGCTGGCGGCGCAGCGCGTCGGGGTGACGCAGGTAGCGCGCGATGCCGGCGTCGCCTGCGAGCGACTCCAGCCCGAGCTCGGCGACACCGTCGGTCGCGACGATCACCGTGCCGGCGCGCGCGTGCGCGGTCTCGAGGTGCGCCGTCGCCGCCGCGTCGAGCAGGTCGTACGCGAGGTAGGGCGGTTGGTTGTCGGCGAACGGACCGAGCACCCGCGGCAGCGCGTCGGGGATCCCGGTGCCGGCGACCGCGTACGCGCCGTCGCCGATCGCCCACACGCCGACCTCGTCGCCCGCGACGGCCGCCGCAACGATCGTGAACAGGAAGTGCTCGTGGACGACCTGCTCGCGGTCGCCGGGCATCGCGTCGACGAGCCTCGCGAGCACGCCGGTGACCTCTGCGCGCACGGCGGCCCACAGCGCCGGATCCGCCGGACGCGCACCCGCCGCGAGTCGCGGTGCGAGGGCCGCGATCACGAGCTGCGCCCCAAGCCGCGCCCCGACCTCGGAGCTGCCGCCCGAGCCGCAGCCGTCGCATACGACGATCGCCCCGAGTGCCGAGCCGCCGACCTGAGCAACGGTCCCGCCGACCGAGCCCTCGCGCGCCCCGCCGGTCCACGCGGCCGCGGCGTCCTGGCCGTTGCGGGCGCTGCGCAGGTGGCGCGCGCCGGTCACCGCCGCGGCCGCCGCTCGGATCGAGTTCGTGTTCATCTGACACCTTGATAGTGTTCAAACGACACGATGTCAAGGAGGGCCGGGTAACCCTCCGGGACTGCTCACCTGTGCCCTAGCGCAGGTTCCGGAAGTCGAGCAGGAAGCCGGCCTTGAGGTAGGCGACGCCGGCGTCACCCTCCGCGAGGCGATCCGCGAGCTCGCGGCTCGTCCGGTACTCGCGCTTGATGCCGTCGAGGCGCTCGAGAGTGGTGTAGTGGCGCCGCGCGGCGGCGCCGTCCCGGCGGTCTGTCGGGATCCGCTCACTCGCGACCATGGCGAGCACGCGCTCGAGGGGCGTCGAGGCGAAGAACACCGCGAGCGCGAGGCACGCGACGCCGGCGAGCGAGAGGCACCAGCCCACGGTGCGAACGACTGCGGTGGGCGCGACGACGCCGATCACCCCGCCGCCACCGGTGAGCGCGATGCCGAGCGCCGCCATCACGGCGGTCGACGACCGCGGGACGTGGCGCATCGCCTGCGGATAGTCAACGTGCTGCTGGAGCTCGGCGAGGCGATCCGCGACCGACCCCGTGCTCACGGTGCGAGCCGATCGCGGATCCAGCCGTCGGCGGTGCGGCGATAGCGCACGCGATCGTGGAGCCGCGATGGCTGGCCCTGCCACAGCTCGACGAGATCGGGCACGACCCGAAACCCGCCCCAGCTCGCGGGGCGCGAGGGCTCGCTGTCGCCGAGCTCCTCGGCAAGCTGGGCGACGCGGTCCTCGACGACCGCGCGCGTCGCGATCGGCTGCGATTGCGGCGACGCGATCGCGCCGAGCTGACTCGCGCGCGGTCGCGACGCGAAGTACGCGTCGGACTCGGCGGCCGTGAGCCTCTCGACGCTGCCCTCGACCCGGACCTGCCGATGAAGCGGCTCCCAGAACATCACGAGCGCCGCGTGGGGATGGGCGGCGAGCTCCTTGCCCTTGCGGCTGTCGTAGTTGGTGAAGAACACGAACCCGCGATCATCGACCTCCTTGAGGAGGACGATCCGGGCCGCGGGCCGCCCGCGGTCATCGACGGTCGCGAGCGTCATCGCGTTGACGGTCGGGAGTTGCGCGTTGACCGCGACCGCGAACCAGGCGCGAAACTCGTTGAACGGATCCGGATCGCACTCGGCGGGATCGAGCGGCACGCCCGCGTACTGATCCCCGAGGCGCCACAGCAGATCCTTCTCCATCACCGTGGTCTACCACGGTCGGGCGCATGGCCCTGACTGTCCCAGCGCGCGACCGGACGCTGTCACATCGCGTGGCCAGCGTGCTCGCCACCAGCGTGCTCGCCCTTCGCCTCGCCGAGCTCCATCACCGCGTGGAAAACGGTGTGCACGCGGGCGAACGCGGGCTCGAACACGTCGACGGTGTTCGCCTTGCACGCGGCGTCGAGGCCACTGACGGCCTCGGTGAGCTCCTTGGTGGCCGTCGTCCAGCTCGCCGCCTCGGCGCTCGGCGGAACCGCGCTACCGGCGATCGAGGCGGCGTTGGTCTGGAAGTCGCCGATCGCGGCGCACGTGTCGGCCATCCGCTGCGCACCCTTCTCGGCGTGCCAGCGCGGCGCGAGCACGTCGTGGAACCGCGTCATCTCGGGCCCCATCTCCGGGTGCTCGCCCATCGGGGCCGGCTTGTCCGCTCCCGCGAGGGGCTGCTTGCCACCACAGGCGGCGGCGAGAACGACGAGGAACGTGAACAGGGTCTTCATGGCGCTCGGCTTCGCACGCCGGTCGCGACGTGTCAATCGCGGTAGGATCCTGCCATGCACCTGTTCGTGATCCGCCATGCCCTCGCCGAGGATGCGGCGCCCGGTCAGAACGATGCGAGCCGCGAGCTCACCGACGACGGCATCCGCAAGCTGCGACAGGTGGTGAAGGGGATGCGCGCGCTCGATCTCTCGTTCGACCGCGTGCTCACGAGCCCGTGGACGCGCGCCGTACAGACCGCCGAGCGGCTCACCTCGATCTGCGACAGCGAGCCGATCGCGACCGAGCTCCTGTGCCAGCGGCCATGCGCAGAGCTGCTCGCGATGATCGCGGAGCGCAACGAGGACACGGCCGTCGTCGGTCACGAGCCGTGGCTCGGCGAGCTCGTCGCCTGGCTCGCGTTCGGCGACACCCGGCACGGCGAGGCGCTGGAGCTCAAGAAGGGCGGCGTGGTCTGGCTGGAGGGAAGCGCGGTCCCCGGGGGGATGACCCTGCGCGCGATGCTGCCGGCCCGCATGATCCGCGCGGCCCGGTAGGGGCCCAGGATCTGAGGGTCCGCGACGGAGATGTCAGGTTCTCGGCACGTGCATACACGTAGCCGACCGAAACCTCGTGTGGTCCGCCGCGTGCACTCATGCGTTCACCCATGCGTCGCCTCCTCGGTCTGATCACGCTCCTGGCTCCCGCCGCCGCCCTGGCCCAGCCGGGCGCCGTGGATCCCCAGCTCCCTCCGCCCGAGGTCCTGCCTCCCGCCGAGGCGGTGTCGGCGCCGGTCGGGCCGGTGACCGACCCGCAGGTGCTGGCGCTGGCGCGCGGCACCCACGCCGCCGCGGCCCGCGGAGACTGCATCGGCGCGCGCGTGCTCGGCGGCCAGATCGCGCGGCTCGACCCCGCGTTCCATCGCGCGGTGATCAAGACCGACCCCGTGATCACCCAGTGCCGGCCGGCCGCGCGCAGCTACTCGATCGCCGCCGAGCCCGAGCCCGAAGCCCCGTACATGCCCTCGCGTGAGGGGACGCCGCCCCTCGAGGGCTCGTCGCTCGTCGGGCAGTTCCTCCTCGGTGGCCTGTTCACGATCGGCGGCGCCGTCGGCGGCGGGTATCTCGGCGGTGCGCTCGAGAACAACAACGGCTGCAGCGACGAGTGCTGGGGAGGCATCCTCCTCGGAGGGTTCCTCGGCGGCACGGTGATGGCCGCGGTCGGCGTCAACCTCGCCGGCGATTCCGACACGGTCGACGGCTCGCTCGGCCTCGCGATCGGTGGCTCGATGCTCGGCGGGCTCGTGGGGATCGGCGCGATCGCCAATGGGAACATGGGCGAGGGCGGCCTCGTCGTCCTGATCGTGGCCCCGACCGTCGGCGCGATGCTCGGCTTCAACATCCACCGCATCTACAAGCCGCAGCCCGCACCGCGATCGACCTACGATCGCCGGCTCGCGGTGCAATCGTCGTTGCGGATCGACGACGGCTCCGCGTTCACGCTCGCCACCGGCTCGTTCTAGCGCAGCGCTCGCATGCCCTTGCCGCGACGCAGATCGTTGACGACGCGCGCGACCTGATCGTCGTGGAGCAGCAGCTTCGACAGCGCGCCCGTAGTGATCCCGAGCCGCTGCGCGGTCGCGGCGATCTCGAGGCCACCGCCGACGAGGAGATCGAGGAGCTCGGCGATCGCGGCCCAGTACTCGCCGGTCAGCTTGGTCTTCGCGCCGAGCGGCGCGGTCCCGCGGGCGACGAAGCCAGCCAGGCGCGCCGACGGCGCGTACCCTTCGATGTGCACCGGCTCGCGAACCTCGAGCGCGATCGCCGAGCGCAGGCGGCGGACCGCGTGCAGCTTGTTCTCGCTCTGCGATCGGCTGTCCTCGCCGATCGCGCTGACGCCGGTGAGCTTGTGCCGCAGGCGCACCGCGCTCTCGGTCTTGTTCCGGTGCTGCCCACCGGGACCCGATGCCCGGTAGCGATCGACCTCGCACTGCGCGATCAGCGCATCGTCGCTGACGAGCAGGTGATCGAGGCGCGGCACTAGTTCGATTCGGTCGGGGCCGGCGGCGGCGAGGGGTTGCCCTGCGCGAGCTCGCCTGGCTCGAGGTAGACATCGACGCCCGCGCGATCGCCAGCGCGGCCGTACTCGACGCGCGCGATGCCGTCACCGAGAGCGCCGACGAGCTTGGGCAGCTTCGGATCGACCGTGACCTTCGCATCGGCGCACAGCTTCTCGATGTCGGCCAGGGCGATCCCGGGCGCGAGGGCACCGATCCGCGAGACCTTGCCGCCGCGGATCCGGACTGCGAGCGAGAACTGCGGAGCGATCACCGCGCGGAGGCGCTCGACGAGGGCGGCCTCGAGCGGCGCGCCGGTGAAGTGCGTGAACGCCTGCGACAGCGCCGAGACCTGGTCGTCGACGGTCTCGCCCGGCATCGCGACCTCGATCTCGCTGTACGCGGAGTCGCCGATCGACTGCGTGAAGCGATCGACCCGCTCGATCCTCGAGTCCTCGATGAACTTCTTGAGCTGGTACTTCGCCTCGTGCGTGCCGAACAGGGGCTCGATCGCGGTCCACGGGTGTGGATCCCAGATGTGCCACCCCGTGGTGACCTTGCCGCCCCACACGCCGATCCACGAGCCGACGAGCTTGGGGTCGAGCTGCTCCCCGATCCCGTCGAGGATGGCGGCATCGCTCTTGGCGATGTTGCAGAGCTTGAAGTAGTCCGCCATCTTCGGCACGAACCCGCGCGGGTCGCCCCACGCGCCCCACCACACGCGGCGCAGGTCGCTCCCGAGCATGGCGAGGTAGCTGACGCCGTCGCTGTCGGGCGGCATGTCCGGCGGCATCGGGTTGTGCTCGAGCCAGCGGTCGAGGTGGATGTCCATCCACTCTTCGACGATCGCCAGCTGCGACAGGCTGATCTGGAGGTTCAACCTGACGGCGAGCGCGCGCTGCAGCGCGAGATCGAGCGAGCTCATCCCCTCGACGGTATCATTAGTCGCGGACGGCGGCGCGCGGTCATGAACACCGAGCGCGCGTGCTGATCAAGCCGAGACTTGCCTGTGGTCGGTGCTTCGCGACGGCGGGCGTCAGTCGTTGTCAGTGATCGTCAACGTCCGCGTGATGATCGCTCCGAGGTCGGCATTGGTCGGGGTTCCGAGCGTCGTATCGAGCGTCTCGGGGCCCTCGATGAGGACATCTTCGACGAGGTCCACGTCGATCGTTCGGCTCGTGGTGCCCGCGGCGAACGTCAGCGGGGACGACGTTCCATAGCTGTAGTCATCGGGACTGATGGCCGTTCCGCCGGTCGCAGAGAACGGCACGGTGACGGTGCGCCCACTCGCGGTGGAGAGAGCAACCGTCAACGTCGTGGTGACGTTCCCCTCCGTTCGCGATGACGTCGCGATGTTGAACGAGGCTGTGGGCCGCGGGTCATTGTCCGTGATCGTCAGGGTCCGTGTCGGGGACCCGGTGAGCGTGCCGTTGGTCGGGGTTCCGAGGGTCGTGTCGACCGTCTCGCTGTCCTCGTCGAGGTTGTCATCGACCACGCTGACCGTGATCGTCTGCGCGGTGGTCCCCGCCGGGAACATCAGCGCAGAGGACGTCGCGTAGCTGTAGTCGGCAGGGGCGTTTGCGGTTCCACCGGTCCTCGAGAACGGGACCGTGACCGTGCGCCCACTCGGCGCCGACAGCGTTACGTTCAAGGAGAACGTCGCGGTCGCTTCGCTACTCGACGACGACGTCGTCGTGTAGGAAACCGTCGGAGGCAGGTCGTTGTCGGCAATCGTGTGGGTCCGCGTACCGCTTGCGCCGATGATGACGTTGGTCGGGTTCGTCAGGGTCACGACGATGGACTCGTCGTCCTCGTCCAACGCGTCGTTCACTTCCCCCACCACCAGTTGCTGGGTGGTGGCGCCGGGCGCAAACGTCACCGTACCGCTGGTGAGGGTGAAGTCCGTCCCTCCCCCCGTGGCGGTGCCTGTGATCGTGTAGTCGACGCTGGCGGCGACCGTGGCCGGGACGTCCAGCGCGATCTCGATCGTGGTGGTCGCACTCTCGGCAGCCGACGATGTGCCCGCCGTGAACGCGACACGAGGCAGGATATCGGCGCTGATCGTCAGGGTGTGGGAGCTCGCGCCGAGCTCGCCACCGGCAGAGGGGGACCGCAGCCTGATCTCGATCGTCTCGGGTGGCTCCTCGATCCCATCGGCGAGGATCACCAGCGAGATCGCTTGCCCGGTCTCGCCGGGGGCGAACGACAGGGTGCCATCACTTCCCGTGTAGTCGACGCCGTTCGTCGCGGTTCCCCCGGTCAGCGAATACTCCACGGTGATGAAACGCTCTGCGGCCGCGGAGAGGACGACCGCGATCTGGACGGTTCCCGATGCCTCGTCCTGGAGCGACGCCGGGCTCGCAAAACCGACCGTGGACACCGTGGATCCATCCTCGACACAGATGTCGGCGACACACTCGAGGCCTGTCGGGCAGTCACCCTGCGAGCTGCAAGGAGCGCCCGCTGGCACCGACGGGCCATAGCAGGCTCCCAGAACGGCTAACCAGACAAGGCGCATGACCGGACCATCATAAGGTACCGCCCCGTGCGGAGGGTATCGAAACCCTGATGCGACCTCGCGAGATGTTCTACCCCCTCGCGACGGGCCACGTTGGCGCTGGTGGCCTGCGTCACGGCGCCGTGGCGCACGCGGTCACGCGCGGCCGGTCGGCTCGTTCTTGATCCGCGGCAGCAGCATGACGAAGTTGCACGGCTTGAACCGGTGGTCGAGCTGGGGGATCAGGATCTTCTCGAGCCCGGTGCGCACGCCCGAGGTCGAGCCAGGGAGCAGGAACACGTAGGTCGATCCGCACAGCGCGGCCTCGGCGCGGCTCTGGATCGTCGAGGTCCCGATCTCCTCGAACGACAGCCAGCGGAACAGCTCGCCGAACCCGGGGATCGCCTTGGTCACCAGCGGCGCGAGCGCCTCGGGCGTGACGTCGCGCGGCGTGACGCCGGTGCCGCCGGTCGCGATCACGACGTCGATGCCGGGATCCGCGATCCACTGCGCGAGCTGCGCGCGGATGATCAGCTCGGAGTCGATGACGATCTGCCGCGCGGCGATCCGGTGCCCGACCTCGGCCAGCCGATCCGCGATCAGCGTGCCCGACGTATCGGTCTCGAGCGTGCGGGTATCGGACACGGTCAGCACGGCGACGTTGACGGGGATGAACTCGCGCTCCATGGCCGCAGCTTACGCTCGATCCCGTGAAACCCTCCGTGATCCAGCACGTTGAGGGCTGTTCGACGCGGCGCGTTAGAAGCTGTCATCACCATGGACCTGGCGTTTGACGCAGTGCGTCTTAGGATGTCCTCCATGAAGGACACCACCATGGCCACCAAGACCGAGACCAAGTCCACCGAGCTTCCCGCGGGCGTCGTCCCGGGCGTCGTTCACCTCGCGCTCGATGTCGCCGATCGCGGCCAGTCGACCGTGATCGCCGTCCTCCAGGACGCGCGGATCGAGCTGCGCACCGCGCTCGACGGCGGGCTCGAGCTCGCCGAGAAGCTGGCGACC
>Ga0113563_10002757_pt1 | contig 10735 bp, 6 predicted proteins | sample Mud3Dept3metaG_FD_80117 | JGI IMG/M metagenome (GOLD analysis project Ga0113563, IMG submission 80117) | Freshwater wetland microbial communities from Ohio, USA, analyzing the effect of biotic and abiotic controls - Mud 3 Core 4 Depth 3... | ecosystem: Environmental > Aquatic > Freshwater >...
CCCTCCATCACGAAAAGGAAGAAGCGCTCAGGCAGGAGCAGCAACTCCTGCAGCAGAGGGAGAGGACGGTCGACGACCTGAAACGTCAGCTTGCCTACGAGAAAGAGGTCGTCGAAGCGAGAATTCAACAGTTGGAATCGAATCTTCGGCTCCTCCAGGACAGGATCGACAAGCGATTCGACACCGTCCTCATCCGCCTCAGCCTGTCCGAGCGGATGAAAGGATTGGTTTACCGTTTGATGAAGAAGGTTCATCTGCTCGTCCCTGTTCCGCTGAGGGAAAAATACCGCGCTCGTTACCAAGAGGTCTTTTTCGACAAAGTGACACCGGCGGATCAGCGTGTGCCCGCCCCTTCGGGCGACGCCTTGGCGACCAGGGAAGGGGGAGAGGCCGTGAGGGCCCCAGGAGGAACCCTTCAGCAGGAGTTCCTTCGGTTCAAAGAGGCGATCACACGAGGCCTTCCCGTTGAACTGGAGAGGTTTCACGCCGACCAGGTGCGCGGCCGGGTCAGCGTCGTCTTGCCGGTTCACAATCAGGCCCAGTACGTGGGCCAGGCCATTGAAAGTGTTTTGCGCCAAACCTACGGGCAGCTCGAACTGATCGTCGTTGACGACGGATCGTCGGACGGTACCGCCCGGGTCCTCGATCCGTACCGGGGAGATCCAAGAATCACGGTGATCGAGCAGACGAACCTGAAACTTCCCAGGGCCCTTTCGAAGGGATTCCGCCACGCGACGGGGGAATTCTACACGTGGACATCTGCTGACAACCTAATGGATGAGAGGCATCTGGAAGTGCTGGTTGAATTTCTCACGAGCCATCCCAACGTCCAAATGGTCTATGCCAACTATGATCTCATCGATGAGGATGGGAATCCACTGCTGAACGCGGATTATTGCCCGGGATACCAGCAGCCCCCCCAGTCGAACCATATTCACCTCCCGAGGAATCCTCTGGAGTTGAATGTCATTCGAAACAACTACGTCGGTCCATGCTTCCTCTACCGGGGGTGGGTTGGAAGACTGGTGGGAGACTACGATCCCTTCATGTTCACGCTCGAGGACTACGACTATTGGATGACGATCAATACCTTCTTCCGGATCGAACATCTGGGGCGGGACGACCCCCTCTATTTCAACCGGGTTCACCTCGATTCGTTGACGGGACGAAAGACTGAGCTCAAGATCGTCGAGAACACGGATCGCCTCATGGAATTTGAGAGGGAGAGAAGGGAGTTCTACCGAAAGGCTTTTCACGTTTACCTCATCGGGAATCACGATCGCCTCCTCTCCGTGAAGAGAGGTTATCTGGCCCATGGCCAAAAGGTCGAGTCGTTGGGAATCCCGTGCGAAAGCACCACGATGGCAGGGGAAAAGAATATTGGAATCTGGATTTATTCTGGAATCGAAAAGGGATTTATGACGCGCATCATGGAGGAGAACCCGGAAGCGTTCTATGCCATGGTTCTCCTCGATCGAAGCGACCTTCCTGAAAAGGAATTCTGCGCGCGATTTCCCATGATCGTATCCCTTTCCGGGGAACGTTCGGAAGAGGGCCCCGGCCGCGGTTGGTTTTACGGAGACACGATCTCCACGGCTCTGTATCCCATTCTGTGCAAGGCAAACATCGACCTCTTCAGAGGGCGCAAACGGTTTCAGCGAGAGGTCTCGTGATGGGGAAGCCCAGGATCTCCTGCATCGTCTGCACCTACAACCGGCAGGATTTCATTCTTCAGTGCCTCGAGGCCTTGACGAGGCAAACCCTTCTGCCGGACGCGTACGAAGTGGTTGTGATCGACAATCATTCAAAGGACGAGACGGCCTCCCTGACGAAAGGGTTCATCGAGAGACATCCTCAGAGGAATATGGTTTGTGCCTCCGAGGAGAGGCAGGGGCTCTCCCATGCGAGAAACAAAGGGGCGGCGGTGGCTCGGTCGGACATTCTCACTTACATCGATGATGATGCGGTCGCCGATCCCCGCTTGCTCGAGGAGATCCTTCGTGTGTTTGATACCTACCCGTTCGCAGGATGTGTGGGAGGAAGGATCGAGCTGGCGTTGCCTTCCGATCCCCCCTGGTGGTATTCGGAGGCGCTGGCAGGTTACTTCAGCCACTATGCCCTGGACGGGGATGGCATTACCAAAATCTCGAAGACCTGGCAGCTCCCCTACGGCGCGAATTTTACGGTGCTTAAGAAGCCACTTTCCGAGGCGGGCGGGTTTTCCACCGAGCTCGGCAGAAGGGGGAAGGATTTCTCCGGAGGGGAAGAGATCGACATAGCCTACCGGATTGCCGCTCTGGGATACGATCTCTACTACAATTCCTCGGCCAAGGTCACCCACCATATCCGGAGGGACCGGATGACCCTCCAGCATATGACCCAATCGACCAAGAGCTCTGCAAGAGTGTGGGTCTACATGGAGCGGGAACTCATGAGATCGAACATGGGTGTCCGGAGGGATCTCAGGAACCTGACGAAGGATCTTACGAAGTTTTTTCTTTACCTCGGCCGAGACCCATGGAGAAAGAGATTTTGCTTTTTTCTTCAGGCGCTCCACAACTACGAGAAGGTCAGGACCAAACTGGCAGCGCCGATCCCTTCCTTGAGAGGTCAGGCCCCTTACAAGTGAGCGCTCGTCTTATCCCTTCGTAACCCCAGCTTCCCCGTCACGTCTTTACATCACCCGGCAGGTCATTTATATTTTTCCCATGACACTCCATGCGGTCACCTTCTTGTCTGGGTGGATTCCTCAGGGGAATGGGTCCTTTGTGATGGAGGGTACCCAGGGTGCCCTGGAGATCGAGAACAACGGCGGTGATTTCCTCCTCATGGAATATGTTTTCCCGGGCCGCGAGGAGGAGAGGAGCGTCCTGATCACGGTCAAGGTTCTCGATCAACGTGTAGGTCAGTTTCGGGCCTTTTATTCCTCGCCTTTCTACATCGGTTTCAATTTTCCTGCATCCCCCTCGAAAAAGATCCCGGTCACGCTCGAGATCGACCGGCCGTTTCTCAGGACCGACGGAGGGGGAGCGGCGGGGGCTCACGGATTGGCCCTTCTCCACCTGGAATTGCTTGATTCGAAAAAGGAGCCCGAACGGTGCCGGACCTACGAAGCCAAGTCCGAAAACCTGAGGGATCATTTCGAGAGACTTCTCTCCCCCTCGCGACAGGCCCAGCCGCTGCCGATTGCCCTTCTGATCGAGCCCACGACGCGGTGCAATATGGACTGCGTCATGTGTGCCCGGAACATACCGGGGCATCGGCGGGAAGAGGAATGCGATCTGGCGGACGAGTATCTCCCTATCCTGGGCCGCGCCATGAGGGGCGTCCAGGCTTCCCGGATCCAGGGACTGGGGGAACCTCTCGTCTCCCGCAATTTCATTCCTCTCATGGATTTCCTGGAGTCGAACCGTGTTCACATTGTCACGTTCAACACCAACGGTGATCTGTTCGATGAGAGGATGGCCCAGTTCCTGGTAGAGAAGGCAGAGACCTTCGAAGATTTCCGAATCTCTTTCTCCCTCGATGCGGCGACCCAGGAGGTCTACCATAAGATCAGGGGAAAAAACCTGAATCGAACCCTGAAAAATATCCGGTACCTTGTCCACTGCAAGAACCGGAGAGGCCTGCGAAGTCCTCGGGTGGCGATCAACATGACCCTCAGCCGGACCAACATCGCCGACCTCCCCAAGTTTATCCGGCTGGCCCATGACCTGGGTGTCCAGGTGGAGATCAACCACCTTGCCTTAGACAAGAACTACGAGTCCATTCATTCGAAACGGGGAGATCAGAGCTTTCTCTTTGACTACCCCGAACAGATTCTCTCTGCCCATCCAAAGCTTTACAATGAATATCTGAGGCAGGCAGAGGATCTGGCGAAATCGTTGAACGTGACGGTTCACAAGGCCCAGGATGTGACCTATTTCGACCTTCCAGATCCGAAGTGGCTCTCACGGATCAAAGAGGCGCTCAGGAGATCCGGAAAGCGACGGGAGACCAAGAAAGAGGCTGAGAAAAGCCTGCGGCCTGTTGGGACCAGGGATCCTTACTATGAGAGACTTCCCATCTGCCTCCTTCCATGGACGCAGATGGTGATCAGTTCACGGGGAGACATCTCTCTGTGCTGTGTGCAGGGAACCCTTGATCACCTCAGAAACTACAGGTCCCTGGAAGAGGCCTGGAACTCGGAGACGGTCTGTCGGATCAGGGAACAGCTGCTGCAGGGCTCTTTTCCCCCCGAGTGCCAGGTCGCCGACTGCACGGTCAAGCGCTGGAAGTCAAAGGTCTGCATCATCCATCAGTAGGACCCTCTTCCTCATCCGCCCGGCCAGCTTCTAACCTCGGGAAAAAACGCGGTTTTTCTTGAAACCGTAAATTAAACGTGCTAAGAAAAGGCAGGGTCTGGAGGAGCCTCTATAGGCCCAGGCGGGCTTGCAGCGTTCATCGGTTGGCGTGATCCGTCGTCTAAACAAGAACGGAGATGGCGGTCAGGAGTGATCCAACATGAAGGTGATGATCATCTTTGGCACAAGACCGGAAGCGATCAAGCTGGCGCCGGTCGTCAGGGCCTTTCGTGGCGATGGGGAGCGATTTCGTTCCTGGGTCTGCGTGACGGCCCAGCACCGGGAGATGCTGGATCAGGTGCTCGGCCTTTTCGACATTCGACCCGATTTTGACTTGAATGTGATGAGACCGAGGCAGGATCTCTACGGCGTCACGTCGGAGATCCTCCTCAAGCTCAAGGACCTCTTCCAAGATGTGAAGCCGGACGTGATCCTGGTTCAGGGTGACACCACAACGACCTTTGCGGCAAGTCTGGCCGCTTTCTACCAGAGGATCAGGATCGGCCATGTGGAGGCGGGGTTGCGGACCTTCGACAAACACCGGCCTTTCCCGGAGGAGATGAACCGCCATCTCACCTCGGTGTTGGCAGACTACCATTTTGCCCCCACGCGAAAAGCGGAAACGCACCTTCGCAACGAAGGGATCTCGAGCAAAGACATCTATGTCATCGGGAACACAGTCATCGATGCCCTCCTCTGGGTCTCAGCCCGGTTGTCTGACCCCGACCACCGGAAAAGAGTGGAAGAGGGCCTTTCGAAAGCCGAGGGGCTTTCAATGAGCGGCAGGCGGCTGATCCTTGTGACGGCCCATCGTCGTGAGAGTTTCGGAAAGGGATTTGAGGAAATCTGCAGAGCCCTGAAAGAGATCGCCCTCCGGAATCCCGAGGTGGAGATCGTCTACCCGGTTCACCTCAACCCCAATGTCCGCGAGCCCGTTTTTCGGATCATTGGAGGAACGAACCGGGTCCATCTGATCGACCCCCTTGGGTACGAACCTTTTGTCTACCTGATGAAGCAATGCGAGCTCATCCTCACCGACTCCGGAGGGATTCAGGAGGAAGCTCCTTCCCTGGGGAAGCCCGTTCTCGTGATGCGAGAGGTCACGGAGCGGCCGGAGGCGGTGGAGGCAGGGACGTCGACGGTGGTCGGCGTCGAGGCAGGCAGGATCGTTCGGGAAACACAGCGGCTGCTTGACGATCCGGAAACGTACGCGAAGATGGCCGGAGTGGGGAATCCCTACGGCGACGGGAAGTCCTCCCAGAGGATTCTCCAGATCCTGGCGGGTCAGAAGGATTGGGAGCGCTTGGCCTAGGGGTGCACCACACAAATATCGCTCCCCGCACCGTCCCGCCATGGCGGGATTCAGGGCGGGCCCTGCACCGCATGGTGTTCAGGGCGGGAAGAAGGTCAGCACAGTTCCATTCTTGGGGTACACCGCTCATAGCGTTAAAGATAAAAAGTATGCGTCACATTTTGATTATTGCCTACTCTTACCCCCCTCTCATGGAAGCCCAATCGATCCGGTGGGCCCACCTGTCGAGGGAACTGATCAAGAAGGGCGACGAGGTCGACGTCCTGACCATCCGTCTCCCCGAGTACTACAAGGACGGCCTCGACCTCGTCCGGAAGGCCTCTGTCCACCGGACCTACCCGGGTCCCCTTCAGGCTCTTTTTTTTAGAACGAAGGCCAGACTCCGGGTGGAGGACAAGCCCTTCCAAGAGAAGAGAAGAAGCTTCACACACCAGGTACTGCGACGAACCTATGACGGGGTGAGGAGGTTGATGAACCTCATTCTCATCCCGGATCTCCGAACCGAATGGCTATTCTTCGCCCTCCCGGAACTGAGGCGCCTGATGAGGAAGAAACGATACGATCTTGTCATCTCGAGCCATGAGCCCGGAGTGGATCATCTCCTGGGGCTTGTGGCCAAGGTGTTCTACCAGGTCTGCTGGATGGGGGATTTCAGTGATCCCATGGTCACCTTTTACACGCCACGTCTGAGACGTCCGGTTGATCGGCGGGTTCAGGGCGCCCTCCTCAAACGGATGGACTCCATCCTCGTGACGAACCAGAGGCTGAAGGAGGAGTTTCTTGCCGAATATTCTTTCCTGTCGCCTGATCGGATTCGTGTCCTCACCCAGGGGTTCGATGATGAACCCTGGAAAGGGCAGCAGCGGCCCCGGACCGATCGAGGGAGGCTCTGTCTCGTTTATACAGGGACATTCTACAGGGGGATCCGGGATCCGGGGGAACTGTTCGAGGCGCTGCGTTCCCTGAGCGAAGAGATCGACGTAGAACTGGTGATCGCAGGGCGAAATGATGGGTTTGTTGAGGATGCGAGAAGGCTCGGTCTCCTCGGCAAGAGAGTGACCTTTGTAGGATATCTGAGATACGAGGATTCGATCCGGATCCAGCAAGGAGCCGATGTCCTGGTCCATCTCGGAAACCTCTCGGCCAATCAGGTCCCTGGCAAGGTGTACGAATACCTTGGAGCAGGCAAACCCATCCTGGCAATTTTCAGGGACCCCGGGGATGAAGGGAAGGAGCTGGTCCTCAAGCTCCAGAGGGGAGTCGTTGCCTTCGACGAGTCTTCGAAGATCCGGGAGGCGATCGTGTCTCTCTGGGACCTCTTTCAGAGAGGAAGGCTTCAGTCCACCTTCCGTCTCTCTCTCGAAGAGGTCTCCCGGTATTCGTGGGGTTCCCTGTCCAATCTCCTGACGGCGGCGGGATAAGGATGGCGCTCGACAAGACAGAGTCTCCGATCGCACTCGCGATCTTGGACCACAGCCCCGAGATCGGAGGGGCGGAGTCTTCGCTCCTCACGTTTCTTCGCCATCTCGATCGACGTAAGCTGGACGGGGTCGTGATCCTGACCGGAGAAGGGGCATTCTCGGAAAGGCTCCAGAAAGAAAGGATCGCAGTCCACATCATCCCCGTTTCGAGGCAGCTCCTTCGCCTGAAGAGAGGGTACGGGTGGAAATCCTTCTTCTCGTTCCTGACCCATCTCGTTGGGTTTCAGCCCCTCTTCATCCGGCTCTGCCTCTTTCTGAGAAGGCATCGATTCGAGCTGGTGATGACGAATACGGTGAAGGCTCATCTCTACGGGAGCCTGGCGGCGTTCCTGTGCGGCATCCCGGTGGTTTGGCGATTCCACGATATCCTCTCCACCTCTGATTTCAACCCGTGGTGGATCAGGCTTATCGCGCTTTTTGGGAATGTCTTCCCGAAAAAGATCCTGGCAGTCTCAGAAACGACAAGGACGCATCTGATCGGAAGTGGGGTGAGACGGGAAAAGGTCGGCGTGGTCTTCAACGGCGTGGACGAGGAACTGCTCACGGCCCCGGGAGAGGGAAAAGATCTTCGGCAGGAGTTCAACCTCGGCGAGAAGGCCAGATTGGTGGGGTGTGTGGGAAGGCTCATTCCTCAGAAAGGCCAGAGGTCCCTGGTGATGGCGATTCCCGAAATTCTGAGGGAATATCCGGAGACATTTTTCTTCGTGGTGGGAGATGCCTTCCACGGGGAAACCAGCTACAAGGAAGAGCTGATGAAGGCCGTGAAGAATAAAAGGATCGAAGGGCACGTCAAATTCACAGGATTCCGCATGGATGTTGGGGAGGTGATGCGGTGTCTGGACATCATGGTGTATCCGTCGGTGGCCCCGGAGTCCTTCGGCCTCTCGATTCTGGAAGGGATGTATCTTGGGAAACCGGTGATTGCCTCCCGGATCGGCGGGGTCACCGAAATCGTGGAAGATGGGGTGACCGGGATCCTGGTCGAGCCGAACCACCCGGAACAGATCGCCGATCGCATTCTTTATCTCTTTCGAAATAAGGAGATTTGTGATAGGATCGGGCGAAAGGCAAGGGAAGTGGCCGTCCGCAGGTTCCCTCTCAAGAACTATGTTGAGGCCATGGAAGCAGCCTGCAGGGAGCTGGCCTCTCCAGGAGTGCGCCGTTGAAGATGGCTCTCGTTCATGATTGGCTGACGGGCATGAGAGGAGGGGAGAAGTGCCTTGAGATTCTCTGTGAGCTCTATCCTCAAGCGGATCTTTACACCCTGATCCACCTCAAAGGCCGGCTGTCGGCGGTCATCGAAGGCAGGGAGATCAAGACGTCCTTCCTCCAGCACCTTCCCGGGATCGCCCGATACTACCGCTACTGTCTGCCTCTGTTCCCGAGCGCGATCGAACAGATCGACCTGAAGGCCTATGACCTTGTGGTGAGTACGAGCCACTGCGTGGCGAAAGGGGTCCTTCCCAGACCCGACGCTCTCCACATCTCCTACTGCCTGACGCCCATGCGGTATGTCTGGGACATGCGGGGCGAGTATTTTCAAAACGGGCACGGAGGCATCGAGCGCCTGGTCGCCCCCTTTTTCTCTCACTATTTGAGGATGTGGGATGTTGCCTCCAGCCACCGGGTGGATGAATTTGTCGCCATTTCCAGGCACGTTCAGAAAAGGGTCAGGAAGTTCTACGGCCGCGATTCAACGGTGGTCTATCCTCCCGTCGACTGCGACTTTTTCTGTCCCGCCCCCGCGAAAGAGGGCGACTATTTCCTGATGGTGACGGCGCTGGCCCCCTACAAGCGGCTGGATCTTGCCATCGAGGCCTTCAACCGGCTGGGAAGACGGCTGGTTATTGTCGGGGATGGCCCGGACCTCACGGGCTACAAAAGGATGGCGAAGGGGAATGTCGAATTCATGGGGTGGCAGAGTGATGAAAGGGTGAGGGATTACTATCGAGGGTGCCGGGCCTTTATCTTCCCGGGAGAAGAGGATTTTGGGATCGCTCCCCTCGAGGCGCAGGCCTGCGGACGACCCGTGATTGCCTTTGGACGGGGGGGCATCCTGGAAACCGTCAACCCCTTTCCCAACCCGGGGGCGACCGGGGTCTTCTTCGACCAACCCTCGGCGGACTCGTTGGCGGAGGCCCTCGGCGTGTTCGAGAAGAACCTCGAGCGTTTCGACCCCCTTGAGATCCGTCACCATGCCCTAAGGTTTCACAAAAACCGATTCAGGGATCAGATCCGTTCCCTGATCGATGGCCGGTACCGGGTGTTTGCGTCGTCTCGAACGGAGGGAGCGTCTCTTGCTTAAGAAACACAATCAGGTCTTCGTCAGCCTGCTGTTCATCTCAGACCTCCTCTTTGTTGCCCTCGCCTGGATGATCGCCTATCTCGTCCGGTTCGAGACGGGGCTCCTGGAGGTGACCAAGGATGTCCCTTCCTGGAGCCAGCATCTCCCGCTTCTGGTGCTCATCCTGCTGGTCTACGGAGCGGTCTTCCATCTCGTGGGGCTCTACCGGCCGAAACGCCTCTCCTCGGTTCCGAAGGAGGTGGTCGAGATCGTGAAGGCCCTGACGATCTCGCTCCTCATCTTCGTTTTTCTCACCTACTTCTTCCGGGAATACCGGTACTCTCGCCTAACGATCGTCAGTTTCTGGGTGCTCAGCATCCTCCTGGTGAGTCTCTCGAGGGGTTTCGCGAGACATTTCCTGAGGAGCCTTCGGAGGAAGGGTTACAACCAGAGGTACGCGATCATCGTCGGAGAGGGAGCCCTCGGCCAGACCTTCCTTCAATCCCTCCGGAGCCACGGAGAACTCGGGTTGAAGGTGGCCGGTTTTGTCAACGATGCCAGGGAAAGGGTGGGGAAGCTCGTCAGCGGCGTCAAGGTCGTTGGAACCTATGAGGACCTCCCCGAGTTGATCCGGTCTACGAAGATCGATCAGATCTACATCGCCCTTCCCTTCCACGAGCATGAGAAGATCCGGCACGTACTGGCCACGTTGAAGAACGAGATCGTGGACATCAAGGTCGTGAGCGACCTTTACGATTTCATCCGGCTGAGGGGAGGCGTCGACGAGCTGGACGGCCTGCCCATCATCAATATCCAGGATTCCCCCCTTCACGGCTGGGGGAAGGTGAGCAAGCGCGTCCTCGATATGGCCCTGTCGGTGGGGGCCCTCACCCTGTTTGCCCCGGTGATGGCTCTCATCGCCCTGCTGATCAAATTGACCTCGCCCGGCCCGATATTTTATAAGCAGAAGCGGATGGGGTTTGATGGAACGATCTTCGAGATGTTGAAGTTTCGGTCCATGGTGGATGGTGCGGAAAAACAGACCGGTTCGGTATGGGCCCAGCCCAACGATTCCCGGAGGACGCCCATCGGGAAGATCCTGCGAAAGACGAGCCTCGATGAGCTTCCGCAGCTCTGGAACATCCTGAAGGGTGAAATGAGCTTCGTGGGGCCGCGGCCTACGCTTGCCTATCAGGTTCGCCAATACGACGTGCGCCAACGGGACCGCCTCCGGATGCGTCCGGGCGTGACCGGACTGGCGCAGGTGCACGGCCGCAAGTCGATCCCCTGGGACGAACGGATCCAGCTCGATCTC
>Ga0113563_10002758_pt1 | contig 10733 bp, 10 predicted proteins | sample Mud3Dept3metaG_FD_80117 | JGI IMG/M metagenome (GOLD analysis project Ga0113563, IMG submission 80117) | Freshwater wetland microbial communities from Ohio, USA, analyzing the effect of biotic and abiotic controls - Mud 3 Core 4 Depth 3... | ecosystem: Environmental > Aquatic > Freshwater >...
GAGGTTGCCCGTCGGCTCGTCGGCCAGCACCAGCGCCGGATCGTTGACCAGCGCGCGGGCGATGGCCACGCGCTGCATCATGCCGCCGGAGAGCTCGTTCGGCTTGTGCCCCCAGAACTTCTCAGGGAAGGCCGCCTTGACGAGTGCGTCCTTGGCACGGGCCTCGCGCGCCTCCTTCGGCACATCCGCGTAGACGAGCGGCAGGGCGACGTTGCGGAGCACGCTCGCGCGCGGCAGAAGGTTGAAGGCTTGGAAGACGAAGCCGATGCGGTGCATGCGGACGTCCGCGAGTTCGTCATCCGTCATCTTCGAGACGTCCTTGCCGTCGAGCACGTACGTGCCGGACGTGGGCGTATCGAGACAGCCGAGCAAGTGCATCAGCGTCGATTTTCCGGAGCCGGAGGGGCCCATGATGGCCACGAACTCGCCGTCCTTGATGTCGAACGTCGCGCCCTTGATCGCGTGCGTCTCATTGGCGCCGTTGCGGTAGGTCTTGGTGATGCCGTTGCAGGAGATCATGATCCTGGCGTTATGGCCTGAATCCGCCGCCTCCGCCGCCGATGAAGGTGGCGTTGCCGCCCGTCAGGCCGCGGACGTTCGCGTTCGACGACGTCGAAGCGGCTGGCGTCGCGGCCGAAACCGTGATCGTCCGCGTGACGACGGCCTCGCCCTCCGTGAGGCCGCTCAAGATCTCGATCGACTCGTCGTTGGTCGCGCCGATCGTGACATCGCGGCGCTCAGGCGTTTCCGCGCCCGTGGCCATCACCTCGACGTACGAGGATCCGTTCTGCGTCTTGACCGCGGAGGCGGGCACGAGCAGTACGCCCGGCTTGGCCTCGATGATGATCGTGGCCGTGACGCTCATGGCGGACTTGATGCGCTCGTCCTGGGTGTCGAAGACGATCTTCACGCCGTAATTGACCACGCCTTGCGAAGAGGTGCCGAGGGCGTCGATCTCGGCGACCAGGCCGGAGATCTCGAGATCCGGGACGGCGTCGAACGTGAGGTTCGTCTTCTGGCCGACGGCGACCTTGGCCACGTCGACCTCGCTGAGCGTCACTTCCGCGATCTTCTGTTTCGTGACGAGGGTTCCCAGGACCGTGCCGGTGGAGACCGACTCGCCTTTCTTGGCCTCGACGGAAGCCATCACGCCGTCGAACGGCACGGTCACGACGTAGTCCGCGAGCTTGGCGCCCGCGCTGGCGACGGCGTTCTTCCGCTGCGCGATCGTCAGCTCCTGGGAACGGACGTCGAGCGCGTCGGGACCTTCCTTGAGTTCCGCGAGCGACTCCTCCTTCTCCTTGATGGTCCATGCGGAATCGCTGAGCGTCTTGCGGTCGCTGGCGATGCCGCTGCGGACCGAGAGCAGGCTCGAGGCGGTCCCGTTGGACGTGCCGAGGGCGGACGAGAGGCTGGAAAGATGCGCGTTCGCCTGGGAAGGCGTCTTCATCTCGCGCTCGGTCAGCTGGTCCTTGTAGAATTGGATGAAATCGATGGTCGTCTTCACCGCCTCGGAGATCGACTTCGACGTCTCGTAGGTCCTGTCGATGAGCGCCTCGATCTTCGCTTCATCGTCGAATCGGGAGCTCGCCTGATATGCCGCGTAGGATGCGTCATACGAGGCGCGGGCCGCCTGGTAGGCGTCGACGACGCCGTCGCGGACGGCGAAGGCCGAGGCGTCGTATCGGTTCGCCGCATCGGCGTAGTAGTCGATGTTCGACTGGCTGGATTCGAGGGTGTTGTCGTAGAGGACGTCCTGCAGCGTGACCATCACGGCGGGCAGGTCCAGGAACGCGTCCACGACGGCGTTGTATCCCTCCTCGACGCCCTCCTCGATGTCTTCCTTCGCGTCGATCTCGGCCTGGCGCGCCTGCTCGAGCGCCCGTTCGGCCTGGAGGATATCGAAATCGTCGGCCGGCTCCAGGAGCCGTTCGAGCGAGAGCTGCGCCGTCTTCAAGCTGTCCTGCGCGTCCTTGTACGATTGGTACGCGTCGGTGGAGTCGATGCGCGCGACCGTCGTGCCAGACTTCACTTCCTGGCCCGCGACGATGCCGAGATACGTCAATTCGCCGGAAGCCTTCGGCTTCAGGTCGATCGTCTCCGAGCTTGAGACCGCGCCGCTGCCGGACACGGTGGTGATCAGCGTCCCTTTGGCCGCCGCTTCCGTGACATAACGGACTGCGGCTTCCTGGCCGGAGCCGCGCTTATAGAGGAACCAGCCGCCACCCGCGAGCGCGATGACGACGACGGCCGAAGCGACCTTATGCGTCCCGAGGAACGCGAAAATCCGTGTGAGCATATGAAGCTATTACAACGATGCTGTCGTATTCTTTCACGCGAAAGACCGCCGGCAAGGCGGTCATTCCCCCCCCCCTTGCGCGCCTCGTGTGCCGCAAGCCTCAGCGCTGGTCGAAGAACGGCGGCGGCGGGACGACGCGGACGCCGAACGCGTGGATGCGCCCTTCATCAGTCGGACCGAAGACGATGACATGGTCGCCGACCATGACGCGTCCGTCAGGGATGAACTCGGTCGACGGGGTGACGAGGACGGGCACGTGCGCGCCGCGGTACGTATCCATCTCGAAACCCTCGTCCATGAGCCTCACCACGAAGCCGGGTTCCACGTCGCGGGCGCCCTTCATGCCGTAGCCGCGGTAGAAGGCCCCGCCGAACGGCAGGCGGCGTTCCTGCGCGTGCCGCAGGAGGCCGGGGTGCAGGCGCGTGTGCGCCACGAGGAGGCTCGACAGCGACACGAAGATGAGGATGCCGATGATGGAATACAGGAGCGGGCGGCGGTAGGAGAACGAGAAGCGGCGCACCAGCACCTCGAGGATGGCGAAGATCGCCGCCGCGACGAGGATCAGCAGCCACGGCATGGCCGTGAGGAACGCGCGCAATCCTCGAGAGCCGAAACATGTCACGTACCAGGAGCCGTTCTGGCGCATGGCGAAGACTACGAAGCTCACCAGATACACCAGCGTGAGCGTCAGGAAGACGACCCCCGCGATCGCGAGCGCGGTCTTGAGGAGGAAGTGCCATTTCGGGCGCATGGTCACCTTGCCGCCTTCGATGGCGGCGAGAACCTTGGCCTTCAGCGAGTTGTCGTTCGGCATGTGTTCCATGGTTTCAGGTCTTGTCCGCGACCGCCTTCTTGAGCGCCGCACGCCCGCGGTTGAGGCGGACGCCGACGGTGGCGACGGGGATGCGGAGGATCTCGGCGATCTCACGATAGTCCATCTCCTCGTAGTGGAAGAGGACGAGCGGCTCGCGGTATTTCGGATCGAGCTTCTCGAGTCCCCATTCGAGCAGCGCACGCGTCTCGCGCGCTTCGGCTTCGTCGCCTGTGCGCTCCTTCGCGACCGGATGCGGGAAGATCGTGTCGGGATCCAGGAAGCTGATCGGCTCGCGCCCCCGCTTCTTGATGGCGTTGATGAACTCGTTGTGCGCGATGCGGTAGAGCCAGGAGGAGAACTTGCGTTCCGGATCGAAGCTGCGGATGTTGGCGTAGGCCTTCAGGAAGACCTCTTGGACCTGGTCCTCGGCGTCCTCGTAGCCGAAAAGAAAGCGCCGCGCGTAGCGCGACATCTTCGTCCCGTAGCGTTCCATCAGCAGGCCGAACGACGCGGCGTCGCCCGCCTGCACCTCCGACGCGATCGACTCGTCGGTCTTGTGCGGCGCGGCCGATTCAGGCATGGGTTCCGGTTCGGATATCGGCTACTACAACGTAAATCGCGGCATCTTTCAAGGCATCGGATCCCTCGCGCCGATTCGAGCGGGCTATGGTATCATCGCCAGCGGAACACCTATGCAAGTCCCCAAACGAAAACCCGGCAAATACGCCCCCGGCCCCGCCGACTACCACCTCACGCACGAGGCGATGCGGAAACTCCGAGAGGAGCTCGAGCGCATCGAGACGCATGTGCGTCCCCGTGCCGTCGAAGAGCTCCGCCGCACCCGCGAGATGGGCGACCTCTCGGAGAATTTCGCGTACTCCGCCGCCAAGGGAAAGCTGCTCGGACTCGACACGCGCATCTTGGAAATCAAGGACCGCCTGAAGAACGCCGTGCCGATCGCGCACGGCGCGGCCAAGGACGGCAGCGCGCGCATCGGCGCGACCGTGACAGTCGAGGTGAACGGCAAGCGCCGCGTCTTCGACATCGTCGGCTCGCAGGAAGCCGCGCCGGGAAGCGGCAGCATCTCCTACCTCTCCCCGCTCGGCGCCGCGTTGATGGGCAGGAAGGCCGGCGAGGCTGCCGCGATCGAAGCGAACGGCAAGCGCGTCACGTACCTGATCATCGAGGTCAAATGAAAAACGGCGGACGGTCCGCCGTTTTTTCGTATCACCGGCTGAGCGTACTGCCCAGCAGGATCCCGTTCGCCCAATAGGCGCCGATGCCGTCCGGCAACAGGTCATACGTCGCGTCGCCTCCGTACGCTTCGAGTTCCGCGGAACGCACCATGGCGCCGTCATACGCGTCGCCCGCGCGGAGGCTGCCGACATGGCGGCCGTCGATGGTCGGATGATTCGGCGAGACGCGCGCTTCGCGTCCGTCGGACAGGATCAGGCGGACGACCAGATGGGACGCAGGCGCCGCCATCCGCGAGACCTCAAGCACCTCTCCCGCGACTTTGGCGCCGCTGGCGTCGAGCGTCCAGACGCGCGTCCCGACCTTCACGTCCTTCACGTTCACAGGACCGTCCGGAGCCGCGATGGCGATGTCGGAGGCCAGACAGATCGGGCACATCCTCGGTTGGTCGGCGATGTCGTTCCGTTCGCAATACCAGCCCGGGGGCGGGTCATTCTCGCGCGCGACCGGAGGCCCGCACTTCTGGATGCAGCGCGCGCCTTTGGGACAACTGGTATCGTTCGACCCGGAACATTCGTCGCCAAGCGTCGTTGACGGGGGCGTCGCGGGGCATTGGGCGAATTCGCAGTCCGGCAGCGTCCGGCCGACGTACGTCCCGTCAGGACAAAGCTTCGCCTCCATCGTGCAGGCGGTCAGCGGAGGCGCTTTCTCGACGGGTGACGCGCATCCCGCGCCCGCGAGCAACGCTGCTGCGATAAGGATCCACTTGCTCATACGTACTCTCGTTGGGTTCCCTTTGAGCGTGCCTTCGGCATCATAGCACGGCGCTTTCCCCCGCGACGCGGCCGGCCGCCCAGGAGGCCTGCAAGTTGTAGCCGCCCGTGAAGCCGTCGATGTCGAGGATCTCGCCCGCGAAAAAAAGTCCGGGGGAGATTTTCGATTCCATCGTCTTCGGGTCGACGTCCTTGAGATCGACGCCGCCGGCCGTGACGAACTCGTCCCCCGCCCCGCGGCCGATGACGGTCAGCGGAATGCCCTTGAGCCACGCAGCGACGCGTCGCGCGTCCTTCTTGGGGACTTCGCCGGCGCGCGCGTCCGCGTCCAATCCAAGGTCGCCGCAGAGCGCCAGCGCCAATGATTTCGACATCATGAAGTCCAGCACGTTGCCGAGGCTTTTTTTCGGATGTTCGCGCAAGCCGTTCTCCAGCTTTTCGAGCAGATCCTCCTCGGTCCGGTCCGGGAAGAGGTCGATACGGAGCGCCATCGGCGCCTTCGCGTCGTATTTCTCGAAGGCCACGAGGCTCGAGAGCGCGAAGACGGCCGGGCCGCTCACGCCGCGGTGCGTGAACAGCATCGGTCCGGTGAATTCGTAGGCTTTCGCGAACTTCGTCCGCAAGCGCGCCTTCTCGAAGGAGAGTCCCGAGACGTCCTTGGGCCAGGTCTCCTTCGTGAAGAATGAGTTGAGGCTCGGCGCGAGCGGCGTGAGACCGTGCCCGAGCGCTTCGGCGAAGGCGTAACCGTCGCCGGTCGATCCGGTGTGGCGGAAGGCCTGTCCGCCCGTCGTCAGGATGACGCGGTCGGCGTCGAGCGTCTCGCCGTCCTTGAAATGGATCCGGTAGCCGGCGCCCGCGCGCTCGATCTTGATCGCGTGGCGGTTCAGCATGACGCGCACGTTCGAGCCTTCGAACAGGCGCTCGAAGGCGCCGACCACGTCGTGTCCGTCATCGGACTGCGGGAAGACGCGCAGGTCTTCCTCGATCTTGAGCGGCACGCCGTGCGCCTCAAACCAGGCGTAGACGGCCTCGGGCGGGAAGCGGCGCATCGCCGAGTTCAGGAACTTGCCTCCGCGCGGATACTTCGAAAGGACCTCGCGCATGTCGCGCAGGCCCGTCGTCACGTTGCATCGTCCCCCGCCGGAGATGATGACCTTCTTGCCCAGCCCGTCGTTCCTCTCGATGAGGAACGCTTCGGCCGCCGGCGAGTTTTCGTGAATGGCGGCGGCGGCCATGAGTCCGGCCGCGCCTCCGCCGATGATGGCGACTTTCATGCCTTCAGCCTATCATGTTCCGTTCCTCCGCGTGATCGCGGATCGTCTGCAGGAAGACGTCGCCGAAGACGGCCAGCTTCTTCTCGCCGACCCCCGTGATGACGGAGAACTCCGCGCGCGTGACGGGGCGCTGGGCGGCCATGGCGCGCAGGCTGACATCGCCGAAGATCATATAGGGCGGCACGCGGCGGATGGCGGCGAGGCGCTTGCGGAGGGCGCGCAAACGCTCGAAGAGGCCGGCGTCGGCGTCGGAAACGATACCGGGCGCCTTCTTCACGAAAGCGGCGGGCTCCTCGCGGATCGTCGTCCCGAGGCAGATGTCGCAGCCCCCGCAGTTCTCCGTCCCGGGCGTCTCGCCGAAATACGACAGCAGGAAGCGCCTGCGGCACGACTTGAGGTCGGCATAGCGGATGACGGCGTCGAGCTTCTTCAAGGCCTCGTCGCGCGCCGGTCCGAAGTCCATGCCGTTGATGAAGAACATCTGCTTGCGGCGGTCGCCGTACGAGAAGAACAGGACGCACTCGGAAGGCAGGCCGTCGCGTCCCGCGCGGCCGGTCTCCTGATAGTAGCCTTCGACGGATTTCGGCAGGTCGCAATGCGCCACGAGCCGCACGTCCGGCTTGTCGATGCCCATGCCGAAGGCGATCGTGGCCACGACGACGTCGATGTCATCCTTGATGAAGCGGTCCTGCGTCCTGGCCCGCACGTCGGCTGTCAGGCCCGCGTGATACGGGGCGGCCTTGAAGCCTTTGGCGCGCAGGTCCTTCGCCAGCGCCTCCGTATCCTTGCGCGAGAAGCAATACAGGATGGCGCTCTCGCCGCGGTATTTCTCGAGGGTCGCGAACAGCCCCGCCCAGCCCTTCTTCTTGGGCGCGACGGAATACGAGAGGTTCGGACGGTTGAAGCTCGAGATGAACGTCCGCGGCGCGCGCAAGTGCAGCTGGCGGATGATGTCCTGACGGACTTCCATCGTGGCCGTCGCGGTCAGCGCGATCGTCGGCACGTTCGGGAATTCCATCCGGAGGACCGTCAGGTTCCTGTATTCCGGACGGAAGTCGTGCCCCCATTCCGAGACGCAGTGCGCTTCGTCGATGGCCACCAGCTTCACGTCCAGCTTGGCGAGGAACGCGCGGAAGTCCGGCGTCGCCAGGCGCTCGGGAGCGACGTAGAGCAGTCGCAGTTCTCCCGCCAGCGCGCGGCGCTTCACCGATTCGATTTCCGAAGCGTCGAGCGTGCTGTTGATGAAAGCGGCCGGCACGCCGTTGGTCGTGAGCTGGTCGACCTGGTCCTTCATCAGCGCGATGAGCGGCGAGACGACGATCGTCACGCCTCCCGTGACCAGCGACGGCATCTGGAAACACAAGGATTTCCCGCCGCCCGTGGGCATGAGCGCGAGGCAATCCTTGCCGTCGAGGACGTGGCGGATGATGTCTTCCTGCAGCGGCCGGAACCGGTCGTAGCCGAAATGTCGTTTGAGGATATCGAGCATGCGATCGACGCGTTCGTGAATGATGCCGCCGCTCTACCGGAACGCGTCTCGTTCCCGCAAGCCCCTCACGCCCGCATGCCGGTCCCCTTCCTGAGCAGATGCAGGTTGATGGCGGCCAGCGCGGCCGTGACCAGGGCAAGGAGCGCGGCGCTCCACCAGACCGGGATGCCCGCGGCGCCGAAGAAGCCGTAGCGGAACCCGTCGACCATATAGAGGATGGGGTTGAGCTTCGAGACGGACTGCCAGAAGGGCGGCAGCTGCTCGACCGAATAGAAGACGCCGCCGAGATACGTGAGCGGCACGAGCACGAAGGTCGAGAAGATGCTGATGTCGTCGAACTTCTTGGCGAAGATGGCGTTCAGGAATCCCGCCAGCGAGAAGAGCGCGCTGGTGAGGAAGAGGAACAGGACGACGGCCCAGGGATGCATGACGGCCGGACGCGCGAAAATCGCGGAAACGGCGTAGACGAGCGCTCCGGTGACCACGCCGCGGACGATGCCGCCCGTCACGTAGCCGGAGAGCATGACCCAATCCGGCGTCGGCGAGACCATGATCTCCTCGATGTTGCGCATGAACTTCGCGCTGAAGAAGGAGCTCACGACGTTGCCGAAGCTGTTCTGGATGACCGCCATCATCACCAGGCCGGGCACGATGAAGGCCATGTACGGCACGCCGCCGACGAGGCCGACGCGCGAGCCGATGAAGCCCCCGAAGATGACGAAATAGAGCGATTGCGTGATGAGCGGCGGCAGGAGCGTCTGCGGCCAGATGCGGAAGATGCGCACGGCTTCCTTGCGGATCATCGTGCGATAGGCGTTCCAGGCGATGAGGCTGCGGGTGTTCATTTGGCGAGGGTCGAAAGGTAAAGCTTCTCGACGCGGTTCTCCGCGTGCGCGGCGTCGAGCACGTGGAGCCCGGCCGCGCGCACGCGCACGAAGAGCGCGTCGAGCGTCTCGTCGCCGATGGCCGGCACGATCACGACGCTGCCCTTGGGATCTTCCGCGCCGATGGCGGCGATCTGCGCCGCCGTCGGGACGGCGTTCAGCGTCAGCTTGTAACGCCGGCCTTGGTCCTCGGCCAAAAGGCCGTGGACCGAACCGGACTTCACCACTTCCCCGCGCTGGATGATGGTCATGTTGCGGCAGAGCTGCTCCACCTCCTCGAGATAGTGCGTCGTGAGCAGCATCGTCATCCCTTCCGCGTTGAGCTTGCGGAGGTAGTCCCACATGCCGCGGCGCAGTTCCACGTCGACGCCGGCGGTCGGTTCGTCGAGGATCAGCAGCCTGGGGCGGTGCACCAGGGCGCGCGCGATCATCAGGCGCCGCTTCATGCCGCCCGAAAGCGCGCGTGCCGCGACGTCGCGCTTCTCCCAGAGCCCGAGCTCCTTGAGCAGCTCGTCGGCGCGCGCCTCGGCGTCCTTGCGCGCCATGCCGTAATAACCGCCCTGCGTGACGACGATCTCGCGGACGGGTTCGAAGATGCTGAAGTTGAATTCCTGCGGCACGACGCCGACCAGCGCTTTCGCGCCGTCGGGATCCTTCTCGCGGTCGATGCCGAAGACCGAGACGTCGCCGGCGGTCTTGGTGACCAGGCCGACCACGATGTTGATCAGCGTCGTCTTGCCCGCGCCGTTGGCGCCGAGCAGCGCGAAGAAATCACCCTCGCCGACCGTGAGGCCGGCGCCCTTGAGCGCCTCGACGCCGCCTTCGTACGTCTTGCGCAGTCCGGTGATCTTGAGCGCGTCCATGATCAGTCCTGTTTCGCCTTGGCGTAGGCCGGGCGTTCCTCGCAGCGCTTCATCCAGGCCGTGATGGACGGGTAGGCGGAGAGGTCGACCTCGGCGAGTTCGGCGTAGTTGAAGGTCGAGCGCGTGACGATGTCCGCGACGGTGAAGTCGGCGCCGAGGACGTAGTCCTTGCCGGCGAGCTGGGCTTCGAAAATCGGCAGGTAGCGGTTCAACGCTTCCGTCGCGGCCTTCTCGCTCTCTTCCGAAGCGGGGCGTCCCCATTTCTTCATGCAGAGCGTCACGAAGTGCTTGTCGATGTTGAGCAGGATGAAAAGCTGCCAGCGGAGCGACTCCGCGTGCGCCTCGATCGAGGAGGGCCCGAAGAACTTCGGATCGTGCTTCTCGGCCAGGTACTGGACGATCGCCGCGGATTCGGTCAGGACGAGGCCGTCATAGACCATCGCCGGAATCTGTCCCGCGGGATTGATGGCCAGGTATTCCGGCGAGCGGTTCTCGCCGGCGGCGAAATCGAGCGTCTTCGTCTCATACGGGAGACCGAGCTCGGCGAGCATCCAATGCGGGCGGAACGAAGAGCCGGAACGGCCGCCGTAGATGGTGATGGAGGGCATGTCGGTACGGTGAATGATGAATCAGCCACGTAATGATACGCCCCGAGGACGCGAGCGTCCAGGTACGCGTCAGGCCGACGGCTTCTGCCGCAGGTGGACGATGATGATGAGGCTGAGGAGCGCGGCGAAGAAGCACCAGACCGAGGCGAAGGCGTAATTGTAGTACGCGTACGTGATGACGAGCGAGGCCACCAGCGCCATGCCGAAAACTCGGATGAACTTGTGGCTCGAGACGAAGCAGCTGCCGCAGGCGGCGAGCACGTACGCGCCAGGGATGACCGCGTGGTTCGGCAGAGGGACGATGTAGGCGATGCCGTGCCCCATCAGCGTCGCCGAGACCGGACCGCGCAGGACGTAGTACAGGAGATAGAGGCTGACAGCCGCGCCGAACCAGATGAACCAGACAAGGATCCTCCGGCGGCGCGGACCCGTCTCGTCCTTCCAGACCGCGTACGGCAGATAGGCCGGCCAGAACACGTGCGAGAGGAGCAGGAAACCCATCGTCGCCGCCGAGTGGATCCGCGGCTGGCCGAGC
>Ga0113563_10002760_pt1 | contig 10724 bp, 5 predicted proteins | sample Mud3Dept3metaG_FD_80117 | JGI IMG/M metagenome (GOLD analysis project Ga0113563, IMG submission 80117) | Freshwater wetland microbial communities from Ohio, USA, analyzing the effect of biotic and abiotic controls - Mud 3 Core 4 Depth 3... | ecosystem: Environmental > Aquatic > Freshwater >...
CGATGCCGCGTACTACTATTCGACGTACAATGCGCCTGATGAGGTGCCTGTGAGTGGCCGGCCCAAAGTCATGATACTGGGAGGAGGCCCCAATCGGATAGGGCAGGGCATTGAGTTTGACTACACCTGTGTGCATGCTGCGTTTGCGCTCCGCGACATGGGCTATGAGTCGATCATGGTGAACTGCAATCCCGAAACCGTTTCCACGGATTACGACACATCCGACAAGCTCTACTTCGAGCCGCTGACCGTTGAAGACGTGCTGAGTATCTACGGCAAGGAAAAGCCGATAGGCGCCATCGTGCAGTTCGGCGGCCAGACGCCCCTCAACATCGCCAAAGAGCTGGAGCTGGCCGGGGTCAACATCCTGGGTACGTCTACGGAAAGTATTGACCTGGCTGAAGACAGGAAGCGCTTCAAAGAGGTGGTCACGCGGCTGGATATCCCGCAGCCCGCCAGTGGAACAGCGGTGACTCTTGGTGAGGCACTCGCCGTTGCCCGCGAGATCGGGTATCCCCTGATGGTGCGGCCATCGTACGTGCTGGGTGGCAGAGGTATGCAAGTGGTATACGACGATGTCATGCTCACAGCATATGTGAATGAGGCTGTCGACATCTCTCCGGGCAGACCGATCCTGATCGACAAGTTCCTCGAAAACGCGATAGAGACTGAAGCCGATGCGATCGCGGACGGGACCGATGCCTTTGTGCCTTCCGTGATGGAGCACATAGAGCTTGCAGGTGTCCACTCCGGAGACAGCGCCTGTGCGATCCCGCCGAAGACGCTGACGGAAAAACATATCAAGACCATCAACGAATATACGAAGAGAATCGCCATAGAGCTTAACGTCGTAGGCTTGATGAACATCCAGTATGCCATTGCCAATGACACGGTCTACATCCTGGAGGCAAACCCCAGGGCTTCACGCACAGTGCCACTGGTCTCGAAGGTGACGGGTATCCAGATGGCGCGCATCGCCACTGAGTTGATGCTTGGCAAGAAGCTGAAAGATATGAACCTCTCGCACAAGACGTATCCTCACGTCGGCGTAAAAGAATCTGTCTTCCCCTTCAACATGTTTCCTGAGGTAGACCCCACGCTTGGCCCTGAAATGAAGTCGACAGGTGAAGTGCTGGGCATGGCCGGCACGTTCGGGCTGGCATTCTACAAGTCGCAGGAGGGGGCGGGACAGAGACTACCGGAACGGGGAACCGTCCTCATCTCCGTGACTCCCAAAGACAGGGCGGAAATCCTTGGCGTGGCGCAGAAGCTCGATGCACTCGGGTTCAGCATCGTGGCAACCGAAGGGACGAACAGGTTCTTCCGAGAGCAGGGAGTTCCGTCGGCAGAGATCAAGAAGGTGCAGGAAGGCCGGCCGAATATCGTCGACGCAATTCACAACAGGGAGATACACCTGGTCATCAACACGCCCATCGGCAAGGCCAGTAAGTGGGATGACTCATACATACGGAAGACCGCCATCAAGTACAAGGTTCCCTACGTGACCACTGTTGCCGCGGCGAAAGCAGCAGTGGAAGGCATCGAGGCCTTCATCAAGGGTGGGGACCACCTTGGCGTCAAGTCGTTGCAGGAGTATCACAGAGAAATCAAGTGAGCTGTAAATTGAGGGGGACTGGAGTTCCCACACCAGTCCCTCTTATGCTGCGTGTTAGCACCACACCTTGGTGCTACCACCTGAGCACCACAAAGCCCTTGACAGTTGTATCATTCTATATACAATCGTACGAGAGGCTCACCAAAAAATAGACAACCCTTCCATGAGATGAGGACGGAAAGCAGCGGGTCTTTTGGCAGGGGCGCTACACGCCTGAAGATCACTCTATCATAGGGTGGGCCTTTTATTTCAGGATGAAGGGAGGTGATTCGCTTCAGAAAAGGCGGTACGGACCCGTTTCAATTTCTCAGTGAGAAAGGAGGGCTTTGATCATGACCAAGAAAATTGTCGCTACGTTTTCGGGCGGGCTTCTCGTCGGAGTTTTCTTGATCGCCTTTGCTCAGGACGGGTTAACACCACAACAGCAGTTGGGAAAGAAATTGTTTTTCGACACGAATCTCTCAGATCCTGGTGGCCAGTCTTGTGCGGTCTGCCATGGACCGACTGTGGGATGGACCGGCCCTGATCAGGACATTAATGCGGCAGGGGCAGTCTATGAAGGTGCAGCGGCGGGCCGGTTCGGGAACAGAAAACCGCCTGCATCCGCGTATGCCGGCGATAGCCCAATTCTGTATTATGATGGTACCAAGTGGGTGGGCGGCATGTTCTGGGATGGCAGGGCAACGGGCTATACGCTTGGCGACCCCCTGGCTGAACAGGCCCTGGGTCCCTTTCTGAACCCCGCGGAACAGAACAACGCCAGCCCTCAGGTTGTGATTGATAAAGTGCTGGCATCAACCTATACGGACCTGTTCCTTGAGGTCTGCACTGATGCTGCCACATATTACGAGTGCATCGGCCGTGCGATCGCGGCGTACGAGCGATCTGCAGATGTCAGTAAGTTCACTTCCAAGTACGACCATTGGCTCAAAGGGCAGGCCAGGCTAACAGGCCAGGAACAATGGGGGCTGTCTCTTTTTCGGGGAAAAGGGAAATGCGCCGCCTGCCATGTAGAGCCGCTCTTCACCGACTTCACCTACGACAACATCGGCGCGCCCAAGAACCCCATGAACCCGTTCTACAACATGCCCTATAACCCGGACGGCGAGAACTGGGTCGACCCTGGCCTGGGTGGCTTCCTCCGAGCCGCTGGTTACCCCGAGGCAGTCTATTTGCCTGAGTGGGGCAAGTTCAAGGTCGCGACCTTGCGCAACGTGGACTTGAGGCCGACGAAGAAGTTCGTGAAGGCATACGGGCACAACGGCTATTTCAAGTCGCTGGAGGAGATCATTCACTTCTACAACACACGGGACGTTCCCGGTGCGGGCTGGCCAGTCCCGGAAGTGTCTGCCAACATCAACACAGCGGAGATGGGGAATCTTGGACTGAACCACGGCGAAGAGCTTGCCATCGTCGCGTTCCTCAAGACCCTCTCAGATGGCTGGAAACCTTGAACTCGAGCGGGGTACGGTATCCTGAATACCGTACCCCGCGTTTATTTTTGTCAGTAACCGCTGCTCTCAGGAATCGTCGCGTACTTAGTTGGTGCAAAAAGAATGCATCATTATAGATGAGGTAGCCTCTCAGTGACCATCGCACACCGAAGGCGCACAGGACACAACCCCCTGCACCCCCAATGACGATATTATCAAATCACTCAAACAACCAAATCACTCAAACAACCAAATCACTCAAACAACCAAATCACTCAAACAACCAAATCACTGAGGATCAACACCCTGTCCGCCGCGCACACACCAGGCAGAAATGGACGTGTCCAATTTGTCGGCAAAGACCCTCCCATTATAGACGACGTCGTTAAAGGACTCGACGATCGCAAAACGGGAACCGCTGGCACTGGTAGTGGCTGACCAGTAGAACCTCGACTGCACGTTGCTAAAAGGATGCCCAGCGGGAAGGAAAGGGCCAGGAGGGGCCACCGAAGGCTCTACCAGGCTCGACAGCTCTTGGTGCGTGGGGAGGCGCCAGCCTTTGCGATTCCCCACAGTTGAGGAACTGCAATTGGTGTGAGCCACAAACCAGTCGTAAGAATCCCTGCTCGGCGTCTGCTCCCACACGAGCCCCGTTTCTTTGTCCAACACGGCCTCGTTGTTGAACTCGGCCAGAACCACAAAGCGCTCGGACGCACGCAGCTGCCTGCTCCACGCGGGAGGCCGGTTGGCAAGCTGATCCTGGATGATTTTGAGCTGCTCTTGAATGCTCTTGAGTTGGGTCTGAATGTCGTTGCCCGGTTTGGCGCTTTGCGCTCCTGCGACACCAGGCAATAATACGGCTACTGACAGTACCCACAGCGTGATTAACGACGTAACTCTTTTCATGGCCTCCTCCCTTGTGCGTGGGCGATCTGTTTATATGTCTGTGAGCGTCACATACGTTTTGTGCGGCACTTCCGGCGTCACCTCTTTATTCATCTTATGAACGGACGCGCAAACCTTTAGAGAAATTGTCCCCGGCGGGATGCACGCAGCGCCTGCATCCCGCCGGGTGTGAGCCGTCACTTGGTAATCTGTATTGTTCCCGTACTTGTCCTGCAGTTGTTCGTATCCACGGTCTCAGGAATGACGTTCGTGTCATCGGCGCAGGCCATCAGGTGATACACCCCCAACGGGACCTTGGTGGGAACATAGACGTTCGCCGTTGCGGTGGACGTCCCCCCTAGACCCAGCGATTCCACTGTCCGGGAGCCCTGGAGCAGATGCTTTGCCATCCTCCCGAGCAGGCTCGAAACGAGGTAGTACCGCGTGAAGGACGTCCAGTCAGGTGCTGCCACAGCCCCCTGGTTCGTCACGGTGTCCGTGACCGCGAACTTGGTCCCGAGCGGCGCACTCGGTGGCGGCTCGCTCACGGATGTCTCAACGTAGTCCGGCAGCGTGAGCTGCACCGTCGTGCTCGAGGCGATACAGTTATTATTTCTGTTCGTCTCTGCTAGTATCGGGCTCACCGTGTTCGCACAGGCTAACAGATAGTAGGTCCCGAGTTTGGTGGCGCGCGGGATGAGCACCGTCGCCGCCCCCGTAGAGGTTGCTCCAGCTATAAGGGCAGGCACCTGATGACTCCCGATCTGCACTTCTCCCCCCTGGCCTATGGTGGTCCTCGGGGAGAGGTAGTAGCTGGTGCCGGACTCCGCAGCATCGTATGCCCCCTGGTTCTTAGTCGTGTCATACACGTTGAAACTGCTCCCCGGTCTGGCCGCTGCCGGCGGATCGCTCACCCCGGTCTCGACCAGATCCGGCCGAATAAGAGGTTCCAGGACGGTCAGGATCACGGACCTGAAGGTACTGCCCTCACCGTTGGTCGTGTTGACGAAGTTGATCGTGTCGGTGTAGGTGCCCGGGGGCAGATTATTGGCGGCAGTGCCAAAAGGACCGGAGGCAATGTAGACGATCACGTCTGCGCTTGCTTGCGGGGCCAAGGTTCCACGATACCCCTGGAGCACCGTCCAGTCCCCCGACCTCGAGACCTCATAGTCGATGTCGCTCCCACCGATGTTTTTCAACGTGTATTTTTTGCTCGACGGGGTGAAGGGTCCACCCTGACGGCCCGAGGAGATGAACGTCTCCCCAGGCTGGACCGAGAGGACACCTTTTGCGCTGACGGCAATACTCTGAGGCCCACGCACGTTGTTCGACTCCCTTGATTCAAGTACCTGCCCGCGGGTGTCAACCTGCGCCCACATTTTATAGGTACCTGCAGATTGGTAGCTGACGCGGACTACACAATAAGCCGTTGCCCCGCTAATGAGTCCGTCCTTGGGACACGAGAAATCACCGCTCGTGCCCGGCGATGGACGATCCTCCCTATTTCTATAGAAGTCGATGGAGAAAGGTCCCGCAATACCATGCCCCTCGTTCCTGACCCACACCACAACATCCACATCCTGCCCTATCATAGGAGAAGCAGGATTGACCGCGATATCGTAGACAACCAGATCCGGTCGGTCTAAGACAGTGATGGACTGTCCCAAGGCATTGTTTGATTCGTTCGTTTCCTCTACCTGGCCGAACGTGTAATCCGGGTATGGGTCAACAACAGCCCACATCTTGTACGTGCCTGAGTGATCATACTGTACGGTGCCCGTGCACGGGTACGTGTTGTTGGCACCCAGGCCGACTGTCTGGCACAGGATATCTCCCATATCCACCCCCATGCCTGGCTCTGTGGCCCTATCTTTATAAAACTTGACAAGAAAACCGTTTGGGGCATTATCAACGCCCTGGTTCCTGACCGTCACCGTAACGTTCACCGTCTGCTTCTCCAGAGGAGATACAGGATTGGTCTCGATACTCTCGACAATCAGATCGACGTTGGGTCTGACGGTGATCGTGTTCCATAAGCGGGTCGCGTTGTCCCAATAGAAGTCGTCTGGGGTGTATGCACTTCCGTTATGGGTTATGATCGCACCCACATAGTAGGTCCCTCCTGGAAGGTCAAGCGGAATAGTTCCCACAACATCGATTACTTGATAGGATTCACTCGCGAAACTATCCCACTCCCAGTCTTGAATAAGAGTGTCCCCTGTGTCGATGTAGCGGTCTGTGGAGAGGTACAGACGGACGTGCACACCGTATAGATCGGCAGTGCCGGTATTCTCGACGGTGAGGCCACTGACGGTGATGCTTTCCCCGGCCATGTAACTCCTCCCCGTTAATTCTTTATCCGTGGTAGCATTGGCCCAGTCTAGATGTGACGCGTCGGCGAACTTGGAGGTTACGCTCAAGTTTATAAGACCGGGGATCGGCATCTCAAACCCACTGTGCATATTATACAACCTCCGAAGCAAGTGGGCATCAGGCACGTGGATTTGCATGGAGTCTTCTATGGTCGAGGAGTTACCTTTATGCATTACCGTAGGTTCCCCGTACATATAGTCCTCCAGATCTCCTTCGATCTCCAGTCCCCAGCTGTGTCCCATCTCATGGAGAAGGACTGGGTCGTAAAAGTTAACTGTACCAGGGTTATCCTCCGCGAAGTCGCGATCACACGTCCAACTTTTATGCCCATTAAACGCTATATCAGCCTCGATGATATCCTTGGGGGGATGGACACCCTCGGTACGCATGGGGGTGACACCAATGTCGTCTCCCCAGTGTATCCCCGCTCCCTGATATAGCAGATCGTCGGTGGGGAAACCGGCAAACTCGTCATCATCATTACCTCTTTTCCAGAATCCGTCGCCTTCCGCGGAGACATAGATCGGCATATACTGGTTCCACAGCCACGTATGATCCCTATTCTTCTGATAGTAGCAATTGCCTTGTGGCACATTTTCCATGAAAATAGGAAGCGTCTTCCGGACTCCCAAGATTTCCACGTCGTAGGCAAGGGCCGTCGATGTTTCTAACCCCGTCAAGACCATTGTTGCGAGCAGTACGATCACGGCTGTCCGTTTCATGTCATCACCCCCGCCCTATTTAGTGACCCGTTTGTCAATCTCGCGAATGAATTCGTCCAGGTCCATGATCCGCTGGGGCATCTCCTTCTCCCGGGGGTGGACCCGGGCCTCCTTGCCCTTCTCTGGCCCTCCGACCATCCGGGGCGCAACCTCATGATATTTCCACCCGACCTGCTTAGTTTCGAATACTTTCTCTAATGCCCCCCCGCGAATCTTCTTGATGGGCGCCCACACCCGGAATTCCTGGCTCTCCGTTTCTATCTCAACAATGGGCCGTTTCCTGTACGTCAGGGGATGTGAGGTCCCGCTGACCTCGTCCGTCATGATGGGAAATACCCCCTGGTAGGATCCGACCACCGGGCTGGCATACGGTTTCCCATCCATCCGGGTGAAGATCAGGTACCTTGTTCCTGTCTTGAACGTTGGAACATCAGGTACCCTAACAGCTTGCCCCCCCATCGCACCCCCGGCAAAGGCAAGGGTGACGACGCCATCCACTTTGTCCTGGGATTCCTGCTTGGCGTAGATGAGCCGTTCCACGCTGAACGAGACATCCGTGAAGATCATCTTCCCGTCCGGGCCGAACCTGCACTGCTGATCGATCACGGTTCCAACAAAAATCACATCGGCCTGCTCCACGATCTTATCAAACGACAGATGAAGTACCATGGCCTGGCAAGGAGTGGTTGTCAGTATCAGAAGTCCTAGAGATAAGATGAAGTAAACGCTCTTTTTCATGATAAGTCCTCCATATCTTTCTTGAATTTGGGAGTGCCTCGGGGGCCTTCTCTTAAAAACTCTGTGGTCATCCCCGGGGTAAATTCCGTGTCGTAATGGCTGCAGGGGCAGGGGCTCCAGAGGAGGAAGAACGTCCCTCTGGAGCCCTCAAGGCGGATCGTGCCAGCTCCATTTCATGACATCCTCCATTCAGCCGAGATGGAACAACCATGCCTCCGTGGAGAAATAACCGATATCGCCGAAGGTTCGTCTCGCTCCACCCCGCGATCTGTTGCACAAAATTCAGTGCTCTCCACCGCCTACTCACGAAGGTGTGATTCTGTATGGGACTACTCTGTTCGCTCGTGGCTTTACTTGCGCAAAAGATCCTAAGAACACGTGAGTCAGGGAGAAGGAGTTGAGCTGCCGCTGGACCTGACTTTCAAGAGGAAGAGTCTGTTTGGTAGGGTTGAGGCCTTAAAGGTTCTTCTCCGTCCACCACCCCCTTTGTCAAGAAAATGATGTGGGAAGCCTTGCTTCAAGCATAGACCAACTTTGTTATTTGTCAATCCAAGCATGACGTGTGCCAACATAACATGCGGGAAATGGTCCGTTGCCAATTAACGCATGTAATCCCGCACAACTAACTGGAGTCTTGCCGCGAACGGTGCGGGACGACGCGGGTGGCAAAATCAACGGCCGATACGACGGGTGTTTGATTTTCAGATTTGCCCGGATTAAGAAGGACCGCTCTCAGCAGTCCCTTCCGACGCGACGAGCGAGCGGGAGCCGGCCCGAAGACGCTTCTTGGGCGGGTGGTGCGACAGTGTCGGTCGTAGTGCCAACCATACGTCCCATCCCGTGCAGGACCTGCTCCAGCCTGTCCGTCTCAGTCATGATTACCCGAACATAGGTGCCTTGACGAGACGTGGGGTCGATGCTTTTCGCCAGCCGGCGCACGAACCCCCCGACGACGGTCACCGGATTGCGGATCTCGTGGGCTACGGCTTCCAGGGTAACCTTGACCGTCTCCGACGTCTCGGCTTCTTCCGGCAGCGTCTCCAGAGAGGGGAGGCTCCGGGAAGATGGGCGGTCGAGAGGGCTGCCCGCCAGTTTCGCCAGCGCCTGGTTTGCCTTCTCCATCAAGTCGAGCGCGTCCTTTGTTCCGTCAATATTTACATCGAGGGCCTCTGCGATCTCGTTTACCTGCTCCAGTGCCGTTCCTACTGCCTCGATGACGTTCCACTTACCCAGGCCAAAAGCGGTCTCTGCGGCGGCGCATACCTCGTGGAGATGCTCCGTCTGGCCGCAGATAAACGCAGAGAGTTCTCCTGCGAGGGCGCAGATGCGTGCAAGGTCAGAGGGGGGTGCCGTATCGTCCCTGAGCGCAAACGATCGCTGGCAGGCCACAATGCGCTCTGGAAATCCCCAGGCGGTAAGAAGTGCTTCGCCGATCTGCCGGTGGTGTATCCCGTACTGTTCCACCTCTAAATCCAGAAGTGATGCCACAGGGCGCTCAAGACGTATACCCGTGTCATGCGCACGAACCAGGGCCAGGAGGCCGATCTCCAGGGTAAACCCTGCCGTAAAGGCCTCCTCGGTGTCACCGGTCTTGAGGTGCTGCGCGAGCCACCGCGCAAGAAGCCCCTGATAGAGGGAGAGACGCCAGAATCGACCGTAGTCAATCGGACCCCCGTGCTGTTTCAGGGAGAATGCGTCCTTTACGGAGACGGAGAGTGCAAGGAGCCGTGTATGGTGCACGCCGATCCTTGCAACAGCCTGGAGCACGGTGCCGACAGGGTAGACCGATCGGAAGAATGCGCTGTTTGCGAGTTTGAGCACCCGCGTGGTCAAAGACGGGTCCTTCGCGATGAGGGCAGCCATCTGCCCCAGAGAGCTCTCTTCATTTGCGGCAAGTTCTATGAGCCTGGCGACTATGGGGGAGAGGGAGGGGAGGAGACGCTTCTCATCGAGGCCCCTAAGAAATGCCCTGCCATCATCTAGTGTTGCCATGCTCTCCTCCCCATCCATGGTTATCGGCAGCATGGGCTTTATGGTATAGAGCGAATGACTCTTCGTATTTGGCGCGTGAAAAGATGGAGGGGCACGGCCCGCCCTTGAGAACGGTGACGACGGCTGCGAGAATGCAGGGCCCTGCAATACGAAGGCGGGTGCTGCACCCGTAAGCCCATGCAGCACCCGACCGATTACCTGTTATTTCCCATCAGCCGGGATGACCGGCAGTAACAGGTATGAGGGGTGATCCTTGTCCCGATAGATCTTGTGTGTTGTCGCCCTCCCTGAAGGCAGGTGGCCCGCGTCCGGCGGAAGCAGCGCGGCCATGGGGTCGTCACTCGCCTCCTGGCTTCTGATTTCCAGTTCTATACGGTGGCCCGTCTTGAAGACCCACGACATGGAGTATATGCGCAGGGCATACTCGTATATCTCACCGGGCTTGACACGTGCGGCGCGGGCATGAGGATGATGGGGCCGCCACGGTTTAGACTTGCTCTCGTCGACTTCCCTGTGTGATGCCTTGAGCCAGGCAGTGGAGACTGGCGACCGTTTCCCGTGCGGATCGATGTCGTTCAGTTTGACGATGAAGTTTGTGTCTTCCGTATCTATCTCGGCATACATGTAGAATGCGCCGGGACCCGTGACCTCCGTGTCTTCGAGCATGGGTGCGGTCGTGTATCTCACCACCTGGACGTTGTCGGTCACGGTCAATGGCGGCTGATAAAAGCCGTCAGGCGGGACCGACTCCACACCCAGCGGCTCCGGCTCGGTGAGAAGTCTGTGGCGGTGGCGCAGGTAGAACTCGGTCCACTTCGTCCTGGCGAGAGGCCATTCCTTCTCGTACCGCCATTTGCGCACGCCTTCCACGAACACCTTGATGGGCGGCTGTTTGGTCACGCCGGTATCGATACCTTTCAGCCAGTAATCATACCAGCGCAGCATGATGTCGTGGAACTCGTGGAA
>Ga0113563_10002761_pt1 | contig 10721 bp, 3 predicted proteins | sample Mud3Dept3metaG_FD_80117 | JGI IMG/M metagenome (GOLD analysis project Ga0113563, IMG submission 80117) | Freshwater wetland microbial communities from Ohio, USA, analyzing the effect of biotic and abiotic controls - Mud 3 Core 4 Depth 3... | ecosystem: Environmental > Aquatic > Freshwater >...
CGAGCTTGAATCTACATTCAAAGAAGAGATAAGTGTTTACTTTGATATTAACCCCCATGATGGACTTTTAGAAACACATGATGTTGATGCTTCCCTGAAAGAGAAACTCAAATGCCTGGTATTTATCCCAATCATATCAAGAACATACTGTGATCCAAATTCCTTTGCATGGGAGCATGAATTTAAGGCATTTATTGAACAGGCTTCACATGATCAGTTTGGATTGAAAGTAAAATTGCCAAATGGGAATGTAGCAAGCAGAATATTGCCGGTCAAGATTCATGACCTGGATCTGGAAGATTTGTCCCTTATTGAAAAGGAGCTTGGAGGAATTCTCCGAGGTATCGACTTTATTTATAAATCTCCAGGAGTTAACCGGCCTTTGCGGGCCAATGAAGATCATCCACAGGATAATCTCAATAAAACATACTATCGCGATCAGATCAATAAGGTGGCTAACGCTATTAAAGAGATAATCAAAGGTCTTAAATATCCGGGAGTTGAGGTTTCGGCAGAAAGAACTAATGTTTCTGAAACTAAAGTTGGCAGACGAAAAATTCCCTTGATAAAAATAACAGTTCCGGTGGCAATTCTCACAGTAATATTGATTGGCGGATTGTTGATTTTCTCACCTATTATGAAGAAATTATCAGGAGGCTCATCAGCAACGGGTAAATCAATAGCTGTATTACCTTTTGACAATCTCAGCAATGATCCTGACCAGGAGTATTTTAGTGTGGGCATGGTGAATGAGATATTGGATAAGCTTTTCAAGATTGGGGATTTGAAAGTAATTGCCCGCACTTCTTCGGAAAGGTTTAAAAACACAAACCTGTCATCAAAGGAGATAGCCCGTCAGTTAGGTGTTGCAGCCATTATGGAGGGTAGTGTGCTCAAAATGGTGGATAATATACGGATAACTGTTCAGCTTATTGATGCCAGGAATGAGACACTTTTATGGTCGGAGATATATGATAGAGACATATCTGAAGTATTTTCAATTCAGAGAGAAGTGGCACAGACCGTTGCCAGGGAACTGAAAGCAGTAATAACACCTCAGGAAAAACAATTTATTGAGAAAACACAAACAGAAAATCTAGAAGCTTACGATGCTTATCTTAAAGGTGAATTCTACCGGAAAAAATATACTCAAAAGGATCTCGAGACTGCAATGAGATATTACCAGATTGCACTGGAAAAAGATCCTGAGTATGCGCTAGCTTACAATGGAATTGCCAGTGTCTGGTTCGGATTTTCAAGTATAGGTAATTTAAATCCATCTGAGGGAATACCCAAAGGGTATGCTGAATTAATGACTGCTACAAAACTCGATAGTACTCTTGCCGAAGTGCATTTCGGGCTTGCAAATTATAAGTTCTATCAAAAATTTGATTGGGAAAGTAGTGAATCTGAGTTTCAAAAAACTTTCAGAATTAATCCCAATCTTGCAGAAGCACACGCACAATACTCGTTTCTCCTAAATGTAATAGGACGGCATGAAGAAGCAATGAAACAGATCGGATTGGCACTTAAACTGGACCCGTATGATCCACTTGTCAAGAGCATATATGGCTTTGATTTAATATATCTTCACCGATATGTGGATGCTATCGCTGCATGTCGTGAAGCGCTTAAGATAGATCCCACTGTTGCTCCGGGAATAACTGCTTTAATGTTAGTCCTCCATTTGACCGGACGATATGATGAAGCGTTGGAAACATGGAAGACTAGCAATTATTTTAGCTATCCAGGCTTTGCTCATGCTTTTGATCAAGGCTATGCTAAAGCAGGTTATATCGGCGCACTAAGCCTTGAAGCGGATACTCTTGTAGAACAGTCAAAAACTGCATATATTAATCCAATGGATATTGCTTTTCTTTATGTCTGTTCCGGTAATAAGAAGCGAGCTTTAGACTATTTGGAGCGTGCTTTCGAGCTGCACGACTCAAATTTGATTGCTCTGACTCTGCCATTATTTGACAGTTTTCACAACGAACCTCGTTATCAGGCTTTATGTAAGAAGATGAACCTTCCTTACAAGTAAATTCTTTATTTACTTAACATAGGATTTTGAATAAATCACTGGTCGCAGTAGTAAAAAATGGTTCGTTTATAATAATCGGGGCCTTTGTGCTTGTTACCGTATTTGAAAATCAAATCTTTGCTCCCACTACGCATATTTAATAAACTGACAGCCACTTGACTTTGGAGTCAGGATAGTTTAATTTTGCAAATATAATAAAATACGTAAGCTTGATGTCCGATAAATCCAATAAACGTGTATGTTATTGGAGTGACTTAACTGAAGGAAAATTATCCGCTCGACAACCATTTATGCTGCCACTGCATTTATTATCCTTCAATATAAATTAGAAAAAAGGCTTTTGGATAGCCGTATTCGAGGTCTTTTGCCCTTTTAAATAATACAGTCTGTTCAACTTAATGATATTAAGTTAATCCTTAAACCAAAACTTATGAAGAAACTATCGCTGTTGATCTTCTTGTTTGCGATTGGTGTATCTACACTATTTGCCCAAACAATAGTCATTACAGGTACGGTTACCTCTGCAGTTGAAGGGGAGGGTCCAATACCCGGAGTAACAGTTCAGATCAAAGGGACCACTTTTGGTGCTTTAACTGATGCTAACGGAAAATATACACTTAATGTACCCCAGAATGCTACCACTCTGATTTTCACCTATGTCGGGATGAAAAAACAGGAGGTAGAAATTGCCGGTCGTGTAGTAGTTGATGTTATAATGGAGTCCGAGATTTTTAGTTTACAGGAAGTTGTTGTAACAACTGGTTATGGCATAAAAAGGGCTCCTAAAAGTACTTCATCATTAAACCAGGTAATATCAGGTGATAAGCTGAACGATGTTCGTCAGACAAACGTGAATAACGCGCTTGCTGGTAAAATCTCTGGTATCCAGTTGCGTGGTCAGTCATCTCTAGCTCTTGATCGCACAGGTTCCCTCAGGCTGCGCGGTGACGGAGGCTTCAGTACTGGTACAGGGATCCTTTATGTTGTTGACGGAACTATACTTCCGAACTCCAATGACATTAATTTGGACGACATTGAAGACGTCAGCGTTCTTTCTGGTCCCAGTGCTTCTGCTATCCTGGGTTCTCAGGGTGCTAACGGTGCTATCATTATTACCACTAAGAAAGCAAAAATGAGTAATAACAGGGCAATGGGGATTGAAGTTAATTCAGGAGTATTGACATCATCAGTGTATATATTACCTGATTATCAGAATGAATATGCGGGAGGGAATACATCTGTTATGAGTAAATATACTTGGAAACCTGGGGACCCGGTTGAGTGGAAACCACTCAATGGCAAGTACTATCCTAATTATTTTGATGGTGGCAGCTGGGGTCCAAGAATGGAAGGTCAGGAATATATTCCATGGTATTCATGGTATCCAGGTTCAAAATATACCGGAACAACTGCCAAATTAGTTCCTCAGCCAAATAATGTAAGGGACTTCTTCGACAGAGGCTGGACCTACAATAACAATACAGCATTCTCGCAAGTTGGTAACATTTTTAATATTCGTGCTATTGTCGGTAATATCAGTATCAAAGGTAATCTTCCGACCTCATCGATGAGCAAAACAACTTTTGCTATTAAAGCTTCGTTTGATCTGACCAAGAAACTAACCTTTGCCACCAATATAAACTTCTTTACGACATCGACTAAAGGGGAATTTGACGATGATTATGGAAACCAGACTACTGGTACATTCAATCAGTGGTTCAATAGGGATCTTGATATGAATATAATGAGGGAACTGAAAGGGTTGAAGACTTCTGATGGTATTTATGCAAGTTGGAATCATAATGACCCTTCCACTTATGATCCTGATAATCCGAAGTTTTTTTATGCTGCTAATTACTTCTATAACTTTTATTCTTGGTTCGATCTGATAAGACTAACTTCAAGATCAGACCGTCTCTTCGGAGACGTCTCCCTGAATTATAAAATTGTTGAAGGTCTTACTGCAAAAGTTACGTACCGCAGGCAGCAGAATAATACATGGGATGAAGAGATATATTCCACAGACCTGTTTGACAGCCAAACGCAGGCTACAGGTGCTTTACCGAAAGCAAAAGGGTATTATTATACCGGGACAAGCTATTCAAACCGTGAAAATTTTGAATCCCTTATCTCTTACTCAAAACAGATAAGCAATTTTAAAATCAATACTAACATAGGTTCTGACTTTTTCAATGCTGTTTCAAGGTCGAACTCTGAAAATACAGTTAATGGTTTAATTGTTCCGAACCTGTTCACAATATCTAATTCAAAAGACCAGCCAAATATTGTTGTTGGAAAGTCATCGCAGAAGTATAGGGCAATCTTCGCCCGTGGGGACGTTGGTTTCAGAGATTTCCTCTTTGGTGAGTTTACTCTGCGCAAAGACTGGTTCTCAGAATTGCCTCTATCAAATAATTCCGTTCTTTCAAAATCATTTGGAGCTTCTTTTATATTTAGTGATCTTCTTAAACTCATGTTCCTTGATTATGGAAAAGTCCGTGTCTCATGGGGCGAAATTCCGACTACAATCGGAGTGTATTCATATCCGGGGTTCGAATATAATATAGGTCAGTACCAGTGGAATGGCAACCTCCTGATGAGTACACCAGATCAGCTGGTTGACCCGAATATCCATGGGGCAGTTAAGACCCAGAAAGAAGTTGGCTTAGAATTGAGATTTTTCAAGAGCAAGGTTGGTTTTATAGCTACATACTGGGATGGATCTGAAAAGAATATTCCTTATCCAATATCAATTTCAAACTACAGTGGCTTTACTTCAAAGTACCTCAATGTTGGTCAAATCTCCAGACAGGGACTGGATCTCTCTTTTAATTTAAAATCATTTATAACTCAGAATCTGTCATGGGAACTGAATGCCCTATTTTCCTATCTCTTGAAAGACCAGATCGATAAGATTGCTCCAGGTATAGACAGATTCGTTGTCCAAGCATTGTTTTATAACGGTTGGGGTGGAACTCCTATCATGGTCGATGCTATAGGCAAACCATGGGGTGAGTTATTTGGAAGTGGTATGAAAATGTATAATGGACAGCCTTTACTGAATACTGATGGATCGTATGTTTCTGACCCGCAGAAATACTTCGGAAGCGTGCTTCCAAAATACACTGGTGGTATTCAGAACTCATTTAAGATTTTTAAAAACTTTGCACTTATTGCCAATTTCGACTATCAATTTGGTGGCAAGTTCTACTCAATATCAGAAATGTGGGGTACTTTCTCAGGTCTTACAGCACAAACTTCCGGTCTAAACGACAAGGGAATACCAATCCGTGACCCTATTGCCAATGGAGGTGGTGTTCATGTAGAAGGAGTAGATGCAACAACATATAATCCTGTTGATTATTATGTTGATGCTCAGACATATTTTCACAACTTCGTGAATCTTCAAATATTTGATCCGTTTGTTCACAATTTGTCATATGTCGAACTACGTGAATTCAGCATAGGATATAATATCCCGATTAATAAAATCGGCGAGCTAAATAAATGTGTCCAAGCCATAAACGTCTCTTTTGTTGCTCAGAACTTATGGCTGATCTACTCAGGTGACAAAGGCTTTGATCCCTCGGAGATCTCTGACGTATCTGGTGAAACGGGACAGTTCCCCTCAGTCCGCTCCTGGGGCATGAATGTTAAAGTCAACTTCTAGGATTGTTATTTATTAATTTTCAAACTTAATAAGATGAAAAAAATATTCTGTTCAATAATCATCCTCGCGGTGGTGATGGTTCTTGAAAATGGTTGCATAAAGCTGGAAGATTTTGGTGATACCAATACTAACACCCAGGCAACCAGTAATCCAATTACTTCAGCATTGTTGACCGGTGTGCTGTCAAATGTTGGCAGTTATGCCTCATCTAACGGGATAACTAGTGATTTTGTTATGACTATTGGTGGAGCTCTTTACTGTCAATATTTCTCTGAAACACAATATCCCGGGGTTTCATTTTACGCATCAAATATGGTTTCTCCTATGGGATTCTATTCAGGTGACCTTTACGATCTTCAGAACATCATTATTAATAATACTGATGATAATACAAAGGCAGAGGCAGCTATTAACGGAGCCAATGCAAACCAGATAGCAATTGCACGCATTCTCAAAGCATATATCTTTTGGACTATTACTGATCGTTGGGGTGATATTCCTTACAAAGATGCGCTGAAAGAAGATCCGAATGTTACCTACGACACGCAGGAGGCTATCTACAAAGATCTTATAAAGGAATTGACTGAAGCTGTTGCACAGTTCACAACAGGAGCTCCGATTCTTGGCGATATCGTTTATAACGGTGATATTTCTAAATGGAAGAAGTTTGCAAATTCAATGAAATTGTTAATGTCACTGAGGTTATCAAAACAATATCCAGCAGCTTCAGGCTATGCAGCAACTCAGTTTAATGCTGCTTTTGTTGACCCGGCCGGTTTGATATCAACAAATGCAGATAATTTCGTTATAAACTACCCTGGAGGTAACTTCAGAAATCAATATTATATTATGTATGATGGTCGTCACGACTATGGCGAGAGTGCTACTATGACAGCTCTTCTGGGTTCTTTGAATAATGATGGTCGTCAAAATGTATTCGGGGCTACTGCAACAGGAGCAGCCTCAACATTAGGAGTACCTTATGGCAGAAATCGTGAATATATTGTTCCATGGTGTTCAGCCAATCCAACTTACTGTTATGTATTTAATCCTGCATACCGTCAACAGACAAGCCCTGCATATATTATGACAGCTTCACATGTACTCCTTGCAAGAGCTGAAGCTGCTGACAGAGGTTGGACTTCTGAAACTACAAATACCGACTCATTGTATCAGAATGGCATCATTGCCTCGTTTACACAGTGGGGATTAGCAGCAACTGATGATACATATTTATCAAGTACAAACGTTGCTCTGACATCTGTCCCAGGTACAGGACTTAACCTACAGCAGATTGCTACACAACAGTATATTGCGTACTATCCGGATGGGACCCAGGGATGGAGCAACTGGAGAAGAACGAACTACCCTGCACTTACTCCTGCACTCGATGGAGTCAATATTCCTTTAGTAATACCTCGCAGATATATGTATGGAACGTCTGATTACGCCCTTAACAACGCAGGCGTTACTGAGGCTGTTGCCAGACTGACCGGTGGTGATAAGATGGATTCCAGAGTATGGTGGGACAAGGAAGAATAATTCCACATTTTTTTTATTAATAATTAGTAAGTATGATTGTGCCTTCTAATAAAGTTAAAATCTTAATCCATAAAGCAAAAAAAGCTGTTGCCAGTCAAAAATAGGCAAGTGCGTAACCTATTTTCAAATCATCTCTTGGGTGTTAATCAATCTATTTGGTTTAAAATCAGGTTAATAGGTGTTCGGGTTGCTCTCTTTATTTTGCATTGCAGAATGCATAGGTCTAAGGCATGCAACATAACTCGCAACCCTCACTATTGATAAGTGCTCGCCTGCTGCAGCCAATTTAAATCGGCACTCGTGAGTTTGCATAAAGCAATATTTAATAACACAGCAAGGCCAAGCCCTGCTTGGTTCATACTGAAGCCTTGCTTTAATCATTCAATAACCCAACTTCATATGCTGAAAATTGTCTGCTACTCGCAACGGCTAGCTGTTGATTGAATATGGTTGATGGTATTTGGGAGGTGCAAAATAAAATTGTTTTAATAATAATCAAGTTTTAAATTTGTTAATTATTTGATAAACAATATTAACCACCAGTTCCACGGGATTGCTCTCTGAACACAATACCTTATCAGCAAGAAATATAAAGTATCTAGATTTGAGTTATGACATATAATCATATTTTATGAATAATCTGAGAACAATCATGACTAGCCTTTGCAAGCTACTGGTTTCTATTATTGTGTTTATTATTTCCATAATAAATTCATATTCACAGGAACCAATTCAAGTAGTTAGGATAAACGGAGGCATCACTTTTGATGGGATTCCAGAGGAAGAAGCCTGGCAATCAATAAAGCCTGTAAAAATGTTAATGCATATTCCTATTTTCGAAATTGAACCAACTGAAACCGCAACAATAAAGATGGTATATGATAACGAGTATCTTTATGTTTCAGGCTTACTTTATTACAAAGATCCATCAATGATTCGGGCTATCAGTAAAAAAAGAGATTATAATAAGGGATCTTGTGACTGGTTTGCAGTTTACCTTGATTCATATAATGATAAGCAAAATGCCTGGTGGTTCATGACTAATCCCAACGGATTAAGGTCTGATGCAGCTGTAAAAAACGATTATGCTGATCCAAATAATGATATCACTTTTAGCTGGAACTCTTTCTGGGATGTAAAAACAGCAATTAAAGATAGCATCTGGAGTACAGAATTCAGGATTCCTTTTTCAAGCCTCCGGTTCCAGAATCAAGAAGGTAAAACTAAAATGGGAATAACATTGCTACGGTATGTTGCGGCAAAAACTGAAGTTTCAACATTCCCAGCAATACCTCAGGTCTATGCGTTGGCATATAGGAAACCATCACTATCATCAGAAATAATTTTTGAAGGTTTAAAGCCAAGAAATCCAGTCTATCTTACTCCCTATGGTACAGCAGGAATTAGTCAGATGAATGAACTTAATGAAGCACAGACAGATTATAACGTCAAATCAACACCAAAATATGATGCTGGCCTGGATGCAAAGTTCAGTATTACGAATAATCTTACAATGGATGTTACTGTTAATACTGATTTTGCACAGGTTGAGGCTGACGATCAAAAAATAAATCTTACGCGGTATTCCCTCTTCTTCCCTGAGAAGAGGCAGTTTTTCATGGAAAAAGCTGATGTATTTGATTTCTCTTTTTTGGAGGGGAATAATCTCTTCTATAGTCGTAGAGTAGGCATATATAACGGCAATCCGGTTAGGATTTATGGCGGACTTAGACTTACCGGGAGAATAAACAAGTGGGACCTGGGAATACTCGATATGCAGACAGCTTCATTTGAAGATAATCCGGGAGAAAACTTCGGTGTTTTCAGAACAAAGAGGACCGTTATAAATGAGAACTCATATATAGGAGGGATGTTTACCAGCAGGATGGGTATGAATGGGGCCTATAACATTTCATATGGGATTGATGGACAATTCAGGATTATAAAAGATGATTATCTAATTGTTAAACTGGCTCAAACATTTGAGAATGACTCCATTAATAGATTATTTGATTTGTCTCCATCCAAACTTTTCTTTCAATATCAGCGCCGAAACCAAAAAGGATTTGGGTATGATCTCCTTTATACATATTCAGGAGAGAGATTTAATCCCGGAGTAGGTTTTGAGCTTAAAGATAACTATCAAGGACTCCGAGGTATTTTCCAATATGGCTGGTTCCCAGGCCAAGAATCTTTTATAATGTATCAGAAAATTTCACTAACTGGTACTAATATATGGAATACGGCAACCGGTCTTCAGGAAACTTCAACAGGCATCCTGACCTGGCATTTCGAAGCAAAAAAAGGATTTCAAGGGGATATTTTTGGAACATGGTACCGTGAAGACCTGGTAAAAACTCTAACTCTTGGAAATAATCAGGCGTCAGTCCCCCCGGGTAGGTATTCATTTGCTAGTATAACTGCAAAGTACATTACATCAAGTAGACATGATTTATCTGGTACATTTTTAGCAGAGGCTGGCAGTTTTTATGATGGATGGAAGGCTTCACTATCTGCTGTCCCATCAATTAACATAGGCACCGATTTTAACCTCGACTTAACCTATTATCTTGATTTTGTGAATTTCCCTGACAGGTCAATGAAATTTTTAAATCACATTGCCGGAATAAGAGGATTATTAACCCTTACAACGAAAACATCCTTTCTTGCATTCCTTCAGTACAACACGGCTATAGATAAGGTAATGACAAACATTCGATTCAGGTATAATCCACGAGAGGGGAATGATTTCTATATTGTTTATGATGAAGGTTTAAACACAGATATTACGAGAGAAGTACCTAATCTTCCTCATTCATCAGGAAGAACTATTCTTCTGAAATATACTTATACGTTTATTTTATAATGAGCAAAGCTTAGAGATTAATATAGTACTGCCAATATTAAAAATAAAATTGTTCAAGTTTTTACAATTCCTTTCCCCATATCCCCACACAACTCATAATCCTGACTATCAACCATATAGCACGTTTCATATATTCGATTTAAGGCCATTCCCGGACCGTATAAGACACTTTCTACTCTCCTTTAGTATTCTGCATCAACGAAACGCAACAATGTCTTATATCGCTTATAAACAGGCTATTATGGCATTTGTCATAGTTGCCCCATATACTAACTATATATATATCAGCATATTAATTATGCAATCGCCTAGCCTGGGACTTTGGGAGAGGTAAAATATATTTGTTTTCAGCATGGCAAAGGTTTAATTTTGAATGCAGTATAGATTCATCGTACCATAACGACAAGAGTATTATGAACTACGTAACATTATGGTTAACAGCGTATATAAACCCTAAACGGTTTGCTGATGAACTCAGAAATAAACCAGCACCCCAATGGGGTTTTTTTGCAGCATTACAGCGTGGCCTAATGGATTCTCTTTTAACTTACTTGCCAGTATATTTGCTGGGAAGAATCCCACCTACACCTTCAAATCTA
>Ga0113563_10002762_pt1 | contig 10721 bp, 12 predicted proteins | sample Mud3Dept3metaG_FD_80117 | JGI IMG/M metagenome (GOLD analysis project Ga0113563, IMG submission 80117) | Freshwater wetland microbial communities from Ohio, USA, analyzing the effect of biotic and abiotic controls - Mud 3 Core 4 Depth 3... | ecosystem: Environmental > Aquatic > Freshwater >...
AGCGGGATCCCGACACCGGCCGCCAGGTATCGCAGATGGCCGCTGAGCTGGATCTTCGATGCGGTGACGTTGGCGTGCAGCAGGTTGGTCTCCATCCTCGGCTCGCCGTTGATGATCTGCTCTGTCCGCTGGTAGATGTCCACCAGGTAGTTCTGCATCAGATGAACTCCCAGCGGGTCGGCCGGTAGTATGGCTTGAGCCTCAGCTTCAGGTCATACCGCAGAAGGTTCTCGGCCGTCGGTTTCCGGTTCTGGTAGGTGTCGTTCCGCGAGGCGCGAAGAGCGCCGTCGTTGACGTCTCCCCAGGAGCTGACCTCGTTCCGGCGGGAGATCGTATCGTCCCCCCGCACAGCCAGGGCCTCGCACAGATCCATCAGCACATCCAGTACCTGCTGCGGTGGGTCGAAGCCCCAGCGCCCGGTGATGTAGACCGTGTCTGTGATGTGGTAGGTGTAGAACTTGAGAAGCCAGCCGTCGGCACGGAGTTTGGCGTCCGTGGTGATGTTGACGAGGTTCTCGTCGCCAGCGACCCCGTAGTCCATCTCGATCGAGGTGATGCTGTCGAGGCGCTCGGGGAGCGAGACCAGCTTCATCCCGCTCCCCGCTACCTCGCGCTCCACGTCCACAGTATCGAGAGTGATCCGGCGGCTCAGCTCCGACTCCAGCAGATTGATGGCGATGCTCTCGAAGACCTCAAGGGTCTGGTCGGTCAGCGCCTGCACTTCGGCAAGGGCGCTGTACGCCTGCATATCCACCAGGGTCAGAAGTTGCAGAGCCACGATCGCCTCCTTATGGCGTCGGCACTACGGACCAGGGTCCGAAGTTGAACACGATCGCGCCGGTGGTTGCGTTCTTCACCGCGCAGACACCAACGACCTGGACGAAGTCGCCCGCGCCCGAAGGTGCCGTCCAGGTGAAGCCCCCGGCATCGGTTGACAGATACGCCTTGGATCCGACGGCCGACGCGCCGCTCGTGTCGAGCCCGTCGACCCATCCGCCGGAGTACGCGATTCCGGCCGCGTCCGTAGCGATGTCCTCTGAGAGCACGAACTGGGCCCCGCCCGAATCCGCGTCCGCAGCGACAACCGTCGGGGCCGCCAGAGTAGCGTCGTACCCGTCGATGAGGACCAGCGTCCCCTTCGTCAGGGTGGCGACGGTCTTGTTGGCCACTTTGACGTGACCGGTTCGTTGGGCGATCGCGATCAGCTCGTTCAGGATCTGCTGCATCCTGGCCGACCCGATGTCGCCCCTCCGTATGGAAGTCAGCTTGCTGTTCATGGTCTCACCCCGCCTTTCGGGAGTCGGGGTTAGGCCGCGAAGGTGGCTACGACGGTGGCATCAGTGATGGTGACTGCTTCTCCGCCTATGGCGTCCATGGAGGGCGTCAAGGTGACGAAGTCGGTTGCGATGTAGTGCTTGGTCGCATCCCCGTCCGTGTCGTACGCGAACGAGAACTTAGCCACACCGGCCGTGATCGGGAGAACCCCGGTCGCGTTGGTGAGGGCCGCCCCGTCCTGGTCGAACAGACTCGGAACGCCGATCTGCGCGTCGTTGCACGTCTCAGTCGCGGTGATGTGGCAGTGCCCGGTGAACCAGGTCTGCACCTCGCCGAGGCTGTTGACGAGCCGGAGTTCGACGTACTCCCGCATGGAGGCAGCACCGGCCACATTGGCCTGAGCCGCGCTCGGGGTGAGGGTCTTGTCTTTGGTCCCGTCCAGATAGGACCACAGAAGCGGGGCCTGCTCGGAGCTGAAGGTGTGGACCGCGTTCGTCACGGTGACGGTGATACCAGCCACGGCCGGAATCGCCATCGTCAGGGTGACGTCGTCGCTTGAGTCGTAACCTTTGGTCGCGTTGGCGTCGGTGTCCATGGCGAACTCGACCTCAGCCACCCCATCGGTGAACTGGATCGTGTTTCCGCCGGTGACGACCGGAACGCCGACTTCGGTGTCGGTGCAGTTCTCGGCCGGGGTGATGGTCCCAACCCCGTTGTACCAGGTCTGCACGACGTCGTCGGTGTCCTGGATCTCGTAGTGGATCGTCCGCTTCATCGTACCGGCTGCGGCCGCCTCTGCCTCGACGTACAGGAACTTGCCGGTCTCTGGCACGGCCACGCACTTGAGGCCGTTGCCGCCAGCCGACAGCACCACGCTGAGCTGGCCGATGGCGTTCAGGAACCGCTGCAACTCAGGAGTGCCGACGGTCCCTTTCTTGATCGAAGTGACAATGCTCATGGGATTCCCCCTGTCCTATTGTTTCTTGACGCCGATACCCGCGAGGGTCGCGAGCGTCACCGGGCCACCCGGCCCGGACTCTATGATCTGCGCGTTGAGTTTGTCTGTGTCGGTAGCCTCGCGGAGAACCCCCTTCGAGAGCAGACGGCCCATGTCGGCCGAGTCCTCGAACGGATACAGCGTACCCTTGACGAGTTTCTTCACCCGTCCGTCCGCGATGTTGACAGGTCCGTAGCTGTGTCGATCGGTCACGACGAATCTTCCGAGCGGGAACACCGGTTCGGGTTCAGCCGTCACCTCGGGCTCCGCGTCCGGCACCACTATGTCGGGTCGTGACGTTTCACCACTGCGTGGCGGATATTCCACCGGCCGTGCTTCCACAACGATGTCAGGAACGGCGTCCCCGGGCTCGACCGGGATCTCCGGTGTCGCCTTCGGCTCTGTCGCGGCGGGCGGTTTCGCCCTTGGCGTCCGTTTGGCCTGACTCTTTGCTTGCGTCATGTCCGTCTAACCTCCCTTACAGATGGGGCCGGGGTTGGTTACCCGGCCCCCATCGTTACACACTCAGCAACGACGCTTGAACTAGGCAAGCGTCATGTCCTCGACGATGACCACGGCGTCCAGCTCTTCGATGACACAGTCGTCATCGAGGAACACGCTGTAGTACCGCATATCGTTCATCACGGCCTCTTTGCCCTCGGCCGCCTTGCGGATCCGAACGTCGTGGGTGTTGACCACGATCAGGTTCTGCGGGTCGGTCAGCATGACCTTGCCGTCGGAGAGGCTCGGGACCTGCACGATCGGGATGCCGAGCGGGGCCTGCGAAGCTGCGCCCAGAAGGGCAGCGTCACCGGCACTGGTCGCCCGGTCGCTGACTGCCTGAACCCAAGCGTCCTGCGTGCTGGAGTTCATGATCCACCGCGCCCGACCGCTGGTCAGGTACTTGGCGGGCATGGCAGCTTTGGCCGCGAAGAAGTGGTCTTTGCTGATGACCCCGCCGTTGATCGCAGTGGCGTCCACAGAGTGGGCCCCACCGTCGACGGCCTGTTTCCACCAGCCGGTGTTGAGGACCAGGAACGGAGAGGTCGTAGCGTCGCCGTTGAAGTGGAGGTCTTCCAGGTCGAGCGCGAGCTGAGTGGTCATCATGCCCATCAGCTTGTCTTCCATCCCTTCGCCCTCGATGTTCTCCTGGTAGGTCTCTTCAGAGACTTCCCACGGGAGTTTCAACCGGACGGTCGCGTACTGGAGCCGCGCGAACGTCGGGGCGGCACGGTAGCCGTCGTCGGAGGTCGGGCCCTCGGTCTTCGCCCTCAAGAGGCGGCTGCCGAGCAGCATTTTGTCGAGTTCGCCGTTCCGAGCACGCCTGCGTTCCTTGCGGACCAGGGCGCTGAACGGGATGGCGTCGAAGATCTGGGTGTAGAACTGCTGAACCTGCTCATCGTTCAGAGTCCCGTAGGTGAGGTCTGACGTCACCAGTTTCTGTACTGCAACTCTCGGGTCCATACGTTTTCTCCTTCCGCGTTTCTACGGAGTGTCTGTTGTCTGTCGAACCGTGGGTGACGGTTGTGTGTGGCTCCTAGAAGATCCCGGCAAAGATGCTCTGGGACTCCCGGGCTCCGTTGGTATCGTCGACGGACTTACGCACGCCGCGCACCTTTTCCATCTCGGCCACTCTGTCGGCCAGCGGCTGCACCGCTTTGGCCACAGCGTCTGCGATGATCTCGGCGATGTCGGCGGTCGGCACTTCGGCCTCCGTCTTCTCGACGATCTCTTCTTCGGGCTCGTCCTCGGCGTGCTCGGCGACGATCTCTTCGAGGTCGTCCAGACGCTTCAGGATCGGATCGAGGAACTCTTCTGCCGCTTCGGTTACTGCCTGCTTGACTTCATCAGCCGTCATGTCTTGACCTCCATCGGATTGACCGGCCTGACCGGCCTCACTTCTGTGTTTGGATCTGAACAAGGTTCCCTCCTCAGCTCTCTTCAGAATGAGGAAGCGTTTGTTGTTGGCCCCCTTGTCGACTGCGGAGACCTCGTCGATTCTCAGTTTCGTAAGCCGCTTGGCCATTCCGCCCCCTCCCGCCTAGACGTAGTCTCGGCCGTACTTGCGTTTGATGCCGAGAGCCGCCATGTACTTCAGGGCGTCCGAGCTGTTCATCCCCGCGTCGGTCAGCTTCTGGTAGAACGGCAGAACGCCGAAGTAGTCGATGTAGTAGTTGATGCTCTTCTTCGTCCAGTTACGGCCGGTCGCCGTACGGATGGCCGTCATGGCCTCTCGGGTTGTGGGTGATTCTGGAGCCACCGGAGATCCGCCCATAGCGGTCCCGATCTCGCGCATGAGCCCCCGCTGGTACTCCGCCTGGAAGTCCCTCTCCTCCATCTCCATCAGATCGGACTCGAAGTTCTCAGCGTCCTGCTCGCGCATCTGCTGGTCGACCGCGTCACCAGCCGCTCCCTGCGGCCACGGATGTCCGTGTGCCTTCTGGTCGTGACGGCCCGGGAGGTGTTTGTGTACGGAGGCGTTGATGGCACGCGCCTGCTCCTCAGCCTCGGCCTCGGTGCTGTGCTCGCCCCGCACCTTGCCGCCAGCGATGACGACCCACTTGTTGCCCCTCCGCCGGACGTGGCACTTCTGGATCTGCTCCGCCACGGCCTCGCTGAACGCCTTGGCCACGTCGGCCGCCTCCATGTCGAGCCGGACTCCCTCGCCGCCGACTGAGTAGCCCGTCAGCTCGCCGCCAACGATCCGCTTCCAGATGCTCTGAGGCCACTTCATGCCGAGGATCCAGGATCCTTTCTTGACCTTCTCGACCCCGCCAGGGGTCTCGAACTCGAAGTCGGCCGGGGCCAGGAAACTCTCGACCACCTTCGCTCCGGCGACCGTCTCCTTGTGCATCAGGCCACCGCGCCGGGAGTTCTCCATCCACCCGTGAGCCGCCTTCTCGATGTCGTCCGAGTCGACGATGTCGCCCTGAAGATCTTCCTCGTCGGGCTCCAGGACCACGCCATAGCTGATCCGCTTCGCCTCGCCCTCGGTCTTCTCGATCGGGACGATGTACTCCTTGACGATCGGCTCTTCTGCTTCAGCCTCGGCCGGGATCCACTCGCCCAGCTCGACAGAGCCGTCCTCGCGGAAGCTGTAGTCGATGTGGTAGAGGTCACCCTCGCCGACGTCCTTGATGACGACGTGCTCTTCCTCGACCGACTCCAGCGAGACCTCGGTGAGGGGTACGCCTTCCTCAGCCTTGGCGTCCAGCTCCAGGGTTATGGCCCCCCAGACCTTTTCGACTACCTCTGTATCCATCTGCCCCTCCAATAGAAAACGACCGCTTGGCCCCTCCAAACGGAAGGACCACAACGGTCGCATCACCTTAGTTCCCCCGCGTCTCTCAGGTGCGGGGATTCTCCTCAGTCTGTCAGGACTTTGCCTCCGCCTTCGGCGGCTTCGGCTTGATCCCCAGAGCCCGGCAGATCGCCTCGTACTCCTCGCGAGACGGACCGGACTTCGGGTCTTCTACCTTGATGAGGGTTTTCTTGCCATCGCTCATGCTGCACGCCTTCGTGGCTTCTTCAGCCGGATCTCTTTCTTCGCGCCCAGGTCCCAGTACGCATCCTGGTCGTGCTGGCTCCCCAGTCTAACAGCTTCCTCGTGTGTACCGACGACTATGACGACGTCCAGCACCACGTTGCCGGTCTCACTGTCGACCCACGTCCCGAGGTAGTGCCCATCCTTGGCCAGCAGGTCGGCGTTCTTCCGCGAGAACGCGATCAGGCTGTCGTGGTCGAACTCCTCCACAGAGTAGCTCTGGGTCCGCTTCTCGTACACGCTCAGCACCATGCCCTTGATGGGCGAAGACTTGTTCGCCACCGAGTAGGTCGTTCCACCCTCTGTCCGCGTGTCCGCCTCCAGCTCCTCAGCCATCGGCTTGCTGAGAGACGGCCCCTGTTTGCTGCCGCCACGATAGCGGCCATGACTCCTCTGGTCGTGCCGCCCCTGGAGGTGCTTGTGGACCTTCAGGCTCTTGACGTGTGCCCACGCCTTGCGCTGGGCGTCGCTCAGACTGTCGAAGTACCCGAGGCCGACTCGGTCGCCCTGGTCGGTCCAGATGAGGTGCCACCCCTTGCCGGGTGCCCGGCGGATGTCGTAGTCGCCAGACTTGTAGAAGTTCCGGCCTTCGCCAGCGACGAGTTCCGCGATCGTTGGGCTCGGTCCCCAGCTCTCCCACTTCATGTCGCCGAACTCTTCGAGCAGCTTGTCCTCGGCCTTGTATCCCTGCTCGCGCAGCCACTGCTGCTCAGCCGCGCTCGGCCAGTCCGCCATGTCGTCGACTAACGTACGATGGCGGCCACCTGGACCGCCACGACGGAACTCGCTTTGCTCGCGACCATGGGTCGACTGATCGTGCTGCCCGGGAAGATGCTTCTCTACCCGAGTCAGACTCTCATAGACCCGCTCAGCTATTGTCGGCATCGCTCTTGGTTTCTCCCGGTTTGCCCGTCGGCTTCCATTGGTCGCTCTGCATCGGCTCACGGTACGGACAATCGGCCCGGCCGAGATCGTACTCCTCGGGCAGGCCATCGGGGAACGGGTCGCACCGCCAGCCGCCAGTTTCCCCCAGATATTCCTGGGCTATGCGGGCTTTTCGGCAGTACGCACACTGCGGTCCGATCGCTATCTGCACGTTCCCTCCTCCTCGTCAAGGGACGAGCGTCCCATAGAGTATAACCGCAGACCCTCCATCAATACCAGCCCCGAAACATCTTGATGACTCGGTAGACCAGTTTGTCGGCGTCTTCGTCCGACTCATCCTGCTCCAGCTCGGCGTACGTCTTGTGCCAGCTCAGGTCCCCGTACTGCGCGAAACCCCTAATCATCCGCTCCCGAGCTAGGGCGGTCCTCCGCTCCCTGTGCGTCTTTGAGTCACGCTGAGAACGAACCCACGCCCGTTCTGCCTTCCGGTCGAAGAAAGCAAGCTGCTCAGCCAGGGTGACTCTGATGATCTCGGGCCCCTCGTAGATGTTCGGTATCTCAGGCACAGATCTCCTCCCCGTTGACGATGGCGAACGTCTTCTTCCCCCTGGTCAGGATCGAGATGTCGATGATGGCGAATGACTCACCGCCGACGTGGTGATAGACGATCGCGAACCCGAGGTGCCAGTCCTCTTTCTTGTGGCCACGCTTACGAGCCGTCACGCGGTGCTCGCGCATCTTGACTTGGTCGCACAGACAGCCGCATTCGAGCCAGACCCGATACCCGGCATTGTCGTTCCGCCAGAACTTCCCCAACTTGTGGGTATGCCCGCTGAGCCCCGACATGGAGGTGTCGATCATCTCCTTGCGGGCGCTCATGGCGGATCCGCCGCCGAGCGTCGAGGTGTGGCGATCGCCATGCTCGACCATCAGAATGTCCGGCACAAGTTCGTAGCCGTCGGGCTCGAACCGCCAGCCCAGCTTGTCCAACTCCAGCAGGTTCTCCATCTTCAGAACTCTCAGCTCGGCGATCTCCGGGCACCGGCTCCACAGATACCGCTCCCACCTCTCGCCCTCGTGGTTGCCCAGCAGCAGTGTCTTGACGGCGTCGGGAGCAACAGTGTTGACACGAGCGAAGACGTGCTCCGATGCCCAGTCCAGATCGGCCTGCAACTGCCTGATGGCCGAGGGCCGCTTGATGAACGTGGAGATCATAGCCAGGTCGAGAACGTCGCCGCCGAGCGTAACGCCGTCCGGCTTGATCTTGTCGATCGTGGCCAAGAAGACCTCCCAGGCTCCCTCGTGATGGAGCGGGGCGTGCGGGTCGAAGCCAAGGATCTCGACGGCGTATTCGTGACCGGTCGTCGAGCTGACCGGCGGACGGCCGTACGGGACCTCGCGGTTCTGGAAGTATTCGAGCAACTCCTTGATGGCCTCAGCCCGGGGAGCATCCTCCGGCTGTGGCGGCAACGGCGGCTTGATGCGGTTGCGCTGGAGTAGGTCTTTGATGCCCGCCCTGGTGTAGGGTCGACCGACGTCGGTTAGCGCATCCGCTAACTTCTGCTGGCTCCCGGCCTGGTAGTACGCTTCCTGTAGTTGTGCTCTGTCCTTGAGGTCGACGGTCCCGAAGTCAACCGTCATACCTCCGCCCTGCCCAGGTCAGCAGATGTAAAGTGCGGTGTAAAGTCCACTATCTTCCCCCGTATCTCTTGAGACCTTGGAACTGCTCTAGGGTCGGCTTGAAGCTCAGGAATCCCTCCACGAACTTCTTCGCTTTGCTCGGAACCCTTCCCCACTCCGGGCTGTGACGCAGCGTGTAGAGTTCCGCGTACGTCTCCCCGATGTTCCGGGCTGAATAGATGCTGAAGTTCTGCATCACTGTCTCTAGGTCGTGGTGCAGCTTGGTCGTGTTTGTGTACTGGCCATCGAAGATCCCCAGCTCCGTTTCCCACTGCTGGAGAAAGTCCGCCTCGACCATGCCGCTCTCCCAGAACACCCGATGACCCATCTCGTGAATGATCGTTCCCTCGTACGGATCCTCGAAGATGCTGCTCATCGTCATCGGCGGAGTCACGCGGCCGTATTCGTGGTGCGGTCCGGGTGTGTACCGATGGTACTCGTGCGGGTAGCTTTCCCAGACTGCGGTGTAGAGATGAATCGAGCCGTCTCCGGGGTTGCCGTCGGGGTCCTTCATCTTCGGGTTCATGTACTCCGCATAGATCCCGTCCGTATCGTCTACCAGCACCCCGTGTAGCAGGAACGGTTTGGCCCGGCCAGGATGGGCCTCGACCCTTACCTCCACCCCCGTCTCAGCATAGGCCCGCCGATAGGCGGCCTCGATCTCGTCGGACTTCTCCCGGCTGACGCCTTCTATGCGGACGAACTTCGCCTCTCCCCCCGTGCGCTCCCGCTCGCCAATACGGTCGGGGTCCGCGCTCCCGACCTCAGCGACCACCTCGTACTCGGTCTCCTCCACCACTCTGCTGGGTTGCTTGGTCGGCTCCATGCCGGGCCCCTCGAACCGCTGCTGCCCGGCGATCGGATCGTCGATCCGCCGCCAGTGCGCGTCCGGCCCCGGTGCCCAGCGCCCGCCTTTCTGTATCAGCACGTCGATAACGTGGTCAGCGAAGCCGCCGATAATCTGATTCTTGAACACGAGCGGGGTCGCCTCGCCGACGCCCCTGTTGTGCCAAACCCGTTTCTCCAGGATCCGCTCGGGCTGCGGGATGGTGTTGATCGCCAGCCTCCTGAACAGCTCGGGGTTGTCGATCCAACGCTCTCCGCTGCGGAGCACCAGGTCGACCGGGATAGCCTTGACTCCAGCCATGATGGCAGCCACAGCCCGGTGGCGTCCCTCCTGCCCGTTCAGCGCCTGGTCGGCCACGCTGACGTCCAGCCACGGGACCGACATCGACTCCCCAGCCTTGATCCGCTCGACCAGCTTCGCCAGACCTTCGGTGTCGCGGAGGATCCACTGTGAACTCTGCGGTTGTTCTGCCTGCCGGGTGAACATCAGGTCGCACGCGCGGAGGTACTCCTCGGGCGTCATCCAGACCCGCTTGATCTGCTCTCGGTTGGCGAACTTCTGAGCGTCGGCGTAACCGCCACGAGCCTCCTCCGAGACGGCCGCCGGGTATAGGAACTCCTCAGCTCCGTGTGGGATCTGGTCCGGCCAGTCCGGCGCATACGGCGCACTGAAGCTGACGTCCCAGTCGTAGACCTTGTTGCCGTTGGCGTCGTAGACGTAGTCGTAGCCGAAGGCACCGGCGTCGCTCTTGACCATGCGAGCCTTCGAGTTGAGGTGGACCTCCCCGCCAGTCGAGCCCGGGTACTTGGCCAGCTCCTCGTCGATGAGTCCTCGGCAACGGGTCAGATCTGCCTGGACCTCTTCCATCTGATCGTCCGGCACTCCCCGCTCGTGGAGGATCTTCTGCTGCTGTTCGTCCGTCAGGTTCCCCCACTGCTCGTCGCCGGGGTTGACGCCTACCGGGGTGACGGGGTTCGGGCCGATCTTCTTCTTCCAGTGCGCGTGTGGCCCAGGTGCCCATTCTCCCTTCTTGCTGATCCAGATCTTCTTGACCTTCGGGAAGTAGCCCCACTCCGGCAGCCAATCGCCCGGGAACATGATGTCCTTGGCCCTGACCTTCTTCCGCAGGATCTTGTACCCCTCCGGCCACGAGACCACCTCGCTGCCGTACTCGTCGGTCCAGCTCAGCTTGGACTCGCCGTGCATCTTCGCGTAGCCCTCGGATAGGGAGATCCAGTCGCCATAGTTGATCTCGGTGATGTCCGGGCTGTTCGGCACTGCCCGGTAGATCCAGACCTCAGCATCCGGGTCGTCTCGCATCGAGCGGATCACCGGCCCCAGCTCAGCGCCCCATTCTCCGCCGTACCACTCGGGATGCTGGTAGACGTCGTCCGGGATGATCTGCCCGAGGTCGTAACCCGGGGCCCCGTACTCCGCGTTGGGCTGGTGAGCGATCCGGTAGCCCGGCTTGCCGTGGGACCTCTGGTCGTGTC
>Ga0113563_10002763_pt1 | contig 10720 bp, 7 predicted proteins | sample Mud3Dept3metaG_FD_80117 | JGI IMG/M metagenome (GOLD analysis project Ga0113563, IMG submission 80117) | Freshwater wetland microbial communities from Ohio, USA, analyzing the effect of biotic and abiotic controls - Mud 3 Core 4 Depth 3... | ecosystem: Environmental > Aquatic > Freshwater >...
TACTGCGTGGGAACAAGAAAAATAACGAACCAATCGTGGCGGGGTGTGCGCTATCCTTTTTTGTTTAAGCATTTTCTGGTACTGCGCACACCCTAATCCGCTGTTAGCGGCCATGAAGTGTTGGGTTATTTAGCATCATTCCTAAGCTGGACGTGCCCAAAAACGAAAACCTGTTTGTTAAACTTTTATAGCGGAGAACACTGCATGCCCCCTTACACTCGACGTGATTTTTTAGTCAACGCCTCTGCCGGTGCTGCTCTGGCAACATTTTCAACGAATTTACTCGCTACGGAGTCGATACCGGGAACACCTGTGACAACATTATTAACATCTGCTTTTACTACCCTCCACGAACCAAAACCCCTGCCCTTCAGTCCAGCCAAACTGGATGGGCTATCCGAAAAACTCATTAGTTCGCACTGGGGAAACAATTATACCGGCTCGGTAAAAGCCTTAAATACGGTAAAGCAACTGATTGTCACCGCCTTGAATGATGCTAATTATCCACCTTTCGCATACAACGACCTCAAGCGTGAACACCTGTTACGCACCGGATCTGTGGTGTTACACGAATTGTACTTTCACAATCTGGGCGGTTCCGGGAAACCCGGCGAAACTGTGAAAAAAGCCCTGGACGATGCTTTTGGCAACTTCGATGTGTGGGAAAAAGAATTTCGACGCATAGGCGCAGGATTGAGCGGCGGTTCCGGCTGGGTACAGCTGGGTTACAATTTACATACCGGATTGCTCGAAAATTACTGGCAATGGGATCACCAACATTCACCCGCCGCCACATTGCCTATTTTGGTTATGGACATGTATGAACATTCTTATCAACTGGATTATGGCGCGGCGGCACAAGGCTATGTGGACGCATTTTTTCGTAACATCCAGTGGGATATTGTCGCTTTTCGCTTGGACAAAGCTCGCCAGGCACGGGCATTGACAGCAACTTAGATGTGTTGGTGTTATTCATTTTACAGTTTCATTTCATCAACTTACCTGATTAGCAAGGAACCTCATCAGCCAGCACCGTCATACCGGCATGGATGCCGGTATCCAGTCACATGGATATGGATGCGGGAGACCATTTAAGCTTCAAAATCATGTGGAAAGCTACCATCCCATACGACTACGCTCAGGACAGGCCATGGCTCTGGATTCCGGCTTCCCCCGGCAATCCCTGACCGGGGCAGGCTCTGCCGGAACAACGACGTTTTTGGTGCTGGCTGAAGCATCTTTATTCCTTTGTGTAACGTCCAGCTTAAAGCAGGCATTGAATGCTCTGTATTTTTAGTATATTCCACGCTCTGCCCCCACTTTTTTAGCCGATAAATTTTATCGACATCAGGCTTTTCGTTTCTACAAAACTGCTTCAATAACAGATCTCAAAAAGAAGCTTACTCCTTTATTATTTGGCTGCTGATTAACAAACACTGCATCAACAGAAGGTGCATATCAATGAGCAGTTGAAAATGCTTAAAAGAAAATTAACTGCCTACATAAATCCTGTTAATTGCAGAAATTCAAACCCATGGAAAAACATTATTATCCATACGAATCATTATGTTGTCTTATTAACTTAATATATTCCAAAGAAAAAAACCAAATTATCATAAAGATGGCGCAGAGCTTGCTTTATTACTTAATAACCCTGCCTTTTTCAGGGATGTCACCAGCTAAATCAGTCATCAAATCAAAGATAAATGGCGTCAGCTTAGCGAAAACTAAATGTACATTTCAAATGCTTGAAGCAGTTACATGGGTTTAAATTTTTTAAACAAGGGAAATAAATAATGAACTATAGCTCAATAGGTGTTTTTTCAGACGGCATTAGTCGACAGCAGAGTATACCTCATACGGTAAGTCGTAAAAGAACGCTTTCTGTGTGTGTGGCAGCTGCTTTGGTGGCCTGCTCTTCCATGATAACTATTGAGGACGTTGAGGCAGCGGACACCAAAAGAAAATCGAAAAATAAAACCCATAAAGTCAATGTAGTTAGTGAGTTACAAGCTGAAAATGCCCGTTTACGTGAGCAACTGGAACAATTACAAGCAGCGCAAAGAGGAGGCTCCATACCTGCGACGGGAGTAACACCCGCTATTGATTCCGGATTACCTGCAACAGCGGCAACCGAGCCTGCCGAAATCGTTGCCAAAGAAGAGGTCGAGGAAACCAAGGATTTGGGTGAAGTTGTTGTCAAGGGGCGCCGTGCGGCACCATTACTTGAAAAGTTGCATAATGTAGAACAGTCAGAATCAATCGTTTCAGGTAAGGATCTTGATAAACAACTTGTGCAAGATCTGGGTGGTATTACCCGGCGAGCTTCAAACGTCCAGTTTAATCAAAATAATACCCGAGGCGCATCCCTTTCTATTCGTGGCGTAGGCAAGCGATCCTTCACAGAAACTCAAGATCCCAGTGTAGGCATAACGGTTGATAATGTCAGTTATGGACTATCGCAGCTGGCCAATTTTAGCTTCTACGATGTAGATAACGTAATAGTTACGCGTGGCCCCAGAGGCACCGAGGGTGGTTTAAGTGCCAGCTCGGGTAAAGTTAATGTTACCTCAAGAGCACCTACATTTACCCCCACGGCAGATCTCTCAGTAGCCTACGGACAACAAGAGGCCCTCATCATTAAAGGCGCTCTTGGTGGCGGTGTGATTGATGATTTATTGGCCTGGCGGGGCTCCTTCATTGTCGACAAAGCCCAAGGTTACTATGGACAGGAATATGATTCCAACTACAGTCTTTACAACAGAGACCGCCTGAGTGGACGGGTACAGCTACTGTTTACCCCCACCTCTAATATAACCACGAAAATAATGGCCGATTTTGAGCCCAAGCAACCACAACTTCAAAATGGCCTGAATTTTTATCATGCCCAGCCTTTCAAATATGCCAATGGCAGCCTGGTAGACCCTAACGGTGCAGGTACGCTAGCATCAACCCGGCTATACGGCTTTACCAATAATGCCGGCGTGTTTACCGGCCCTCGTGCTTATTTCCAGGGCCGAGGGTTTAACTGGAATGATTATATTGGCGGTGAAGCGCGGAAAACAGTGTGGTTTGATCAAAATAAAGGTCAAACCGTATCCAATCAGGGAGCTTCGCTACAGACCGACTGGAGCGTTGCTGACCATGTTCTAAGTTCGATTAGCGCCGTACGTCAATATAGATTCGATGCACACAATGACGAAGGTACGCCTTACGACATCAGTGTAGATGGCGGCGGTGGCGTAGATTATTCCCAATACACCCAGGAAATTAAAATCAAAAATAACCCCGGCGGTTTTTTTGATTATAAAGCCGGTCTTTTCGGGATAAAAACCAACGACACCATTGATTCAAAAGCAGGTTGGGGATCTGATGCAGGCGCGTGGTTTGCCACCAATGCGCAATATAACATCCTGGATAAAAATGCCAATGGAAATCGCGGTGCCGGATTGGCACTGCTTAAGGATTCTTTGCAGGACGCACGTGTCAAGCAGGCAACCAAAGTTAGCACCTTATCCGGCGCTATTTTTGGTGAAGGAGAGCTACATTTTACCGAGAAATTTTCTTTAATCCCCGGCTTTCGCGTGACCAAGGAGCATCGCGAAACAACCGATAACAGAATCGTCACTGCAAACGGAGCGGGGGCTGCCTTAAATCCTGTTGCAGTACGAGGCGTGCAACTGGGAGGTTTTAATTCCAACGCCACTGGTGTTTTAGGTACTAACTCTGCCGCTCAGTTACAACTGGCTGATGATGTGGCTAAACGCTACTTTAACGCCGCCAATTACGCTGCCCTGACCGCCGCTCAAAAAACCCAAATTGGCACTGCAAAAACAATCCGAGCCAACCAAATTGGTCAGTTATATAACACCGCTAGCGGTACATATGATGATGTCCTGTTTACCGGTCAATTTACACCGACTTACAAGATCAATGATGACTTAACCACTTACGTATCCTGGCAGTATGGTCAAAAATCAGGTTCTGCAATCGTTACTAATGGCGTACCAAGTAATGTTAAGCCGGAATTAACCAACGCAGCAGAATTGGGTCTGAAGTCATTCTGGCTGGATAAAAGGGTGATCGTTAATGTCGATGCCTTTGTGATGGATATAAAAAACTATCAACAAACGGTTCAGGTGGTCGATCAATTTACGACTGACCAAAATATTGCCAACAACGTAGCCAACCCTTTGGCTTATACTGCGGCACAGGGCAATGTTAACAAAGTACGGGTGCATGGTGTGGAGTTGGATAGTGTATTTAACCTCATCCCCGACTTGTCACTTCGCTTGAATGGCGCTTACAACATTGCCAAATACGTAGACTACAAAAATGCCGCCAAGCCGGAAGAGTTGGCATACCTGCCGGGTAGTTTTGTTGATATGAGCGGTAAAATTCTGCCAGGCGCTTCCAAATGGAGCTTTGTTGTCGGCGCGGATTATACCAAGCCTGTTTTCGAAAAATATGTATTTCATACCAGCGTGACGACCAATTTCCAGAGTGGTTACAATAACACCGACAATTTGTCAGCTTACGGTACGACAGATTCACGAAGTTTAACCGACTTTGCTATTGGTGTTGGTACAAAAAATAATATGCTGGATGCCAGCTTTATCGTAAAGAACTTGTTTAATAATAATGAACATGAACAAGGTTGGAACAATTATAGCCCTTACCCCTATCCGGTTTGGTATGGTTTTCAGTTAAGCGGAAAAATATAACATGCTTTGGGTGATACGTTTTCCGCACAGGATAATTATCGCCCAATAATCCGGCATGACATCGAAAAAACAACACAAAATTTCAGGTTGTAACGCTATCGTAGGGGACTCGGCTTGGGGCAATCCTGAGCCATTTTTTTTGATGGTTGCAATAACCAGGACAAGTCCACTGCCATCACGATAGTTGTCAATTTATATTGGCCGGATTTAGATAAGCAAGCCTTAAAGCTTATCTAATCTGAGTCAGTAGTATCTCTAAGGAGCCTGCGCCAGAGCTGTTGCGGGCTTCCTCCCATCCAATTTTTTATATTTTCCAGCGCATTGGTTCCCAGCAAAGACTAATCGCTGCCACCATCTGTTTATCTAGCGACAGAGTCTGATGCTGGGCTGCTGTTTTTTCAGCAAACCGGCTTAGGTCTGGCATGGAATGCCCAACAGACAGTGTAAATTATGATTGCCATATCTGGTTTTTTTACCATACAAATCAATTATATATATAATTTTTTATAATCCTGCAATGGTTATCGTGATATTGGCATAATAGCTGCATACCTTTATTTGAATGTATCGCTATTACGAGCGTTCTGTACGCTTTTAACAATTAACTTAAGAGAAATAACCATGATGAAGCCTTCAAAACTGCTGTTGCTATTATTGATTCTTGCTGCTCCTGTCGCCTTCGGGGCTGCCGCTGAAAGCGCCAAAAAAACAGATGCACCTGCCGCAGCATCAGCTTACAAACCCAAGTCTCCACAAATTCACCGCGCCGAACTGGATGCCCTGCTCGCCAAACCAGACCAACTACTCATTATAGATTTACGGCGTCCGGATGAAGTCAGCTCAATTGGCGGTTTTCCTGTCTACCTGAGTATTCAAGCCGATCAGCTGGAGAACAGTTTAGATTTCATCCCCAAAGAAAGAACCCTTGTCACCGTATCCAATCATGCCGGACGTTCCGGTAAGGCTGCTGATCTGTTAGCCGGCAAAGGCTTCAATGTCGCCGGTTATGTTGGCGCGAAATATTACGAAGAAGAAGGCGGCAAGCTGACCAAAATTGCAATACCTGCACCCAAAGCTAAAGCAGCAAAAAAACACCAGCACTAATTTTAATAAAGCGATGCTAACGAAGGTTTTGAACGCTTTTATTTTTGGAGTAAGTCAATGAAAAAAAAGAAATTATATCTCGCAGTAATATGGGGGCTTACCGGTGTGATGGCTGGAGAAGCCTTGGCAGCTGCGGATCTATTCAACAACCCGGTCGGTGTAATAGGCGCAACAAAACAGCCCGATCTCTTTAACAGTCCGGTTGGCGTAATCGGCCCGCAATCCTCAGCTGCTGATGCAACCGCAGCCCCAACCGCCGCCCCGGCAGCAGATAGCAAGCCAACGGCCGCATCGGCTCCTGATGTAATAGCACCGCAAACCACGCAACCGCCGCAAACAGGCCAATCAGCATCGGTAGCAGCGGACAATAAACCAGTGGTTGCTGAGGCTCAAGCGCCACAGGCTGCCAAATCAAAACTCTGGTCGTATCAACCAGTGAAAACGCCGGTTCAACCGACTGTCAATAATAAAGCGTGGGTACGGACACCGATTGATGCGTTTATCCTGGCACCTTTGGAGGCAAAAGGGCTTGCACCTTCGCCTGATGCAGATCGCTCGGCCTTTGTACGCCGTGCAACCCTGGATGCCTGGGGAGTCATTCCCTCACCAGAAGAAGTCGCCGCTTTTGTAAACGACACGTCTCCTGATGCTTATGAAAAGCTCGCGGATCGACTGCTGGCATCGACCAAATACGGAGAACGTCAGGCTCGCCGTTGGCTGGATTTGGCTCGATACGCAGATAGTACAGGTTTTCAAAATGATGGCACGCGACCTAATTTCTGGCGCTACCGTGAGTACGTCATCAACGCGTTTAACCATGACAAACCCTATTCGCAATTCGTTCAGGAACAAATTGCCGGTGACGAGATTTTGCCGGATAAACAGGAAGGTTTGGTTGCAACAGGCTTTCTTGCTGGCTTCCCTGACAATAGTAATTCTCGCGATCTGGTTCAGCGGAAATATCAAATTACCACTGATATGACCGATACCGTAGGTAAGGTGATGTTAGGCCAGACAGTAGAGTGCGCGCGGTGCCACAATCACAAGTTTGACAAGATTAGCCAGAAAGATTATTTCTCGCTGCAATCGTTTTTTGCCAATGTGAGCGCCGTTGATAATATCCCCGCAGTAAAAGGGGACGTAGAACGCAAATATGAAAATCAATGGGCAAAATGGGAAGCAGCCACCAAAGAGATTCATGACAAACAAAAAGCGATTATCGATCCCTATAGGGAGGCAGCGCTCAAATATCATAATGAACGTTACCTGACCGACAGCAGGGAATCAATTTTCAAGCCTAAGGAGCAATGGAGTGCTCATGATCGCTGGATTAATCATCGCTTGGCTAACGTCACCTCCGAAGACGATTTGGCGGCTTATCTTCGTGATGCATCTGAAAATAAGGGCAACAAAGACTTTAAACCAGAGCTTGCTCTAAAAAGCCAAGAATATAAGGAACTGGTCGAGCAACTAAAAAAACTTGATGATCTCAAGCCTGCTTCCGGCTCTACTACCATCTCAGGTGTGAGTGAGTTAGGCCATCCCGATTCACCACCTAGCTATGTGTTTTTCGGTGGCGACCATGAGCGTAAGCTTGAGGAAGTACAGCCGGCATTTCCAGAGGCTATTACCGATGAGAAACCCGTCATTACGCCCACTGCATTTTCTTCAGGGCGTAGAACTGCTCTGGCAAAATGGATAGCCAGCGACACTAATCCGTTAACGGCAAGAGTGTACGTTAATCGTGTATGGGAAGAATACTTCGGGCACGGCATAGTGGAAACCGTCAGTGATTTTGGCAAGGCAGGCCAAAAACCTACCAATCCTGAGCTACTCGACTATCTGGCATCCAAGTTTGTCAAAGAAGGTTGGAGTGTAAAAAAACTACATCGCGAAATTTTATTATCCAGCGTATACCGTCAGTCATCTAATTATCGTGAAGATGCTGTCCAGGCTGATTCCGATAACAAGCTGTTGGCAGTATTTCCACGAAAACGCCTGGAAGCTGAAGAAATTCGCGACTCTCTACTTGTTGCCGCAGGAAAGTTGGAAGATAAAGTCGGCGGCCCCAGCGTATTCCCACCTGTACCAGCAAACTTGGGAGCGGCACCTACTCAATGGAAGGTTTCAAAAGACAAGAAAGATCAGAATCGTCGCAGCCTGTATATCTTTACCCGGCGCAGCCTTCCCTATCCATTGCTTGATACCTTTGATATGGCCACTGCACAGGAAGCTCATAGCAAGCGTGATGTAACCACTACTCCACTACAGTCGCTGGCATTGTTCAATAGTGACGTGGTATTCGGATGGTCACAAGCATTGGCTGGAAGAGTTATTAACGAAGCGGGTAATGATGAGTCTGCCCAACTGGATAGACTTTATCAGATATTGTTTGCACGTAAAGCCTCCGACACTGAAAAAGAGACTTTGCAAAAATTCTTGAATAATCACGAAAAAATCGTCAGAGAAAAGACCTCAGAAGGTAAATTTGAGGTCAGCATACCTACCGGCTTGAAGGACAGTCCTAAATTGGATCCAATACGTGCTGCCGCTTTTGTTGATCTGGTACACACGGTTGCGAACTCTAACGAGTTCATATATCGGTTTTAATGAGTTATATCACTTTTTTAACAGGAAAAATGTACCATGAATAATCAATCGCGTAGAGACTTTTTACTCAAATCAGGATATGGCCTTGGCGGGCTTGCACTGGGCGGCTTACTACCGGGCGGCGGCTTTATGTCAGCGGCATTTGCTGCTGATTTGATAGATCCACTGACACCGAAAGCACCCCATTTTCCGGCTAAAGTTAAGTCCGTAATTTGGCTACACATGGACGGCGCACCCAGTACCATCGACTTATATGATTACAAGCCGGATCTGATAAAACTGGCAGGACAAGAAGTTCCATCATCTTTTCTGAAAGGTATCAAGACAAGTACCCAAGGCGGCGTCGGCAAGCTGTTTGCTTCTAACAGAACCTGGAAGCAACATGGAGAAAGTGGCGCATGGTTTTCTGATTTGTTACCGAATATAGCCCAGCATGCCGACAAACTTGCCTTTATCAAGTCAAGTGTGACCGTTGGTGCGACTCACGATATTTCAATACTTAAGTTGAATACCGGTGGCCTAAACCCTGGTCGCCCATCGCTGGGAGCCTGGATACAATATGCACTGGGTACAGCCAATCCTGATCTACCGGCATACGTTGTGCTTTACAATGGTAAAAGAGAGCCAACCGGTGGTTCGGTTAACTGGAGTTCCGGCTTCCTTCCGGCCGTTTATCAAGGAACTGCTTTCCGCCCCGGGGATTCACCGATCCTCTACCTGGATAGACCTGAGACCCAAGCTGCAGCACAACAAAACGAGAACCTGAACCTTCTGAAGCTGCTGAATGAAAAGAAAGATGCAGCGTATCCTGGTGATACCGAACTGCAAGCGCGTGTGCGAGCTTACGAACTGGCATCCCGGATGCAATCTACGGCACCGGAAGCGGTCGATCTGAGTAAAGAAAGCGATAACACTAAAGAGCAATACGGATTGAATGACGACGCGACCAAAGGCTACGGCACCAGCCTGTTGCGAGCTCGACGTTTGGTTGAACGCGGTGTACGCTTTATTCAAGTCGTTTCCGGTCCGACGGATGTGGGCGGCGACAGCAGAAACTGGGATGCACACCAAAGCCTCGAAGAGAACCATGGTGCGCATGCCAAAGCTGTTGATAAACCGATTGCTGCACTCCTTGCTGATTTAAAAGAACGTGGTTTACTGGATTCGACGCTGGTCGTGTGGACTTCAGAGTTTGGTCGGACTTCTTACGGCCAAAGTGGTACCGGACGTGATCACAACGCCTGGGGCTACACACAATGGCTTGCCGGCGGTGGCGTAAAAGCGGGCACAACTTTTGGGGCAACTGACGAAATTGGTTTGCAGGTGGCTGATAAAAGCACAGCGGTCGATACCTATGACCTGCATGCCACCGTTCTAAATCAAATGGGCCTGGATCACTTGAAATTAATCTATAAATATCAGGGCCGTTCAGAGCGTCCTACCGTTGTTTATGGCAAGGTTATTAAGGAGCTTCTCGCTTAGCATAACCCTGTCGTATTGACTGGGTTCGATCATAACCCGGCGGGATTACACCTTCCGGGTTATTTTTATTTAATTCATTTTCCAATCACATAATCTCAATGAAACCATCCAATGAAACCGGCTGTACACAAGGCATGGCAGCCTGGAAACCACCCTTTTAAGGATAAAAATAATATGCGTAAGAAGATTAACCTTTGCGGAATTTTTTTTGTGCTGGCAAGCAGCATTGTATATGCCGAAGCCGAGTTCGATTTCGAAACGTTGATGGAGTCAATAGACAACAATTCTCATAATCTGCAGGGCAATATTGCCAGCAAAGACGCCAATGCAACGATCGCACTTGCCAAACAAATGCAGAGTGATTTCAAGCTGGTCGAAGGTTTTTTTGAAAAACGGGGCAATGCCGCTGATGCGGTAACCGACGCCAAAAAATACGAAGACATGGCTGCCGAAATTGTGAAATTTGTGGAAGCCAATGATTTTGATTCTGCGTCAAACAAGGCTATTGAAATATCGAATTCTTGCGATGATGCTTGTCACGATACCTATAAACCGCTTTAACCCTTTTAACTCCCCTTTTAAATGAGTACATCTATGAAACGTTTTCTACTGAGCTGTCTTTTATCGAGCGCAATAACGCTGCCCGCCTTCGCTGCTTTACCGGAAGGTCATCCGGCCCCGGATTTCAAAGCCCAAGCGTCCCTAGCTGGCAAGGCGTTTAGTTATTCACTGAAAGATGCCCTGCAGAAAGGCCCTGTCGTGGTCTATTTTTACCCGTCTGCCTACACCGGCGGTTGCAA
>Ga0113563_10002764_pt1 | contig 10720 bp, 7 predicted proteins | sample Mud3Dept3metaG_FD_80117 | JGI IMG/M metagenome (GOLD analysis project Ga0113563, IMG submission 80117) | Freshwater wetland microbial communities from Ohio, USA, analyzing the effect of biotic and abiotic controls - Mud 3 Core 4 Depth 3... | ecosystem: Environmental > Aquatic > Freshwater >...
AGTAGCCCGTCGTCGGCCCGTGATCGCCGTCGGGCGCGAGGTCCGCTATGGCCGACATCACAGTGTACGTCACGGGTGCGACCGCGACCGGGACGCCCGGTACGGACGGCGCGACCTATCAGACGCTCCAGGCGGCCATTACGGGTGAGGCGGGAGCCGTCTCCGACTTCGACACGCGGGCTGGGATTCTCAACATCGAGATCCAGTGGACCGGCAACGACACGACCGCCGTGTCGGTAACGGGGTTCACGAACGTCAGCGCCACCCAGTACATCAACATCTATACGGCGGCAGGGGCTCGGAACACGGCTGGGCCGTGGTCGGAGAGCTACTACCGGCTCACGCGCTCAGTCGCGAGTTCTCGGCCGCTGACGATCCTCACGTCCTACACCCGCGTCACGGGTCTCCAGATGGCCTCGACCCATGCGTCGGGGGCGACGGGGCCGATTGCCATCTCGGGTAATACGATCAACGTGCTGATCGACCGTTGCCGCATCTACAACAACACCACCGGCACAGGTCTAGCCACCAGTCCCATCTATCTCTACTCTGGCACGACAAACAGCGTGACCGTCCGTAACAGCGTCATCTATGGTTCCACGTATGGCACGGCAGGGGTGGTCGTGGCGACGGGCAACACCTGCACCATCGAGAACTGCACGATCTACGTCCCGAATGCGGCCTACGCCATCTACAAGTCGGCCACGACCAACGTCTATAACACCTACCTCGGCGGGCCGACCGATACCATCTACCAGACGCTCACGGTCGCGTCGAAGGTCGCTACGTCAGACGATTCAGGGTCGGAAGCTGACCTTCGCGGCATCGTGGCCTCGACGACCAGTGGAGCGTTCTTCACGAACATCACGCCGGGGTCAGAGGACTTCACCATCGGCGTGTCGTCGGCCCTGAAGAACGTCGGGGCCACACTCGGGACGCTGACCGAAGACATCCGTGGGACGGCCCGCGACAGTCTCTACGACATCGGCGCCTTCGAGTATGTGTCCTCCTCGCAGTATGGGCGCCCGTCGCTGGACGCGGCGGCTGGGACGTGGACGAACGAACTGGGGGCTAGCACCGACCTCCACGAGTCCATCAACGAGACGGCGGCAGACCTGAGTGACCTCGACTACATTCGGAGCGCGGCGAGTCCGTCGGACGACACCTTTGTCACCGAACTGAGCGGTATCGTCAACCCTGGCTCTGGCACCGTGACTATGCGGGTGCGGGCGAGGACGGTGTAGTGGCCGACATCACCTTGCGTGTGAACGGCGTGAACAATGCGAATCTGCATCAGTTCACGTCGCTACAGGCCGCGATCTTGCACGCCTCGACGTATCACACCGACCTCACGCTCTTGCAGGGCTGCATCAACATCGAGATTTCCTCGACCATTACGGATGCCACGGCCGCGAGTGTAACGGGGTTCACCAACCCCACGCCCAGTTACTACATCCACATCTACACCACGACCTCGACGCGGCATAAGGGCGTCTGGGGGACGGCGTACAAGTACCGGCTCCAGCAGGCCGTTGCCACGCGCTACCCGCTCCAGATTGCCACCTCCTACACGCGGGTCACCGGCCTTCAGATTGGGAACACCTACGCGGCGACGACGGGCTACAGCCCGGTCATTGTGAACGGGGCGTCGAACGTCCTGCTGGACTCCTGCGTCATCCGGGGCGACTCCACGAACACGGCGCTGGAGGGGGCTATCGTTCGGACGGGCACCTCTCCTGCCAGCGTGACGTTGCGGAACTGCATCGTGCAGGGGTCCTCGGCGGGGCTAGCCGCGCTCTACACGGCCGCGGGCGGAACACTCACCGCGCAGGGCTGCACCATCTATACGCCCAACACCCAGTATGGGCTGGTGTCGGCGGGTGTGATGATGCTGACGAACTGCTACATCGGCGGGCCAACGGTCATCAAGGGTAGCGGCGATATCACGCTAACCAAGTGTGCGACGAGCGACACTTCGGCGCTGGACCCCACACTGCGGAGCATCGCCCCGGCGGTCGGGAGCGGGGCGTACTTCACCTCCATCACGGCAGGCAGCGAGAACTTCAAGGTTACGTCGGCGTCCTCGCCGCTGGTAAACGTCGGCCAGGATCTCTCCGCGACGTATACGACGGACATCTTGCAGGCGCCTCGCATCAACGGCCATGACATCGGGGCGTTCACGAAGTTCATCACGACGGCGGCTCACCCGCGCCTCTGGTTGACGGCGGAACACCTAACCACGCTCCAAGCACGTCTCGCCAGCAACCCGACCTACTACACGACGTTTAAGTCGTTTTGGGACGCCTATCTCGGGACCACCATCACCAGCGGCTTCATGTACTTGAACTGGTACGGCGCGTTGATGGCGTATGCCTTGCTCTATCAGATCACCCCGGCTGGGGCGACGAAGGACGCCTACGGTGCGAAGGGTGTCGTCTATCTCAACGCCCTGCTGAACGACATGCAGACCGACTCGCGGTATCCGGGCAGTGGCGTGGTGGGGAATGGGCTTGGCGACGGGAACCTGCCCAGCGACTATCCCTATACGACTGTTATTGCGCCGGATTCTGCGTTCTCGTCGCGCTCGATGGCGGCTGTCTCTATTGGTCGTGATTGGCTGGCTCCGTTACTGGACACGGCGACGATTGATCTCTGTGCCACGCGGATGAAGAAGTGGATCACGTACGTGTTCGACGTGAGTCAGTATCGCGAGGATTTCGATAGTAACTATGGTGCCGGTCATTTCGCGCTGCTTTCGACCGCCGTCATCGGCCTCTATGGAGATAGCGGGTACGAGCCAGAATGGGAGTCTCGCCTCGGATATGCCTGGATGCGCGTCAAAGCGGCGATGCGGGAGTTAGAAGGGGATACGCAAGATGGCTGGTCGTATGGTGCCTTTGCCATCGCGAATTGGTTGGGCTATGCCGAGGCGTTCAAAAACGCTACGGGGTCATCAGCCGAGTGGGACGCTGTAACCTACCATACTGAGTTTGTCGAGATGCTCGCCTATGCGTTGCATCCGTCGCGTCTGCGTATAGCCGACCACGGGCGCTGGCCGAACGGTAATAAGGCTGATCCCCAGCCGATCAAGTGTGCGGTGGCACTGATTGCGGATCGAGCGCCCATCTCCGCGACCGAGAAGGCGAATCTTCGCTGGTATGTGGCGAATGCGGGCACGATTGCGAACCCGGATACGACTGGGTTTCTGGGGTGGTATGGCATTGTCTACCACGACGCGGCGGCAACGACGACCATGCCATCGTTGACCACCCTTGGATCGCTCACGCGCCACCCTACGCTATTCTTCCGAAGGCATGTCACTCGGTCTGGCGAGTGGTCGGATACCTCGGCCACGATGGTCGAGATGCTCGCTCCAGCGGCCTCACTGGGGTATGAATCGGCCGCACTTGGGGAGTTCGGGTCTATCAAGGTCGCGAGCCGTGGGTCGAAGCTCTTGACGGATGCTCTGGCCTTCAACGCTCAAGGTGTGTCGTCGCACTTCAGCGTGCCGCGTATCGCGGGGAGTCATGTCGGCCAGCCTGGGACGGACCAGCGCCCCGATAGTTCAGAGACCTTCGAGGGCGTGTGGGAGGACGGAAAGTACACCTATCTGAAGGCGAACAACTACCACGTCTTCTATGACGCGGGGTCGGTCTCGGCCACGTTCGGATCGCGGTCGCTCGTCTACATCGTCCCTGACCTATTGCTCGTCTACGACAACTTTACGGTGCCGAGTGCGACCACGAATCTGTTCACGGAACGCTGGGTCTTCGCTGGAACGCCTGTCGCGACTGGTAGCGTCGTCACGTTCGTGAACGGCAGCGCACAGATTGTGCAGACGTATCTCTCGCCTCCTGTCGGTATCATCGTTGGAGATGATTTCCCCGACGGTCAGAATGCCGGTCCTGTCGCATATGCCGACGCCACGGCGACGACGCTGACCACCAGCAATCAATTCCTCATGGCGTTCGAGACGATGGCCTCGACGGGGTCCAGCGTCTACGACGTGACGGAGTTGAGTATCACGACTGGGACGACCGTGGTCATGCGCGGCGTCTACGTCCAGAAGGGCACCACGGAAGCGTGGGTGGTCGCCTGGACGGCCTCGACGACTGGGGCCTCCGTCGCGGATACCAGTATTCGGTTCGACCTCTCGACGGTCGTGGTCGGCAGTCCCACGCTGACGTTCTTGGTGGCCGACCTTCCCACGACGAACCTCTACGACCTTGAGACCGTCTCGTCCAACATCTACCGGCTGGTAGTCAGCACCACCGGGGCCATCTCCGTAGACTCGTCGGGCCTGCTGGCCTACGGCGATGTGGCTCCCTCTGGACCGCATGTCTCTCGCCCGTATCAGGACGCCAGCGCCGGGACGTGGACGGCCTCGACGGTGGGCGCCTCACTGTTCGACATGCTGAACGAGGACACGGCGTCGGACGCCGACACCATCAGTTCCAACACCAGCCCGGTTGAGGATGCGGTTCTGCTGGAGATGACGGAGCTGGAGGCTCCAGCGACCGACGAGCCGGTGACCATCACCGTGCGGGCGAAGTCGAGGACGACGGCCACGACCGTCGCCGTGAGCTTTGAGGACGTGACGGCTTCGACCAACCTGACCACGCTATTCAATGCGTGGAAGGCTGAGTCGGATGCGCTGGGGCACTACTGGTGGCCCTCGGAGGTGACAGGAGGCGACTTCACGGGGAGTGGGCGCTGCGACCTAGTGGTGACGAACCACTCGACGGCTGGCGGGCGCATCTTCACGCACGTCGGGAACGACAGCAGCGGCATCCCTCAGTTCGCGGACTATACGACCGCCCGTACGCTCTCTGGCACGTTCTACGACATGGGCACAGAGGGTGCGGCCTACATCGTGGACTACAACGGGGATGGCTATCCCGACATCCTCGCCATCGGCTCGTCCAACCAGCATCGGGCCATCAACGATGGCTCGGGGAACTTCACGGTGTCGGCGTCTACGGCCCTCTCGATGGTGCAGATGCACGCTGGGGACACGACCGGCGACGGGCGCATCGACCTCATCGGCCTGCTGACGCGGCAGGCCGGGGTGTTCCGCTCCTATGTGAACAGTGGCAGCGGCACCTATACCTCGTCCACGACGGCGACAGTGGGCGAGTTCGTGCCGCTCACGACGGCGATGACGCTCCCGGCCATGAGTGGGCTGACCTATCCGACGTGCCGGAAGGTGAACCTCGGGACGGCGATTGGGGAGGTCATCCTCATCACCTTTGGCGAGGGCTACGACTTCGCCGTCCAGCAGCGTGTCTTTGCCATCAAGGACGTGGGTGGTGGGGTCTACTCGGATGTGACGGCCGCGCTGGGACTACCGTCGGACGGGAACGTCGCGGGCATCTACGACTTCAACCGCGACGGCCTGCTCGATGTGCTGATTACGGACAGTGTGGTGGGCGGTATCTACCGGAACAACGGCGTCGGCCAACTCATTCGCCAGGTCGATGGGCTGGCGGCAGACATCGCCGCGCAGACGGCCCAGGAGGGGTGCGTCACCCTCGACGTCGTGGCCGACTTCGATGAGGACGGGAAGGCGGAAATCCTGCTCCAGCATGGGCGGTATGGCTACTACTCGCGGCTCTACCAAGAGATCGGGGACGCCTACTCTCGGGCCTACAACTTCAACTCGCCCTACGCCTACCAGTTCCTCGTGGCCGACATGAACGGGGATGGCCGACTGGATGTCGTAGCGATGACGGCGGCAGGCCCGCGCCTGTACCTGAACCGGACCACGGCGGCTGGGAACTGGCTGAACGTGAAGCTCTCCGGGCCTACCGTGAACAAGGTCGGCATCGACGCCGTGATCGAGGCGTACACCGCGGGTTCTCTGGGGCATAGCGGATACAAGTTGGCGACCGTGAAGAACAACACCGTGGGCGGGCCGGTGCGGACGGCGGTCACTAGCACGGGCCACAGCCACGGCGGGAACCTGCCGGTGCATTTGGGGCTGGGGCTGGCGTCGAGCGTGGATGTGCGGGTGACGTATCCAGGGGGAACGGTGGTGGACCGGCTGGCGGTCGCCACCAATCAGACGGTGACGATATGAGAACCCTTGTGGCGGCGTGTGTGTGCCTGCTGCTGGCGGCGAGTGCATCGGCGCAGAACATCGTGAACGCGAGCGTGGTGCAGTTCACCGCCAGCGTAGACCATGACCTTCTGACCAAGTACGTCCTCGGCCATTTCATGCCGGGGGCGCAGGAGCCGATGCAGGAGGTGGACTTGGGCAAGCCCACGCCTGACGCCTCACAGGTCATCGTGGTCAACATTAACACGCGCCCGGTGAGCTTTGGTATCGGCTACACGGTGAAGATTAAGAGCGTGGCGGGGACCGTCGTGGGCGAGTGGTCCCAGCCATCAAATGCGTGGGACAGGCGCCCCGGTAAGACCGGCGACCCGGTGGTGAAGTAGTGGCTGAGACCAGCAAACCCGTGCAGCGCCCGATGCCGTATATCGTGCGGCACCCTGGCGGTCCCGGCCGTCTACGGAAGATTGCGATCATCGGCGGCGGGAACAGTATCGCGCACGCCCCGTTCTCGGACCCTACGTGGGAAATATGGGCGCACTCGTCGTCCCGGTTCGGGTGTCCCCGCTGCGACCGCTACTTCGACCTCCACGGGCGGGACATCGTGGCCGTGCGCGAGACCTGGGACAAGAGCCACGAGGCGTGGCTGAAGTCGTCGCAGGTGCCGGTGATGATGCAGGAGCATTACCCGGACATCCCGGCGTCGGTGCCGTATCCCAAGGAACGCATCATGGCCGAGTTCCCGTGGCGATACTTCACCTCGCAGACGGCGTGGATGGTCGCGCTGGCCCTGACAGAAGGGGTCACGCACCTCGGGTTCTACGGGATTCATTACCAGATTGCCGGGTCGGAGCGGTTCCTCCAGCGCCCGGGCTGCGAGTTCTGGCTGGGCGTGGCGGCTGGACGGGGTGTGCAGTTAGTCATCCCAGAGTCGGCCCCGCTGCTGAAGGAACCGTCCCTGCTCTACGGCTACGAGTCACACGACGCCAATGGGTTACGGTCCGCGTATCAAGTGCAAAAGGTGGACGCCAATGGATCTCATAGTGGTGCTGGACCGGACGAACGTGCGGACGGCGACGTTCCGCTACCTGCTGCGAGCGGCGGTGCCGACGGCGAGACAGCCGTACTTTGCGAACGCTGAAGCCACCTCGGCCTACAAGGAAGCACCGCAGGCTGACCTCGACGCGCTGAAGGCTGGGCAGTATGTCGAGGTCGTGCGGGAATCGCCATTCGGGGGCATGAACGTCGCGCAGATCAAGGCGTGGCTTATCGAAGCGCAGGCCGCGTTCCAGACGAAGGTGACTGCGGACGCTGGGTGGAACCCGTGGAAGCGGTATGCGACCCGTTGGAACGGAAGCGCGTGGACGGACGCAGGAGTTAACTAATGGCCGACAACCCTATTCAGTGGACAACCCACGGGGCGAAGACGACCCCGCTCAACACGGAACTCACCGGCCTGACGAGTGGCGCGTATGCGGTCACGGCCGACTCGGTGGACAACACGGGCGGCAACCAGTTCGCGGACTTCATCTTCTACGTGGATGGGCAGGAACTGATTGCCGCCGGGAAGTACTTGAGCATGTACTTCATCCGCAGTCTGGACGGTACGACCGCAGCCTATGAGCGCGGCGGCACTTCGTCCACCACGCAACTTCCGGCGCGTGCGGCGGATGTCATTGTGCCATTGGCGGCGACGAGCGAGTTGCAGTCGGTGGTGATTGGCCCCGTGGCCCTGCCGAACGCCCGGTACAAACTGCTGGTCATCAACAACGCGGGGTGTGCGTTGGATGCGACGACGACACATCTGAACAAGGTCATTTGTGTCCCGTATAACGAGAAAGTCGTGACGGCGTAATGGCTTCCCGCCGCTCTGCGCGTTGGTCGAATCGGTCAATCAAGCCGCCGTACGGGTCGGTCGAGATTGACTGGGCGCACCCGCTCGCGCAGGGGTTGAAAGCGGCCATCATCGAGCCGTGGCGAGACTTAGTTACAGGTACTAAGCCCACGGTGTCAGGGGTGGTTCCTGAAACTACCCTAGGCGATGGCCGGGCCAGCGACTACTCCGGGGCGGGCTATCTGGAGTTCCCAGCGATTCCTCTGGTGTCGCCACCGTTCACGGCGATGCTACGAGTCCGCTGCGTGACGGGCAGTTCGGCACGCGCCATCTTGGCGTTCGGAGGGAGTAGCACCGGGAAAGGCTATTGGATCGGCCAAGGGGCGACAGCGACCACTTTAACACTCAACTTAGGTGGAGTCGCCTCGTACTCATGGCCAACCAGCGTACCTCTGGAGAGTTGGGCCACGATCATCGTCCATGTGGATGCGAACGCCGGGACGGCCGCAGGGTACGTCAACGACGTGGCATTGTCTCCTTCATCGGTCGGCACGGTCGGTACCCCAGCATCCACACCATTGCGGCTCGGCATTGCCAAGACCGCAACCACTGACGTTGCCGAGTGGGACGGTTATCTCAACTACGCCTACTTGTGGAATCGCGTGCTGCCCATCGACCAGATCGTCGCGCTGAAGGGCGACCCGTGGCAGATCCTCAAGCCCGTCGTGCGGCGCAGCTACTTCATCATCCCGACGGGCGGCGGGGTCACGGACTACCCGACGTATCCCGACGCTGGGGCGTTGTCGTTTACTGGGTTCGCCCCGACGCTGGCCCTTGGGATTGCGCTGGGCGTCGGCGCCCTCACCCTTGAGGGCCAAGCCCCTACTGTCACCCAGCAGCACTTCACGTCGCCCGATACCGCCGCCTGCACCATCACGGGCTACGAGCCGACGGTCAGCCAGCAGTACTACGTCGCGCCTGACGCCGGGGCGCTGACGCTCGAAGGTCAGGAGCCGACCCTCGGGCGCACCTATCAGGTCACGCCTGATGCCGGCGCCCTGACCTTCGAGGGCCAGGCGCCAAGCATCCCCACCGACGACGTAGAGGTCTACCCCGATGCCGGCGCCCTAACCTTCACGGGCTATGTTCCGACCATCGACCGCGACCACACAACTGAGGTGCCGGTCGGGACGCTGACGCTCACCGGTTATGCGCCGACACTCAGCAAGTTCACCATCGAAATACGCCAGGGCGCCGTCGTCAAGAAGTCGTGGGAAGAAGTCCTCACCGGCACGCTCACGACCTACACGAAGACGCTCTCGGCGGGAGAAGTCGCCTCCATCACGGACTGGTCCGCTGTCCGCTACGCCTTCATCGCCAATGGCGCCCGTGTCGAGGTGACCTGGGCCGAACTCGAAACCCCTCCCAGTTCGTCGTTCTGGTACGCCTATCCTACAACTGGCAGTCTGACGTTCACGGGTTATCCGCCCACGATTCTGCTTGGTGCTGATAAGGCGGTGGCTCCAGGCACCGGCACGCTGACCTTCACGGGTTACGCGCCGACGTTGGATCTCGGCAGTTACACCGTCCCGGTCCCGCAGGGGACGCTCACGCTCACCGGGTTCGCGCCGACGTTGGACCTTGGGAACCGCACGGTGGAGGTGCCAACCGGGACGCTAACACTCACCGGCCAAGTGCCTGTGGTGCCCTCGTTCACGCTGGCGCTGTGGCAGGGCAGCACGGTTATCGCCACATGGATCTGGCACCCGCCGACGACCTTCACGACGGCGACCTATGACATCCCAGCGGCTCAAGTCGCGAACATCACCGACTGGTCGCGCCTCCGCTACGCGGTGGTGGCCGACGGCCAGCGCCATGAGGTGTCCTGGCTGGAGCTAGAAGCCCCGGCTGAAATCCCGGCCAATCCGACGCCTGGCATAGCCGACCTGACCCTGACTGGCTACTCGCCCGACGTGTTCGTCACCGGGGCTAAGGTGCCGGGTGTTGGGAGCCTCACCTTCACAGGGTATGCGCCGGAACTCATCGGCCCAGGCACGGTGGCGCCTGGCTGCGGCACGCTCTCCTTCACGGGCTACGCCCCGACGCTCGACACGCCCCACATCGTCTATCCCGGCGTCGGCACCCTGACCCTGACGGGCTACGTCCCGCCGCAGTCGAAACTGGAACTCTACCAGGGTTCGACGCTTATCACGTCCCGCGCCTTGCTCCTGACCGACGACTACGCGAACTATAACTTCACGCTGACCGCGACCGAAAAAGCCGCCGTCACGAACTGGGCCGCGCTCCGCGTGAAGATTGTGGCCGACGGCGTGCAAGCCGTGGTGTCCTGGCTGGAGATTGCCAAGACCTACGGCACCTTCGAGCCTCCTACCGGGACGCTGACCTTCGTAGGCTACGCCCCCACCGTCACCCACACGAAGAGCATCAGTGTGCCAACCGGCACGCTGACCCTGACTGGACTAGCGCCGGCCATCCCGGCCATCGAGCCCGACACCGCGGCTCTGACCCTCACGGGCTATGCCCCGTCGCTGGCGCTGGTCCTGAGCGTTCCGACCGGCACACTGACGCTGACTGGCTACGCACCCATCCCCATCGGCCAGAACCCCACGATTGAGGTGCCCACTGGCACCCTCACCTTCGAGGGCTTCGCGCCGATGCCACCGCCCAAGGCGTACGTCTGGACCGACCGCTCACTGGTCGCCTCGGGTGAGATGGGCGGCACGCTGGTTGCCGCCAAGGTGGAACCGCGGAGCATCGTCTCAGCCGGCATCGCTGGCGAAGACCTGGAGTACGACTGATGAACACGCTCG
>Ga0113563_10002766_pt1 | contig 10718 bp, 8 predicted proteins | sample Mud3Dept3metaG_FD_80117 | JGI IMG/M metagenome (GOLD analysis project Ga0113563, IMG submission 80117) | Freshwater wetland microbial communities from Ohio, USA, analyzing the effect of biotic and abiotic controls - Mud 3 Core 4 Depth 3... | ecosystem: Environmental > Aquatic > Freshwater >...
CCTTGCCTGTTCCGCTCTCCCCGTTCAGCAAGACATTACAGTCTGTCGGAGCAATCTGTCTTGCCGTTTCAAGAAGACGCTGCATAGCACGGTCCTGCGTAACTACGTTAACTCTGCCTTTAAAATTTTCTATCTGATCTCTCAGGTTTCTGTTCTCCCGTTTAAGTTGCACCTTTTCAGCAGCTTCCTTCACAATATTTCTTACCAGATCCAATTTAAAAGGCTTTGCAATATAGTGAAAAGCGCCCTTTTTCATCGCATCAACAGCGGATTCGAGTGTCGCGTAGCCAGTAATCATAATGACTTCAGTATCCGGCTGCAGTTCATGGCACTTGTTAAGGATACGCATCCCATCAATCTTTTCCATCCTCAGATCTGTAAGTACAACATCAAACTGCTGTTCTTCAAGCAGCTTAAAGGCATGTAAAGCACTTTCTGTTCCTGTAACAGAATACCCCTCCCTTTTCAGGACATGTTCAAGGTTCTTCACTGCAATTCTTTCATCATCAACTACTAATATCTTTATTTGGTTTTGCATGATACTACTCCTTTATCGGAAATCTCATGATGAATGTCGTCCCTTTTTCAGGCTCGCTGCAAGCCCCGATGCAACCGTCGTGCTCATGTACAATTTCCTGAACGATAAAGAGGCCGAGTCCGGAGCCTTTCCCCACATCCTTTGTAGTAAAGAAGGGGTCGAATATTTTTGGTAAAACCTCAGCCGGTATACCGCTACCGGTATCTTTAATTTCGATATCTATCGTATCTGTTTTTATCGGACATTCACCGGTACATTGCCCCCGATCTTTTTGATACTCGCACCGTTCATCTATCGCACCTTTCAGCATATGTCTGCATGCCATGATAAAAACAGTGCCTTCAGCTTCAATAGAGTCCAATGCATTCTTGATGAGGTTCAGGAAAGCCTGCTGAATTCGCTGTTTATCAGCAAAAATGGTCAGATTATCAGGAATGTCAAGACTGACTGTAATTCTTGATGGAACCTGGCCTTTAAGAAACTGCATAGTCTCTTCAAAGAGTTTTTTCAGAGACAGGTGTTGTCTCTTGAATTCCTTATCTCTTGAAAATTCCAGGAGGGAACGGACAATATTCTTTGCCCTATCGGTCTGTTCATCAATCTGCGAGAGCAAGTCCTTTTTAAATTCGATATTGGCATCTTCGAGCTCTTCGATAAGTATCTGGCAGGATGACGATATATTTGAGAGGGGATTATTGAGTTCATGAGCTACTCCTGAGACGAGCGTTCCGAGTGATGCAAGTTTTTCACGCTGGACAAGGTGTTTCTGTCGCAATTCGAGTTCCACAAGCATCTTATTAAACGCGGATATGAGTGATACGATCTCCCTGTCCTTTGAAACAATATTAACCGTTTTCAGCTTGCCTGCGGATATTTCCTCCATCATTGCTTCCAGAGTTTTCAGGGGTTTTACGATCATTCTCGACAGGATCTGTCCGAGAGCTATGCCAACGATAGAGAAAATGAGAATTGCAAAAATGATGATTTTCTGAATTAAATCAAGTAAATTCTGAATTCTTTGCCGTTCTGTCTTTGATATATTCTCTGCGATCGTAACGATCTCTTTTCCCTTTTCCCTTATCTCATTTCTCAGCATATCAAGCTTTGCATTATCATTATGACCTGCGAGCGATACAAACTGTTCCATTAACGAACGGTATTTATCGAGGTCCTCAAGAAGCCTTTTCATGGTCGTTGAAACTATAAGGTTCTTGTACCCTTGCATATTCGTGGTCAAGATTTCCTTTGACTTCTCTATATACCTGATATTTTCATGATAGTCCTCGATTTTGCTGTAGAGAAAGAAGTTCTTTTCAAATCTTCTCATTTCAAGTGTTGCATCAAAAAACTCAGTAACGACCTCTCCAAATCTAACCTTTTTATCGACATACCAGAGTTCAATCACGGTAAAGAGAGAAAGGCCGATGATGACAATAACACCGATATAGTAACCGAAGGTAATTTTTTGTCTTATACTCGTGTGATAAGTAAACATATGCCCATAAGACAGACTATTTTAGCAGCACCTTATCTACAATCTCTTCAATCCTGTCAATAAGAACAATCTCCACGCTGTCCTTCACATCGCGTGAAAGATTTTCGACATCCACGCTATTTCTCAACGGCAGAACAATTATTTTTACCCCTGCTCTGCGCGCAGCGAGTATTTTTTCTTTAATCCCGCCGACAGGCAGGATTCTTCCGCTTAACGTCAGCTCTCCCGATATAGCAATGTTCCGCCGCGCAGGTCGTCGTTTGAGCAGAGAAATAAGCGCTATTGCTATCGTCGTCCCCGCTGACGGACCGTCTTTGGGAATGGCTCCGCCGGGGACATGAATATGAATATCGTGATCTTCGAATACATCCTCATGAATATCGAAATAAGACGCATGGCTTCTTATATAACTTAACGCTGCCTGTGCAGATTCACGCATAACGTTACCCAGTGAACCGGTCAGAATTAATTCCCGCTTCCCTTTCATCCTTGCTGCTTCTACAAAAATAATGTCACCTCCCGCTTCAGTCACTACAAGACCGGTAACAACCCCAACACGATCATTCTCATCGGCAACCTCGAGGTAATATTTCCTCGGTCCTAAATACCTTTCAACCAGTTCCGGTACCACTTTGATCAGGCGTACCGCATCTTTGTTATGGACAAACTCGGTAGCTATCTTTCTGCAGATAGTCGCGATCTGTCTCTCGAGGTTTCTTGTGCCCGCTTCCCTGGTATACTCATTGATAATTTTCGAGACAGCTTCGGCAGTAAATTCAGGAGGATAATCAGACAAACCATGTTCCCTCAATAGTTTAGGAACTATATGCAAAAGGGCAATGTTGACTTTTTCATCTTCGGTATAGCCTGAAAACTCGATGACTTCCATGCGGTCTCTCAGTGGTCCCTGGATATTGTCAGCAACATTCGCAGTTACGATAAACATGACGTTCGAGAGATCGAATGGGACATCGAGGTAATGGTCAAGAAAGGTGTGATTCTGCTCGGGATCAAGCACTTCAAGCAAAGCTGATTCGGGATCGCCCTTGAAGTCCTGCCCTCCTATCTTGTCTGCCTCATCAAGCATAATGACGGGATTTGAGGACTCAGCTCTTCGTATTTCCTCCATGATACGCCCAGGCATTGCACCGGCATAGGTCCTCCTGTGCCCTCTGATTTCCGCCTCATCCTTCATTCCGCCGAGTGAAATCCGTGAGAACTTTCTTCCGAGTGCATCGGCAATAGACCTTCCCAGTGATGTTTTTCCTGTGCCCGGTGGACCCGCAAAACAAAGGACGGAACCTTTTGCAGAAACAGTTGACAGTTTTTTTTCTAATGCCTGCTTCACAGTCGTACGGACTTCTTCAAGCCTGAAGGGCTTTGCAATATAGTGGAATGCCCCTTTTTTAATCGCCTCAATAGCAGAATCAACGGCAGCATAGGCAGTAATCATAATAACCTGCGTATCCGGGTATTTACTTTTTGTCTTTTCAAGCACACTGATACCATCAACCTTTTCCATCCTCAGGTCAGTCAGCACAACATCAAACACAGTAGTCTTCAGCTTTTCAATAGCTTCCACTCCGTTGACTGCCGTAACCACATTGTAGTTTTCCTTTGTGAGGATGTGCTCAATATTGTCCCGGGCTATCGCCTCATCATCTATAACAAGTATCTGGGGTTTTTTGTTCATGACAAGGATCTTTACCGCAAGATGTTCGATGATCCTCCTCTTAACTTCACTCAGGCCATAATGCCGCTCATTCAATATGGTTTCGGCTCGGGTTAAATCCAGGGTATCCGCGGTCTTCTTATTCCACGGGAGGCTCGCGAGGTAATCAACATACGTGAGACCGATAGTATATTCTGCTGTTGCAGGGCTCATGTTGCACATCATCTCAAGTTCTCTTTCGGCAATCTGCTTAACACCGGAAGGGAGCTGTGCTGAATCAATCTTCTTCCTGAATTCATCTATGGTTGCAGCTTGCTGTTTGTCTTCTGATTTTTTAAAAATACTCACGTTTGCATCACCTCTCTTCACCAATATACCAAGTGATATCTCATTAAGCAAATAACATACCGCTTTGTCAACTCATGCTTTTTCAGCTATCGTACGTTTGCTGACAACTTCCTTGATTGAAACTGTTGCATTATACAACAATAACAAATAATTCTGTAACATCCCTGCAACCCTTAACCTGTCTTGATATTTTCCATTTTCTTTGATCTCAGTTGCATAGTGCAACGATGTTCTTCTTATGGCCCGCTCCAAATAAAGCATATTGAGCATTTAAATCAATAGGTTAGCAGATTCGGCTCACTGGCACAGAAATTGAGATATGAGTAAACGATTGGTTCTATCAAAAAAACTGGAGGCAGCGCTAACGAATGCACTTGAAGAAATTGTTCGAGCAGTTTGAGGAGATAATGTCTGCTTCATTTATGGAGGAAGGAGAATTTGAGACCGCAAAAAGAATGTTTAATGAACGGCATAAGGTCTTGCTTGTTCTGGCAGGGAAGGAATCAGATACGAATGCACTCAGGTATGCGTTAAACATCAGCAAGCGCATCGGCGCAGGTATTGAAATTCTCTACCTTACAAAGGATTCTTCGAAAAACCCTCTGCTTGAAAGATATCTGGAGCAATTGAAATCAAGAGGTATAGGGTATCGGATTTCCCCCTGTGAAGGATCAGTAAAAGAGGAGGTCGTTAAGTATATCGATTCAGAGGAAAAAGCGGATATTCGTTTTGTCATCATTGACTCGCTGGATTTAGGCATTCGTTCTGTAAAGGACCAAAAGGTGAATGTTCACGAATGGGAAAGGCAATGCCCGCTGGTCCTCGTTTCTGAAACAATGAGAGCATAAACAAAATTCATTTGAAAAGGAGGAGGATTATGGCTCAACAGTATGGACATCTGAAAAAGAAGCCTGTAGTGAAGATGACTGTTTATGGAGGACTGTCTGCTGTGCTGTATGCAGCAGTATTTTTGAATCAGGCTGCGATCACCGCACTCTTCACCAGAGGCTCATGGTATGCGGCTTTGCCAATTGCGACAGCGTTTGCTATCTCATTCGTGCACGGTGGATTTACAAATTATTTCTGGTCTGTCTTAGGCATTGAAGCAACAAAGAAGTCTCTTCGCATTCGGCCAGAAGAAAAACGCTCTTACGACAGGGAACGTCCGCAACCTCAGCCCCGCCTGAGAGCGAGATTGTAAGAATAGGAGGGTAAGAATATGCAGAATATACCTTTGGAAGCAGCAAACTTTATCGATTTAAATTACATGAATGTGCTGTATCTCTTTATCGTCGGTTTCATTGGTGGACTTGTAAGTGGATTTATTGGATCGGGCGGGGCTTTTGTACTGACCCCCGCAATGATGAGCTTAGGGGTGCCCGGACTTGTTGCAGTCGCGAGCAACATGTGCCACAAGTTTCCCAAAGCCCTGGTCGGTGCTATTAAGCGTGCCAAGTATGGTCAGGTGGATGTCAAACTCGGCATTATCTTTGGCATATTTGCAGAAGCCGGTGTTTTTTACGGAGCTCATATTCAAGAAAAAATCAAGGCGGCATTTGGCGATGCAGGCTCCAACCTGTATGTCAGTGTGGCCTTTGTCGTCGTCCTTGCAATTGTCGGAGGTCTTGTGCTTCGTGATGCAGTAAAAACTTACAGGTCCGGCAACGCAGATGCAGAAGAACAGGTTTCAGCATTAGCAAAGCGGGTACAGTCTGTGAATATTCCCGGAACAATGGTCTATTTCAAGAGCCTGAGAGCAAGGGTGTCTTTGCTTTTCATCATACCTCTTGGCTTCGCAACTGGCATGCTCGCAGCGACTATCGCGGTCGGAGGGTTTATAGGCGTGCCTTCAATGATTTATGTTCTCGGTGCTCCGAGTCTGATGGGATCAGCAACAGAACTCGTTGTTGCCTTCGTAATGGGTCTTGGAGGATCATTCAAATATGCGCTCCATGGCCTTGTCGATATACGTCTGGCAGGAATTATTCTTGCCGGTTCCCTCTTCGGCATTCAACTGGGCGCAATCGGCACGACATATGTGAAGCCGTTCATGATAAAACTGGTTATGGGTATAATCATGGTAATCGTTCTTTTCAGCAGAGCATTGATGGTTCCTGTATATCTTTCACAACTGGGGCTGATACAGACATTAAATGATACGAGCGTTACAATACTGAAGAGCACCAGTTTCTCGGTAATGGCATTCGCCCTTTTAACTGGTGCATTTATCGTTCTCAGAGCAATGTGGCAGGGGCATAAGGCAGAACGTGAAACGTCTGAACATAAGATAATGGAAACCGCATAAAGCACAGGGGACATATGACATGGATAAATATAAAAAAATACTTGTCGCATTTGACGGATCAGAATCAGGCAGAAATGCATTGCGGGAGACTTTAAAATTTGCAGCAGATGAACATTGTCAGGTGACGGTAGTATCCGTTATTCCGAGTTATGAAGGTGATCTGAGCGCTCTATGGACAAATAATATCAAATCCTCCATGAGGAAACAGTGCGATATGGCACTTTCAGAAGCTCTTAATCTGGCACAGAAAGAAGGGGTAACCATTGAGACTGTCTGCGCAGAAGGAGAGATTTACGAAAGGATCGTCGATCTTGCAGATATGGGAAATTACGATCTGATTGTTACGGGGAAAAAGGGAATGAGTTTACTCGGAAGGGCTTTTGTAGGCAGTGTCACAGCAAGGGTCATTGGCTATAGCAGGCAGGACGTGCTTGTTGTCCCGGACGGCGCAAAAATTGCGTGGAAAAAGCTACTCGTTGCAACCGATGGTTCCGTATATAGTGAAGCTGCCGCCCAAAGGGCAATTGAAATATCCAGACAATACCACGGTACACTCAAAGCCCTTTCCGTTGTTGATGTGACTGTTGAATTTATGATACGGGCACAGGAAGTCTACGAAAGTCTACTTGCAAAAGCAAAAGAGTTCACCGATGTTATCAAGAAAAAAGCTTTGTTGGCAGGTATTGAAGCCGATTCCATTGTCCGAGACGGCGAAGTATATAAAGTGATTATTGATGTCGCAAAGGAATATCAAGCAGACATGATCGTCATGGGAAGCCTCGGTCGTACCGGTATTAAAAGACTCCTGATGGGCAGCACTGCGGAAAGGGTTCTCGGAAATGCCTCCTACCCCGTCTTGATTGTAAAACCGTAGAAATCTTCCTGCATGAGGGATCTGTATACAGGTCCCTCATTAAGCTTTCTCGTTCGCTGAAAAATAAGCAGGGAAAAACCTTCTATTTGTTTTGCTTTCCCTCCTTTATTTTTTCATTGGCTTTTTTGATGGTCTCGCTGAGGAGATTCACATCCACCGGCTTTTCAAGATATGCAAAAGCACCTAATTCCAGGCATCGCTGTCTATCCACCTCAGATCCATGTCCGGTAAGAATAATAACTTCTATTTGAGGATTGGTCTGTTTAACCCTTTTTAAGACTTCGATGCCGTCAATCCCCGGCATTTTTAAGTCCAGGATCATGACCTCGGGTTCTTCTTCTTTTATAAGATTAAGTGCAGACTCTCCATCATAAGCGACCAAAGAACCTATATCTCGTAAACTCAACCTTTCGGATAATGTCTGAGCAAACTTCCTTTCATCATCCACCAGGAGAAGTTTCGAAGGCATCTCAAGATCGTACTTTCTGTAAACATCAGCCTGGTAGAAATCCTTCCCAACTTTCGTTTCAACGGATTGTACTCCCGAAACTTTAAGTGCTATTGATTGCAATTCTTGCTCCAGCCGCTTCAACATGAGCACTTTTTTGTTTATTATTAGGGTTACCGTACCGGATACAGCCTCTGCAGTGACAATATGCCCCTCTCTGGCCAAAGCAGTTTCAACACGTGATGCCAGAATAAAATCCTGAACCGCCTTTCTGCTTGTTTCTGAAGATTTAAGTATCTCTCCACCCAAATTTTTCCCGACTAAATCTGCTATTTCTTCAAAGGTCATTTTATCGGTTGGCAAGAGCATATCATACAGTGAAATGTTCCAGGGATCATCTTTACCTAAAATACTTTTTGTCCACGATATTTTGTCCTCGTCGCTTTTGTGGATCACTTTCAGAGCTTCACTTTCGGACATTCCGGTGGAAGATGCTATCAAAATCCTGTATTTCATGTCAGCGATGATACACATTCGAAGAACATGCGTAATCGTCATCGGTATCAGCAGACTTGTGAAACCATTCAGAAGAATATTGTCTTCGTCAAGTGATTCAGCCACAGCAAGCCTGAGATAAGCCACAGAGCGTTCTTTCTCATGAGTAAACTGATTAAAAGCGGATGTCTTTGCTGAGAAAGCCCTGACTATTTTGCTTTCGGAAAGACCTGACAATTTTACCGCTCTTGAAACAATGTCAGAGTCTGTCAGATGTTTGTAACCTGTCTTCTTGAGAATCTCTTTTATTGCTGATTCTTCATTGCAATAGGTTCCGGTAAATATGCTGATTATAGACATCTTTCTCCTCCATGGTTAAAATCTAAGCCCGGCAGATAGCCAGCAGCGGACAGTCTTTCTCGGTAGTATCCCTGTGTGAGCTGCTATACACTCTGCTGATAGCCTGTTCAGGTGTATGATACATATGGTCCTGTCCGATTTTTTCGAATAAATGCGTTCTCCTGATAACTTTCAAAACCGACTCGTTTACGCCACTCAAAGATATGTCAAGTCCGGCGCTTCTTACGCGGTCCACAAGCAAAGATAATGTTTCTTCCCCTGAGGCATCCATTTCATTAATCCCATTGGCTACGAGAATAATGTGCTTCAAGTTCTTTTTCGTTTCGATAATTTCCCTGATGCTATCCTCAAGGTAGCTCGAATTGGCAAAGAATAACGGTCCTTCAAACTGCACAATAGAAATGTGCTCGCATCCCTGCAGACTGTGAGTATCTAAACATCGAAGTACTTTATCATCATGTCTTGATAGTAAGGTTATCTTCGGTTTCATGCTCTTATATAAAAATACAGAAATGGACAGCACCACGCCAATCATAATACCTTTATCCAGATGAGGAGCGAATGCTAACGTAGCTATAAAAGATATGACAGAAATAATCCCGTCATATTTCTGAGCCTTCCATGCATGGATGAATCCGGAAACGTTCAGCAGTCCGATAACCGCCATCATAATAACTGCTGCCAATACCGATTGCGGCAAATGGTAAAGAAGCGGAGTCAAAAATAACAACATAATCAATACTGCAATGCTCGTAAAAGCACTTGAGAAACCGGTAATAGCTCCTGTCTGAAAGTTTACCGCTGAGCGGGAAAAAGAACCGGAAACCGGATATCCTTTCCCCACAGCGCCAATCATATTCGCCAATCCCTGTCCGATTAATTCCTGATTGGGGTCTAGTCTCTGACCCGTTTTTCCCGCAAGGGCTTTAGCTATAGAGATGGCTTCCATAAAACCGAGCAGGGAAATGATGATGGCATACGGCAGGAGATGCACAATTCCCTTGAAGTCTACAGGAGGGACACTGAATGAAGGCAATCCCTTCGGTACGGCTCCGACGACTGCTCCGCCACCCATCAAACGTATAGCATCTTCTTTGATCGGTTTATTCCCAACTCTCAGTCGCCATAGACTTCCATCAGGATTCCCCTGTTCCGGTGTTTCACCTTTGAGATAGAATTTCAAAGAACCGTCAGATTGTTTAACAGCCGCAAAAAAAAGATTCCTCATTTCCTTTCTCATGGAGGCTTCCTGTATTTTCAGTTCATCCATCTTCACATTCAAAACTTCTTCATTCATTTTTACATTGAGCATAGCGATCTTATCATGATTCTTCTTGGCATCTTCTGCCAGTCTGGTATTATTTGTCCGCTCTTGTGCCAGCATCGAAATTTCATCCAATGTTTTATTAAAGGTTGTAATGAGTTCCTGCGTTCTCGGAGAATCGATTTTCGTTCTATCGACCTTAACATCCTTCTCGAATCCTATAGCCCATGAAAGAACAGTTGTTACGGTCACTGCAACGAGGACATTTGGAATTCTGGGATTGATCTTCTTTAACACAAACATCAGTGCGAATGCCCCTATTCCAATGATGAATGTTGGCCAGTGCGTGTAATGAATGGCTGCCTCAACAACACGTATAATTGTCTCGTAGTGGTGGCTGGCCTCGTCCACATAAACGCCAAACATCTTGGACAATTGCGAAGTAGCAATAATAATCGCAGCACCATTGGTGAATCCGTTCACAACAGGATGCGAGAGGAAATTGACAACGAGCCCGAGCTTGAGAACGCCCAGGAGGAACTGGAAAGCTCCAACGATGAGAGCGAGCAAAATGGCATATGCGATAAAGCTGTCGCTCCCGGCAGTTGCAAGTGGACCCAACGACGCTGCAGTCATGAGAGAGACAACAGCCACAGGTCCTGTAGCAAGTTGCCTGCTTGAGCCGAACAATGCAGCTATCATCGGTGGGAGGAAAGACGCATATAATCCATAATAGGCGGGGAGGCCTGCCAATTGTGCATATGCCATAGATTGAGGAATGAGAACCAAAGCTACAGTCAGGCCGGCGATTGCGTCAGCCCTAAATGTAGCGAAGTTATAACCTTTCAGCACTGCCAGGAAGGGGAAAATGCGTGACAACATAACCTTTCTCCTTTTATAAATTCAGTTATTATATTTC
>Ga0113563_10002768_pt1 | contig 10717 bp, 8 predicted proteins | sample Mud3Dept3metaG_FD_80117 | JGI IMG/M metagenome (GOLD analysis project Ga0113563, IMG submission 80117) | Freshwater wetland microbial communities from Ohio, USA, analyzing the effect of biotic and abiotic controls - Mud 3 Core 4 Depth 3... | ecosystem: Environmental > Aquatic > Freshwater >...
AAACCGATGATGTTGAACCCGCCCACATCCGCTCCCTCGAACATGCTCCATAGCTCATAGGAGAGCTTGGCGAAACTCGGAGACAGGGCGACATCTTTGTCATAGATGCCGTTGATGCGGCTGGCATCCGGCGAGATCGGTTTCCCGGGATTGATGCGCTGGCAATACGCGATGACTTCCCCCGAAGGCAGAACCTTTTCGTAAGCGATTTCGATAATCTTGTCCTCTCCAGGCGTCAGCCCCGTCGTTTCCAGATCGAAAATGATGAGCGGCCGATCCAGCGGCAAGTATTGGGCGATAGTGGAATGCATAAATATATGATTGAAATTTCAAAAACAAAACATCGTTTATTATATCACCTTGCGACTCTTATAGCTACCTGGCGAATGCCAAAATCCAAATGACAAATACCAAACCAAATTCGAATGTCTAAAAACTAAATTTGTCATTTTTAACTTTGAGCTTGATTTGACATTTGAAATTTGAGCTTTGACATTTTCATCTACTCCACAGTGACGCTTTTTGCCAAGTTGCGTGGTTTGTCGATATCATATCCTCTTTCCAAGGCGACATAGTAAGCGAACAATTGAAGTGGAATGACCGCCAGAAGCGGCGTGAGCATCTCCAGCGTCTTCGGGATGTAGATCACATCGGTGGCTTTCTTGGCGAGCGCGGTATCGCCCTCTGTCGCGATGGCCAATACCTTTCCGCCCCGGGCAAGAATCTCCTCCATCCCGCTCACATTCTTTTCATACACGCTGTCCTTCGGCATAATCATCACCGTTACTACTGAGGAGTCGATGAGCGCGATAGGGCCGTGCTTCATTTCCCCCGTCGGATACCCTTGGGCCGGCGCATAGGCTATTTCTTTTATCTTGAGCGCCCCCTCCAGCGCGTTGGGAAAATTATATTTCCGGCCGAGGTAGAGATAGTGCGCTTGCTTGGCATATTTCTTCGCCAGCTTCTTGATGTCTTTCGCCTGCGCCAAAACCCGCTCCATATATTTTGGAATTTGCAGAAGTTCTTTGGCAATGCGCTTTCCCATCACGAGAGACAGCCCTCTCTGCCGCCCCAAGTAAAGCGTGAGAAGAGACAAAATGGCCAGTTGGGAAGTGAAAGCTTTCGTGGAAGCCACGGAAATTTCCGGACCGGCATGGCAGTACACTCCCGCATCCGTTTCCCGAGCGATCGTCGACCCCACTACATTCACGATACCCAGTACCAGCGCTCCCTTTTCTTTGGCCTCTCGTATGGCAGCCAGCGTATCGGCCGTTTCGCCCGACTGCGAAATAGCGATGACCGCGGTTTTTTTGTCGAGCAGGGGCTTGCGATAGCGGAACTCCGATGCCATTTCCACTTCTGTGGGGATACCGGCGTATTCTTCCAGCATATATTCCCCCGCCAGCCCCGAATGATACGATGTTCCGCACGACACGATAATGATGCGGTTGATCGAGCGCAAACGTTTTTCCACGGCTCGCAACCCGCCGAGCTGGGCCACTCCAACTTCCTGAATAAGCCGTCCGCGCAGGGCATCCGCGAAACTTTTCGGCTGCTCGAAAATCTCTTTGAGCATGAAATGCTTGTAGCCGCTGTGTTCAGCAATAGTCTTATCCCACTGGAGCGTCAATTCCTCTTTTTCCCGTTTCCGGCTGGAAAACGTCTTGACATCATACCCGTCACGCCTGATGACCGCGATCTCGTCATCGTCAAGGTACACGACGCGTTTCACATCTCCCACCAAAGCCGACACGTCGGACGCAATGAACATTTCCCCGCTCCCGATACCGAGTACCAGCGGGCTGCTCAAACGCGCGGCTAGCATTATTTCGGGATTCTCTGTCACGATGGCGACGATACCATACGCGCCTTTCAATTGCTTGAGCGTTTTTACAAACGCCTCTTCAAAAAGAAGATTCTTCATCTCCTCTTCCAAAAGGTGCGCGATAACCTCTGTGTCTGTCTCAGAACGAAACGTATGCCCGCGCTTCTCGAGAATATCTTTGAGCTCGCGATAATTCTCGATGATGCCGTTATGCACTACCGCCACCTTTCCGCCGCAGTCCACATGCGGGTGAGCATTTCTCTCCGATGGCTTGCCATGCGTCGCCCAGCGCGTATGCGCGATCCCGATTATTTCACCCATCCCTTCTCCAAGTTTCTTTTCCAGGTTTGCAACCTTACCGACAGATCTGATGACAAGTATTCGTTTTTTTGATTCTTGATTCTTGATTCTTGATTCTTGATTCTGCAGGACTGCCAGTCCTGCGCTGTCATACCCGCGGTACTCCAGACGCTTCAACCCCTCGATGAGAAAGTCCTTCGCCGGCCGCTTCCCGAAATAGCCTACGATGCCGCACATAGCGTTGAATGATTTATGATTTTAGATTTAAGATTTTGGAGTGTGCCTCATGATAATCTTCTCTCCTTCAACTAAGTCCTTTACAACATAGTCGCAGAACTCGCTCGGTTCATCATGATAACGCCCCTCTGCTCGTTGCATATGTATGGTGATAATTTTCGGAAATGCCTGCTTCACACTCTTTATTTGATTCACACGATCATCAACAAAATAGCCAGCGCTCTCATCATTTTCATCAAAAAACTGCTTGATCACATTTCCTTTATCCTCCGGTCCGACTGCTGAGGCATCGAAATATCTCGCTAACCCTGAAGCAATGATTTTTTTATCCTGAAAGTCGCCAGTTTTAAATGAAATGAGATATAAATGATGCCCCAGATTCCGTATCCTCTCCAAAAATTCCACCGTGTCAGGAAAAACATACTCTTTGGCTTTTTGTACATAAAAGTCCTCCATTCTCTTTTTTAACGTTGTATCATCAAAGTCTTTTTTCTCATGAAGCACCTGCATATGTGCCTCGAAATCATACGAGAGCGATTCTCGACCTTGTAGTTCTTTCACCTTCGTCCAGGCCTCTTTGTACATCTCTTCCGAAATGCCAAAGTCGACAAACAAAGATCGAGAGGTTTCAATAAAAGCCTTCGTATTGAAGAGCGTGTCATCAAAATCGAGAAAGATTTTCATCCCGTTAGAGTTTTGAAAAGTTAAACCAAAAAACCAAAATAGTCATTATGTAAGAAACAAATTACTGCTCATGAGTGGTCTTGTCAAAACTCTAACGGGATTCATATCATTTTTCTCTCTCTGAAAGTCTTACATTTTATTCAATTGCATGGAATGTAAGACTCGAATCAATTAAGAGTGCCAATACTTCTTCAGAAACGCCTCCCCTTTTTCGATGTCTTCGGGACGGCCCACCGGCTGCCATGCCGTGGCCATAACCACTTTCACGGGATATTCTTTTCCCATTTCCACGAGCGTCTGCGGCAATCCATATTCCTTCTCGCTGATGGGTATGAGCGGATAACGAAAAAATTTTTCATCAAATATATAAGCGGCAGCATTGACGATCCCTGTCGAACGCCCGTGGGGACGCTCGGTAATCTTCAGAAGATTGCCCTCCGCGTTCGTTTCCAAAAGCCCGTATTGCTCCGCATTCTCTACTTCCAAACCCAGTACGGCGATATTTTCGTGCGTGAGACGTTCCAGATCAGCTGGATGATACAAATCATCGCCCATAGTGACGAGCGCTTTCCCTTTGAGCATATCCTTGACGAGAAACATCGCCCCACCCGACCCATTCAGTTCATCCTGAACAACATACGTTATTTTCAATCCTTTCCACTGTCCCCCAAAATGCTTTTCAACCTGATTACCATGATAACCGATAACAAAAATCACCTCGTCGATAGCCTTCGGGAGCATCTCCAATTTCCACTCAAGCATCGGTTTTCCGAAAAGCTCGAGCATCGGCTTCGGCGTATTTTCTGTCAGCTTCCCCATCCGTACCCCTCTCCCCGCCGCCAGTATCACTGCTTGCATATAATTTAAAGGGTTGGAGATTAAACCACCAGATTGAGAATCTTGTCCTGGATATAGATTTCTTTTCTCACTGTTTTTCCTTCCAAATGTTTTTGAATGTTTCCATCACTAAAAGCAGCTTTTTTAACAGTCTCAAGATTACACTTGGCTGGCATATCAAGCACCGCGCGCAATTTTCCATTTATTTGAACAGCAATTTTCACTGCTAACGCCTCCAAAAATTCCTCGTTTGGCGTAGGCCACTTTTCAAGATTGACAGATTTCGCCCGAGGATACACTGCATGCCAAAGCTCCTCAGTCATATGCGGGGCAAATGGAGAGAGAAGGAGCAAAAGAAAACCATAGGAATGTATAAAAATTTCTTTTTCTTTTTCCAGCGCATTCACAAGAATCATAAGCGCACTGATGGCTGTGTTGAACTTGAAATTCTCAATATCTTCAGTTACCTTCTGTATGGTCTGATGAATAAGTGTTTCTACATCACGAGGTGTATATTTTTTGGTGGTAATTTTTCCCTGCAACTTCCACACCTTCTCCAAAAACCGTCTCGAACCGACTACTCCATCCGTATTCCAAGCGATCGACTGCGTGAACGGCCCCATGAACATTTCATACACACGGAAGGCATCCGCCCCGAACTGGGCTACCATATCGTCCGGATTGATGACGTTATTCCAGCGTTTGGACATCTTCCGCCCATCCGTCGCCACGATCAATCCCTGATTCACCAGCTTCTTGAATGGTTCTTTGCCGGAAACTACTTTGATATCATACAAAAATTTGTGCCAGAACCTGGCATAGAGGAGATGGCGCGTCGCATGCTCTGTCCCGCCGACATACACATCCACTGGCATCATTTTTTTCTCTTTTTTCTTATCGACGAGCGCTTTTTTATTCTTGGGATCGATGAAACGCAAATAATACCAGCTCGATCCTGCCCACTGCGGCATGGTGTTAGTTTCACGCTTGGCTGGCCCCTGACACTTCGGACACTTCACATTCACCCAAGAAGCGATACTGGCCAATGGTGATTCTCCGGTATCAGTCGGTTCATAGGACTTCACTTTTGGCAATTTCACCGGCAAGTCTTTTTCTGGAACAGGGATGACAGCGTATTTTACACCATCAATAGTTGTTTCTCGAAGCGGTTCTTCATTTTTTGAATTTTGAATTGTAATTTTTATTTTTGATTTTTGATTTTTGATTTTCCAGCAGCTACGACAGTAGATGATGGGAATGGGTTCGCCCCAATAGCGCTGACGGGAAAACGTCCAGTCCCGCATCTTGTAATTCACCTTCTTCTTGCCCAGTTTCTCCTTTGCAAGCCACGCCGCCATCTTCTCTCGCGCCTCCGCCGACCCCAATCCAGTAAATTCTTTGGAATCGATCAAAATTCCATCATCTACAAATGCCTCTTCTCTCTCTTGATTCTTTTCATCAACAGGAATGATGACCGTATCGATATCCAGCTCATACTTTTTCGCGAATTCGAAGTCCCGCGTATCATGCGCCGGCACGCCCATCACCGCCCCTGTGCCATATCCGCCCAGCACATAGTCTGCAACATACACCGGCAAGCGCTTGCCAGTAAACGGATGTATCGCTTCCAGTCCTTGCAATTCAATACCTGACTTTTCCTTGGATAACTCTGTCCGTTCCAAATCAGATTTTGACACAGTCTTCTTTATGTATTTTTTGACTTCGCCAAGATTCGAGATTCGAGATTCGAGATTCTTGAGCATCGGATGCTCAGGTGCTACTACCAAATATGTACACCCAAAAATCGTATCCAGACGCGTCGTATAGACCCGAATTTCCTCTTCCGTATCAGCCACGTAAAAAACTGCCTCTGCGCCAACTGAGCGGCCAATCCAGTTTCTCTGCTGTTCTTTGATAGATTCGCTCCACTCGAGCTTTTCCGTATCCAGATCGCGGAGCAGCCTGTCAGCATACTTGGTCATGCGAAGAACCCACTGGCGAAGCGGCCGCTTCTCGACAACGCCCCCGCAGCGCTCGCACCTCCCTTGCTCCAAATCCTCATTAGCCAATCCGGTTTTGCAAGAAGGACACCAGATGATCGGGTCATACGATTCATACGCCAGACCTTTCTTCCACATTTGTAAAAAAATCCACTGTGTCCATTTGTAATACTCCGGATCAGTGGTATTGATTTCTCGATCCCAATCATACGTGAATCCGATTTTCTCCAACTGCTTCTTGAAGGTCGCGATGTTTTCTCGGACAGATTTTTCCGGGTGAACCTTGTTTTTAAGCGCGAATTGTTCCGCCGGCAAACCGAAAGCATCCCAGCCCATCGGGTGGAGCACTCCATATCCCTGCAATTGTTTCATCCGCGCCAAGACATCGGTAGCGATGTAGCCCTTGGGATGCCCCACGTGAAGCCCCGCTCCGGACGGGTAAGGAAACATATCAAGCACATAAAACTTCTTCTTGCGACTATACTGCCGATAAACGCCGCTTTTCGCCCATTCTTTCTGCCACTTGGCCTCGATTTTCTTCGGATTATATACTTTCATATTAGGTTCCAATTCATCAATAATTCAGTTTTTTCTTCCCTACGAGCTACTCACTAATAAGCTACAAGCTCTGCAGATACTCTCCCACTCTACCCGAAATACGGCTTTTTTTCAAGAAAAAAACAGGCTTTCAAAAACCCGCTCCATCCTGCAAAAATCACTATTTTCCTTATCGACCCGCTAGAGCCTCCAAGGTGACATCCACTACCTTCTGCGGATCAGTCAATGCTTTCAGGAGATAGTATTGTGCCGCATCCAATCTCCCCACTTCCTTGAACATCACATCGCTATCGATATTGGTCAAAACGACTACGGGGATTTTGGCCAGCCGATCGTCGCGCTTGAGCACCTGCAATACGCCCAAGCCGTCCAAAACCGGCATCTGGATATCGAGCACGATGACATCCGGCCGTTCTTTCTTTATCACTGAAAGCCCTTCTTCTCCGTCTTTCGCCGTCACCACGGCAAATCCTTCACGCTTAAATTTCGTACTGTAGATATCCCGCACGTTATCGTCATCATCCACGATGCACACGAGCTTTTTATGCTCCAAATTCCCTTCCATATTCGAAAGTTACGCGGTAGAAATCATTCGCCCTCTGTCCTTATTCTACTCTTAAAGCGCCCCGTTGCCAAGCGAAATCCCCCGCCTCGTACGATGCTTGCGCGCTACTTTGACGCGGGTCAACTCCTTTTCCAAAAGCGCCGCCGTCCGGGCATACTCTTCTTCTCCCATATGCACTGTTTCTTTTTTCAGCTCCTCGGCCCGCCTCCTAGCTTCTTCAGCCCGCGCCAGATCGATTTCTTCGGCCCGCTCCGCCGTATCGGCCAGGACCACCAAGGTATTTTCATGGAATTCCACAAAGCCTCCCGACGTGGCCAGGCTGATCTCTTCACCGCCTGCCTCCTGGCGCAGGATGATTTCTCCGGCCTGGATAGCCCCGATGTAGGGCATATGGTCAGGAAGCAGAGTGACTTCCCCTTCCTCCACCGGCAGCGTCGCCTGATATGTTTCAAGCTCGATCACTACTTTTTCCGGCGTGATAACTTTTAATTTTATCAGTGCCATATCTTTATGTAACCCAAAATGTCAAAGCTCAAATTTCAAATACCAAATCAATGATTAAAGCGCAAATATCAAAAAACTTATTTCAATCATTAGAGTTTAGGATTTGATTTGACATTTGATATTTAGATTTTGGATTTTCTTTTACTTCCGTCCTTCCGCGATCACCTCGTCGATCGAGCCTTTCATATAGAAGGCCTGCTCCTGGATATCGTCCAATTCGCCGGAGAGAATCCTCTCAAACCCGGCAATTGTGTCTTCCAACTTCACGTACTTCCCCTGGCTTCCCGTAAACTGCTCGGCCACGAAGAACGGCTGGGAAAGATATTTCTGCATTTTTCGGGCGCGGGCTACCGCCTGCTTATCCTCATCGGAGAGTTCTTCCATACCCAGAATGGCGATAATATCCTGGAGGTCTTTGTAGCGCTGCAAAAGCTTCTGTACGCCGCGCGCTACCGTGTAGTGGCGCTCGCCGATGATCTGCGGATCGAGAATAGTCGAATTGGAATCGAGAGGATCGACAGCCGGATAAATACCCAGTTCCGAAAGAGCGCGGGAAAGCACTACCGTCGAATCGAGGTGGGCGAAGGTCGTGGCCGGAGCCGGATCCGTCAAATCGTCAGCCGGCACATACACCGCCTGCACCGACGTGATGGAGCCCTTTTTGGTAGAAGTGATCCGCTCCTGTAGACCGCCCATCTCTTCCGAAAGCGTCGGCTGATAGCCTACCGCGGAAGGAATCCGCCCGAGGAGCGCCGACACTTCCGACCCGGCCTGCGTAAAGCGGAAAATATTATCGATAAAGAACAAGACGTCTTTTCCTTCATCATCGCGGAATGATTCCGCCATGGTGAGCGCCGTCAAAGCTACCCGCTGGCGCGATCCCGGCGGCTCGTTCATCTGTCCGAAGACGAGGGCCGTCTTGTCGAGCACGCCGGAATCTTTCATTTCATGATAGAGATCGTTCCCCTCGCGCGTCCGTTCACCGACACCGGCAAAGACCGAATAGCCGCCATGTTCCTGGGCGATATTTCTGATGAGTTCCTGAATGACCACGGTCTTGCCCACCCCTGCCCCGCCGAACAATCCCACTTTCCCACCTTTCATGAACGGACAAATGAGATCGACAGACTTGATACCCGTTTCAAAGACTTCTGCTTTCGTCGACTGCTCGTCGAAGGCCGGCGCCGTGCGGTGTATGGATCGTCTCGTTTCTACAACCACCTCTTCCTTACCATCAATAACATTCCCCAAAACATTGAACATCCGCCCCAAGACCGCCTTACCGACCGGAACGGAGATCGGAGCACCCGTGGCAACCACTTCCATCCCACGCTGCACACCATCGGTCGTACCCATGGCCACTGCCCGTACCCGATTGCCCCCTAAGTGCTGATGCACTTCCACAATCAAATCACCCTTCGGTATTTTCACTTCCAAGGCATCATAAACCTTCGGCAACTCGCTGCCATTCGCGAATTCCACATCCACCACCGGTCCGATGACCTGAATAATTTTTCCTGCGTTCATATTTCAACTCTGATTTACGATTTAAGATTTAAGATTTAAGAATAATTCATAAATCATAAATCATACTTCATAAATCTACCTGGTTACCGCCGCCATCCCGGCCGAGAGTTCCGCGATTTCCTGGGTGATCTTGGACTGGCGGATCTGATTGTAGGCCAAGGTCAGGTCGGACACCATATCTTTGGCGGCATCGGTGGCATTCTGCATAGCTATCATCCGAGCCGATTCCTGCGAAGCGTTGGATTCGAGCACCGCATGATAGAGTTCCATCTCGATCAGACGCGGGATCATCCGCCACAATACTTTCTTCGGCGATGGCTCGATCACATACTCGGCTTGCAATTGTTTCGCAGAGGCGGCATCGGCGCGCTCTCCCCTTTCTCCCTTTTCTTCCCCTTTCTCCCCTTTTCCCCCATTTATCTCGTTGAGAGCCTTTTTCGTATCTTTGATCGCCACCGGAAGCAGCCCGCGCACTTTCACCTCTTGCACCATAACGGAAATATAGTCCGTATAGACCATCACCACCCGATCCACGCGCTTGGCTTCGAATTCCTCGATGATGACACGCGCCACAGCGCGCATCCCCTCCACCGTCGGAGCGCCGATGACATCAGGAAACGAGGCTACAATTTCTTTTCCCAAACGCCGTACCGCCATCTCGCCTTTTTTCCCAAGCGTGATGAAAACGTGTTCGCGATCCGTATCTTCCTTGAGAATCTGGCGCAATTTCCTCGCCACCTGAGCATTGAACGCACCGCACAGGCCGCGATTGCTCGTGATGACGACGTACAATTCTTTTTTCACCGGACGTACGGTAAGGAGCGGGTGACTCTCTCCTTTGGTAGCTTTATCCAGCTGATTCAGAAGCTCGATAGCACTCAAGGCAAAGGGACGGATGCCGAGCACCGACTGCACGGCCTTCCTCATTTTGACAGCCGAAATCATCTCCATGGCCCGGGTGATTTTCCCCGTGCTTTTCACTCCTTTGATTCTCCGTCTGATGTCTCGTGCTGAAGCCATACCTTATAAATTTCAAAATCCAAATTTCAAATATCAAATCAAATCCTAAGCTCCAATGACTGAAATGAGTTTCTTTGACATTTTGATTTTAGTCATTGATTTGGCATTTGTCATTTGAACTTTGGCATTACGCGGTAAAACCCTTTTTAAATGTTGTAATATGTTTTTTAATCATCTCTTCCACCTCGGGCGTAAGCGCCTTCTCTTTCAAAATAGTGTCCAGCACTTCTTTCCCCTCGCTTCCGAGATACAGGACGTACTCGCGCTCGAAACGGCCGATCTCTTCCACAGCGATATCATCTACATGCCCGCGAGTCAGCGCATAGAGCACCGCCACCTCTTTCTCCACCGAGAGCGGAGCGTACTGCGGCTGTTTGAGCATTTCCACGGCCCGCCTGCCGCGCTCGATGAGCGAGCGGGTCTTTTCATCCAGATCCGAACCGAACTGGGCGAAGGCTTCCAATTCGCGGAACTGAGCGAGATCGAGACGGAGCGTCCCCGCTACCTGCTTCATAGCTTTGATCTGAGCGGCTGAACCCACGCGCGAGACCGAGAGTCCGACGTTCAGAGCCGGACGGATGCCCTTGTAAAACAGATCGGTTTCCAGATAAATCTGACCATCCGTGATGGAAATGACGTTGGTCGGGATATAAGCGCTCA
>Ga0113563_10002769_pt1 | contig 10717 bp, 8 predicted proteins | sample Mud3Dept3metaG_FD_80117 | JGI IMG/M metagenome (GOLD analysis project Ga0113563, IMG submission 80117) | Freshwater wetland microbial communities from Ohio, USA, analyzing the effect of biotic and abiotic controls - Mud 3 Core 4 Depth 3... | ecosystem: Environmental > Aquatic > Freshwater >...
CTGCTGGGCTGCGGCTTTGCGATCGGCGCGCAGGGCTGGGCCTTCGAAGCCCTGGCCGCCGCGTTCGGGGCCTTGCCGGTCGGCCAGTTCGGCATCGGCGCCGGCGGCGCGCTGGTTCTGCTGGCGCTGCTGATGCTGCTGGGCGCCGGCATCGCGCGGCTGGGCTATTTCCGCGGCGACTTCTTCATCGCCGGCGCCGTGGTGCTGTGCTCGGCGCTGCTGCTGCTGTTCGTCGCCCTGCCGGTGGGCAAGAGCCTGGTCGGCGCCTTCCTCACCGAAGACGGCGCCTTCTCCCTGGGCGCGCTGGCCGAACGGCTGGGTCACGAGCGCGTGTGGGGCCTGTCGTGCCTGGCCGGCGGCGTGCGCTGCGGCGTGGCCTGGAATACGCTCTTCCTGGCCCTGCTCACCGCCGCCGGCACCACCCTGATGGGCACGCTCATCGCGCTGTATGCCGAGCGCGGCAACCGGCGCCTGAGCAGGCCGCTGAACGTGCTGGCGCTGCTGCCGATCATCACGCCGCCCTTCGTCGTCGGCCTCGGGCTGATCCTGCTCTTCGGCCGCGCCGGTCTCGTCAACCAGTTCCTGGAGTGGGCCTTCGGCATCCCGCCGACCCGCTGGTTCTACGGCCTGCTGGGCGTGTGGCTGGCGCAGATGTTTGCCTTCACGCCGATCGCCTTCATGATCATGCGCGGCGTCGTCGCCGGCATCAGCCCCAGCCTCGAGGAAGCCGCGCAGACGCTGCGCGCCAGCCGCATGCGCACTTTCATGACGGTGACGCTGCCGCTGATGAAGCCTGGGCTGGCGAATGCCTTCCTGGTCGGCTTCATCGAGAGCATCGCCGATTTCGGCAACCCGATCGTCGTCGGCGGGCAGTATGCGGTGCTGTCGACCGACATCTTCTTCGCCATCGTCGGCGCGCAGTACGACCAGGGGCGCGCGGCCTCGCTGGCCCTCATCCTCACCGTCTTCGCGCTGACCGTGTTCTTCATCCAGCAGCGTGTGCTCGGCAGGACCAGCTTCACCACCGTGACGGGCAAGGGCGACGCCGGCATGGCCATGCCCCTGCCCGACGGCGTGCGCCGCGCCTGTCTGGCCGTCGCCGGGCCCTGGCTGGCGTTCACGGTGGTGGTCTATCTCTTCGCCTTCATCGGCGGTTTCGTGCAGACCTGGGGCCGCGACTACACGCCGACGCTGGCGCATTTCCGCACCGCATTCGACCTGCAGTGGGGCGAGCACGGCCTGGTGTGGGCAGGGACGGCGTGGAATTCGCTGTTCACGACCCTGCGGCTGGCGGCCATCGCGGCGCCGATCTGCGCCGCGCTCGGCCTGCTCATCAGCTGGCTGCTGGCACGCACGCAGTTCCTCGGTCAGCGCGCATTCGAATTCGGCGCCCTGCTCGCCTTCGCCATCCCCGGCACGGTGCTCGGCGTGAGCTACATCCTGGCCTTCAACGTGCCGCCGGTGGAGCTCACCGGCACCGGCCTGATCATCGTGCTGTGCTTCGTCTTCCGCAACCTGCCGGTGGGCGTGCGGGCCGGCACGGCCAGCTTCAAGCAGCTCGACAAGAGCCTGGACGAAGCCAGCACGATGCTGCGCGCCGGCACCGCGACGACGCTGCGCCGCGTCGTGCTGCCGCTGCTCAAGCCCGCGCTGGTGGCCGCACTCGTCTACAGCTTCGTGCGCAGCATGACGACGGTGTCGGCGGTGATCTTCCTCGTCACCGCCGAGAACGAACTGGCCACCACCTACATCATCGGTCGCGTCGGCAACGGCGACTACGGTGTCGCGCTGGCCTACTGCACGGTGCTGATCGTGCTCATGTCGCTGGCCACCGCCCTCATCCAGTGGCTGGTGGGCGAGCGGCAGCTCGGCCGAAGAAAGGCGAATCCATGAGCCCCCGACCCCACATTCGTTCGGTCACCCCCGAGGGGGCCGTTGCCCTCCTCGGGGCGGCCCGGCGGAGGGCAGCATGAACAACGGCATCGAATTCCGCCGGGTCACCAAGCGCTACGGCAGCGCGGCCTCGCCTCTGGTCGTCAAGGGCATCGATCTCGAGGTGCCCAAGGGCACGCTGACGACCATCCTCGGCCCCTCGGGCTGCGGCAAGACGACGACGCTGCGCATGATTGCGGGCCTGGACGCGCCGACCGGTGGCCACATCTTCATCGATGGCCAGGATGTCACCACGCTGGGCCCGGCCGAGCGCAACGTCAGCATGGTGTTCCAGAGCTACGCGCTGTTCCCGCACATGGACGTGCTGGCCAACGTGAGCTATGGCCTGAGCGTCAGCGGTGTCTCGAAGGAGGAGACGGTGCGCCGCGCGCGCGCGACGATGGATCTCGTGGGCCTGGCCGGCTATGACCGGCGGCTGCCGAGCGAACTCTCCGGTGGCCAGCAGCAGCGCGTGGCGCTGGCGCGCAGCCTGGTGCTCGAGCCCAGCGTGATGCTCTTCGACGAGCCCTTGTCCAACCTCGACGCCCGCCTGCGCCGCAGCATGCGCGAGGAAATCCGCGCCCTGCAGCAGCGGCTGGGGCTTACCGTCGCCTACGTCACCCACGACCAGAGCGAGGCGCTGGCGGTGAGCGACCAGATTGTCGTCATGGACGCCGGCCTCATCGCCCAGGCCGGCACGCCGCAGGAACTGTACGAGCAGCCGGCGAGCGAATTCGTCGCCGGCTTCATGGGCGAGGCCATGCTCTTTCCGGGCCAGGCGCATGCCGACGGCCACGTCACGCTGGGGCCGCTGGCAGTGCACGCGCGGCGGCCGGTGGCACCGGGTCCGGTGAAGGTGGCGCTGCGGCCCGAAGCCTGGCAGGTGGTGGCCGCCGGCGGCGGTGCGCTCGACGGCACGGTGCTCAAATCCGCCTACCTCGGCAGCTTCCAGGAGATCACCGTGGCCACGGCACTGGGCGAAATCTTCGTCGTCTCACCCGACACCACGCGCCGCTGGCAGGCCGGCGAGGCGCTGGGCCTGCGGCTCGACGAACGCAGCGCATCGGTGGTCGCCGCCTGAGCCGGTGAAGATTTGCACCGCGCCAAGACGGACGTGCTGCGAAATCCGAGTCCTCCGACACTACAACGGTACCTCGACCAGCAACTCGCGCCAGCGCAATACCACCGAGCGCGGCCCGATGCGCTCGACCGTGAGGCCGGGTGCCACGGTGCCGCCTTCGTGCAGGATCTGGCCGCCGACGATGACGAAGCGGCTGGGGGCGTGGTCCGAGTAGACCGCGCCGCCGATGGTCAGTGCGGGCCAGGTGCGGCGCTGCTCGGGGGTCAGTTCGGCCAGCGGCACGATGCGAGTCTCGGCGGCCCGCGCCGTTGTGGCCGGCGGCGGCGGTGGCACTGCCGCTGGCGGTGACGGCGCGGGAGGCGGTGGCGGAGCCGAGACCACCACCGGCAGCGGCGTCGGGGCGGGTGCGGGCAGGGGTGAGGGCGGCGGCGCCACGGCCCCGGGCCGGTCGCGGGCCGCCACGGGAGGCACCCGCGCCATGTCACGGGCCGAAGGCTGGCGCGTTGCGTCATCCACGACCGCAGGCGTGGCTGTCCCGGCATTCGAAATCGGCTGCGGTGCGGTTGCGATACCGCGCGGCCACAGCCACCATGCCAACAGGAGCGCCAGGCCGAGCACGGCTGCGGCCCAGGCCAGCCCGCGGGCGAGGCCGTGCCGTGCCGACGACGATGGCGCCACCGGTGCCAGCGCCGGCTGCGCACCCAGTCCCGGCACCTGGCCGCGGTCGCGTTCGGCTTCGGCGCGGCGCAGCGCATCGAGGATGTAGGACATGGCCTCAGGGCCCTCCCTCGATGGCCGGTTCGTCGACGCCGGCGATGCGGTTCAGCCGCATCAGGGTCATCGGTCCGGCCAGGCCGTCGGGCGGCAGGCCCTGCGCCAGCTGGAATGCCAGCACGCGCGAACGCAGCGAGCCGCCCGCGGCTACGCCGGCGGCAGCCAGCTGCTCGCCGATCCAGCCCTGCATCGCGGGGTTGGCGAGGGCATCGGCGTCGTCGCGCCACCCCGGTGGTGCACGCCAGAATGTGGCCAAATCGCCGCGCCAGGCGCGCGCCAGAGCGGCCAGGGTGAGCCTGAAACGCCTCGACCCCGCCTGTAAAACCGCCTCGTGATCGCTCAGCCCGACCAGCAGCGCCCAGCGCACACGCTCGCCGTCGCGCAGCGCGACCCAGCCCGGCCGCGCGAGCTGGCGCACCACCGGCAGGCCGCCTGCGGCATGGCGATAGCAGATCAGCTGCACCTGCGCCGCGGCGACGCATGCATCGCCTTCGCCGATGGCCACATTCCAGCGCAGGGCGAGGTCGCGCCAGGCCGTGGCCTCGCTGGTATGCGCCGCGGCCCAGGCCTCGCCGGCATCGTCGTCGGCAGCGGGCGGCGGCACGGTGGCAACGGCGGCAACGGCGGGCCCGGCAGCGGACGCGGCAACGGCCGCGGACTCGACCGAGGCGGCCGGGGCGACCGGGGCGGCGGCGGCCACCGAGGCAGCCGAGGCGGCCGCCGCGGTGGAGGCTGCGGCCCCGACCGGCCCGGCAGCCTGCATGGCGGGCGCGTCGCCGCGCGGCCACAACGCCCATCCGGCGGCCGCGGCCAGCACTGCCCCGAGGGCCACGCCGGCCCCGATGGCTCGCGCGCGGCCGGCGCCGTCGGGGCGGGACTCGGCGCCGCCGAAGATCTCGCGTGCCGCCTGCTCGACCGTGCGTTTGTCGACCTTGGCCCGCTGATGTGCATAGGCACCGAGCAGGGCGCGGTCGGCCAGCAGATTGATGCGCCGGGGCACGCCGCCGGTGAGGCGGTGGATGCAGGCCAGGGCCGCCGGTTCGAACGGCATCTGCGCCTGCGCCCCGGCCACCGCCAGCCGGTGCCGCATATACGCTTCCGTCTCGTCCCGGGACAGCGGCCCCAGGTGATAACGCGCGATGACGCGCTGTGCCAGCTGTTCGAGGTCCGGGCGCACGAGCATGTCGCGCAGTTCGGGCTGGCCGATGAGGATGATCTGCAGCAGCTTGCGCTCGGCGGTCTCCAGGTTGGTGAGCAGTCGCAGCTGCTCCAGCACCGCGGGCGCCAGGCCCTGCGCCTCGTCGATGATGAGCACGGCACTGCGGCCTTCGGCATGGGCGCGCAGCAGGAAGGTGTTGAGCGCGTCGATCGGGCCCTTGACCCCGCTGGTGCCCGCTTCCGGGGGCGCTATCGCGACCCCGAACTCGGCGCAGATCGTCTGCAGCAGTTCGGGCACCGTGAGCTGCGGGTTGAAGATGTAGGCCACCGTGCAGTGGGGCGGGATCTGCTCCAGGAAGCAGCGGCAGACGGTGGTCTTGCCAGCGCCGATCTCGCCCGTGAGCAGCACGAAGCCGCCGCCGCCGCCCACGCCGTACAGGAGGTGTGCGAGCGCCTCGCGGTGGCGTTCGCTCATGAATAGGAAGTGCGGGTCGGGAGCGATCGAGAACGGCTCGCGCTGCAGGCCGAAGAAGGGCGCGTACATGGGGCGATGCTAACGAGAGGCGGCCATCGCCCCGGAATCGGCCGCCACGGCGCGGGCCGCGGGTGGCATGCCGCGGCGCTGCCGCTTCAGGTGCGCCAGATGCGCGGCGGCTCGGCGGCCATGCCCCAGGCCTCCCGTCGCCACGCCACGCGCACCGCGCGCAGACAGTGCATCGCCGGTTCGACGCTGTCGGCCAGCACGCGCAGCACGAGCACCGCGGGCTGCGGTGCGGTGGCACCGGCGGTGCGTCGCAGGGGGTCGGTGGCCAGCACCTCGCGCGCGCTGTCGAGCAGTCGCTGCCGCCGCGCCGGCGGCGGCGGCTCGCCGCACGCCCACCACATCGTCGCCAGCACGCGATGGCCGGCGAGGCCGAGCGGGCTGTCGAGCAGGACGCGGTCGGTGGCGTCGATGATCGCGCGCTCCAGCCACCGCCCCGGCACCTCCAGATGCTGGCGGAAGCAGCCGCTGTCGAAGGGTTCGCCGGCCGTGGGCAGTCCCAGTGCCACCAGGTCCCAGCCCATCGCCTCGGCACCGGGAGCCAGTTGCAGCCGCACTTCGTTGACGGCCCGACAGCCGCGGTAGGCGATATTCTCCAGCGGCAGCCACTCCATGCGGGCGCCGGCCGCCAGGCTCAGCCGCGCCTGTTGGCGCGCCAGGGAGCCGCTGCTGCGGTACCACCGCGTGGCACCGGGGGCGGTGACGACGGCGTGACTGCCGGCGTCCAGGGTGATCTCGATCTCGAGCTCGTCGCCGCCGACCATGCCGCCGGGCGGGTGCACCAGCACGTGGTGGCAGATGCCCGGGCCCTCGGGGTACAGGCGTTGCAGCACACGCAGCGGGCCGTGGTGGCGGTCGTGCGACGTGGTGCGTTCGCCGTCGCGGCTGTAGTGCAGCGACAGCCGCCCGTGCCAGCTCACCCCCGGACCCCGGCGGAGGCCCTCACTGGCCCTGCGTGCCGCGGTGCGCCCAGCCCGTCGTGCGCTTCTCGACCCACGAGAACAGCTCGTACATGGCCATCGCCATGGCGCCGATGGTCACCAGGCCGGCAAAGGCCAGCGACATGCGTTGCTGGCTGCCTGCGGTCTGCATCAGGTAGCCGATGCCCGAATCGCCGGCCGTCATTTCGGCCAGCACGGTACCGACGAAGGCCAGCGTGATGGCGATCTTCAGCGAGCCGTAGAAATACGGCATCGAGCGCGGCAGGCCGACCTTGATCAGCACGTCCCAGCGCCGCGCGCCGAGCACGCGCAGCACGTCCTCCAGTTCGGGCTCCAGCGTCGCCAGCCCGGTGGCGATATTGACGGTGATCGGGAAGAAGGAAATGAGGAACGCCGTCAGCACGCCGGGCCCGAGACCGATGCCGAACCAGACCACCAGGATCGGCACCACCGCCGCCTTGGGCACGGCATTGAAGGCCACCATCAGCGGGTACAGCGCGGTGTACGCCAGCCTCGAGCTGCCGATCAGGAAACCCAGCAGCACGCCGACGACGATGCTGATGCCGAAACCCAGCATCGTGACCCAGAAGGTCTTCCACGCCGCCTCCAGCAGCGGGCCGGTGTATTCGCCGAACTGCTGCGCGATCTGCAGCGGGCTCGGGAAGATGAACTCGGGGATCCCGAACAGCATCACCACCCCCTGCCACAGCAGCAGCACCGCGGCCAGCACGACGAGCGGCGACCAGCGCTCCATGCGTCTTGAGATCTTCATTGCGGCACCGCCACGCCGGTCTTGCGCATGGCACCGATATGCCCGCGCAACTCGTGCACGATATCGGTGAACTGCGGCGTGTAGGTGATCTCGAGGTCGCGCGGGCGCGGCAGGTCGATCTGCCGCGTGACGACGAAACGCCCCGGGCTCCTGCTCATCACGTACACCGTGTCGGCGAGGAAGACGCTTTCGCGCAGGTCGTGGGTGACGAGGATGACGTTGAATCTCTGCGCCGCCTGCAGGTCGCGCAGGATGCACCAGAGCTCTTCGCGGGTGAAGGCGTCGAGGGCGCCGAAAGGCTCGTCGAGCAGCAGCATCTTCGGCTCGTGGACGAGCGCGCGGCAGATGCTGGCACGCTGCTGCATGCCGCCCGAGAGCTGCCACGGAAACTGGTCTTCGTAGCCGGCGAGGCCCACGCTCTTCAGCAACTCGCGCGCCTTGGCCTCGTATTCCTTGCGCCGGCTCTTGAAGCTGGAGCGATAGGGCTCGACGATCTCCAGCGGCAGCAGCACGTTGTCGAGGGTCGTGCGCCACGGCAGCAGGCTCGGCGCCTGGAAGGCCATGCCGCTGATCTTCAGCGGCCCGGTCACCGGCGCGCCATCGATGTGGATGCTGCCCTGGCTCGGCATCTTCAGGCCGGTGGTCAGCTTCATGAAGGTCGACTTGCCGCAGCCCGAGGGGCCGACGATGGCGATGAATTCGCCCTCACCCATCTGCAGCGAGATATCTTCGACGGCGAAGTGGCCCTTGGCCAGCAGTTCGTCGTTGTAGGCGAGCCATACATTCCTGAAATCGACGAAGGCATTCATGGCGGGGAATCCGGGTTCGGCACGGCGGTGGGCGGTGGCAGCGAAGCGATCAGCTCGCGCAGGGTGTCGCGATACAGCTCGGGGGCCTGGCTGTGCAGCCGGCTGTGCGAGCCGCCGGGCACCTCGAGCCAGCGCACACCCGGCCGTGCGGCGTCGCGCAGCCGGCGGCCCAGCTGCACCGGCACCGTGTTGTCAGCGTCGCCGTGCAGCATGACGATGGGTGCATCGACGCGATCGATGCGGGACAGCGAATCGAAGTCGAGCGTGGTCAGTGAGGAGGCGATGGTTCCCCAGAAGCCGGCCTCGGCGGCGATGTCGGGCATGCGCGTGAAGGTCGACTCCAGCACCAGTGCACCGTAGTCGCTGCCGTGGTGCAGGCCGCTGGCCAGCCGCACCGCCACCGCACCCCCCATCGAGTGGCCGAAGATCACACGCCGCCCGGGCATCGGCTGGCGCCGCACGAGTTCGGCCCAGGCCACGCGCGCGTCGAGGGCGATCGTCTCTTCCGAAGGCACGAGCGGAGTGCTGTCGCCCCAGCCGCGATAGTCCACGGCCAGGATCGCGAAGCCGGCCTTGCGCAGGGCATCGATCTTCGGCAGGTTGCCGTAGAGATTGCGAAACGTGCCGTGCAGATAGAGCAACGCCGGCGCGTGCGGGTCGGGTTGCGGCAACCACCACAACGAAAGTCGCTGCTCGCCGCCTTCCGGCGCGGCCACCGGCACCAGCCAGTGCTCGTCGCCGGCCTGCGGCTGCAGGCGGGCCGCATCGACATCCCGCGTCGGCGTCGGCCGCAGCGCGATCTGGCGCTGCTGGTCGTCCAGCCAGGCGCAGCCGCCCAGCACGGCGCACAGCAGCAAGGCGCCGATGCGGCGCGCCTGTCGCGCTGCGCGTTCGCGGCCGGCCTGCAAAGGGGCGGGAATGATCGGCACCATGGCACCCGGTTGTACCCGGCCTGAAGCTGCAGCCGTCCTGTGCTTGGCGCCGACCGCCCGGCATCCGCGACGGCCACGACTGCCGATCCCGCACGGGCACCGTGGCCGACCTACCTGCGCGCCACGGCGAAGATATTGCGGTCGGCCATCGGCGGCAGCAGGCTGCCGTTCCACACCGCGTCGGGGTTGATGCGCTCCTTGGTGCCGAAGGCGTCGGCGACCTGGCTGGCCATCAGCGCCAGCCGCGGTCCCATGGCGTTGCCGAAGCCTTCGGTGCGGGCGTCGGCGGTCAGCACGGTGGCGTCGATGGCCAGTTGCAGGCGGCGCAGCTCCAGCGCCTCGTTGATGATGCCGTCGCGCGCCTTGACATAGCCGATGGCGGTCTTGGGGTCGGCGATCACGTCCTTGACGCCGCGCGTGAAGGCCGCCAGGAAAGCCTTCACGGCCTGCGGGTTGTCCTTGATCATCTTCGGGCTGGCGATGATCACGTTGCCGTAGAGCTTGACTCCGTGCGCCGGGTAAGGCAGCACGACGATGTCCTCGGTCTTCACGCCGCGCGCTTCCAGGTTGAGCAGCGAGGTGAAGGAAAAGCCGGTGATGGCCTCGATGTCGCCGCGCACGAGCATGGTTTCGCGCAGCGGCGGGTCCATGCTGGTCCACTGCACGCCGGTGATGCCATTGGCCTTGGCGAAGATCGGGAAGGCCTTGCGGCCGGCGTCGAAGCCCGGCGCGCCGAGCTTCCTGCCGCTCAGGTCGGCGGGCTTGGTGATGCCGCTCTTCTTCAGCGCCAGCACCGCCGCCGGTGTGTTGTTGTAGACCATCATCACCGCCACCGGCTTGTTCGGCGCGTCGGGGTTGTTGGCGTGGAATTCCATCAGCGCCGCCAGGTCGGCGAAGCCCATGTCGTAGCTGCCCGAGGCGACGCGCGTGACGGTGCCGCCCGAGCCGTTGCCGGCGTCGATGGTCACGTCCAGACCGGCGGCCTTGTAGTAGCCCTTGGCCTGCGCCGCCAGGAAGAGCGCGGCCGGGCCCTCGAAGCGCCAGTCGAGCTGGAACTTGATCGGCGTCTGCGCCAGCGCCAGCGCCGGCGCGGCAAGCAGCGCAGCGGCGGCGATGAAGGTGCGGCGCTTGAGTAGGGCAAACAGACAGGTCATGCAGGGCTCCAGGGTTGGCTGTGGGGTCGCGTGCTCGGCCAGATCGGCCATCGATGGCTCATTCTGCAAGTTCCATGCGCAGATCACCCTCGGGGCTTGCACCAGAAAGCGGCGCGGCGCCCGCGTTCACGCCGCCTCCGCCTGCAGCAGGTCCAGCAAGGTGCGTGCGATCACCTTGGTGGCGCCGCGCAGGTCGTCCAGGACCAGGTGTTCGTCGGCACGCTTGGCGTTGCTTTCCAGCACGGTGCGCGGTCCGGCGCCGTAGATCACGGCCGGCACGCCATGCGCACCGTACAGCCGCACGTCGGTGTACAGCGGCGTGCCGCTGATCGGGATGGGCACGCCGAAGATCGCCTCGCCATGCTTGCGCACCGCGGCCACCAGCGGTGCGTTGCCGGGCAGGGGCTTGAGCGGGTGGGCCAGCAGCAGGCGCCTGATCTCGACGCGCACGCCCGGGCTGGCCGCCACCGTGCGTTCGATCAGCTCCCGCACCTCGGCCTCCACCGCGCCGGCTTCTTCCTCGGGGATCATGCGGCGGTCGATCTTCAGCACCACCTTGCCCGGCACGACATTGGTATTGCTGCCGCCTTCGATGCGACCGACATTCAGGTAGGGGTGCGTGA
>Ga0113563_10002770_pt1 | contig 10714 bp, 7 predicted proteins | sample Mud3Dept3metaG_FD_80117 | JGI IMG/M metagenome (GOLD analysis project Ga0113563, IMG submission 80117) | Freshwater wetland microbial communities from Ohio, USA, analyzing the effect of biotic and abiotic controls - Mud 3 Core 4 Depth 3... | ecosystem: Environmental > Aquatic > Freshwater >...
AGCCTGGGAATACAGCCGGCTCCTCGAAATCCCGCGACGTTTCGAAAAACGTTCCGCCTCTTCGAATAAAGGGTCCGGAATGGATATGGCTGTTTTCATGTGTGTAGTATAACTCTGGTTATACCGGGACGCAAATTCAATCCGAATTTCCCCCCAAGCACTGCTGTCCGGTTAAGCACCAAAAGTGCTTGTTGTGAGTCCCAAGCCCTTTGATGTCAACAACAGATTTTCCCGCAAAAAATGAAATCGATTACAGCCTATTTTTAGAGAATCACCTGTAATGACGCGGTTACTTTCAGGTCTGCCCAAGATTAACCGGACAGCAGTGCCCCCCAAGGTATCGTGAAAGTATGACGCCATGGGAGAGGGCCAGGTTGGCGCAGAATTGCAATCGACAGCGGCTCGAAGCCGTGGCTTTGGCCTGCCTCACATAGTGCCGGCTGCGGGACACACCTGACACTTGTGGGTGGATGGTTTTGCCGTCTGTCAGGAAACGCACCAGGTCAGGGAATCGAAACGGACCCCGCAGGGGTCCGGCAGGACAGCCCGGGGCGCAAGCCCCGGGAACTTTGGCAGGTCAGGATGTCCGCCCTGAATGGGCGGTGCAGGCCGCTTCGGCTTTCGCGCGTTGGCACCCTGGGCGTCCATGTCAACAGGGCTCGCGCGCTGGCTTTTCCTGCCCGACCCTTTCAGGGTCGGAGCGTGGGTGATTCCCCGGGTGCGAGGATGCGTGTTTCTTCCCAGGGCGTGCGCCCTGGGCTGTCCTGCACGACCCTTCCAGGGTCGTCTGCATACAGTAAACGGGCCTCAGCCCAGTATGCCGGCATAATATATGACGTTCGACATGGATCGGGGGCGGTTGCTGACCATCAGACCTCTGCGCCTCATCAGGCGTTCACTGGAAACAATCACGCGGCGCATAGCCACAGTCTCACGTGTGGGCAACAGCCAGCGCACCGTGGGGCGAATCCGCGCCACAATCGGTATCGGAATCGGTATCGGGATCGCAATCGCTATCGGGATCGGTATCGATGTCATGGCCCTGCCGATATTAACAAAGAGGCCTCCAGGCCGCAGGCAAGACGAAGACCATCAGCCTGCGCCTCAATGAGATCGTTCTCGAAAGCCTGAGACGAAGAGCTGCCGAGGAAGGCCTCCCATATCAGACGTTGATCTCGAGCGTTCTCTACCGGTTCAGCTCAGGCCGGCTGATCGACGCGAATGCAATTCGCGAGGCATTGGACGCGATAAAATAACGCTGTGGCGTCCGGAGACAGCGTTCTTCTTTGCAGCCTACTTCGTGTTTTCAAGCAGCTCGGTGATCAGTTTTTTTCCGGCATCCTCCGAAGGAGTTCCCAGCGCCACGGCGATGTTATTGCCGGACGCTGCCGCCGCCACGTTGCCGTAGAAACTGTCCTGGCCTGTGAAGCCGCCCTCCCCGGGCACGGCGAGGCCTTTGACAGTCTTGCCGCCGGCAGAGAGGAACTGCCGGTAGCGCGCCAGCGCTTCCTTCGCCGCATCGGGGCTTTCGAGGCGGATGAGGATCATCTTGTACTCCTTGTCCCCTTGCTTGTATTTCGCCTCGAATCCGTTCGTGAAGTAGCTCTGCGCCAGCACATCTTTGGGTATGTAAACGATTGTGTGAGGAAGCTGGTTTGCCTTCGGGAAAAATCCTACTTCGGCGGGCTCCGCACCGGGATCCTTGACCTTACCTGCCACCGCCTGCGCCATTTTGAGCATCTCCTGCTGGATCGCCTCCTTTTCCTCGAAAGTCGTTATCTTCACATAATAGGAACCGGTCCAGAAGTTCACCGCGGTGCCTCCCGAGTACCCTTCGTTGCCTACCTTGAGAAACGGATAGTCGGGATTCCTTTCCTGCGTGTAAATGCCGAAGGCATTGAGAGGGTCTTTCATCCGGTAAATGTCGACGACCGCCTGGTAGCCGGTTCCCTCCTGTGCGAAGTCCGCGGTGACGACCTCTTCGAATCCATACGCCAAGTATCCGTCTGCGGCGCCGTTGATGAATTCCCAGAGATTCCCCGCAGTGAATGCGCGGGGCGCCTGAGACGCTGCCCATCCGGGCACCTCGTTTTTGGCGGGGAGCAACGCCGCCAGCTCCGGCGACACCTTGGAGGCGGCTGCCGTCGCGGCGGCCTCGGGCTCCTGTTTGGTCGCGGTCTCCTGCCTGCTGCAGGAAACAAACGCAATACCGGCCAGAATCAGCAGAGTCACAGTGGTCTTTTTCATACGAACCTCTCAGTAAATTAAAGTTGCAATACTCCAGTCAGCGGAAATCGGGAAATCGGGGACGCACGCCCATTTCCACTGCTTCCAGCAAGCCCTGCTCTAACCAGTCGTTTTGCGGAAATGGGCGTGCGTCCCCGATTTCCACGCATTATCGATAGGCGCCGCTCTCCAGGCGGATCTGGTTGCTGCGGGAGCGCGTCTCGCCGATATTGGTCACATACACAGCAGGCCGGTCCTGCACGGGGCAGACGTTCTCGCAGATCCCGCAGCCGACACAGCGGTCCACATCGACCCTCGGCCGCTGCACGGCTACCATGCTCCCGTCGCGGCGCGGGACGTTCTCGGCCTGGACCCAGATCGCTTTCGGCGATGTCGGGCAGAATTCCTCGCAGACGATGCACGGGGTAGCCATCGCCCAGGGGAGGCACCTGCCCTGATCGTAAAAAGCAGTTCCGATTTTCACCGGGCCGCTTTTTTTCTTTGCGGGCACTTTGCCGCCCTCTTCGACCGTGCCGAGTTTCTCGGCTTCGGTTAGTTTCCAGATGGCGCCGGTCGGGCAGACCTGGCTGCACAGAACACAGCTGTACTCGCAATAGCCGACGCGCATCTTGAGCATGGGGGTCCACAGGCCTTCGATGCCGCTCTCCAGCAGCGCCGGGTGAATCGCATTGGTCGGGCACACCTTCATGCACTCGCCGCAGCGGATGCACCGGGCCAGGAATTCCGGCTCCTCCAGGGATCCCGGGGGGCGGATCACGCCTGCATTGTAATCTTTGGCAAGGCCTGTGCTCGCGCGCACGACCGGCAGCAGCACCACGCCCGCGGCTACGCTCTCGAACGCCCGGCGCCGTCTCAGGTCCGGCAGCACATTGATCGCCTCGGTGCGGGGGAAAAACTTGAACCGGATCACGTCTTCCGGGCAGGCGACCTCGCAGTTGAAGCAGAGGTGGCACTCCGCCTGCCGCCACGGTACTTTCCCTTGCGGATCACAGGCGCCCTGGCAATGCAGGAGGCAGCGGTTGCAGTCGTCGCATTTGGAGTGATTCTTCTCCATGCCGTAGATAGAGAAACGCGACAACAGCCCCATGAGCGCACCCAGCGGGCAGACCCCGCGGCACCAGAAACGGGTGATGAAGCGGTTGAGGACCGTGACGCCCACGAAGAGGACGCCGATCAGGAAACCGAAATGATAGTACTGGGGCTTGAAACTCAGGATGTTCGAGCCGAACACGCCGTAGCCCGCGTCCGCAGCCCATTGCAGCGCCCCGATGTTCGTCCCGTAGAGAAAATCGAACGCGCTGCGCATGCCGAAGCTCAGCGCCGGAAGGACGGAAGTCGAAAGCGAGCGCACCAGGAACGGGATCGGATCGAGGATGCCGGTCTGCAGCGAGGTGAACACCGACATCGCGATCAGCGCGAACAGAAGGTAGTATTTGGTCGACATCCATCTCTTGTAGTGATTGGAGCCGATCCGTTTCATTCCCTTGCGCTCGGGCTTGTAACTCGAGAAGAAGTGATTGAGGGTGCCCAGCGGGCAGACCCAGCCGCAGAAGAACCTGCCGACCAGGATCGTCCCCGCGATGATCACGAGCGCCCAAATGACCTTGCCGTAGATGGCGTGCGTTGCCAGCGCCGTGGAGAACGCAACCAGCGGGTCCATTTCCAGGAAGATGCTCACCGGATAATCCAGGCGGATGGCTTCTGTGGCCCCGCGGGTGAAGGTACCGCGAAATTCGGTCTGGAAAAGCAGGAAGAAAAACAGGCCCAGAAAGACGACCTGCGAGATGCGGCGGAGCCAGCGCAGCCAAAACCTCGGTTTTCGCGGCTTGAACAGGCCCGGGCATGCGGGATTGATTCCCGTAGCGGGATCAGTCGATGCTGACATACTTCACCTGCAGTTCGGTATAGTTTCTGTTCCCCAGGCCGCGCTCGTGGCCCATCATGATGTAGGGAACCTGCTCCGCCTTCAAGCCCAGGAAGGTAGCTCCATATGCGTCGATTGCCACGGGATCGACTCCCGCCACGACGGTCTTCATCAGCTTCACGTCGTTCAGGTTCCCGCCCTGCGGGCCGTTGGCCGTCAGGACGCGGTACGCGTCCAGAATCGTGAGGGTCGGGCGCATGAATGTCGCAAGATCCGTGATCCCCACTTCGATATTCTGATGGAGCTGGTTCCTCCTGCCGCCGAGCATGCCGTACCAGTTCTTCATTCCCATGGTGACCCTCGAGAGGTTGTGGTGCTTCACGATGGGGACGTTGATGATCTTGTCGGTTTCGATGATAGGGGTGTAGATGGGCCAGACCGACAGGAGCTCGCCGTTGATGCGGTAGTCGCGGAATCTGCGTTCTTCGGGCAGAAGTACGGTGGCGCCCACCGATTCGGCCGCTCCGGCGATGCCGCTGCGCAGAAAACAGCGCCTGGGATCGTTGCACGACACATCGGTCACCACCACCTTTTTCGCGCCGGCCTCAAAGCACATGAGCGCAATCGCCTTCACCAGGTCCGGATTGGTGTTGGCGGCCTGCTGCGGGACACGGTCCCAACCGATGTTGGGCTTCAAAACCACCACGTCCCCCCGCGAGACGAATTTCTGCATCCCGCCCAGGGCGTTCATTGCCGCGGTTGCGAGTGCGGCCGGGTCGCCCCCGGACGCCACAACCATTTGGGGCAGATCGTTCCCGGCCTCGACGCTGTAATTCCGCACGAGCGACGCCGACGCCTCCCGTCCGGGGTGGCCGCCGCGGGAGCTGAGCCAGAAACCCAGGCCCCCGGCGGCAGCCACGGCGGTTCCCGCCTGAACCGATCGTTTCAGGAAATCGCGTCGATCGATATTCTCATCCTTCATGTCTGTGGATCACCTTCGAAACAGGGGTGTGCCGGATTCAGGGGCTCGCCGCGCTGGCGCTGGTACAGGCACTGGCGGCTGAGTATTTTGCGCAGCACGCATTTCTCGCGGAAGTAGATGCCGCACTGCAGGCACATCTGCTTCTCCCCGCCGCTCGTGTCGGCGATGTGGGCGGAGAGCCTGTCAAGAAGCGCCGCCGCCTGCTGCAGCTCTTCCCTCTGGAAGTTCCCGAAGATTTCCTGTAGTTTGCGGCGGCGAGCAGCCTCATAGGAAGAGAGGATGCGCTTGCCCGGCTGTGTGAGGGAGAGGTGGATGGAACGACGGTCAGTCTCCCCCTCGGTGCGTCGAAGAAGCATCATGCGGACCAGCTTGTCCACCGCCTTGCTCGCGGCGGCGTTGCTTACTCCGAGGAAAGCGGCAACGTCGCTGATGGTCTGCGCCTCGGTCAGGCTCACGAGCTTGAGCAGCTTAAATTGAGAAACGGAAATCTGGTTTTCTGTGACTTCGCGGAGCAGATCCTCCTCGATCACCTCGGCGACAGCGGAGACGAATACATGGGCGCTGCCAAGGAAGTCATCGATCGGGTCGGTGGATTCGTTTTCAGACATGCCTTGCACCCTTTCACCCGAGGCCGACAACACCCCATCATTCCGGATTACAGGCAGATTCTAACACATTCTGTAAGCCTCCGCCGACTCGGACCCTCCGCCCTTCATCTGCGTCCGAGCCGGCGGCTTTCATCCTCGACCCTTCCGAAATCCACTCATCATCCTGCCTGGGCCCGCAGCATCGCCAGGAACAGGTCGATCAAGCCCGGCGGAAACACATTTCCATCCTCAAACACCGCGCGGTGCCGTGCGAGCAGGCTTGCGATGTCCGCAAAAGACGTCGGAAGTCGCCCGCAACCGCCGTCCGCATCGAAGGTTTGCGTCTGGTTTTGCGCCGAGGATGTGCGCTCCAGCCATCCGGCCAGGTCAGGAGTGGATCGGCCCGCCGCCATCGCCTGCGCGACACCGGCCAGGAGCAGGTAGGGATGAGCCGAGCCGTCCGGAAGGCGGAATTCGATTGTCGGGGGGCTGACCGCGCGTCCCTCCGCTGTTGTCGCCATGAGGGGAAGCCGGACGAGTGCGTGGCGGTCATAAGCACCCCAGGTAATCCCCATTGGGGCCTCCTTCGCCTGGCTCAGCCGGACAAAGGAACCCGCGCTGCGGTTGCCGAAAGCCATGAGTGCGGTGCCGAACTGCACCAGGCCGGCGACGAGCCATTGCCCGGGAGCGCTGAGGTTGTTACCGGGTTCGGACCTTCCCGCATGCTTCCCTTCCACAACGGGTGAAAGATGGAAATGAAGCCCGGAGCCGGCGTGCCCCTTGCGGAGGATCGGGTCGAAACTGCACCGCATTCCCTGCTGGTGCACCAGGTTCCGCAACACCCACTGGGTCAGCGCAACTCCCTCGGCTGCCTGGGGTAGGGGTGCGAGCGCAAGTTCCACCTCGTGCTGCTCCCAGATCATGTCATCGGCTTCCGTGGCGGCGATGTAGCCGACCTCGCTGTGGCCGTACTTGATCGGCACGCCGATCTCGGCCAGCATCACCAGCGCCTGCCGGCGCAACCCCTGGCCGAACACGAAGGGCGAGCTGGCGTGATATCCACGTTCATCCGCGCCGTAGATGTCGCTTTCGGCCGCATGTTTGCCCAGAAAGTACTCGACCTCGCCAAGGGCCCAAAGGTCCACGCCGGCGAGGGATTTCAGCCGCTCATAGCCGCGCCTCACGATGGCATCGGGTGATTCGGGAAGCGGTCTGCCGTCCCGTCCGATGTGCTCGCACATCAGGACCAGTGTGGGGCAGTGGGAGAACGGATCCAGGAATGCGCTGTCGATGCGCGGCCGTAAGAGCATGTCGGAGGCCCCTGCGCGCACCCCCTTGCCGGCGAACAGGCTCGAGCCGTCGGCTCTCTCTCCGCCTTCCAGTATGTCCTGAAGATGCAGTACATCCCTGGGAACGAAATCCAGCGTTTTCAGCCAGCCGTCGCCCCCGATGTGCATCAGACTCACCAGGCGGATGCGCCTTGCCCGCGCAAGCTCGATGAGGTCCTGAGAAGTCCAGTAGGCAGGCGGTTTCCCGATGATCCTCTCCAACGCGCGAGCCGGAAGCACTTCCTCCTCAGGGTGCCCCCCGCCTGCGCCGGGAGAGCCGGGAACGTTGCCGCGAAAATCTCTCATCGTCTTCTCTCCGCGTGCGACCGAATCCGGCCGAAGCACAAGCTGCAGACCGGCTGGCGCCGCCAGTCTAGCACGGCGCGGGTCTCGGAAGTCAACTTACTCCCTCTCATTTCCGGCTTGCTTCTTCGGGTGGTACCGCGCTACAAATGTCCCGGTATTTACAGGAATCCGGGCACGGGGACGCACAATGCTGTGGTCCGCAGAGCCACAGCATGCTGTCTGCCGGATCCTCAGGAAGACCCGCAATTCAACAGCATTCCTGATAAGGAGCCTTCACCTATGAGACCGAGCAGTCCGAAAACTCCATGCGCCATGGCACTGGTCGTGCTATCCATGCTTCTCTTTGCATCTGATACCGGTGCCCAGGCGCTTTCACCGGATGTCCTCAAGGCATTCAGCTTTCGCAACATCGGTCCGACCCGGCAGAGCGGCCGTTTCGTCGATTTCGCGGTCCCGGAACTCGAGCCGGCCACGATATACGCGGCCACCGGTTCCGGCGGGCTGTGGAAGTCCGTCAACCATGGGATCAGCTGGGAGTCGATTTTCGACACCCAGCCGGTCATCTCCATCGGCGACGTCGCTGTTGCCGCGTCGAATCCCGGCATCGTTTGGGTGGGCAGCGGCGAAGCCACCGCTTCCCGCAGTACCTACTGGGGGGATGGGGTGTACAAATCGACGGATGCCGGCAGGACATGGGCGAACATGGGGCTCAAGGAGAGCCACCACATCGGAAGGATCATTGTCGATCCGAAAAACCCCGACATCGTCTACGTCGCCGCACTCGGGCACCTCTATTCCGAGAACCCCGAGCGCGGGCTCTACAAGACGGCAGACGGAGGCAAGACCTGGGCGAAGTCCCTCGATGTCAAGGTGGGGGACCGAGCCATCGGGGTTTGCGACGTGGTAATGGACCCCAAGGACCCAAGGGTCCTCTATGCGGCATCGTACGACAAGGAGCGCAAGCCTTGGACGTTCAACCTCGGCGGACCGGGAAGCGGAATTTACAAGACCACGGACGCGGGGGCCACATGGACCAAGCTGACCACCGGGCTTCCCGGGGGCATGCTGGGACGAATCGGCCTGGATGTCTCCCTGAGCAGCCCGAATATCGTGTACGCCAACATCGAGAACGCCAACAAGCCGGGCATGTCCGATGAGGAGCGCCTCAAGGAGCTGCGCGCCGGCAAGTCAAGTTCAGGGATGATCGGGGAGGAAGTCTACCGCAGCGATGATGCGGGAAAGAGCTGGAGGAAGGTCAGCCCCGACAAGCAGAACATCGGCGGCGGACCGGGCTACTACTACATGCAGATCCGCGTCGATCCCAACGATGCAAACCACGTCTACGTTCTCAGCGTCGGCGTCACCCATTCCACCGACGGAGGGAAAACCTGGGCGTCGCCGTTCCGGTTCGGAGGCGACAATCACGGATTGTGGATCGATCCTAAAAACTCGAAGCACATCCTGCTCGGCTACGATCACGGCATGGGAGTCACCTGGGACGGTGGCGCAAACTGGTATCATCCCGACGAACTGCCGCTGGCACAGCTGTACCAGGTCGGCTACGACATGCAGTATCCGTACAACGTGTACGGCGGCCTGCAGGACAACGGCTCCGTGCGCGGCCCGAGCTCGAAGCGCGGCGGCGGCCGGATCGTTTTCGAAGATTGGCAAACCGTGGGTGGAGGCGACGGCTTCTACAACGTCGTCGACCTGGTCACCAACCGTTACCTGTACAACGAATCCCAGTTCGGGTCCATCAGCCGGACCGATCTCTACACGGGGGAATCAAAAAGCATCACCCACCGCGACAACACCCTCCGTCGCAACTGGTCTTCCCCCATCCTCGTTTCTCCCCACGATCCCAACGTGATCTACCACGCCGCGAACAAGGTGCTGAAATCAACAACCCGCGGGGACACGTGGGAGGTTATCAGCCCGGACCTCACGACCAACGATCCGGTTAAACTCATCACCGGCAAAGGAGGCGACGGCAACATCGAGTACTGCACCATCACGGCGTTTGACGAGTCATCCATCGCCAGGGGACTGCTCTGGGTGGGAACGGACGACGGCAATGTGTGGGTCACGAAGGACGACGGCGCCAACTGGACGAAACTGAACGACAACATCAGGGGAAACCCGGGATTCTGGGTGAGCCACGTGGTGGCTTCCAGACACCAGGCGGGAACCGCCTTCCTCACCTATACCGGAATGCGTCACGACGACTTTCGCCCCTTCATTTACAAGACGACCGATTTCGGGCAGACCTGGAGCTCGATCACGGGCAACCTGCCCAACAAGGCCGTCAACGTCGTCATCGAAGACCCGAGGAATCCGAACCTGCTGTTCGCCGGCGTTGACTTCGGGCTTTTCGCCACTATCGACGGCGGCGCGACCTGGACCGAAATGAAGGGCCTTCCGACGCAGCCGGTGTACGATCTTGAAATCCATCCGAGGGAGAATGACCTGATCGTGGCGACCCACGGCCGCGGATTCTTCATCACGGACATCACGCCGCTGCAGGAACTCGATGCGCAGGTGCTGGGACAGGACTTTTACCTGTTTGACGTCGAGCCCAAGGTGAAGTGGATCACCCGGCGTGCGCCGGTGTCGGCGTCGATCAACTTCAATGCACCCAGCGAACCGAACGGCATGGTCATCAACTACTACCAGAGGGCCCCGCTCTCCCCGGGAGAAGTAACGATCCAGATTCTCCAGGGCGCGCGCGTTCTGGCGGAAACCAAAGGCCCGAATGCCGCCGGGCTGAACCAGGTGCTCTGGAACATGAGGATCACACCGACGCTGCTCGTGCAGCCTCCGGCCGGCGGCAGAGGCGGCAGAGGCGGCGGCACGGGAGGCGGCATGGGCGGCGGCCGGGGCGGCGGAGCCGCCGCGGCGATGCCAAGCTTCGGGGGATCGATCGCCGCGAATCCCGGAGAATATACCGTTGTCGTGCGCGCGGCAGGCAGGACGCTGGTCAAGAAGACCAGAATCCTCGAGGACGCCTGGTTCGACAGGATGTTCTGATGTTGTCTGGGTGATGGAAAGACCGGTTCGCATGGATGTGTTGGCCAAATTGAACCCGCAGCAGCGCATCGCTGTCGAGCACGGGAAAGGGCCCGCTCTCGTGCTGGCCGGCGCCGGAAGCGGCAAAACCCGGGTGATTGCCCACCGCATCGCCCACCTGATCCACAACCAGGCTGCGCGGCCCGAGAACATCCTTGCGGTAACCTTCACCAACAAAGCGGCGCAGGAAATGTGCGACCGCCTACATTCCCTGCTGGGCGCCTCTCGGGCCGCAGAACCGCTGATCACGACTTTCCATTCCTTCTGCGTGCGGGTGCTGCGGCGCGAAATCCAGCAGATCGGGTACAGGCGCGACTTCTCGATCTACGACACG
>Ga0113563_10002773_pt1 | contig 10712 bp, 10 predicted proteins | sample Mud3Dept3metaG_FD_80117 | JGI IMG/M metagenome (GOLD analysis project Ga0113563, IMG submission 80117) | Freshwater wetland microbial communities from Ohio, USA, analyzing the effect of biotic and abiotic controls - Mud 3 Core 4 Depth 3... | ecosystem: Environmental > Aquatic > Freshwater >...
ATGTTTCCGCTCCCTTTTCTTTCCTGGGGATTGAAAAGAATTAATCAATCCCAACCTTTCATTCTCTACGTTCACCCTTGGGAAGGCTACCCCAAAACACCCAGGTTTAAACTGCCTCTTTACAATCGTATCGTTTCATATTACGGTATCGATTCAGTAATGATAAAATTGGAGTATCTTTTGAAGCACTTCTTATTTACGAGAGTCGATCGTGTCCTCCGGTTAGAATAAAGGATGGTGCGTCAGATAGTGGGGGAGACTAAAAAAGGATGACAGCCAAATGGGCAAGGGAAATAGGGCAATGGGGATTGGTAGCCGTTCTTATATCGATCCTGCTCTATTTTGGGGATGTCTCAGGACTATCACGTTTACCAGCCGTCCACTGGCCTTCTATCCTATTCGTCTTTCTCACCACTGGCGGTTCTATCTTGATTCACAATCTTCGATGGACCTCTATCGTGCAAGCGATGGTGAATCCATCAACCGATTCAAAGATCAATTTCTTCCAGTTTTTTCGATGGCTTTTGAATAGTTATGCCCTTGGAACCCTGATTCCAAGCGACATCAGCCTTGCCGGTGTGAGGACATTGTATATGAACCGGACCCAGATCCTCCCCCTTTCTGGCGGCCTTTTTTCCGTCCTCTTGGATCGTTTTTTCGATTTAATCGTTCTGCTCGCTTTGGCCCTTCCCTCTATCCTTTTTGTCCTGAAATTGGCAAATGCGATGGAGGTTCTCTCGCTCCTGGGGCTTATCCTTGCAGCCATCTTTGTCTTTATTCTTTGGAAGAAGGAGGAGGGGCTCGATGCCCTGATAAGAATCTACCGATCCGGAATGGAATGGCTCCTCAGACTCCCCGTTCTTGGAAAATGGATGGGAGAAAAATGGAAGAGAGGCTCAGAGCAAACTTCTTTCAAGGGGGGCTCGATTCACCAACTAATGGGGTGGAGTCTCATAAAGTATTTTCTTCTTGCCCTTCGATTTTACTTCACAGGACAAGCCTTTGGGGTCGAATTTTCGTTTCTCCAAGGTTTTTTTTTCATCCCTTTTATTCAACTGGTCTCGATGTTGAATCTCACCCCTGGAGGGCTGGGTCTGGTGGAGGTGGGATCTTATGGAGCATTGCTGGCCATGGGGGTTCCTGAGCCGAAGATCATGGTTTTTGTTATCGGCCAGAGAGTCCTCGCCTCCTTTTTCACGATCGGTCTGGCACTGATGATTCACCTTATTTTTCTTGCGGGAACAAGACTGAGGGAAGGGGAAGCAGAGTGAATTCTCAATTCCGAATTGGAGAAGGTCTTCTCGGAGCGACCCAAGGAATGGAATCATGCGTGAAATGATCTTTTTGCCCGTGGCAAACCACCTTCCACGGATCCTGGCGTTCGATTTTGTGAGATACCTCTTCTACAAATTGGCAGGAATGCACATCGAGGGAAGATGTATCATCTACGGACCGCTCGTCGTTCGACCAATAGGATGTGCAAAAAACGTATCGATCGGTAAGGGGACGTTCCTCAACACGGAAATACGCTTTGGTTGTCCAAAGGACAAAATCATGATCGGAAGAAACTGCCAGATTGGTCCTCGCGTCAGCTTCGAGACGATCAACCACGGATTGTTCTATCAGCCGAATAAGGGAAGAGGCCGCTGGACAAAGCCAATCGTTGTTGAGGACGAGGTCTGGATCGGGATCGGTGCAATTATTACACAAGGGGTTACGATCGGCAGAGGTGCTGTTGTTGCTGCGGGTGCGGTCGTGAATGAAGACGTCGAGCCATTCACCTTGGTGGGAGGTATTCCCGCCAAATTGATTAAGAGGATTGATATCAACTGTGTGTAACACAACCCGCTCTCATCAGGAAGAGGGGCAAACTCACGAGGGACAAAGGATTCCAAATCTCCTTCTCCTGCTCCTTGCCATGGCCTTTGTGCTTCGTATTTTCCTTATCCTCTTTCCCGAAGTCATTTATAGCGACGGAACCGAATACATACGGTGTGCGAAACTGATTATATCAGGGCATTGGGGGGGAAGCAAAGCGCCCCCGCTTTATCCAGTCCTCATTGCCCTGGCGTCCCGGTTCACTCCCAATTTTGAGTTGGCAGGGATCTGGGTTTCTGTGATTTTCGGGACGTTGGTCATCCTTCCGGTCTTTTATTTGGGGCGGGAGATATTCACCGAAAAAATTGGAATTCTTTCTGCCCTCTTTGCGGCCGTTCATCCTTATCTCTATGTTTCTTCCGGATCGGTTCTGACGGAATCGCTCTATCACTTTCTGCTGACGACTGCGGTCCTCTTCGGCTGGCGTGCTTTCCGCAGGGGGAGAATTTGGGATATTCTTCTTTTCAGTTTAATTACTACTCTGGCTTATTTCACCCGACCCGAAGCGATCGGTTTCCTTTTTATTTTTACTTTTTGGGTTTTTTTCATTCGCCCTCCTCAAGAAAAGAGGCACGCCCTCAAGCGAGTATGGATCGGGGCTTTGGCCCTCCTGTGTTTTGTAGTCTTCTCCTCTCCTTACCTCTACCAGATGCGGAAGGAGACGGGAAGATGGGAGCTCTCAAAAAAATTCTCCATTTCTATAGGATCCGTTTCTGAAGGGGAAGCGGTACCATTAGAAGATTTTACAAGGACCAAAAAAATTACTATGGTTTCTTTTTTGGTCGAACCCGTTACCGTTTTGAAAAAAATCGGACTGGGGTGGATTCAGGCCCTGTATAAGTTTCAGTTGGGTTTTCATCCCCTCCTATTCGTTTTGGCTGTTTTGGGATTCGTATGGAGCATGAAAGGAACGTCCTCCAAAAAAGGAAGTTTTTACCTTCTCTCTTATTTCATTTTTTATCTGGGACTTCTACTCCCCTTCTTGTGGATTGCCCGGAGGTATACCTCCATGATCTCTTCAATTGCCCTTCCATGGGCCTCCCTTGGATTCATTTGTCTGACGGGATGGATCGCACCGCGACTGAAAGAGGGAAGATGGAAGCGGGCATTTCCTGTCCTGTCTCTGCTGCTTGTTCTCATCGTGATTTTTGTTCAGGGAAGGGTGGTCCATGGCCGGGGGCATCGTCTGCTTCACAAAGAGGTCGGCCTTTGGATGAAAGATCATCTTTCCAAAAATGGAAACATCATGATGAGCAGGCTTCCTCAGATCGGCTTCTATGCAGAAATGCCTTGGGTCATCATGCCGGAGAAAAGTTACGAAGAGATCATCGAGGCGGCTCACTCCAAAGGGATTCGATACCTTATTGTTGATGAAAAGGTGAGAGAGCCGGCGGTTTTTTTAAAAAAAGCAACGGGAAAAGAATTGATCCGAATCCGCGATTGGAAGAGGAACGGGGAATGGTTAATCCTCTTCGAGGTTCGACCACCTGAGTTGAAATAGCTCGGCATCCATTTGGCTCGAAAAATCAGGAGCCCCTCAGGGCTTTGGGCCAGTGAAGAAGAGGGTAAAAGGAGATTGATCGAATTGAATGGGTGGCCTATGAAATGGGGAGATGCGAATGTCGTCTGAAAAGGTCTTTATCCTCGGTCTGGACGGAGCCAGCCCGGAGGTGATCGAATCGTTGATTGCTCTGGGAAGACTTCCCACCTTTGAAAGAATGAGGAAGGAAGGGGTCATGGGGAGACTGAGAACGACCATCCCTCCCATTACCGGCTCGGCCTGGTCCTCTTTTATGACCGGAAAGAATCCGGGAAAACACGGGATCTTCGATTTTATCTCCCGGAAAGAGGGGACTTATCATCTGTCGCCTATCAATGCTCAGAAACGAGACGGAAGGCCCTTCTGGTCCTGGGCAGGAAATGCAGGAAAGAGGGTCTGTATCTTTCATGTCCCCGTCACCTACCCGCCGGAACAGGTGAACGGGATGATGGTTTCCGGGATGCTGACCCCCCCCAACCGGACCGATTATACCTATCCCAAGTCCCTGGTGAAGGAGTTGGAAAAGATCGTGCCGGATTACCGGATCCATGTCACCGAATCTTATTCGAGGGGCCAGGAGGAACGGTTTCTGAAGCATCTTGACGAGGTAACCAACCAGCGGATGAATGCAATGGAATATCTTTTTAAGCAAGAGGATTGGGACCTCTTCATCGGAGTTATCGAAGGGATTGATGTGATCCAGCACGAACTCTGGCATTGCTGGGACCCTCACCACTTCCGTTATTCGCCCTCTGAGAATGAATATTCGGATGCCATCCCGAAATATTACGAAAAAATGGATGGCCTCCTCAGGCGAATTATGGAGGAGTGGATCGATTCGCAATGGACCCTTATTGTCATGTCTGATCATGGAGCCGGCCCGTTAGAGAAGCTCCTCTACCTTAACAATTTTCTTATGCAAAATGGGTTCCTGAAGCTGAAGAGAGAGTTTCGTCCATCAATCAAGCATCTTTTCTTCAGAGCAGGATTCGTTCCGATGACTTTCTACCACCTCCTTCTTCAGATGGGTTTGGGTAGGATGAAAAAGAAAACCCGCTTTGGCCAGGGGCAGTCCTGGCTGAAGCCGTTTTTCTTATCTTTTGAGGATGTCGATTGGAGTCAGACGAAAGCCTATTCCTTTGGCAGCACAGCGGGCCAAATTTATCTCAATTTGAAAGGCCGGGAGCCTCGAGGAATCGTTTCACCCGGAAGGGAGGCAGAAGAGGTTACAGAGGAGATCATTGAGGAACTGAAAAAATTGGTGGATGAAGCGACGGGTGAGAAGGTTGTTGGACAGATCTTCCGAAAAGAAGAGCTCTACCATGGTCCCCATTTAGGAGAGGCACCGGATGTCATCTTCTTGCCAAAGAGTTTTGAAATTGTCGCTTTCGGGGAGTATGAGTTCGCCTCTCACCGGGTGATCGATTTTTCGTTGGGTGTTTCAGGTTCCCATCGCATGGATGGCCTGGTGATGATGAGAGGAAAACAGTTCAAACCGGGGACAGTGATCCAAAGAGCTCATATTGTCGATCTGGCTCCTTCGATCCTCTATCTTTTGGATCTCCCCGTTCCTGACGCGATGGATGGAAAAGTCCTTGAGGCAGCCTTCTTGGAGAAGTCCTTCAAAGAGAGAGGAATCCGGTTCATCGAAGAGTCGGTCTCTACATTTCTCGCGCAGGATATCTATTCCAGTGGGGAAGAGGAAGCTTTGAAGAAACAATTAAAAAGCCTCGGGTACTTGTAGATTTAATTTTTGGGAAAGGATAGGATGAGCTACCGAAAAGCGAATCGACTGATCGTTTCCTTTAAAGATCTTTACAAAATGATTCTTGGGATGATTGCCTACTACATTGTTTTCCCTTCTTTTTTGACGGCATTTATTCATCGATTACGGGGGGTTAAGATCAAAAATATCTGGAAGATCTATATCTCTTACCATGTCCTCATCGACTCTGTTCATCCAGAGACCGTTGAGATCGGAGAGGATGTATGGTTGACCCGGGATGTGAGAATCATTGCTCATTTTAATCCAACCCCAGTCTTAAAGGATTTTTTAGGCGGAGAAAAGGTCGAAGGTGTGAAGATCGGTAAAGGGGCTTTTATCGGAATCGGCGCCATGATCCTGCCAGGAGTCCATATTGGAGAAGGGAGTCTTGTTGGTCCAGGTTCGGTCGTGACAAAGGATGTTTTGAAGTATAGCATGGTGGCGGGCAATCCGGCGCGACTCATCAAGTCATTTAAGGAGCTAAGGGATTTACCAGAATGAAGTGCAAGGAGTAACGAGATGAGGATCCATGCCCTGACGATCGATTTGGAAGATTGGTATCACCCTGAACTGGTCAGAGGTCATATCGATCTGGCAAATGTGGAGGGCAGAGTTTCTGATGCGTTTCCTATGATCCTGGATCTTTTGAAAAAGCATCAGGTGAAGGCCACTTTTTTCGTTCTGGGAGAGGTGGTCCGGAGATTTCCTGAAGTCGTGAGGCAGATTGATCGAGAAGGACACGAACTGGGATGTCATGGGATGTCCCATCGCACATTGGGAGATCTTGGAAAGGAGGGATTCAGGAAGGAGCTCCAGGATTTTCAGGATCTCATGAAGGAGATCTTGGGAGATGTCGAAATTAAGGGATTCAGGGCCCCCACCTTTTCACTTAATGGTGATACGAAGTGGGCTATTCCCTTACTACGGGAATTTGGGTACTCCTACGATTCGAGCATCTTCCCGACCAAAATCTTTCTGAATCGTCTTTACGGCATTAAGAATGCTCCCCGTTTCCCCTATCGGATCTCCCTTGATGATCCTGGCAAAGAGGATCCGAGCAGCGATTTTTGGGAATTTCCGGCAGCCCTCGTTGAGATCGGCGGGTATCGGTTTCCTGTGAGTGGCGGGATCTACTTAAGAGTCCTTCCTTCTCTTTTTTTCAAGCAAGCCTTGAAGCGGATCAGTAAAGAAGGTCCTTTCTACATCTACCTCCATCCCTGGGAATGGGATCCTGGGACGCCCCGAATTTCTCTTTCCCTTTTTTCAAGGTGGGCTACTTATTTTGGAATGAAGAAGGTTCTTGCAAAATTAGAAGGGCTATTAGAGACCTTCCCTTTTTCAAGAATGGACGAAGTTCTTGAAACAGTCGTTAAATAAGGAGAGTCATTTGAGACCGCGCACCATCGCCCTGATTCCGGCCTATAACGAGGGGAAAAGGATTGGCCAAGTGATCGAGGAAATAAAGAGGATTCTTCCGGGAATCGATGTGCTGGTTATCGATGACGGGTCGACGGACGAATGTCGCCAGAGGGCAATGGAAGCCGGGGCAAAAGTTATTTCCCATCCATTCAACCTTGGTTACGGTAGCGCTCTTCAATCTGGTTATAAATATGCCCTGAAGGAGGGCTACGAAACGATCGTCCAGATGGATGGAGATGGACAGCACGATCCCTCTTTTATTCCGGATTTGCTGGCCGTCGTTCAAGGAGATGAGGCTGACATTGCCATCGGCTCCCGTTTCTTGAAAAATGAGAAAAGGGAGTCCAATGGACGGTCTTACCGCGTCCCTTTCACCCGCAGGGTGGGGATGAAATTATTCGGATCAATCAGTTCTTTTCTGATCCGACAGCAGGTCACAGATTCTACCTCCGGATACCAGGCGATGGATCGCAGGGTACTGGAGTGGGTCTCGGGGGATAAATTTCCAGTAGACTATCCGGATGCCGATGTAATCATCATGCTCCATCGAGCTGGATTCCTAATCAAAGAAGTGCCAGTCCGGATGGTCGAAAGTCAGGGGAAAAAGTCCATGCACAGTGGATGGAAGCCTCTTTATTATGTATTCAAGATGTTTCTTTCCATCTTCGTTACCTTAATGAGGAAATAAGAAATGGAAGGAGGAAGCCATGCCTATCCGGAATAAGATCGTCGCTCTCGTCTTCGGTGTTGGAATGTTGATCATCATCATTGATCTGGTCAGGAGAAGAAAGCTGAGGGAGGAGTATTCCTGGTTATGGCTCATGACAGGGGTGGGCATTCTCATCTTGTCCTTGTGGTTCGATCTTTTAAAATGGCTCACCCATCTCATAGGGGCGATCACCCCATCTTCCACCATTTTCCTTTTTGCCTTTTTGTTCTTGATCTTTATCAGTCTCCATTTCTCCGTGGTCATTTCAAAATTGGCCGATCGAAATAAAGAGCTGGCTCAGCGATATGCCCTCCTTGAAATTGAGGTCCGTGAGTTGAAAAAAGGGAACCCCCCGCCAGAAGAAAGTGTTTTATCGAAAAAATAAAGATGGAGAGAAAAGGTGACCTGAAGAAAAGCGGATAAAATAGTAGGAATTGAAAAGATGGAATATTTTCTCAAGGGGCTAGTGAAAATATTCTAATACTAAAGATTTGATGAATCAAGACTATCACAGATATCAGGCGGGAACCTTATGTTGTTATTTTGATAACAGTCGGGAATAAGGGAGTTCATTCAGTTGGCACCTGATCCCAGAATGAATTGTATGGGAAGGAGAGGATGACGGATGGACCCTTTATAGGATGATTCCGCCCGCGACGGGTCTGCCTTCCCTTTCTAACACAAATCTTCCCATCTCGGGAATTTCATTAAAAGGATCGACCACCACTTTTTTATCAAGTTGAATCAGGATGTCCGCCACCTCTGCGCTCTGGATGGAAGAGGCATCTTTCTCGGTGAGCTCCATCGAGGCAGGGTCGAATTTTCTGTAGATCTTTTCAATCTGGCATCGGACCTCCTGGGTGACACACCTGAAAAGGAGGGTTTCTCCCGCACGATAACCCATTGGGGCCATCCAAAAGATGTTGGCCTTGATCTTATCCGATATCGTGGAAGAGAGGTCTGCCGTCAACATTTGCCCCCTCTTTACCCGATGCCTCCCCTCGAGACAAATTCCCACCGATTCTTCGAAATGGGCCATGTTCACACCTTCTTCGAGAAATTTTTGGATGCTTTTGACGACCACTTTCTTCTTTCCGGGCAAGAGATAGAGACTCTCTCCTTTCGTGAGATGACCCGATTCGATCCTGCCCACTAAAATCTTTTTTCCATCGATTTGATAAGAATCTTGGACGGGAAAACGAAGCGGTTTTTCCTCTATCTTTAAGTCGTGAAAGGTGTCCAGAGCCTGCAATACGGTGGGGCCGTCGAACCAAGATAGTTTCTCTGAAGGGTTGGCCACATTATCCCCATGAATGGCTGAAATGGGGAGAACAAAGGTGGGACGGACATTCAATTTATTTAAGAACTCGGTGATGTCTGTTTTCAATTCGAGAAATTTATCCTCGGAATAGTCGACCAGATCTATCTTGTTCAAGACGACACAAATTTGCTTCAATCCCAACATGCCTAAGATATACGCGTGCCGTTTGGTTTGGTCGCGGATGCCTTCGAATGCGTCAATGATGAGCAGGGCAGCTTCTGCCTGACTCGTCCCTGTGATCATGTTTTTCAAGAACTCTTTGTGGCCCGGGGCATCGATGATCACATATCTCCTTTTGGAGGTTCGAAAAAAAGTCTGGGTGGTATCGATGGTGATTCCTCTTGATCTCTCTTCCTCGAGGCAGTCCATGACAAAGGCAAATTCCACTATTCTGCCGAGCATTTCTGAACTTTTTTGAATCTCAGAATATTTATCGGGCGGCAGACAATCCGTATCGTAAAGCAGCCTGCCGATGAGGGTGCTTTTCCCATGATCCACGTGGCCGACAATGACGATCGGAAGGGCACGTTCTTCTTTACCCATATGATTTTACCTCCTTTACATGTATCCCAAGGCTCTCAGTTTTTGCATCGTGTAGATGTTTTCCTTATCCTGGGCTCGACCGGCCCTTTCAGAAGTCTTGGAAGTCCTGATCTCCTCAACGATTTCATCGATGGTTTGAGCATTCGAATCAATGGGAGAGCAGCAGGGAACACACCCGATGCTTCGAAATCTCTTTCCCTCTTTACTGAAATAGAGAGGAACGATAGGGAGCCCTTCTCGCTTCACATAACTCCACACATCCAGTTCTGTAAAATGAAGGATGGGGTGGATTCTAAAATGTTCTTCTTCCTCGACCATGGACTGATACTGGTCCCATAATTCCGCAGGCTGATTTTCATAATCCCATTTAAACTGGGAATCCCTTGGCGAGAAATATCTTTCCTTTGCCCGGATCCCATGCTCGTCCCTCCGGATGCCTAACAGGATGGCCTTCAGGTTGTATTTTTTAATGATCATTTTAAGAGCATTCGTCTTTAATTCGTTGCAACAGTCTAACTTACTCCCCTGATCGGGTCCCATTCCTCCCTCAAGTTTTTCTTCGTTTCTTCCGATCAATAGATGGAGATTCCATTCTTTTGCCCTCTCATCCCGAAATCGATACATCTCAGGAAACTTGTAACTGGTATCGATATGAATGATCGGGAAAGGGATGTGACCGAAGAATGCTTTCCGGCAAAGCCAGAGCAGCGTGGTGGAATCCTTACCGACAGACCATAGCATGGCGATATCCTTGAATTGATAATAGGCCTCTCGAATGATATAAATGCTTTTGTTTTCTAATCTTGTTAAGTGATCCATAAACGACTCTCCTATTCAGAATAGTATTGAAGAATGAATTCCGTTAGATTTTGGATGGACGGCTTATCAGAAAAAGTAATTTCTTCCGGAAGAAGACAGAAAGCGTCGTGCCAGGTGTGCATTCCAGTAAAAACATTTTGACCAAAGATCTCCCTTTTTTCCAAACTTCCCTTTAAATCGTAGCCATCGTTCGGAAGGCAGACCAAATCCGGAGCAACCCCGCTGTAAGGTCCATGATAGATCTCCTCCTTTTCATAGATCCTCTCGATGATTTTCTCCCCGTCTTCTCCTTTCAGGCTCGTGAGTGCCTCCTTGATCTCTTTTAATAAATTCCATTTCTCTTCTTTTCTGACCATGCCTCGTGGATACCGGTCCCGGTCATGGAGGTAAATACGGCCGGGATCCATGTCAAACGCCTTTGTTCCCTCTTCGATCCTCTCATAGAAATTGCCATCCTTCTTTAACACCAAAAAACCCTGTTCCTCCAGGAATCGGTTGAGATAAACTTCCTTTTTCACCGGGGCAAATCCATGGTCAGACAGGACCATGAAGAATCCTTTTCCTGCACATCTTTGAATAAACTGATCGTACAAATCTTTCACAGATTTATCCAGTTCCACGTAGAACCTAAGAAAAGATTCGTAATAAGGATTCTCTTTGTCCTCCGAGGCATCGAAAAAGAAATGGTGCAATCGGTCGCTCTCGGTGATGCAAGCGA
>Ga0113563_10002774_pt1 | contig 10712 bp, 6 predicted proteins | sample Mud3Dept3metaG_FD_80117 | JGI IMG/M metagenome (GOLD analysis project Ga0113563, IMG submission 80117) | Freshwater wetland microbial communities from Ohio, USA, analyzing the effect of biotic and abiotic controls - Mud 3 Core 4 Depth 3... | ecosystem: Environmental > Aquatic > Freshwater >...
GACCTCTAGCGGGGTCTGTCGAGCCGAGTTGACGTAACGTCCGCGATTAGACGCCGCCCGGGCGCAGCAGACGCTCGCCCGGGCACAGAAGTTCGCGAGAATCGCGTCGGTGGACTCGCGCGTCGAGGCCGGGAAGATGCTCCAGAAGCGCCGGCGGGTCATCAGTCGCGTCTCATGGGAGAGTCAGGACCAACGCCCGGCTGACCTCGTGCTGCAGGTCGACGACGAGCTGCCCGTCATCGGGCGCCAGGCTGAGCCGATACAGGGCGAGCGGCCGCGGGGCCGGGCCGGAGACGTTCGTCCCATCGGCGCGGTAGCGCGAGCCGTGGCACGGTCAGATGAATTCGAGCGTCTGCGCGTGCGGCCGCCCCCCGGGATTGCCCGCGTCGGTCTCCTGCTGCACGTCGGCGTGCACGGTGCAGCCGAGGTGCGTGCAGACCGCCGAGACCGCGCGGAACACCTTGCTGTCGCGGGCGACGAACAGACGCTGAGACGGGAGGAACGTGAGGCCGTCGGCGAACGACTCGGGCGCGCCGACCTTCACCGTGGACGGCGGGTCGTAGGTGACATTGGGCACGCACGAGCGGATGAAGATGCCTCCCTGCGCAGCAATTCCCGCACGGCCCGCGGCGGCGGCGATCCTGGCCAGAACAAAGCGTCGGGTCTGTGAATCAGCGTTCATCGTCTGGCGGGCGGCGCGCACATGGGGCGCGGCCTCATGGGGCGTCACATCATACCTTTACAGCCGCCCGGCATGCCTGTAGCATCAGAGAATCCCTGATCAAGCGCCTGGCTCCCCGTCGGCGTTCGCGAGCGCCGTGTCTTCGAGCGATCCCTCTCGGGTCCTTGCGCAGTTGTACGCCTTCAGCGAGCTCGGCCCCGAACGCCTGCGCCAGCTGGCAGCGCTCGCGTCGATCCGTTCGTTCGAGCCGGCGGCGCTGATCGCGCGGCGCGCCGACGCTGCCGACGCCTGGCTCATTGTTGCATCCGGACGGGCGCGGACCTCCGACGCGGATGCCGGCCGGCAGGGGCTGCCGCTCGTGCTGGCGCCGGGCGACGGGCTCGGCGAACAGAGCCTGCTTCGCGACTGGTCCTGGCCCTGCACGCTCAGGGCCGAGGGGCCCGTCGAGATCGTCGCGCTGCCGCGACGCGCATTCGACGCGTTTGCAGGCGCGCTGCCGCCCGACGAGCGCCGGACGCTCGCGCAGCGCATCGAACGGCAGGCCGACTTCGACTTCCTCCGGCGCCTGAATCTCTTCGCGCATCTCACGCCCGAACGCACCACCCGGTTGTTCGATGCCCTCGAGCGGGTGACGGTCCCGCGCGGCGCGTACCTCTTTCACGAGAACGCGCAGAGCGATGCCTGCTTCATCGTCCGCCGCGGGCGCCTCCGGCTCATGACGACCGTCGATCAGTCGCGCCGGCAGCTGGCCATCCGCCGCGACGGCGACTTCATCGGCGAGATCGAACTGCTCTACGGCACGCCGCGGATAGCGGACGCGATTGCCGACACCGACTGCGACGTGCTCGCCATCCCGCTGGCGCTCTTCGAAGAACTCACGCCGGAGGGACGCGATCGCCACGCCCTCTACCAGCTGGCCACCGATCGCCTGCTGCAGTATCAGAACGCGCTCTCAGGCGACGATGCGCGCGGCGGACAGGAAGCGCTGCCGACGCTGGCCGTCCGCTGGGCCACGGTGAAGGGGCGCCTGTTCTCACGCGCCTATCCCTTCGTGCCGGCGGCCACGCCGCTCTCGGCCGGCCTGGCCTGCCTGGCGATTGTCGACAGCCATCACGGACGCGACGGCGGCTGGCAGGAACGCCTCGAGCAGCTGCTGTGGGACCGGACGCCGGACACGCTGCTCAGCCTGAGCCGGAAGGCCGAACAGTGCGGCTACCTCACGCACCTGGTGACGGCGACCGGGGCGCGGCTCCACGAGGTCGCGCTGCCGGCGGTCATCGAGGATCACGACGGATCGCTGGCGGTGCTCCTCCGCGTCACGCGGGGCCGGGCGGTGGTCGCCAACCCGCTGACGGGCATCCGATCGGAGGATCGGGCCGCGTTCGGCCGAGCGTGGAGCAGGCGCATGCTGGCGCTGTCGTCCGCGTCGGCTGGCCTTGGCCGGTCGCTGCTGGCCGAGTACGCGCCGACACTGGCGGCCGTGGCGGTGGTGGCCCTGCTGACCCAGGTGTTCGGTGTCGGCGGCCCGCTCGCCAGCGGCTGGATCATCGACCGCGTGCTCGTCGACGGCGACCAGTCGCTGCTGCAGCTCCTGCTGCTCGGCATGCTGGTGCTGCTGACGTTCCATGTCACGGCCGGGGGGCTGCGCGAGTACCTCGTGGCGCACGCCTGCGGCCGCATCACGCTCACGCTGCAGCTGCGCTTCTTCGATCACGTGCTCCGGCTGCCGCCGAGCACGGCGGCGCTGCTCCGCGTCGGCGATCTCGCCGTGCGGTTCCGCGAAAACGACGCGCTGGTCCGCCAGGCGTTCCAGGCGGGATTCCATGTCGTGGTCGACGCCATCGGCGTCGCCGGCCATCTGGCGCTCGTCGCCCTGATCAGTCTGCCGCTGGCGGCGGTTGCGGCGGTCTTTGCGGCGGCGCACGCCGGCCTGATGCTCGCGGCCTCGCCGCTTCTCCGGCGCATCGGCAACCGCCACCTCGGCACGCGCAGCGCTGTCCGCTCGCACATCATCGAAACGGTCGCCGGCCTGCCCACCATCAAGGCGCTCGTGCTGGAGCCCTTCTTCCTCGGCCAGGGGCGCAAGCTGATGGCACGCCGCAAGGCGGACGAGTTCGACGAGGCGCGGCTCGCCGCCAGCGTCGATCTGGCCGGGCGCATTGTGCTGGCCGCCGCGATGCTCGCGATGCTCGCCTGGGGCTCCGTGCTCACGCTCGACGGCCGGCTGACGACGGGGCGGATGGTCGCCGCGGTCGGCATCTACGGCGCCATGATGGTCCCGCTCAGCGGGCTGCTGCGGTCACGCGACGCGCTGCGCGACGCGCGCCGGTCGTTCGCGCAGCTGTCCGAAGTTCTGGAGCTCGCGACCGAAGACGCCGGGACGACGACCGTCGCGCCGGTCCTGCAGGGACATGTGGTCTTCAAGCAGGTCTCCTTCCGCTACCCGGGCGGGCTCGAGGACGCGCTGACCGAAGTCAGCTTCGACGTGCTCCCGGGCCAGAAGGTGGCCCTGGTCGGCCGCAGCGGGTCCGGCAAGACGACGCTCTTCAATCTGCTGATGGGCCTGTACCCGCCGACGCGGGGTACCATCTTCCTCGATCAGATCGACATCGGCAGCATCCCGAAACCCGATCTGCGCCGGCAGCTCGGCGTGGTCGAGCAGCACCCGTTCCTGTTCGAAGGCACGGTGCGCGACAACATCGCCCGGACCGATCCGACCGCCTCCTTCGACCAAGTCGTTGCCGCCGCGCGCATGGCCGGCGCGCACGAGTTCATCGAGGCGCTGCCGGCCGGCTACGACACCCGGATCGGCGAACGGGGCGTGACGCTGAGCGGCGGAGAGCGTCAGCGTCTCGTCATCGCCCGCGCGCTGGCGGGACGTGCGCGCATGCTGCTGCTCGACGAGGCGACCTCGGCCATCGACTCGCGGATGGAGCGCGCCATCCACGGCCGGATCGGCGCTTCACAGGATCGCCGGACGATGTTCGTGATCGCGCACCGGCTGAGCACGGTGCGCGACGCCGACGTGATTGTCGTGCTCGACCAGGGCCGCGTCATCGAGACCGGCTCGCACACGGACCTCATGGCGCGACGGGGCCTCTATTGGTACTTGAACACGCGGTCGGCCTGACGGCGCGCCGCCTGACGCGATGAAGCGTGGATCGATGATGAACGAACCGACCGAGCCGGACGCTCAGCGTGACTCCCCGGCCCCATGGGAGGCCTCCGAGGCCGTCAATGCCCTCCCGTCGACGGTCACGCGCGGCGTGGTGTACCTGGTGGCCGTCATCGTGGTGGCGACCGCGTGCCTGCTCTACTTCGGCCGTGTGCACATGGTCGTGACCGGGCGCGGCCGGATCGCGCCCGAAGGCGATGTGGTGCTGGTGCAAGCCCTGCAGGGCGGCGTGGTCAGCGGTGTGTTCGCGAAAACCGGCGACCGGCTGCCCGCCGGCGCACCGATCGTCAAGCTCGACGTGGCCGAGTCAGGCGTCGGCGTCGCCGAACTCCAGCAGAAGGCGGACGCGCTCCGGGAGCAGTTCACGACGCTGACCGCCACGCGGCGGCTCGTCAACCGGATCCTGGCCGATCCGTCGGCCGGCCTGCAGGCGGCGACCCAGTCGTCGGTCGCCACCGTCGGCAGCGTGGCGCAGGTGATCAACGAGCTCGACAACCTGCGGGCAAAAGTCGATATGGCCAAGTCGGCCGTGACCAACTGGCCGGCGCGGCGCACGTCATCGGCCAGGGAGATCGAGCTGACGCGCGAGAACATCGCCGTCAACGAGAAGAACGCGGCCAGCCAGGCGCGGCTGCTCGAGGCGAACGAGGCCGCCCTCGTCCAGAAGCAGGAGCAGCTGAAGAGCTTCCGCGCGCTGGCCGAACGCCGGTTGATTTCGTCGCTCGAGCTGGCGGCCGAAGAAGAGAAGGTCCGCTCGGCCGAAGCGGCGGCGGCCGAGGCCCGCCGCCGCCTCGAACAGGCGGCGGTCGACATCTCGAACCAGAAGATCAAGCTCGCCGAGCTCGAGGGGCGCCTGGCCGCCGAACCCTCCGTCCGCGCCGGCGCCGTGCGCCAGGCAGAGAACGCCTTCCGCCAGCAGCTGTCGCTGCTCCGCCAGGAGGGCGCCAACCTCGGCATGCAGGTCAAGGACGTCGAGGCCAACCTCAAGACGACCGAGGCCAGACTCGCGATGGCCAAGAGCAAGATCGCGCTGACGTCGGTGAGCATGCCGGTGGCGGGCATGGTCGCCGAGATGAAGGTGACGGGCACGGGAGAACTCGTCGCCGCCGGTGCGCTGGTGGCCGTCATCGTCCCCGACGGCGTGCCGCTGGTGGTCCAGGCGGCCGTCCCGAACCGCGACGTGGGATTCGTCAGACCGGGCATCGAAGCGCGGATCAAGATCGACGCCTATCCGTTCCAGCAGTTCGGCACGCTGCCGGCCCGCGTGCGCACCGTGGTGCCCGGGCTCGGCAACGACAATAGCTTCACGGTGACCCTCGACCTGCTCGCGACGCGCATCTCGGACGACGAGCGGGCGCTTCCGCTCTTCCCGGGCCTCGAAGTGGAGGCCGAGCTGCTGACCGGGCGGCAGCGCCTCATTTCACGCCTGTTTGCGCCAGGCGCCCCGCGGCGGCGGAGCGAGTAGCCCGATGGCGACGCTGGCTGAACTCGAGTTGCTTCGGCACGTCCCGCCCTTCGCCGGACTCGGCGAGCGGCAGCTGCACGCGATCGGGGATGCGTGTGAGACGGTGGCGCTCCGGCCGGGCAGCGTGCTGACCAGGAGCGGCGCCCCTCCGGAGGCGCTCTACGTCATCCTGAGCGGCCAACTGCGCGTCGTCGACGATCGCGGGGCGGGTCAGCCGATTCTGATCGACGACATCGGACGCGGGACGCACGCGGGCGAAGCCGTGATCGACGGCGGCCTGGCGCCCTTCTCGGTGAGTTGCACCACGGAAGTTGAGGCGCTCAAGCTCGGCGCCGATCGGCTGCGTCCGGTGCTCGACGCCTGGCCCGAGGTTGACGCGGCGTTACGGGACCACGTTGTCCGCCGGGACCAGCTCGGCTCAGAAGACTACGCCGGCCCGGTCGAGGCGGACTCCCGCGGGACCGGTGCGCGAGCCGCTGGCGAACCTGCCGGCGGCAGCGCCGCACGCGAGCCGCCGCCCGACAAGGGGGCACACACGACATGGCCGCGCTTCGACGCCGGCGAGATCGCCTGGAAGCAGCCGGCGGCCGTGACCGGCCGGCCGCCACGGCGGTTCCCGCTGGTGCGGCAGCTCCAGGTGTCGGACGCAGGCCCTGCGTGCCTGGCATCGGTGGCGGGCCACTACGGCCGCAAGGTCGGCTTGAACGCCGCCCGTGAGCAGGCGGCCAGCCGCAGGCGGCCACCCACGCTGGCGGCCCTCCGGCGGGCCGCGGATCGCCTCGGATTCGAAACTGCCGCCGGCCTGGCCACTGTTGAACATCTGTCGAACAGCGCGATACCGGCCATCGCCGGCTGGACCGGCGGCCACTGGGTCGTCGTGGTCCGCGTGCACGGCGGCCGGGTCACGGTGGGCGATCCCGCGCTCGGCGTCCGAAGCCTCACCGCGGCCGCGTTCGCCGAAGAGTGGACCGGCGAGGTGCTCTATCTTCGTCCGACCGATCGCTTCCTCGAGCATCCGGAGCGCAGCCTGCCGATGGCCCGTTTCGCGGCCTATCTCCGGCCGCTGCGCGTCGTGCTCGCCGAAATCGTCCTCGCGTCGGTGCTGGCGCAGGTGCTGGCCCTGCTGCTGCCCGTCTTCGCGCGGTTCGTGATCGACGATGTCATCGCCAGGCGCGACGAGGCATGGCTCTGGACGGCGTTCCTCGGCATGTGCGGCGTGCTGCTGCTCTCCTGGGCCGTCGGCTTCGCGCGCCAGTATCTGCTGAACTTCCTGTCCCGTCAGGTGGACGCGCACCTCTCCGGCGATGTCTTCCGGCATCTGCTGGCGCTCCCGCTGAGGTTTTTCGAAAGCCGGCACGCGGGAGAAGCCGTCCGCCACTTCGAAGAGACCTCGGCGATCACATCGTTCCTGACAGGGACCGGCGTCGGGTTCATGCTCGAAATGGTGACGGCGGCCATCGCCGCGGCCCTGATGCTCCATTACGACGCGCGGTTGGCGGCCGTCGCTCTCGCGGTCGTCGTGCTGGAGGTCGGGCAACTCTACGTCGCCACCCACCGCCTGGGCCGCGGGCTGACCGGAACCTTCCGCACGGAAGTCGACAGCGAGGGTCTGCTGCTCGAGTCGTTCTCGGGGCTGTCGACCATCAAGGCGCTCGCCATCGAGCACTTCACGCGCTGGAAGCTCGAGGGGCGGCTCGTCGCGCGCATCAACGCCTCATTCGCGACGCTCCGGTACCGCGCGCTGTCGGTGCTCGGCAGCCAGACGATCGGCTTTCTCGGCCCCATTGCCGTGCTGTTCTACGGCGCCGTGCTCGTCCTGCGGGGCGAGATGACGGTCGGCGTCCTCGTGGCGTTCCTGCTGCTCGCGCGGATGCTCTCGGCGCCGTTTGCCACGCTCATCGCCGCCTGGGGCCGGCTGCAGGACGCGCTGGCGTCGATCGAAGAGGTGAACGACATTCTCGACACGCCGCGGGAGAGCCCGGAGGAGCCCGCCGATCAGGTCGTCCTCCAGCGCGTGCAGGGCCACATCCGCTTCGACGGCGTGTCGTTCCGCTACGAGGACGACGGGCCGGAGGCGCTGGGCGAGGTGTCGTTCGAGTGCTACGGCGGCCAGCGCATCGCGGTGGTTGGGCCGAGCGGGTCGGGCAAGACGACGCTGCTCAAGCTGCTGCTCGGGTTCTACCGGCCGACCGGCGGCACCATCCGAGTCGACGGCTTCGATCTCGGCCAGATCTGGCTGCCCTCGTACCGGCGCCAGGCGGGCGTCGTGCTGCAGGACCCGCGGCTGTTCACCGGCGCGCTGCGGGCGAACATCAGCCAGACGATGCCGGCGGCACCGCTCGCCGAAGTCGTGTCGGCGGCGCGCATGGCGAACGCCCACGCGTTCATCAGCCGCCTGCCCCACGGGTACGAGACGCGCCTGGAGGAAAACGGGGCGAACCTGAGCGGCGGCCAGCGCCAGCAGGTGGCGATTGCCCGCGCCTTGCTCCATCGCCCGCGCCTGCTGGTGCTGGACGAGGCGACGTCGAACCTCGACGAGGAGTCCGAGCGGTCGGTGCAGCAGAGCCTCGACCTGCACTTCCGGGACTGCACGGTGTTCATGATCACGCAGCGGCTCGCCGCCGTGCGTCAGGCCGACCTCGTGCTCGTCCTCGATCGGGGCCGCATCGTCGAGCAGGGGCCGCCCGAACAGCTGATGGCGAAACAGGGACTGTTCTATCGCATGGCCGTCGCACAGGACCCGGCCCGGGGATGACCGAGATGAATCGACGATGGGCCCTCGCGATCTGCGCCGGATTTCTCCTGGCCGGGCTCGATGCCGCCGGCCAGGCCTCGGCCGTGCAGGCGCCGCCCACAGCCGCCCAGGTGCCGGCCCTGCAGGCGCCGGTGACGCCGGCGCCGCCGGCCACCGAGCAGGAATTCGCGCGAACGATTCCGTACGAGGAGCGGATCACGCAGCAGGGCCGTGTCCAGCGCATGACCGCGCGCGAGGCGGTCGAGCTGGCGCTTCGGAACAACCTCGATCTCGCGATCGAGCGGTACAACGAACAGCTCGCGCGGCAGCGCGTGCGCGCCGCGCTGGGGTACTACGACCCGTCCATGTCGCTGTCGACCGCGCGCAGCTCCACCGACATCCCGGGCACCGGCGCGTCCGGCGGCACGTCGATCCCGATCGAACAAGTGGATGTGACATCGTTCAGCCCCGGCGTCAAGCAGAACCTCCCGGGCGGTGCCAGCGCCGCGGTGAGCCTGCTCAGCACGAGGACGTACACGAGCAGCACCACCCCGACGCTGAACCCGGTGGTCAACTCGTCGCTGGGCGCGTCGATTACACAGCCGCTGATGCGCGGGTTTCTCGCCACGGCCGGCGACCGTTCCATCGATCTGGCCCGGATCGACACCGAGATCGCCGCCAGCCAGTACCGCCAGCGCCTGACGTCGATCGTGCAGCAGGTGCTGACGCAGTACTGGGAGCTGGCGTACGCCGTCAGCGTCTACGAGACGCGCCGGCAGTCGAAGGACCTGGCGCTCGTGCAGTTCGAGGGCGCGAAGCTGCGCGTGCAGAGCGGGTTGCTGTCGCCCGTCGCCCTGACGGCCGCGCGGGCCGAGATCGCGAGCCGCGAGCGCGACATCCTGCAGGCCGAGGTCTCGATCATCGGCGCCGAGAACGCGCTGAAGCTGCTCCTGTCGCAGGACCCGGCGTCGCCGCTCTGGGAGACGGCCGTGCTCCCGGTCGACAGGCCGAAGCCGGACACCGGCGACCTCACGCTCGAACACGCGATTGAGCTGGCCACCGCGCGGCGCCCCGAACTGGAACAGCTCCGGCTGCAGATGGCCCAGAACGCCATCGACCGGCGCTTTTACACCCGCGAGAAGCTGCCGACCGTCAATCTGACGGCAGGCCTGACCTCGGCCGGCAAGTCGGGGACGGCGCTCGTGAAACTGAACGACGTGCGCACCGCCGATCCGACCAATCCGTCCTTCGGCAGCTACCAGCGGTCGTGGGCGCAGGTCTTCGGCTTCGACTTCCCGGCGTGGGCGATCGGGCTGAGCGTGCAGGTACCGATCGGGAACCGGTCCGCGGGCGCGGTGCTCCAGCAGGCCGAGCTTGTCAGGAGCCGCCTCGACACGCAGAAGATCAAGACGTTGCAGGCCGTCATGGTGGACGTCCGCTACGCCGTGCAGGTGATCGGCACGCAGCGCAAGAGCCTCGAGGCGGCCCGTCTGACGACGCAGCTGTTCGCCGAACAGCTCGAAGCCCAGACGGCGCGCTACTCGGCCGGGTTCTCGAACGACTTCGAGCTGCGGCGGTATCAGCGCGACTTGGTCGACGCGCGCGTGAAGGAGCTGCGTGCGCTGGTGGACCTGCAGCTGGCGGGCATCGCGCTGCAGCGTGCGACCGATACGCTCATCGAAGCCACGGGCGTCGCCGTTCCCAAGCAGCCCTGACGGGTCCTACCTGCGCCGCGCCGCCGCGGCCTGCTGCTTCAGCTGGTCGACCAGCGCGCGGGCCTCTCGATCGTCGGGCGCGATGCGCTCGAGCTTCTCCGCCCATCCGATCGCCTGGCTCCAGTTGCCCCGGCTCTGTTCGAAGGAGGCCAGCGCCACCAGCACGTCGCGGTCGGATGGGACCTTCGGCTGCAGCGCCGCCAGCAGCCGGATCGCCTCTGCGGTGCGTCCACGATCGTTGAGCGCGACGGCATAGACGTAGCCGCAGCGCGCATTGGCCGGCTGCAGGTCGTGTGCGCGCTTCAGATACGTCATCGCCTCGTCTCGTCGACTGGTCCGGATGCAGAGCAGGCCGAGCGCATGGTGGGCCTCGGCGACATTCGGATCCAGGCGCAACGCCTCCGTCAGCAGCCGCTCCGCATCCGCCTCGCGCGCGGTGCTCCGGTAGAGGTCGGCCAGATTGATGCGGGCGGGGATGTTGCGGGGGTCGAGCCGGAGCGCCGTCTGCAGTTCGCGCTCAGCTTTCTGGCTCCTGCCCTGCCGCAGGTGGAGCGTGCTGAGATTGAGGTGGGCCTCCGGGCGCTCGGCCACCGCCAGCTCCAGCGCGATTTTTTCGCGCGTGGCGCGGTCGAGGTCGGCGGCCTCCGACGCGGTGAGCAGGTCCGCCGGCGTGCCGGCCAGCGAGAGGGCGGCCCAGGCGCGGACCAGCCGTACCGGGTCGGTCAGGAGCGGTCGGCCGATCCGGACGCGATCCGCCGGCGGCAGCGCCTCGCGCGCCCGCGCCGCGGCCGCGCGCAGGATGGCGTCGGGGGCGCTCGCGCCGGCAGACAGCGGATGATAGGAACTATTGGACTAACCCGCTTCGCGGGAGCCGGTAGCGCGAGGCTCCCCCCACCATCCCCAGATCTCGGTTTCTCGATGAGGTGATCGGCAGTCCTCGA
>Ga0113563_10002775_pt1 | contig 10709 bp, 11 predicted proteins | sample Mud3Dept3metaG_FD_80117 | JGI IMG/M metagenome (GOLD analysis project Ga0113563, IMG submission 80117) | Freshwater wetland microbial communities from Ohio, USA, analyzing the effect of biotic and abiotic controls - Mud 3 Core 4 Depth 3... | ecosystem: Environmental > Aquatic > Freshwater >...
GCAGTTTGATGGGTTATGCTATAAGCCCACCCGAATTAGTCATTAACTGGCTGGGGTATCTTTTTGTTATGGAACAGCAATATGACAAGGCTTACAAAATGATGAAATTAAATACAAAGAATTATCCAACCAGTTGGAATGCTTTCGATTCGTTGGGAGAAGTACTAATGATACAAGGGAATATCGATGCTGCAATCGAAAACTATGAAAAATCTTTGATCATTAATCCACAAAATGAGAATGCCCGAAAAATGATCGAACAACTAAAACAAAAAAATAAAAAAATCTTGGAGACAAACACAAAAGGATAACTTTACCTCGTTTTAGTTATAATTGCATAAATGTATGAATACTAAAAATCAAACACAATGGGGACGTATGAATTACATTGCCATTGATTATCATAGAAGTTTTAATTTAGAAGATGTTTTTTGCGATGAAGAGGGAAATACAAACTTTGATCTACCAATTTCAAAAGGTCAAATTTCCTAAAAACTCTCCAATACAAATTTTTAAGAGGAGATTTATTTGGTAGTGGATAAAGAATAAATTATTGACTGGAACATTCGCATACCAGGGGACCCTTAAAAGGGAGACACTCTACCCACCATCCTCCAGAACAGGCACCTGAAATACCTCCAGATAAATACAATAATAAGCTCTTTACCTCCGATCAAAACTTCACGTTTCTTTTTATAGATGGCATTTAAATATTTTCTGGCACATTTTTCAACCGGCATGCCTGCAGCCAGGCTTTTATCCATTGTACCCTGCGGTTTCCCATCTTTTGTAAGTGCCCGAAAAGATATGTTCGTGCGGATCCTGCCCGGGTAAGCGATGGTTACATAAATATTTTTATCTCTGAGTTCAATACCTGTTGTTTCAAAAAATCCTTTAACTGCATGTTTTGCTGCTGAATAAGCTGAACGCAGCGGAAATCCAAACAAGCCTGATAAACTGCTGGTTGCCGCGATCTGACCACCTCCCCTTTCCATCATATGTGGAAGAATATTTTTTGTAAGTATCACATATGAAAAGAAATCAATTTCCATGATTTTCCTGTCAAAATCAACATTTGTTTCATTTACGAATGACCTGTGACTTAATCCGGCGTTGTTAATCAGAATATCAATCCTGCCAAATACCTCTATAGCAGTTTTCACTGCACTCACAAGAGATTGTGAATCAAGTAAATCCAGAAACAGAACAGAACTCTCCCCTCCCATCTCCCCGCATCTTTTTTTCACCTGTTCAAGCTCTTGCAGTTCATTTGACGATAGGATGGTCTTTGCTCCTTCTCTGGTAAATGCGTATGCCAGGGCTTCACCTATGCCAGAAGAAGCGCCGGTGATCCAGACAACTTTATTTTCAAATTTCATGGATAAAAAAATGAATCATAAAAGTTACAAGTTGCAAGTTGCAAGTTACAAGTTAAAAATCAAAACTTATCAATATCAATCAAATACTGAATCAGGATTGTACTCAACACCAAACTCACACCCTAACAGAGAACTGAGAACCGGGAATTCCGATCTTTATCGGGGCAGGCCGGGAAACTTGTCCCGATAAAGTTCGGGACCTGAACTGAGAACTATTATTTATTTATATTCAGTCTAAATTAGAATTATCTATTAAAAACTGACAAAAAGCAGTTCAATGAATCTCATTCATAATTAATTTTGCATTCTGAATAAATTTTAAGATTTAATGTCCGGAAAGGAGATTACACACGAAGGAATTGTACAGGAAGTCCGGGATAACAATGTCATTGTAAGTTTTGTTTCTCAACCTGCATGTTCCTCATGCAATATTAAAAATAGCTGCTCACTTGCTGAGATAGAAGTCAAGAATCTTGAGGTTCCCACAACCGGGAAATTATATCAGACTGGAGAGAAAGTTCTTGTTGTCCTTCAACAGTCGCATGGTTTCCTGGCTGTTTTCCTGGGTTATATCCTTCCATTTCTGATCGTCTTAACAAGCCTGGTTATTTTACTAAAACTTACTAATAATGAGGCACTTGCCGGTTTGATATCCATTGGCTCCCTTGCTCCCTATTATCTGATTCTATGGATCCTGAAAGGACAGATTAATGAAAGTTTTAAATTCAGACTACTAAAGGACTGAAGATTGTATTATATGAGTTCAACAATTTTATATACGATTATTTCCCTGAGCGCTACTGGTGCCATCTCTGCTGTTATCCTCTATTTTGTTGCGCAGCGGTTTAAGGTTTATGAGGATCCCCGGATTGACCAGGTAGAAGATGCATTACCTGCAGCAAATTGCGGAGGATGTGGTTATGCTGGGTGCAGAAATTTCGCTGAAGCCTGTGTGAAGAATGAAAATCTCAGCGGATTATTCTGTACTGTCGGAGGAAATGAAACGATGTCAAAGGTTGCTTCGATCCTTGGTGTGGATGCTGTTTCACAGGATCCCAAAGTGGCGGTAGTACGTTGCGCGGGCTCTTATGACAAAAGGCCGCGGATCAACATTTATGACGGCCCTTCATCCTGTGTACTTCAAAGCATCCTTTATCCTGGCGATACCGGATGCCCGTATGGCTGTCTTGGGCATGGTGATTGTGTAAATGCCTGTGATTTCGATGCCATTCATATGGATCTGAAAACCGGACTTCCGGTAGTAATTGATGAGAAATGCACTGCCTGTAATGCCTGTGTGCTGGCATGCCCGAAACACATTATAGAACTCAGGAAAAAGAACAAAAAAGATCGTAAGATTTTTGTTTGTTGTATAAATGAAGAAAAAGGTGCCATCGCAAAAAAAAGTTGCGAGGTAGCATGCATCGGTTGCGGAAAATGCGTTAAAGCCTGTGCTTATGACGCAATAACTCTCGAAAACTATCTCGCATATATCGATCCTGTTAAGTGCGTTTTATGCAGGAAATGTGTAGGAGTATGCCCGACAAATTCAATCCATGAAATCAATTTCCCTCCAAGAAAAAATCTGGATGGAACCGATGCAACTGTGGATGTGGAAATAGTAGAAAATTTATAAACTGATATAAACTGATTGTGCTAAAAACTTTTAACAAAGGAGGTATCCATCCGGCAGAAAATAAGATCACTGCAGGGAAACCTATATCCACTCTGCCAGTTCCCCCCATTGCCATCATCCCTGTACTTCAGCATATAGGCACACCTGCAAATCCATTGGTTAAGAAAGGTGATAAGGTTAAAACCGGCCAGATGATTGCATCCGGTGAGGGTTTTATTGCTGCGAATATTCACTCTTCCGTTACTGGTACAGTGACCAGGGTAGATAAACTTACCGATGCATCGGGTTATAAGCGTACTGCTATTGAGATAGAGACATCAAGTGATGAATGGATGAACGACATAGACCTTAATCCAGGCCTTGTGACTGATGTGAGTCTTTCAATCCCTGAAATAATGGTTAGAACATGGGATCAAGGAATTGTAGGGATGGGTGGCGCAACATTTCCAACGCATGTTAAGATGGTCTTCCCCAGAGGCATAAAAGCTGAATGCCTTATCATAAATGGCGCAGAATGTGAACCTTATGTCACGGCCGACCATAGGCTTATGCTTGAAAAGGGTGAAGAGATAATGATCGGCATTAGTATTGTTAAGAGTGCAATCGGGATCGAAAAAGCAATAATCGGGATAGAAAATAATAAACCAGATGGTATCGAAAATCTACAAAGAATATCCTCGAGATTTCCGGGTATCACCGTACAGGGATTGAAAGTAAAGTATCCTCAGGGCAGTGAGAAGCACCTTATCAAATCTCTTACCGGACGGGCTGTTCCTTCAGGGGGATTACCCATTGACGTTGGAATTGTTGTTTTTAACATCGGAACGATGTTCGCAGTTTATGAAGCAGTCCAAAAAAATAAACCACTCATTGAAAGGACAGTTACGGTAACAGGAAAATCTTTAAAGAATCCTTCCAACTTCAGGGTGCGGATTGGGACTCCTGTCTCAGAACTGATAAAAGCAGCAGGCGGACTTCCGGATCATGCAAGCAAAATTATTGCAGGTGGTCCGATGATGGGAAAAGCACTGAACACATTGGATGTACCAGTTACTAAAGGAATGTCAGGACTCCTGGTTCTTGATGATATTGAATCAAAAAGAAAACCTGTACAGAATTGCATCCGATGCACAAGATGTGTTACTGTTTGTCCTATGGGAATCGAACCCTATCTGATAATGTCGATGGTCGAAAAGGAGAAATGCGAATTCCTGGATGATTGCCACATAAATGATTGTATGGAATGTGGTTCATGCAGTTATATATGTCCGGCAAACCGTCCACTGTTGGATTACATCAGGCTGGGCAAAGCGAGATTAAAAAAGCGTAAACAACAAAAATGAGTATGATTACTGTTTCTCCGGCACCTCATGATCACAGCAATGTATCAGTCAGTAAACTGATGTTCGGCGTGATTATCGCTCTCATTCCAACCTTTATTGTTTCTGTCATTTTTTTTGGTGTAGGTGTATTGATAATTACCCTTATATCGATGCTTTCATGTGTGGCATTTGAATACCTTATCCAGCGGTTTATACTGAAAAAAGAACCTTCCATCAGTGATGGTTCAGCGATGGTAACAGGATTACTTCTTGCCTTGTGTCTGCCTGCCAACATTCCTGTCTGGCTCGTGATACTCGGCAGCCTGGTTGCTATTGGTGTAGCAAAAATGTCTTTCGGCGGCCTGGGAAATAATCCATTCAATCCGGCACTTGTGGGCAGGGTATTTCTTTTCGTCTCATTTCCTGTCCAGATGTCAACATATCCTGAACCATTACAGAACTGGTTCACTTATACTGATGCCACTACCGGCGCAACCCCTCTGGGATTGATGAAAGAAGGAATAAAAAACGGGGACTCGATTCCGGACCTGATGAATAACATCCCCTCATATATTGACCTTTTTATTGGTAAAATGGGAGGATCAGCAGGTGAGATAGCTGCATTTGCTCTGATTATTGGATTAATATACCTGCTTGCACGGAAAATCATCACCTTCCATATTCCAGTATCAATCATCCTTACTGTTACAATATTTACCGGAATATTATGGTGGTCTGATCCCACGAAATATGCGAATCCGTTATTTCATTTACTGACTGGCGGGCTTCTCCTTGGTGCAATCTTTATGGCTACTGATTATGTCACTTCCCCTATGACCATCGCTGGAATGTGGATTTATGGTATTGGTATCGGCATTATTACCATTCTCATCCGGATTTTTGGCGCATACCCTGAAGGAGTCCAGTTCGCCATACTTATTATGAATGCATTCGTACCTTTAATTAATAAATATATCAAACCAGCACGGTTTGGAGAACGACCGGAAAATGAGTAAAGAAGATACATCATTTAAAAAGATGGTTCTGGCATTATCTCTGGTTAGTGCGATCGCATCGACCAGCCTTGGAATCATTTATGCCCTGACAAAAGATACCATCAGTGAAGCGCGGAAGCTTCAGAAGCAAAATGCTATTAAGACTGTACTTCCTGATTTTGATAATGATCCTTTAGAGAAGATCGATAAAAGAAATGTCGACGGAGATACCCTGTATTTTTATTATGCCGAGCAAAATGGGAAATGGATAGGAACTGCTGTAGAAACTTTTACAAACAAAGGATTCAGTGGTAAATTCAGACTCATGGTGAGCTTTACACCAGATGGTAATATTCATAATTTATCCATCCTTGAACATCATGAAACTCCTGGATTAGGAGATAAAATAGAAAAAGAAAAATCCCTGGATAAAAACACAGGTAAATCTTGGAGCAGTCAGTTCGAAGGTAAGAATCCAGGTGAATTCAGGCTCTCAGTAAAAAAAGACGGAGGTGATGTAGATGCCATAACGGCTGCTACTATATCATCCCGCGCTTTTTGCGATGCAGTGCAGCGGGCGTATAATGAATACATAATGGTAATAAAGGAAAATCCAACAGGTGGAAACGAAAGAGCTAATAAAAAATAAAAATAATACAAGTCATCCCGACGAGTGAAATGAGGAGGGGGCTCGCAATTGTGGTCGGATAACAAAAATTTGGATCACTTTTTATACAACGAGATCCCTCATTCATAATGTTCCTTCGGGATGACATTGAATCTAAAATATTTTTTGTTAATAGAACTATTGAGGATCAAATATAAACGAGATGAATCAATGGAAAAATTTCACTAAGGGATTCTTCAGGGAAAGTCCGACTTTCGCATTATTTCTGGGGATGTGTCCGGTTCTTGGTGTGACAACTTCCGCGGTTAATGGTTTCGGGATGGGACTTGCCACCACTTTTGTACTGCTGATGTCAAACGTAGTTGTCTCACTGGTTAAATCTTTTATACCTGAGAAAGTCAGAATCCCATGTTACATTGTGCTTATTGCCTCATTTGTTACCATCGTTGAGCTGGTTATGCAGGCTTACGTGCCTGAACTTTTTGACCGGTTGGGAGTTTTCATTCCACTGATCGTTGTAAACTGTATTGTTCTTGGAAGAGCTGAAGCCTTTGCATCAAAGAACGATGTCCTTACATCTGCCATCGACGGTCTAAGCATGGGACTCGGATTCACCCTGGCACTCATTATCGTTGGAAGCGTCAGAGAGCTTCTGGGAAGCGGTTCATTATTCGGATTTGATGTTTACAGTGGTAATGGGATTTTACTTTTTATACTGCCTCCCGGTGCATTCCTTGCTCTTGCATATCTGATTGTAATTATTAACAGCATAAGGAAGAAAATCGACGTATCATTTAAAAAGTAATATGCCATGCAATACATAATCCTTTTTATATCGGCCGTATTCATAAACAATATTGTACTTGCCAAGTTTCTGGGAATATGCCCTTTCATTGGCGTTTCCAACAGGGTTGAGACAGCTCTTGGAATGACAAGTGCTGTTATGTTCGTGATGGTCATTTCTGCAGTGGCAACCTACCTCATGCAGAAATATGTTCTTGTTCCCCTGGGGATAACATTCATGAGAACGATAACCTTTATCCTTGTTATAGCCTTCCTTGTACAAATGGTGGAAATCATTTTAAAAAAAGTCAGCCCTTCATTATACCAGGCCCTCGGAATATTCCTTCCATTAATCACCACAAACTGTATCGTGCTGGGTGTTGCAGTTATGTCAGTTGATAATAATTATAACCTCCTTCAGAGTGTGGTCTTTTCTTTTGCCAATGCCGCCGGATTTGGTCTTGCATTAACTCTTATGGCAGGTATAAGAGAACAACTGGAATTGGTTGACATTCCAAAAGGAATAAAGGGAGTACCCATAGCTTTTGTTACTGCCGGTTTACTGGCACTGGCATTTATGGGATTTGCAGGAATTGTATAAAACCTGGATCAGCCTATTTTGATTTGTGTTTTTTCTTCGTCAGTCCGTACTGGTATTTAGCCGCAAGTGCTGCACCGACAAGGCCAGCCTCATTAAGTAATTCAGCCGGAACAACTTTTGCTCTAACTTTAAGAAATTCCATGAATTTGTCAGTTTTTTTACTGGCACCACCCCCAAGAATAATCAAATCAGGCCAGAGCAGAGCCTCCATGGTCTGAAGATATTCATTAAATCTCTTCCCCCAATCTTCCCATGAAAGCTCCAGGTTCTTCCTTACTGCATCTGAGCAATGTTTTTCTGCATCCTGTCCATGAAGTTCAATATGTCCCATTTCAAGATTCGGGACCAGTTTTCCATTTGAAAAAAGTACCGTTCCAATTCCTGTACCAATCGTTAACAGAAGAACCACTCCTCTTTGATCCAGTCCAGCACCAAATTTCATTTCTGCGAGCCCTGCAGCATCTGCATCATTGATGGCATAAACCGGTAAACCTGTTGCATTTGACAATAACTTGTTAATATTTGTGTCAATCCAGGCTTTATCCACATTTGCAGCTGTACGTGAATATCCATTCTGAATGACACCCGGAAATCCGCAACCAACTAACCCTTTCCATTTAAAATGTTTTACAATCTTTGTTACTACCTGAGCAACAGCCTTTGGAGAAGAAGTTTCAGGAGTTTCGATCCGAAATCTGTCTGCTAGTATACGTCCGTTTTTTATGTTAATTGGAGCACCTTTGATACCAGATCCGCCAATATCAATGCCGAGTATCTTTTCAGATTTCATAGTGGTTTATTTTAAGCTTTTTATTAATCTTGTAACAATTTTAAAATTAAGTATTTTTTCAGTACATTGTTGTCTCATCCGGATTAAAAACCGATCAGCACAGATATGGAAACTTATATTCTGAATCTGCTTAAGGAAAACAAGAGAATTATTATCCCTGATTTTGGAGCATTTATTATTCGGCCGTTGAATCCTCCCGAGATTGCCTTTAACGGGCTTTTGACTTTTAATGATGGGATACTGACAGAATATGTAAGCAAACAGACATCCATTTCGTATGTCGAAGCCGCTGCAAAAGTATCGGATTATGTGGAGAAACTTAAAACGGATCTGCGTCAACATAATCGATTAACATTCAATGAGATTGGATGGGTATGGACAGATGATTCAGGGGACATTCAATTTACTGCATGGAAAGTTACAGGGGATACTACTGTAAAATCGCGTACGGGAATGAAAGATTTGAATTCCATCCTGAAAGATGCAGAGCTCTCTATGAAATCTGATGAGCAGAAGATCCAGGACCTCAAAGAAGATACGAAACCTCCTGTATCTTCAGAAGATATCACGAAGGGTGAAACGATCTATCCGAAGACGGATCTGGAACCTTCTGTAAATTCCCCGGATCAGACCCCGTTCACATTGGATGAAACATTAAAAGAAGTAGACGTGGATGCTACAAAAGATGTTCTGACAAAAAAGACATCAGATTCAGCCATTGACTCCGGAAAAATAACAGATGAATCGTTTACGCTTGAAGAATCTGATAAGTCAGTAATACCGGAACAAATCCCGTCTGAAAGACCTGTCATCATACCAGTCAGCCATTCAGAACCAGTAATTCAAACAACTGCACAAAAAGATGAGAAAGATACTCTCCTGGATGAGAAGATTATGGCATCCCTTTCGGCCATCAGGTCAAAAAATGAACGTGTAAAAACAGGCTCAAGAGACATCCCGAAGGAAATATCTCCGAGTGATGATTGGCGAAGAGCTGAGATAAAATCAACTTTATCTTCCCAATCTAAAAAAGACAAGAAAAGAAGATCATGGATTTTACCTGTTTCAATAATCGGATTGTTTATAATTCTTGCAGGTGCTGCATATCTTATTTCCCCAGATCAGGTAAAAGATATTATAAATCCCATACTTCAGCAACCAGATAAAACACTGATTGAAGTGGAACAGGTTCCCACAGAGGATGCAGCTCCCGGTTATGATGAAGAATCAGTTTCTCCTGACCAGGAAACACCAGTTGTTTCAGATATTAACCAGGGAGCTGACCGCAAATACTATATTGTTGCAGGGAGATTCAGAAATAAAGTTAATGCGGACAATTATGTTTCATCTCTCCTGACTAAAGGCTTCAATGCAGAACTTTTCAGAACCGATGATGATCTGTATACCGTGAGTTTCAGTTCTTTCCCCTCCAGGGCTCAGGCAGAGGAGGAGTTGAAACGCATCAGGCAAACTACTGAACCCAATGCCTGGATCCTTCTCTATTAGATAGTAATGCTAATTCCCTTTGAACACGGCATGATACTTTGCCAACTTTTCAACTGATTCCCGGCTGAAGGGATCAGCATGGTATTCATTATCAATATACATTTCGCTTTGGTTACAATAGAAATCACTGGCCGGAATACCCGATGATCCTGTTGGTATGACCGTTAATGACTTGTCCCAGTCAGAAAGATCGAACACATGCCTCTCGGATGCTCCACTGAATGAATTGAAAGAAAGTCCCATTGCGTAACTATACGGACATATCGTATGGTAACTGCCACCAACCGGGTAAGGACCTCTTTCCAGGTTAAATATCTTTTTAAGCATTTTAACACTACCGAGTGGATGCATGAAACTTATCTGATGCAGGTTGCCCCATTTCCATTTTCCGGGATCAGTACCATATGATGACTCAAGCCAGTTGAGTGCATTCATAAAAGCAGAATCAACAATATCATTAAAATCTTCTGTTCTATCCTGAGTAGTTATATCATCACACCATACATCAGGTTTACCTGAAACGATCTTATCAACCAGATATAAAGCCAACCTGTCATCCTTTAAAAACTCACTGTATAATGACTCACCTAGTTCATCCGCAAAGATGGCCTGTATCATCTCCTTAATAAAAACTTCAAACAATGTGGCTTCTGTTGATTCAACAGTATAGTTATAATCCCATGATTTCAAGGATTGAAAAACCGTATTTCCATTTATTTTTTCATTTTGTTTATCGACCAGTGGCAGGACAACCGGCAGTATTTTTTTAGCCCAACCTGAATGCTGATCAATCTGTATCTTCTTAACAGTCATGATATTATGTTTATCAATCTCCTTGATCATTTCAACGATCCGGTTGTATCGGTTTGGAAGTTCAAACCAGTTACTGATATAGTAAGGATAATCCGAACCAACCGTTTTATTGTTTGCTGATGCAACATAACCTTCGGGTGGATTATAAGAATGAGGCAGAAATTCAAACGGCACTATACCTTTCCAGTCGTACATCCTGGTATCTCCCGGTAATAATAGCGCCTGATTCCCTTCCCGGATGGGAATACCTGCTGCA
>Ga0113563_10002776_pt1 | contig 10708 bp, 9 predicted proteins | sample Mud3Dept3metaG_FD_80117 | JGI IMG/M metagenome (GOLD analysis project Ga0113563, IMG submission 80117) | Freshwater wetland microbial communities from Ohio, USA, analyzing the effect of biotic and abiotic controls - Mud 3 Core 4 Depth 3... | ecosystem: Environmental > Aquatic > Freshwater >...
AGCGTCGACGCGTTCGGGCAGCACGACCGGCAGGCGCGTGTGGAGGCGGACGCGGCGCACCTGCGGGACCTCGCGCAGCCCATCGAACAGCGTCGCGAGGCGGCGGTCGCCCAGCGTGAGCGGGTCACCACCGCTCAGGATCACCTCGCCGACGCTCGGGTCGGCACGGATCGCGTCGAGCGCCGGGCCGAATTCCGCCCGTGAGGCGTTCTCATCCTCGTAGGGGAAGTGACGCCGGAAACAGTAGCGGCAGTGAACCGCGCAGGCGCCGGTGGTGACCAGCAGCGCGCGGCCCGCGTACTTGTGCAGCAGGCCCGGGCCGGCCTTGGCTGCCAGGTCACCCACCGGGTCGGTGCCGAAGCCCGGCACCTCGTCGAGTTCGGCGTCGAGCGGCAGCACCTGCCGCAGCAGCGGGTCCTGCGGGTCGCCGCGACGCATTCGGGCCACGAAACCGCGCGGCACCTTGAGCGGAAACCGGCGGGCGGCCGCCCGCGCCGACGCGAGCCACTCGGGCCCGAGTCCGAGCAGGGAGAGCAATTCGGCCGGGTCGGTGACCGCGTCCTGCAGGGCTCGCTGCCAGGCCGGGGGCTGACGAAAGGGGCGCGTTGTGGGTATCATGCGCGGCTTTATTGCGGCGGGCGGTGATTCTCCCAGACCCGCACGCGGTCCAACAACCGGTGACCCCCAATGGCCAGTTACAGCACCAACGAATTCCGTTCCGGACTCAAGATCATGCTCGACGGCGACCCGTACGTCATCGTCGAGAACGAATTCGTCAAGCCGGGCAAGGGCCAGGCGTTCAACCGGGTGCGCATCCGCAACCTCAAGACGGGCCGCACGCTCGAGCGCAACATGAAGTCGGGCGATACGGTCGAGGCGGCCGACATCGTCGAGACCGACATGCAGTACCTCTACAACGACGGCGACTTCTGGCACTTCATGGTGCCGGACACCTTCGAGCAGCACACCGCGGGCAAGGAAGCGATGGCCGAGTCGGCCCAGTGGCTGAAGGACGGCGTGACGTGCCAGGTGATGCTGTGGAACGGCGTGCCGCTCTCGGTCAACGCCCCGGCGCACGTCGAACTCAAGATCGTCGAGACCGACCCGGGCGTGCGTGGCGACACCGCCACCGGCGGCCAGAAGCCCGCCAAGCTCGAGACCGGCGCCGTGGTGCGCGTGCCGCTGTTCATCAACGAAGGCGAGGTCATCCGCGTCGACACGCGGACGGGCGAGTACCTGTCGCGCGCGAAGAGCTGAGTTTCTTCGGTCGTCCTCCGGGAGTCGTTCCCCGGGGATGCCGTGAATACGTCCGTGCAGGCTCGCGCGCGGCGTCCATGCCGCGCGACGCCCCCGGGAAACGACTCCCGAATTGCGCCCGCCCGAAAATAGCATCACGCCGTCACGATCGGTCGAATCGTGCGATCGCGCTCGGACTCGACACTTCCGTGAATGCTGGATCTCGTTCGGCTGCGATTGCAGTTGGGGCGAGCGACTGCGGGCGTGGGGGACTCGTCTGGACGGGCGTCACGCGGCATGGATGCCGCGTGCGAGCCCCCAGGGATGGGTTCACGGCGTCCCGTCCAGACGAGTCCCCCACGCCCGTGATGCGCTCACCATCTACCGGTCAGCGATCAGCCCAGCGACTCGACCAGGATCCTCACGAGCGCCTCGAGCCCGCGCGCATCCGCCTCGTCGAAGCGCGCATGCACTGGGCTGTCGAGATCGAGCACGCCGAGCAGCGTGCCGTTGCGGACGATCGGCACCACGATCTCCGAGTTCGAGGCCGAATCGCAGGCGATGTGGCCGGGGAAAGCGTGTACGTCCGGTACCAACACCGTCTCGCGCCGCGCGGCGGCGGTGCCGCACACGCCGCGCCCGACGGGTATGCGCACGCACGCAGGCTTGCCCTGGAACGGGCCGAGCATCAGGTCGCCGCGTCCCTTCTCCACCAGGTAGAAGCCCGCCCAATTCAAGTCGCGCAGGCTCCAGAACAGCAGTGCCGCCATGTTGGCCGAGTTGGCGACGAGGTCGCGCTCGCCCTCGAGCAGCGCGCGCAGGCTCCGGGCGAGTTCGGCGTAGGCGACGCCCTTGTCTTCGGGCAACTCGGTCAAGGTGTGCATCGGGTCGGGCTCCGCGTGCGGCTCAGGCACGTTCGATGGGAAAGGCGATGACGTCGTCGATCGCGCGCGCCCCGGCGGCGACCATGACGACGCGATCGAAGCCGAGCGCCACGCCGGCGCAGGCCGGCAAGCCGGCGGACAACGCCGCGAGGAAGCGCTGGTCGGCATCGCGCGGCGGCTGGCCTCGGTCGAGGCGCATGGTCGCATCCGCGGCGAACCGCTGCGCCTGCTCCGTGGCATCACCGAGTTCGTGGAAACCATTGGCGAGCTCGAGCCCGCCCCAGAACGCCTCGAAGCGCGCGGCAACCGCGCCGTCGATGCGGGCGAGGGCCGCCTGCGACGCCGGGAAGTCCCGCACGAACGTGATGCGGTCGCCGGCGAACCTCGGCGTGACGTACATGCTCATGCCGAGGTCGAGCAGGCCGTCGCGGTCGCCGGGCAGTCCCTCCGGCACGTCGATGCCTGCGCTGCGCAACGCCGCCTCGATCGCTTCCGTCGGGGCGGTCAGGGGATCCACGAGAAGTGCGGACTCGAACGCCTCGGCATAGGTCACGTGCGCCGTGGCGGCCACGGGGCGCGCCGGCTCGAGCAGGGCGCGCAGCAGGGCATCGACGTCGCGCATCAGCTCGACGTGGTCGATTCCGAGTCGGTACCACTCGATCATCGTGAACTCGGGGTTGTGGCGCCGACCGCGTTCGCCCTCGCGGAACACGTGCGCCACCTGGTACAGGTCGGGCGCGCCGGCGCAGAGCAGTCGCTTCATCGCGTACTCGGGCGAGGTGTGCAGGAACCCGAGCCGCGTGCCGTCGCTCCGATGCACTGCGAGCGACTCGAGGTGCACGTCGGTGACCGCGGCCCGTACCAGCACCGGCGTCTCGACCTCGAGCGCGCCGGTCTGCGCGAAGTACTCGCGCGCGCGCCCGAGCAGCTGCGCGCGCAGCCGCAGTGTCTCGAGCGCGGCCGACGGCCGCCAGTCGTCGGGTGCGCGGGCAGTCATTCCGTGCGGGCGAGCGCCTGGCCGAGGCGCAGGACTGTGCCGGGCGCGAGCCGCTCGGCGAAGCGCGTCGCGCGGTGCCCGAGCAGCAGCACGACCGTCGAGCCCATGTTGAAGCGGCCGAGCTCCTCGCCGCGCGCGAACGGCCGGCCGATGCCAGTCTCGATGTGCGACACCAGTCCGCCGCGCGTGCGGGGCGGGTTGATCTCTCCGGCGAACACGGTCTCGATGCTGCCGACGAACAGCGCGCCGACCATCACCACGGCCAGCGGGCCGAGTTCCGTGTCGAACTCGCATACCACGCGTTCATTGCGCGCGAAGAGTTCCGGCACGATGCGCGCGGTCCCCGCGTTCACGCTGTACAGCCGGCCCGGCACGTAGCGCGTCGCCGTCAGGCGGCCCGCCAGCGGCATGTGGATGCGATGGTAGTTGTAGGGCGCGAGGTAGATGCAGGCGAAGCCGCCGCCCTCGTAACGCGTCGCGGCCGCAGCGTCGGCGAGCAGCGCTGCGGCCGTGTAGTGCATGCCCTTGGCCTGCAGCAACTGCCCGGAGCTCACCGTGCCGAGCTGGCTCAACGTGCCATCCACCGGCGACACGAGGTCGCGCTCGCCACCCGCCAGCGGCCGTGCGCCGGGCTTGAGCGCGCGCGTGAAGAACGCATTGAACGACGGGTACGCGAACGGATCGGGATTCGCGGCCTCGCCCAGGTTGATCTGCGGATAGGCGCGCAGCACGAATCGCAGGATCGCGTCGCGCACCCAGCGGGTCTCGCTGCGGGCTACGCGGTGCATGGCGCGCGACAGCAGGTGCTGCGGCAGCAGGTCCTGCAGCAGCGCGAAGGCGCGATCCGCGGTGCCGGCTGCGTCGGGCGGCAGGCTCATTTGCGTCGCTCCGCCCAGGCAACCACCTTGCGGTAGTCGCGCGCGATGATCGCCGCCTCGTGCGGCGCCGACAGGTAGGCCTCGGTGCCGCCCGAAGGCCCGACGATGAAGATGCCCGAGCCGTGGTCGAGGGTGTAGCCGCCGTCGGGCAGCGGCACCTTGGCATATGGCACGTTGAAGGCGCCCGCCGCAGCGGCGGTTGCCTCGAGCGAGCCGCGAGCGCCGAGGAACGCCGGGTCGAAGAACCGCACATAGGGCGCGAGGATGTCCTGCGTGTCGCGCTCCGGATCGACGCTCACCAGCAGTACGCGCGGCTGCTCGCCGGTCGGCAGGTCGCCGAGCTGTCGCACGACCTGGGCGAGCGTCGCGAGCGTGGTCGGGCAGACGTCCGGACACTGCGTGAAGCCGAAGAACACGAGAGTCCAGTGCCCGTCGAAGAAATCGGGTCCGAGCGGCCGTCCGTCCTGGTCGAGGAGATCGAGCGGCGGCACCGCGCGCGGGGCCGAGAACACCGTCGCGCGCTCGGTTTGGGGCGGCGCGGGCGTGGACGGTGCCAGCATGCGGGCGAGAAGCAGTCCGGCCGCAAAGGCTACAATGGCGAGGATGACGATCCGCTGCGGACTCGAGGTCATGTACGGGCTCAGGAAAGCTGGTCTGGGCTGACCAGGCCGCAATTATCCCATATCGATACCTGACGACATGCCTGTCCGACCCGCCGCACCGACCGACCTGCCAGGCGCGCCGACCGTCGCCGACCTCATCCGCATGGGTGCGGCGCGGTTCGAGCACGCCCGGCTCGCCTTCGGTCACGGCACCGACAACGCCATCGACGAAGCGGCGGCGCTCGTGTTCCACGCCCTGGGTCTCGACCACGACGCCGCCGCGGCCGCCTACGCAGTGCAGCCCGATGCCGCGGGCGTGGCCCGGGTACGCGCGCTGTTCGACGAACGCATCGCGAAGCGTGTGCCGGCCGCCTACCTGATGGGTCGCATGTGGTTCGCGGGCCTGGAGTTCGAGGTGGATCCGCGCGTGATCGTGCCGCGCTCGCCATTCGCCGAATTGGTCCACGATCGCTTCGAGCCGTGGATCGATCCCGGACGAGTGCGCCGCATCCTCGACATCGGCACCGGCTCGGGGTGCATCGCGATTGCGTGCGCCATGGCTTTTCCCGATGCGACCGTGGACGCCGTGGATGTCTCGCTGCAGGCGCTCGAAGTCGCGCAACGCAACGTGGCCCGTCACGGCGTCGGCGACCGCGTGCGTCTGTATCTCGGCGACGTCTACGCGCCGCTCGGTGACGCGCGCTACGACCTGATCGTGTCGAACCCACCTTATGTGAGCGAGGCTGAAATGCAGGAGCTGCCGCCGGAGTACCTTCACGAGCCCGACCTTGCGCTGCGTGCCGGCGCCGACGGCCTCGACGTCGTGCGTCGCATCCTCGGCGGGCTGTCGCGCCACCTCGAGCCCGACGGTGCGCTGTTCGTCGAGGTGGGCGACAGCGACGTGCGCGTGCAGGAGGCGTTTCCCGACTTGCCGCTGACCTGGATCGAGTTCGCGCACGGCGGCGGTGGTGTGTTCCTGCTCAGGGCCGAAGATCTGGAGAGGACAGCCGATGGCCGGTAATACCTTTGGTGGGCTCTTCACCGTGACGAGCTTCGGCGAAAGCCACGGTCCGGGGCTCGGCTGCGTGGTGGACGGCTGTCCGCCGGGCCTTGCGCTGGAGGAGGAGGACATCCAGCGCGACGTCGAGCGTCGCCGCTCGGGCACGTCGCGCTTCACCAGCCAGCGTCGCGAGCCCGACCGGGTACGCATCCTGTCCGGGGTCTTCGAGGGCCGCACGACCGGCACGCCGATCGGCCTGCTGGTGATGAACGAGGACCAGCGCTCCTACGACTACGAGAAGATCAAGGACCGCTTCCGGCCCGGGCACGCCGACTACACCTACCAGCACAAGTACGGCTTCCGCGACTACCGTGGGGGCGGGCGCTCGTCGGCCCGCGAAACGGTGATGCGCGTGGCGGCGGGGGCGATTGCGCGCAAGTACCTGTCTGAGAAGCTCGGCGTGCGCATCCACGGCTACCTCGCGCAGATGGGCGGCATCCGCTGCGAGCCGCGCGATCTGGCGACGATCGACGACAACCCCTTTTTCTGCGCTGACCCAGAGCGGGTGCCGGAGCTCGAGGCGCTGATCAACCAGCTGCGGCGTGACGGCGATTCGATCGGCGCGCGCATCACGGTGGTCGCCACCGGGGTGCCGCCGGGGCTCGGCGAGCCGGTGTTCGACCGGCTCGACGCCGACCTCGCGCACGCGATGATGGGCATCAACGCCGTGAAGGCGGTCGAGGTCGGAGACGGCTTTCGGGTGGTCGAGCAGCGTGGCTCGGAGCACCGCGACGAGCTGACGCCCGCGGGATTCCTGTCGAATCACGCAGGCGGCACGCTCGGCGGCATCTCCTCGGGCCAGGACGTCGTGGTGAGCATGGCGCTCAAGCCGACATCGAGCATCGTGATTCCCGGGTGGTCGATCGACGTCGCAGGTCGACCGGTCGAGGTGAGCACCACCGGCCGCCACGACCCGTGCGTCGGGATCCGGGCCGTGCCGATCGCCGAGGCGATGCTGGCCCTGGTGCTGATGGATCACTACCTGCGTCACCGGGCCCAGAACGCCGACGTGCGCTGCGCAACCCCCGCCATCCCGGGCTCGGCCGGCGGCGGCGGGACCTGAGCGGCCGGAATTGTGCTGCACGTCCCCGAAGTCAGGGACCTCGACGCGTTAAATAGCCGGAGGCCTCCCCGCAGGTTGGGCGAGGAGGCCGGCCCTGGGCTATAGTTATGTTCAATTTGCCTAAGTCACGTGAACCGGCCGGGACACTGGCGCCCCGCGCGGGAACGTGCGTTCGAACGTTGCGGGAGTCCCGATGAAGACAGCCGTCCGCCGTGTCCTGCTGATGAGCGCGCTGATGTCGCCGACCGCGCTGTACGCGCTCGGTCTCGGGGAGATACGCCTCAACTCGGCACTGAACCAGCCGTTCGATGCCGAAATCGAGCTGGTCTCCGCCGCCCAGGAGGACCTCGCGGCACTGCGAGCCTCGCTCGCCTCGAGCGACACGTTCCTGCGCTACGGCCTCGACAGGCCGTCCTATCTCTCGGAGTTCACGTTCCGCGTGGTGAGTTCCGGTGGCAAGGACGTTCTCAAGGTCACCTCGCCGCGACCGGTCACCGAGCCCTTCGTGACGCTGTTGGTCGAGGCGAACTGGCCGCGCGGGCGTTTGCTCCGCGAGTACACCGTGCTGCTCGACCCGCCGGTCTTCGCCCCTGCGCCAACGGGTTCGGAGGCGCCGGTGGCGGCTCCCCGCACTTCGGCGCCCGCCCCGGCCCCCGCGCCGACGCGAGCCGTGGTTGCCCCTTCACCGTCACCGGCACCGTCACCCGCACCGGCAGCGAGTGAACCAGCGCCGCGTCGCCCGGCTGCGGCCGTGGCCGCCGAGCCCGGCTCGACCTACCGCGTGCGGCCGAGGGATACCTTGTGGCAGATCGCGAGCGCAGCCTACCCGGGCAGCCGCTCCGACGTGAATCGCGCGATGGTCGCGATCTTCGAGTCGAACCCGCAGGCTTTCGGCGGCAACATCAACCTGTTGCGCGCGGGCAGCGAGCTCCGCATGCCGTCGAGCGGCGACGTATCGGCGATCTCCGCGTCCGCGGCCGCCGAGGAGGTTGCTCGCCAGTACAAGCTCTGGAAGGAGGGCCTCGTCGCCGCACCCGCGGATGCGACGGATGGCGGACGCCTGCGACTGGTCACGCCAGAGCAAGGCAGCGCTGCGCCATCGACGGCGACGCAACCGGCGCCGTCAGCGCCGGCGGGCAGCGCCGACCTGCAGTCGCGCGTCCAGCAACTCGAGAGTGAGCTTGCCGAGGCGCGTCGCCTGCTCGAAGTACGCAATGCCGAGCTCGCGACGCTGCAGGGCACTGCCGTGCCGCCCGGGGAGTCCGCCGCGCCGGCCGAGGCCGCAACGCCCGCCGAAGCCGATGCGACCGCGGTCCCCGGCGAAGAAGCGCCGGTGGCCGGTCAGCCCCAGGCGGAGGCGGAAGCCGCCGCCCAGCCCGAGCCCGAGCCGAAACCTGAGGCGCAGCCCGCCGCCCCTGCCGAGGAGCCCTCGCCGGGCCTGGTCGACCGCCTGCTCGAGTACTGGTGGGCGCTGCTCGCACTGCTGGCGGCTGCCCTCGGCATCATCGTGATGCTGCGCCGACGCCGGGCGTCGGAATCGGCCGAGACCGATCTGGAAGAGGCGCTCGGCCGGCGTCCGGACGACCTGCGCACGCGAGTTTCGGCCCCTGCCGCGCCGAAGCAGCCATCATTCGTCGTCGAGGAGCACAAGCCTGCCGTTCCCGCCCCGGTCAGTGCGGCGCCTGCTGTTGCTGCACAGGCGACGGTCGCCGCCACGCCGCGCGCGCCGGAACCATCGCGCAAGCCGGTCACCGCCGAGGACACGCTGTCGGGCGAGGGCCCGGTCAGCGTCGAGGCGGGCGACCCGCTAGCCGAGGCCGACTTCCACATGGCCTACGGTCTGTACGACCAGGCGGCCGACCTCGTGCAGGTGGCCTCGAAGCGCGAGCCACAGCGACGCGACCTGAAGCTCAAGCTGCTCGAGATCTTCTTCGTCTGGGGCAACAAGGACCGTTTCCTCGAGGTGGCCCGTGAGATGTCCGGGTCGCGGGCGAACGCCCAGCCCGGCGAGTGGGACAAGGTCCTGATCATGGGCCGGCAGCTCGCGCCCGAGGATCCGCTGTTTGCAGGCCCCGTGAGGAGCGTGCCGGAGAGCCTCGACATGGAGCTCAGTGCGACCCAGGCGCCGCTCGACATCGAACTCACGGCGACCAAGGTCGGCATGCTGCCCGACGTCGACCTGACGGACACCGCGCCGCGGGTCCAGGGCGCCGAGGGCGGTCTCGATTTCGTGCTCGACGAGCCCGTTCGCGGCAATGACGATGACGCGGACCTCGCGTCCACGGTCGAGACGACGCGCGTGACGGTCGCGTCGCGCGACGAACCGACCGCGGAGGTGCCAATCGAGGAACTCGGCATCGACGTCGGCGAGATCGAAGGGCTCGACGACCTCGACGAGCTGGAGGCGGCGCTTACCCGGAAGATGCGTGACGCCTCGGACGACACGGTCGAGCGCCCGGCCGTCGGCCGCGACCGGGAGGCCGGCGAGGACCTGCTGAGTTCCACGAGCATCATGGGCAGTGACACGATGACCCAGTTGCTCGATGAGCCCGAGCCTGGCGTGATCGACCTCACCGATGCGACGGGCGTGCTGCCCGGCCCCGGTGAGGGTTCGCTCGAAGTGACGGGCCTGATGCCGAAGCCTGAGTTCGGGCTCGACGCCGAGGCATCCACGATGAGCGAGGTTGGCACCAAGCTCGACCTGGCGCGCGCCTACATCGACATGGGCGACCCGGAAGGTGCGCGCAGCATCCTCGACGAGGTGCTCAAGGAAGGCAATCCGAACCAGCGCAAGGAGGCCGAGAGGCTTCTCGCCGGCCTGCCATAAGCGGCGGCCGCGACCGCAGATGCCGCGGATCGCACTCGGCATCGAGTACGACGGCTCGGCCTACGCGGGCTGGCAGCGGCAGGCGCACGCCTGCAGCGTGCAGGGCGAGGTCGAGCGCGCGCTCGGCGGCGTTGCCGGCCACGAGGTGAGCCTGACCGCCGCCGGCCGCACGGATGCCGGCGTGCATGCCCTCATGCAGGTGGCGCACTTCGACACCACCGCGGCGCGTCCGGAGCATGCGTGGTCGCTCGGTGGCACCGCAGCGGCGGCCGACGACGTCACCGTCCTGTGGGCGCGTGAAGTGCCCGAGGAGTTCCACGCGCGCTACGCGGCACTGACGCGTACCTACGTCTATCGCATCCTGAACCGACCGCTGCGTCCCGCGCTCGAACGCCAGCGGGTGTGCTGGGTGCGGCGCCCGCTCGACGCCGGGCGGATGCATCGTGCCGCGCAGTGCTTGCTCGGCGAGCGCGACTTCAGCTCGTTCCGGGCGGCCGAATGCCAGTCCTCGACGCCGATGCGTCGCGTGATCGGCATCGAGGTCGAGCGGCGCGATGACGCAGTCGAGATCACGGTTTGCGCCAACGCGTTCCTGCACCACATGGTGCGAAACATCGCAGGCTCGCTGTTGCTCGTCGGCGGCGGCGACCGGCCGGAGGAGTGGCTGGCCGAGGCGCTCGAGGCGCGCGATCGCACGCGGGCGGGGCCGACCGCCCCGCCGCAGGGGCTGTACTTCGCCGGCGTGGAGTACCCGGCCCGGTTCGGGTTGCCGTGCGCGCCGCGCGGTTCCGGTAGACTCGGCGCCGATCCCTCCGGAGATCCGCCGTGACCTGGTTCGAGAAGATCATGCCTTCCCGCATCAAGACCGAGCGCCGCACGCGGTCGGTGCCGGAAGGATTGTGGGTGAAGTGCCCTGCCTGCGACGCCGTACTGTACCGGGCCGAGCTCGAGCGCAACCTGCAGGTGTGCCCGAAGTGCACGCACCACATGCGCATCGGCGCGCGCGACCGCTTGCAGCGGTTCCTCGACGCGGAGTCGCAGCAGGAGCTGGCGGTCGAGGTCGAGCCCGAGGATCCACTCAAGTTCCGCGACAGCAAGAAGTACCGTGACCGCCTGACGGCCGCGCAGAAGGCCACCGGCGAGCGCGACGCGCTGGTGGTG
>Ga0113563_10002777_pt1 | contig 10707 bp, 6 predicted proteins | sample Mud3Dept3metaG_FD_80117 | JGI IMG/M metagenome (GOLD analysis project Ga0113563, IMG submission 80117) | Freshwater wetland microbial communities from Ohio, USA, analyzing the effect of biotic and abiotic controls - Mud 3 Core 4 Depth 3... | ecosystem: Environmental > Aquatic > Freshwater >...
ATATACGGAGGCAACACAGGTTACAGATACAAGTGGTCAACTTCTACCGGAACCATTACAGGAATTGATACCCTGAACAGACTCGATAATGTAACTGCAGGGGTATACTATCTTACCACAACCGACAGAAAAGGCTGCTCAAATGTTCATACTGTAACTATTACTGAACCGGCTGGTATGCAACTGGCATCAAGTGCACTTTCTCAAAGCATTGATGGTAACTACAATATATCATGCAATGGGGGTAATGATGGTAATATCCTGATGACAATCTCCGGAGGATCCGGTAATTATATTTATTCTTGGACCAGTCCAAATGGATTCACAGCATCAACAAAAGATATCTCAGGCCTCAAGGCTGGTGTCTATACATGTGTCGTTCGTGACGTTAATGGATGTATTCTAACCCCCTCGCCTCAGTTTACACTTACCGAGCCGAATCCTCTTGCAGTTGGTTTCACTCCGTCAACGTCGAACGACGGCGGCTTTAACATTAATTGTAATGGAGGTACCGGATCAGTAACAGTAACTGTTACAGGAGGAAGTACGGGTAATTACTCCTATATCTGGAACACAAACAATGGATCAGGCATTGTGCAGGGACAGAAAGATCAGCCTGCTCTCACTGCCGGGAAATACTATTTTGAAGTGAAAGATTTGAATAACTGCATATTACGCGATAGCATAACACTTACACAGCCACCGGTATTTGGAATACAACTTTCAGCAACAAACATTACCTGTGCAGCACCCGGCTTTAATAATGGCTCAATAGACCTTACTGCAACAGGCGGGGCCGGAGCATATACATATACATGGTATAATGGTGCACCAACCGAGGATATCGCAGGTCTTACACAGGGTAACTACCAGGTGACAGTTACTTATAATAATACTTGTTCAAAGACTGATGCTGTGCAGATTAACCTGCCCCCACCGCTTACATACACAAAAGAACTTTCAGATTATAATGGTTATAATATCAGCTGTACCGGTCTTGCTGACGGTGCTATAAATATCACACCTTCAACAGGTCTGGCACCATTCACTTACTCATGGACCGGTCCTGGCGGATTCACAGCATCATCTAATCAGATTACTAACCTGATTGCCGGAGATTATACTCTTACAATTACTGACAGCAATTACTGCACGGTAACCGAAAGCATAACTTTAACTCAGCCCGGACAACTCGGAATGACAATTAATCTGTCTGCAAGTATTGCAGGCGGATTCAATATCAACTGTGCAGGTGACAGTACAGGAACAATTGGAATAGAACCTCTTAATCAGGTTAAATCTGTAGAGTACATTTGGTCCGATGGCGTAATAGGCAAATCACGGAATGACATTCCGGCAGGTATTTATACAGTGATTATTACTGATGAAAATAATTGTCATGCAACATCAACAATTACCCTTACTCAGCCGGATTCAATAAAACTAAACTATTCTGTTACTCAACCATTCTGTCCGGATAAACCTGATGGTGAGATAAGGCTTAATGTAACCGGAGGAGTGAGAGGTGCGGATTATACTTATAAGTGGTCAGATAATTCGACCGACAGAAATGTTTCAAATATTCTCAGGGGATTCTACAAAATGACCGTTACTGATATGAACGGCTGTATAGTTAAGGACTCCGTGAAGGTTGAGCCATTAAATGAGACATGTCTTATTATTCCTAATGCTATTTCTGCAAACGACGACCTTATTAATGACGAATGGAATATAGGAATGATAGAGTTATATCCGCAGATGGAGATAAGGGTATTTAACAGATGGGGAGAAACTGTATGGAGATCAGAAAAGGGGTATCCTAAACCATGGGATGGAAAGAGTAATGGAGCTCACCTTCCTGTCGATTCATACCATTATATAATTAATCTGCATAACGGATCGAAACCTATTGTTGGAAACATAACTATAGTACGGTAACCTTTTAATATTTTTAGAGACTTGTGAGAAAACTCATTTTCATACTGACATTAATATTGCTGATTGGAAAAATCTCCTGTGGACAACAGCTGCCATTATATAGTCAGTATTTATATAACAAATTTCTAATCAATCCTTCAGTTGCAGGAAGCGATGGCTATACAAGTGTCAGTCTAACTGCAAGAGAGCAGTGGGTAGGTTATTATGGTGCTCCGCGAACATTCTCATTCAGTTATCAGACAAGGATGCTTAAGAAGAGTTTTATAATGAAGCAGACCCGTGTAAAAAAGAGTGTCTACCGACCTAAAACTGATGGGAAAGTCGGATTGGGAGGGTATGTTTTCAGCGATAAGAACGGCCTTATTCAACGAACCGGATTCCAGCTCGCATATGCTTATCATATGTGGATTGAGAACGAAACTCAGCTATCACTTGGACTGGCACTAACTGGTTATCAATACAAGATAAATGAAAAGGAAATAAACTTCGAAGATCCAAATGAACCATTGCTGAATAGTAACCTTCGCCGGGGTATGTTTGTCCCGGATGCAACCTTCGGGTTACATCTCCTGAACGCAAAATACAGTCTGGGATTTTCTGCAGATCAGCTTCTTGAGGCTTCTGCAAAAATTGGTGCAGATGCTTATCAGAACTTTAAAATGAGCAGACAGTATTACCTTTTTGGTTCTTACGATTTTGAAAAAGGAGCCAGTGCCGTAATTCAACCCTCATTTATGCTTATGATGTCACATCAGCTTAAGCCTCAGGCTGATTTTGGAGTTACATACATTTATGAAGAGGATTTTTGGGGAGGCCTGGCTTTCAGGACCAGTGGTGCCCTGATTGCAAATGTCGGAGTGAAGTATGAGAATATTTTTATCGGATATGCATTTGATTTTACAATGCAGGAGATCCAGAGAATTACATACGGGACTCATGAAATTACTTTCGCCCTTAAATTCGGAGACAATACACGCCGTTACCGCTGGCTCGACCGATACTAACCACAAAATTGTGCCTGCCGCCTGTCGCCTGTCGCCTTTCGCCTTTGTTTTTTGTGCCTAAAGTTTATTCAAAATGTAGATTAAAGAACTACTTCTCTCTTTATTGAAAAATGAATGGAATGCATAAAACTTAGCTCTGATCATACCTTTAAAAAATGCCAGCGATGTCTTTTTATACTTTTCGCTTAGCAAAGAAATATAGAAAACATCTAAAGGCAAATTTCTGATTTCCTTTACTCTGAATCCGGCTTTTTCCACAAATAGCTTGAAAGTTGCAGGATTGAAATGCCATAAATGCCTGGGCACATCATAAGCTGCCCAGAATTCTTTATAATGTTCAGCATCAAATGAATCACAGTTAGGCAGAGCAATTAAACAAACGCCCCCGGGCTTTAACATGCGATGAATTTCATCGGCATATTTAAAAGGATTATGAAAATGCTCGAGAACATGCCAGAGTGTTATGCAGTCAAAACTATCAGATGGCAATGATGAGATTTCATCCGGACTTATTACATCAAGTCCAAACTGAACCTTTGATAATTCCCGGGCTTTATCGTTTATTTCAATTCCTTTAACCTGCCAGCCTCCTCCCATCATCTTGTCTGCAAAATGGCCTGTTCCACTTCCGATGTCAAGAATGGATCCTCTCTTTTTAAGTGTTAATTTATTAACAATAGACTGTTTCCGATGCAGCATAAAGCCTCTTGCAACCTGATAAAGGGTATTAGTCAGGCCTTTGGAAGTATTGCTGTGTGATATGTATTCTTCAGATTCATAGTACCTGCCAATTTCTTTCTCATCAGGACAATCCTGTGTGAATTGAAATCCGCACTTCTGACATTGTACTATCTTAAATTCTTCTTTACTGATGAAGTGATCAGTGCAACTGAATTTAATAACCACATTTTCAGATAAACAGAGCGGACAGGAGGAATGATGTACCATTTATTCAGCCACCGGTTTAATAAATAGTTTGCTAACAAAATATCCTGCAATTAAAAGGATCAGAAGTACAGAACTAGCCATTGAGATTTTGTTCCCCGTTATATAGGAAGAAGGTTTGAATAAAAACTTTATTTCATGCGATCCTGCAGGGACAACCATTCCTCTCAGGACATAATCAGTCCTGAAGTATGCGGTCTCTTTTCCGTCAATATAACTTATCCATCCTTCAGGATAATAGATCTCTGAAAATACAACAAGCTTCTCTTCTCCGGCAGAGTATTTGTATACAAGCTCATCCGGCAGATAACTGACCAATTCAATCGTATCATTTGACTGAACAGGATATGCCTGTTTCAAAATCTGGTCTTTGAATTTAATATCAATGATAGCTTCTTCCGATGGATTGAAATAGTTTATTGATGATATCTCCATATTAGCATTCTCAACCATCCGTGGTTTTTCAACAAACCATGCATTCCCAAGTGCAAACTTATTTACCATAGGAGGAGCTTCCGGATTATAAATTAAGTACTTTGTATTTAGCATGTTCAGGGCAGGAGTGCTTACAAAAACCCCCTCAATATCTTCTGCAGATTTTGCATTGCTGAATGCTTTCTGTATCAGTTCAAGATTCCTTATTACAGCTGTATCAATCAGCTCCTGGTATCTTTTCAGTTTTGCTCCATGATATCCACCTATAGATTTATGAAAATATGAAGTAGGTGAGTTGTCGTTGAATGTAGATACTGACATGTTGAGTACCCTGAAATTTGATTTATCCTGCAGTATTGTATTGTCAGCAGCAGAAGGAGTGAATACTTTCCTGAGAGCAACCGGTTTAACAAATCTGTCTGCATTAAGGTATCGCTTGTCAACACTCCACAGATCGAAGATGATCAGAATTGTTAAAATCAGAATTGCCTGCCCTTTACGGATCTTTTCATAGACAAATCCGAGGATAACTCCTCCTGAAAGAAGTATAAAAACAAGAGATCTTAAGGCATCACCTCTGAGAAGATTTTTCCGGTCAGTAATAATAGGGTCTTTGATCCATGCAGGAAGTTCTGTCTCATATCCACTGAGAAACGAGCCTGCAATTCCAGGGATTACCAGTACAAGTAATAAAAATCCTCCGGTTATACCTCCCGCTAATTTCAGTCCTTTAAAAATCTCTTTTCTTGATATAGTACCATTGAAAATATCCCTGAGAGCCAGTATTCCCAGGAGTGGGATGCAAAACTCAGCAATTGAAAGTATCATTGTAACTGCTCTGAATTTATTATAGCCAGGGAAGAATTCGATAAAAAGGTTGGAAAGAGGGAAGAAGTTTTTTCCCCAGGCAAGCATTATTGAAAGAACAGTTGCTGAAAGGAGCCACCATTTTTCAGGGCCCCTGACCAGAAACAGTCCCAGAACAAAAAGGAAGAATACTATCGCCCCTACATAATGAGGACCGTCTGTATACTGTTGGGTACCCCAGTATTTCTGGAACTGATCGGCTGCATCTGCTTTGCCATTCTTCCTTAAAGCTTTAACAAGTTCTGAATCAGTGTCAAATGGACGGCTTGATCCCCCCTTATAATTTGGGATGAGCATATTAAATGTTTCATCAACTCCATAACTCCAATTGAGGATATAGTCCTTGTCAAGTCCAGATGTAATGTTTGAATTATTTACCTTAAGATCTGTTTTTCCCCTGGATGAATATTTTCCATACTCATAAGTAGTATAAAGGCTTGCGAAATTTATTCCGATTGCTAAAATAAACGGTATTATAAGAACAGCAGATGTCTTCAGAAATTTTGCAACCGTTTTGTTTTTCCATGAATAGACAAATTCCACTATTCCAAATATCAACAGACAGAGCATTGCATAATAAGTTATCTGAAGATGATTGGCTTGTATTTCGAGTGTCAGAATAAACGCTGTGAAGAGCGCCCCTTTTATGGTATCTTTTCTGTAAGCATAGAAAATTCCCCCGATCACCGGCGGCATATAAGCCAGAGCTATAGCCTGTGTATTATGCCCTGCTCCGAGCACCTGAAAGAAGAAGGAGGTAAAACCATAGGCAAGGGCTCCGGTAATAGCAAGCCACGGACTGATCCCAAAGAGTATCAGCATAATATAGAATCCCAGCATCGACAGAAATAGTACAGAAACAGGCATGCCATAGGCGCGTAAGAAGGTGTCAGCTTTTTTGAAAAGGTTCCCCGGATATAGTGTTGAAATAAGATATGCGGGCATACCACTGAAAATTGAATTGGTCCATAATGGCTCTTTGCCAAACTTATCGCGATAATCCTGGATCTCTTTCGAATTAATTTTCGAAACTGTAGAGTCGTTTCCCCTGAACACTTTACCTTCAAGTACAGGGTAGAAATATGCGAAAGACATCACTGTAAATACTACTACAGCAATGAGGTGTGGCAGGTAGGGTTGGAGTTTGGTCTTAAGTTGCATTGCAATCTTTATTTAAGATAGTTGAAAAACAAAAATACTATTTAAAATTCATCAGTAATTCCTTTCAGTGATTTAAGATTTGCTCTGAAGTCTTTCAGTTTACTCCATTTTGTAATAAACCCCCTGATAACCTGTAATTCAACAGGTTCATAAAATCTGAACAGATAAAGAATGAACGGGAAGCTTATTACACAAATGGTTTTTAACAATAGTCTGGGAAATAAATCCAATCCATTTAAGAGCAAAGATGAAAACGACAATCCGGCACCGACAATCAGTATTAGAACTATTTTCCGGAGTTCATAAGGAACATAAAAAACTCTCTGTGAGAAATAATAACATGCAAACCAATAAATAAATTGAGCTGATAGTGTAGCTATCGCAGCACCTGTTATATCCCACCTCGGGATTAACAGGATATTTAATACCAGTGCGAAAATCGTGGCTCCGGCAACGATAAATCCAATAATATTTGTCTTTTTTGCAATGTGCAAACCATATACTGTAACCTCCTTCATATTCACAAAAAACACCGAGAGTGCAAGCATCGGAATAATTGTGACTGCTCCAATATATTCTTCCGCCCCGGGGAGCAACCTGATGAGTTCAAACGAGAACAATGAAACAGGAATTATGGCAAACATCAGGATATATGATGAATAGAGAAGTGCCTTAGAGTAAAATCTTTTATTGTCAGGATTTTCAATTCTTTTTATCATCATTGGACCCAAAGCCAGTTTCATTGAATCTACAATAACAAGTTTCAGAACACTTGTGATTTTGTTGGCAAGTGTGTAAAGCGCTACAGATTTAAGGACAGCCATCGATTGAAGCGAAAACTTGTCAATTACTGTCAGAGCTACTGCTGATATATTGGCAAGTAACAGGGGAAATCCATAAGCACTCATTGAACTGAAAATAGTTCGGTCAAAAAACGGCTTGATATTTTTTAATGTATATCCGGTGAGTATCAGAACAATAATGGCATTTCCTATAACCTGCGCCAGGAATATTCCTTCTATCCCCCTCCTTTTTACCAGGACAAAATATAGGGTAAGAGAAAGGACAATAAGAAGCTTTAGCAGATTTGTAACTGAATAAAGGAATGATCTTGTCTGAAGCCTCATCAGTGTATTGATGATATTATTTACCGACTGTATTGATGAAGCCAGGATAACCAGCACCAGTGCCTGCCCCCAGTTTGTATTTGAGAATATCATCTGGGAGAGAGAACCCGAAAGTGGTATAAGGATAATACAAAAGATCAGTGAAACTACCAGTTGTGTTGTAAGCGACATAAAAAAGATCCCCTTCTGATTTTCCCGGTGATCTTTATCCCAGAACCATCTGGTAAGACTCTGAGGCAAGGCAGAAGCCATAACTGAAGTTAAAACCAGTCCGCAAATCTCAAGTATCGCATATATTCCGAATTCGTCAACCGAAAAATATTCTTTATTGGTATAGATAGGTATCAGGATCAGTCCGACAATCTTTACGGCAATGTTTCCAAGGCCGTAAATGGCGCTCTCTTTGAGTGATATTTTAATTGATTTCAACATTACCCTGTGTAACAGAATTTACAATTCAATTTATTCTTCCGGAGATGACAATAGTATTAAAATAATAGAAAGGATACTTAACTTTTATACCTGCAAGCTGCCTCAGTTTTCTTGTAATCAGTTCTGGAACAGACAGACTTACCAGGTTCGCGTAAGTAATATTTTCGGGAATAAAACCTGCTGATGCAACCACTTTGGATATTGTATAAGGAGTGAACCAGAACCTGTGGTCAGAATTTATTATCTCTTTATAATTCAGCATATTTCTGAACTGCCGCCTGTTATAGATACCTGGTACGGTTATAATAAACCGGCTTACATTCTCACTATACCTTTCTTTGAAACTCTTCAGAAAATTAACAGGATTATCGAGATGCTCAATCAACTCGCCGAATACGGCATATTCCCATTTTTCTGATTTAATTCCATCAAAATGATCTGTTGTAATATCTCCCTGGAATACGTTTTTATAACCGAGCTCATTCCTGATAAATTCAATGCTCTCTTTGTCAATGTCTATTCCAATGCACCTCTCAGAGTTGTCTGTTAACAGTTTATGCAACCAGGTATTGGTCTTGATTTTTTCATTAATTATCTGAATATGATCTGAACAGCCGATATGGACAACACTTTTACCCTTTACCATTCCGGTTATTAATGCTTCGCGCGAAGTGATATCATGTTTTGAATTACTGAGGGTTACGGTCAGACTGGTTTGGAAAGTCTGCCCCTTAAGATACTTTAAAACTTCAGGTTCTATTTTCATACAATTATTGGTGTATCCTGTCCTTTGATAAAGCGAAGATACTATTTAGCTGCATTATAAAATCTTCATAATTTGATGAAGCATTGAAGTTTGAATTCCAGTTATGGAACGAGTTCACTCTTATTTTATTCACTTCTTCTTCTTCAAGTACAGAATACCTTTCAATCAGTTTTGCCAGATCTGCAGGTGTAAAGTCAACCGGAAGAAGTGAGCCGGTTCCCTCTGTAACAAGCTCTTTTACTCCACCGGTATCTGTTGCAATAACCGGAATTCCAAAACTTTGTGCTTCCATGATGCTTACCGGAACTCCTTCGGTAAAACTTGTATTTAAAAACAGATCAACCCTGTTTTTTGAATAAAACTTCAGCAATTCATTATTGGGATATTGCCCCATGAAATTATAGCTGATATTATTCAACTGACCAAGCCTCTTCTTTGCTAATGTTTCGATTTCATTCCTTAATACGCCATCACCAAAATGATACCATTGAATCTCTCTTTCTGTCCGTATTAGTTCAAGAGATTCAATAATCAGATTAATTCTCTTAAGTGAGATCATATTGGAGCATGAGACAATTACATATTTATCTGATCTTACAGGCTCGCTTGCTTCGATATTGGACCTTTGTATCCCTAGGTATGATACAAAAAAATACGGTGATTCAATTTCTGTTTTCTCTCTGAAATATTGCCTGCCATCGTTGGAAATGAAGAATATTGCATCAAGTTTAGTTGCGCAAAATTTTAAAAGTGGAAGGTATCCTGCTTCTGTTTTCTCTTCATAAATGTCACTTCCGTGTCCCCGGGCAATCTTAATACTTTCGGGGTAGTCAAGCATTGCTATAGCGTGGGCCCCTGTTTTAAGCCAGTAAGAATAGATAACAACTGATTTTTCAATCTTTTCCCTCTGAAGTTTATTGATTATAAACTCTTTTAACTGAACTGATTTCATTACTTTTCTGAAGAGAAAAAAGAATTTCTTAATTGTCAGTTTATCTTTAATCCCGAGTCTGAATTCTATTTCTCCTTTAAGGATGTCTGTTATGTTTCCGGAATTGATGAAAAACAGAAAAGGAAGCAGAAGAAATCCTTTAAACGATGTAGAAGTATTATATCTGTACACTGTCACATTCTCAGGAGTCTCCCTGGTCTTTTCACCCGAGATATCCTGGGATATTAATATTATCTTTTCAAAATTCCGGCTGAGATACTTTATTTCCTGACCGATGAATGATTCGCCTGTTCCGAACGGGAAGTGTGATGTTATTAAAACCAGGCTCTTCATTTTTCTATCCGCGCTTTTAGGAATTCCTGTTAAAATTATAATAATTGGCGATAAGCATCAACAAGTCTTTGGCTATCGGTATTCCAGTTGTACTTTTCAATAACCGCTCTCTTCCCGTTTCCGTTCAAAGCATTTAGCAAGGATTTGTCATTATGAAGCTTCTCAATCAGAGAAGCGAGATCCTCAACTGAGTCATGTTTGTAAATGAATCCGGTTTTTGTCTCATTAATTATTCTCTTCAGTGAGATACAGTCGGAAGCAATAATAGGTTTATCGAGATACATATACTGATAAAGTTTATTCGGACTCGATGCATCATTATTATCAGTTCTTATATGAGGAATAATGGCAACATCCGAATCAGCAAGAATCTTTAATAATTCATTGAAAGGCTTATGACCATAAAACTTCACCTGAGAACTTATATGAAGAGATTCAGTCAATTCTTCAAGTGTTTTTCTGAAGCTCCCGTCGCCAACTATCCATAAAATCACATCAATATTTTTCTCCCTGTTTAGTTTAATGGCATTAAGAACTAGCTGTAAACCCCTGTGCCTGTTTATAGCTCCGCCATAAAAGATAACAAAAGTTTTATCATCTCTTGTTTTGGGATAAATTGAAAGGTTTTCAAAATTGATGGTATTCGACACAATGCAGACTCTTCCCGGATCTATCCCGAGGTTAATAACTCTGTCCCTTGCTTCTTCAATAATGGTGATCACTAAATCAGCATTTGGAAGCATCTTC
>Ga0113563_10002778_pt1 | contig 10702 bp, 6 predicted proteins | sample Mud3Dept3metaG_FD_80117 | JGI IMG/M metagenome (GOLD analysis project Ga0113563, IMG submission 80117) | Freshwater wetland microbial communities from Ohio, USA, analyzing the effect of biotic and abiotic controls - Mud 3 Core 4 Depth 3... | ecosystem: Environmental > Aquatic > Freshwater >...
CCCGCCAATCGACTCATTGCGCGAGTCCGTCGTGATGTCACTGCGGCTGCACCTGGGGCGGCACGGTTCCCTCCTGGTGGAACATCCCGAGCTGGCCCAGGTGTTGCGCGTCGACCACCCCGTTTTGCTGCCGCGAGAGATGGCCGCGCTCCGGAAGGTCCCCGGGTTTCCTGGCGTCACCCTCAGCACGCTCTGGCCGTTGGCGGAGGGCGGTGCAGGGCTTGAACGTGCGCTCACACGACTCGCCGACGAGGCGGAGCTGGCGGCCCGTGGAGGGACCCGGATCCTGGTGCTCTCCGATCGCGGCGCCGGGCCTGACCTGGCTCCCATTCCAATGCTGCTCGCGCTGGGCGCGGTCCGCCGCCACCTGATGGACCGTGGCCTGCGCATGCGCCTGGGGCTGGTCGCGGAGACGGGCGATGCGTGGGACATCCATCACTTCGCCGCGCTGATCGGCTATGGCTGTGAGGCGGTGTACCCGTGGCTGGCCCTCGAGTCGGTCGGCGCCATCTTCGCCGAGCCCGAGGAACCGTCCCCCACCACGCTGGGACGGGCGCGCGAGCGCGCCCGCCGCCATGAATCCGGCGGTCGCCCCTCGCCGGTGGAGGCGCAGGAGCGCTTCAGGACGGCGGCCGAGAAGGGCCTGCTCAAGATCATGGCGAAGATGGGCATATCGGTATTGCCGTCCTATTGCGGTGCGCAGCTCTTCGAGTGCCTGGGTCTCGGCGCGGGAGTCGTGGAGCGCTGTTTCCGCGGCACCGACTCACCCATCGGCGGGCTCGGCTTCGCCGAGCTGGCGGAGCACGTACTCGCCCGGCATCGCCGCGCCTATCACAATGGAAGCACCCTCCCCGACTACGGCCGCATCCGCTTCCGGAAGGAGGGTGAGGAACATGCATGGTCGCCGCAGGTGGTCACCGCGCTCCATCGGGCCGTGGGGAGCGGCACCGCAGCGGACGCCGCCGACGAAGGGTATGGTCGATTCCGGGAGTTTGTCGCCCGCGCCGAGGCTCGACGCCCCGCCACGCCGCGAGACCTGCTCGAGTTCCGGGCCCAGGCTCCGATTCCGATTGAGGAAGTCGAGCCGGTCACGGCGATCATCCACCGCTTCGTTTCGAGCGCGATGTCGCTGGGAGCGCTCTCGCCCGAAGCGCACACGGCCCTGTCGGTCGCGATGAACCGGCTGGGAGCCCGCTCCAACTCCGGCGAGGGCGGCGAGGATCCCGCGTATTACACCGCTCCGGCCGGCGGTGACCGGATGGACAGCCGCATCAAGCAGGTGGCGTCGGGCCGCTTCGGGGTCACGACCGAATACCTGGTGCATGCCGACGAGCTGGAGATCAAGATCGTCCAGGGCGCGAAACCGGGCGAGGGGGGCCAGTTGCCCGGGCACAAGGTGACCGAGCTCATCGCCCGCCTGCGGCATGCCGTGCCGGGCATTCCGCTCATCTCCCCGCCACCTCACCACGACATCTACTCGATTGAGGATCTCGCACAGCTGATCTTCGACTTGCGCACCGTGAATCCCGGTGCGCGCATCGGGGTGAAGCTCGCCGCCGAGTCCGGCGTCGGGACGATCGCAGCGGGAGTTGCCAAGGCGTACGCTGACTACGTCCTGATCGCGGGGCACTCGGGGGGCACCGGGGCCTCGCCGCTCTCCTCCATCAAGCACGTGGGCAGCCCGTGGGAGCTCGGGCTGGCGGAGACCCAGGCAGCGCTGGTGGCCAACGGCCTCCGGCATCGGATCGAAGTCCGAATCGATGGCGGCCTGCGGACCGGTCGCGATGTCGTCATCGCGGCCCTGCTGGGCGCGGAGAGTTATGGCTTCGGCACGGCGCCGCTGGTCGCCCTCGGCTGCGCCATGGCGCGGCAATGTCACCTCAACACCTGCCCGACTGGCATTGCGACACAACTGCCGGAGCTTCGCGCCAAATTCCGCGGCACGCCGGAGCAGATCGTCACCTATTTCGGCTTCGTGGCGCGCGAGACGCGCGAGCTGCTCGCCAGCCTGGGTGCCCCCTCGCTAAATGCCATCATCGGCCGCGCCGACCTGCTCGAGCAACGCGAGCGGCCTGAGGTCCCCACGGCACAACTGCTGGACCTCTCCGCCCTGCTCCGTCAGGCGTCCCCGACCAGCGCTACCCCGGCCGACACCCCGGTCCGGTGCGTCATGCCCCGGAACGAACGGCCCGGCTCGCTCTACCTCGATGACGAGATCCTGTCGGAATGCACCGGGCACATCGACGCGGGGCTGCCGTTCTCGGGGTTCTACGAGCTGCGGAACCACCACCTGACGGTAGGGGCCAGAGTCGCCGGCGTCATCGCGTCGCGCCATGGTCAGGAAGGGCTCCCGCCGGGACGGGTGCACCTGCGCTTCCGTGGCAGCGCCGGCCAGAGCTTCGGTGCCTTCGCCGTGCGCGGGATGAGGCTCGACCTCGAGGGCGAGGCTAACGACTATGTCGGCAAGGGCCTCGGCGGCGGTGAGATCTGCATCAGGCCCTATCGCCAGATCGGATACGGCGCTGCGACTCACGAAAACACCCTGGTGGGCAACACCTGCCTGTACGGCGCCACCGGCGGGCGGCTCTTCGTGGCGGGACAGGCCGCCAGCCGGTTCGCGGTCCGGAACTCGGGCGCGCTCGCCGTCATCGAGGGCGCCGGCAACCACTGTTGCGAGTACATGACGGGGGGAATGATCCTGATTCTCGGCCCGGTGGGTCGGAACTTCGGCGCGGGCATGTCGCACGGCGTCGCATATGTCCTCGACGAGAGCGGGAGCTTCCCCGGTCGTGTGAACCGGGCAATGGTGGACATCGACGCACTGGCGCCGGAGGAGCTGGAACTGGTCCTCGGCCTCATCCACGAGCACCAGGAACGGACGGGGAGTGCGCGGGCACGGCAGATCCTGCTCGCCTGGCCACGATTCTCCCCGTTGATCCTGAAGGTCGTCCCCCACGCCTCGCGCGCTGCGGGTGTGATACCCCTGGCCGCCGTGCCGGTCCCCCCCGCGGGAATTCCGGCAGGAAATGGGGCGCCGCAACGGGATCTTCGTTGAGGCGAACATCGGCCGAAGGATCGGCGTCTTAGGAGGTGGGGATCGGAAGCTGATTGCGGAATACGGGCTTGCCTCTTAACTTGCTGATCAGCAAGCAAGTAATGGCCAAGGCCGGTAATCCGAGGGCTCCCATGGCGTCTGCTGCAGAGAAAGAGCGGAACCCAGCCCGCACCCGCGAGGCGATCCTCGACGCGGCAGAGCAGCTGTTTGCCGATCGCGGCTACGAGCAGACGTCGCTCAGCGACGTCGGCCAGGCGGCAGGGGTCTCGCGAGGCACGCCGGGGTACTTCTTCGGATCCAAAGAGCAGCTCTACCGAGAGGTGCTGACCCGCTGTCTCGAGCGGGTCAGGGCGGCGGTGCGCAGCGGCCGGGAACGGGCGCTGGCCAGCCAGGAGGCACCCGAGGTCGTACTGGCGGGCGCGGTCGGGGAGTACTTCGACTTCATCCACCAGAACCCGTCCTTCGTCCGGCTGCTGGAGCGGGAAGCGCTGAGTGGAGGCCATCAGCTCGAGCGGATTCCCCCACACCTCAACGCGGCCCAGGAAGCACTCGGAGCCATCGTTTCCGAGCTCGCGCTGGGGCCTGGTGACGAGGCAGTCGGCCGGCAGCTGCTCATCAGCATGATCGCCCTCTCCTGGTTCGACGTGGTGCATGGCCCGACGGTGCTTCGAGGCCTCGGGCTGGACAGCGCGTCCCCGGCGTTCCTGGAAGAACGACGCCAGCACGTCATCACTCTTGTCGTTCAGGGTCTCCTCGGCAGGCTCGCCGCGGCATCACGCGAGCACACGTCCGGGCTGGCCTGACCCCTTTCCCGTTACTGGAAGTCACTGCCATGACCAACGTCCTGACCCCAGAACCGATCCCTGCCACTCCCGAGGCGAAGCTCGCGACCGAGGCGGAAGCACGCGAAGTCGCTGAGGACGCGCGGGAGCACAAGTGGGAAGCGCCGAGTTTCGTGCGCGAACTGTTCGAAGGCAATCTTCGGATGGACCTGATCCATCCGTTTCCCCAGCCCTCGGCGGAAGACGTCGCCAAGGCCAAGCCGTTCCTGGAGGCGCTCGAGCAGTTCCTGCGCGACGAGGTTGATGCCGATCAGATCGACCGCGAGGGCAAGATCCCCGAGTCGGTGATCCAGGGGCTCCGCGAGCTGGGAGCGTTCGGGATCAAGATCCCGGAGGAGTACGGCGGACTCGGGCTCTCCCAGCTGATGTACACCAGGGCCATCAGCCTGGTGACCAGCCAGGATGGAAGCCTCACCGCCCTGCTCTCCGCGGCCCAGTCCATTGGCGTGCCGACTCCGCTCAAGATGTTCGGCACCCCGGAGCAGAAGCGGCGATACCTGCCGCGCCTCGCGAAGGGGGCGATCTCGGCGTTCGCGCTGACCGAGGGCAACGTCGGCTCCGATCCCGCCGGGCTCGCGACCACCGCCGAACTCTCGCCGGACGGCACGCACTACATCCTGAACGGCGAAAAGCTGTGGTGCACCAACGGCACCATCGCCGAGCTGATGGTGGTGATGGCCCGGACCGGACCCAAGAAGATCTCGGCGTTCATCGTCGAGGCGGACTGGCCCGGTGTCAAAGTGGTGCACCGGCTCGAGTTCATGGGTCTCAAGGGCATCGAGAACGGTGTCATCCGTTTCACCAATGTGAAGGTTCCGGTTGAGAACCTGCTGTGGGGAGAGGGCAAGGGCCTCAAACTCGCGCTCATCACGCTGAACACCGGGCGGCTCACGCTCCCGGCAAGCTGCGTCGTCGCGGGGAAGCGGTGCCTGGAGATCTCGCGGAAGTGGGGGAATGAGCGGGTGCAGTGGGGCCAGCCGATCGGCCGGCATGACGCGATCGCCCAGAAGATCGGACGGATGGCCGCCGAGACGTTTGCGATGGAGGCCGTGAGCGACCTGGCCAGCCTCATGGCGGACCGGGGCGGCCACGACATCAGGCTGGAAGCCGCGATCGCCAAGATGTGGAACACCGAGGTGGCCTGGAGGATGGTCGATGACACCCTGCAGATCCGTGGCGGTCGCGGCTTCGAGACAGCGGACAGCCTGCGGAAGCGAGGGGAGCGCCCGGATCCGGTCGAGCGCATGATGCGGGATTTCCGCATCAATCTCATCTTCGAGGGCTCCAGCGAGATCATGCGACTCTTCATCGCCCGCGAGGCGGTGGACACGCACCTGAGCGTTGCGGGGGCGCTGATCAACCCGAAGTCCACCGGGAGCGAGAAGTTCAAGGCCCTCGGCCGGTCGGTGGCCTTCTATGGGCTGTGGTATCCCAAGCTCTGGCTGCCGTTCCGCGGGCGGCTCGGGTACGGCGAGTTCGGGGCTCTCGCCGGGCACGTGCGATTCGTCGAACGCTCGAGCCGGAAGCTGGCGCGTACTCTGTTCCACTGCATGATCCGGTTCGGACCCAAGCTGGAGAAGCGGCAGGCCGTGCTGGCGCGGCTCGTCGAGATCGGCGCGGAGCTCCTGGCGATGGCTGCGGCGTGCGCCAGGGCGGACCGGATGGTGCGTGAGAACCCCGGCGACGAGGGGCCGCGAGAACTGGCGGATGTCTTCTGCCGCCAGGCCCGTCGCCGCGTCAAGGAGAAGTTCAGCGCCGTCTGGTCCAACGACGACACCGCCACCTACCGCACCGCCCGGCGGGTGCTGGATAACCGTTACGGGTGGCTCGAGTCGGGGATGGTCCGCCAGTAGCGGACGACTTTGATGTAAATTATGGGCGCGGGCCGGAGGTTCCGGCCCGCGCCGTTTCGTCTGCAGGAGGATCCCGATGGCCATCGCAGAGGGACGCACCCTCCCGTTCGTCGGTCCCGAACAGGTGGACACCAGCGTGCTCGAGACCTTCGAGTATGCCGGCCCGGAGCAGGAAATCCTGACTGAGACCGACGAGTTCACCGCCGTCTGCCCCTACAGCGGACTGCCCGACTTCGCCACGCTGGTCATCCGGTACGTCCCCGCCGGACGCTGTGTCGAGCTCAAGAGCCTGAAGTACTACGTGACCAGCTTCCGCAACGTGGGGATCTTCCAGGAACACGCCACCGGGAAGATCGCCGAGGATCTCTCCCGCGTGCTTGCTCCGAAGTGGATCGAGGTCAAGACGGTGTACAACGTCAGGGGAGGGTTCCTGACCACCTGTGTGGTGCGCTTGCCGCAGTCCTGAATCAGGTCGGCGTGCGTCATCCGCGCGCATCCGCCTGAACCGGTCAGCCTCCCGCCTGGCCACCCACGAGCCGAAGCGCCAGATCGCGCATCCGGTCGGCGTCCCTGAGCTGCGCTACCCACCGCACCGGCACCGCCCCTTCTCCGTCGCGCGCACCCATCAATCCCCCCGCAACCGCGGCGTTGGTGTCGGTGTCGCCACCGGCATTCGCCAGCCAGATCACGCCGCCCTCCAAGTCGGGCTCGTGGTAGGCAAACCAGAGCGCAATCTCGACCGCGTGCACCACATAGCCTGCGTCGGGCCCGCCCACCGGCAGATCCTCCCGGTGCTCCAGCGGCACCCGCCGGACGGCCTCGAGCAGCTCCTCGGGAGCGCGGTTGTTGCGGAGGACCTCGAGCACGTCACCGATGAAGTCCCGGCGCCCCGACAGGAAGCAGCCGGCCGCCACATTCACCGCCACCGCTCCCCAGGCGCAGCGTTCGTCGGGATGGGTCAGCCAGGCGGTGTGATAGGTGCCGCTCACCAGGTTGGCGGGCTGCCGGAACGTCCTCAGGGCCACCGGCAGGCAGCGTGAGACCGTGCCGTTCCCCGCCAGGCCGCCGGTGGAGGCGGGCGGGGCGTCGTGCTGGCGCAGGTGCGCCAGCGCCCGGCGGGTCCAGTGCCCGATGCCACGACCGTCCGTCTCGGCCCACTCCACCCAGCGCATCGCCAGTCGATGCAAGTCGACGTCCGGCTCGAGAAGCTCCTCGGCCAGGACGAGGGAAAGCGCGACGTCATCGTCATGCGGTGAGTCGGGTCTGTCCTGTCGAATCACATCGCGCAGGCCGCCCGGGTATCGCTGCTCGATGCGATCCGGGGACCCCAGAAATTCGGTGGGCACGCCGAGGATGTTGCCGGCCGCGTGGCCGAGCAGGGCGCCGATGGCGCGCTGTGCGAGGTCGGATGCGGGCTTCACGCCGACGAAGCTAGGACCTCGCCCGTCGCGACGGTAGCGGCTATCTTCCCGGCGTTCAGCCTGCCAAACAGGAGTCCATCGTGCCAAAAGAAACCCTCACAATTACCGATAACCGCACCGGCAAGCAGTACGATCTGCCGATCTCGGAAGGGACCATCAAGGCAGCCGACCTGCGCCAGATCAGGGTCGACGAGGAGGATTTCGGCCTCATGGCCTACGATCCGGCCTACCTCAACACGGCTAGCTGCCGGAGTGCCATCACCTTCATCGATGGAGACCGCGGCATCCTGCGGTACCGGGGCTATCCCATCGAGCAGGTCGCCGAGAAGGCGAGCTTCCTCGAGACGGCGTACCTCCTCTTCGAGGGAGAGCTGCCCACCCGCGCCCAGCTCGACAAGTGGGAACACGACGTCCGGTACCACACCTACGTCCACACCAACATCATCAAGTTCCTCGAGGGGTTCCGCTACGACGCGCACCCCATGGGGATGCTGCTGGGCGCCGTCGGGGCGCTGTCCACCTTCTATCCGGACGCGAAGGACATCGAGGACCCGGCCAACCGGTATCTCCAGCGCATTCGGCTGATGGCCAAGCTGCCGACCATCGCCGCCTTCGCCTTCCGCCACAGCCGGGGACTGCCCTACGTCTTCCCCAAGAACGAGCTGTCGTACATCGGCAACTTCGTGAACATGACCTTCGAGATCGGTGGCGTGCACGAACCCAATCCGGTGCTGCAGCGGGCCCTCGAAATCCTGCTGATTCTCCACGCCGATCACGAGCAGAACTGTTCGACCAGCGCCGTCCGGAGCGTCGGGTCCTCGCACGTCGATCCGTTCTCGGCGGTGTCGGCCGGAATCGCGGCGCTCTACGGGCCGCTGCACGGCGGGGCCAACGAAGCGGTGCTCCAGATGCTCGACGAGATCGGGGACAAGAAGCAGATCCCCGCCTTCATTGCTGAGGTAAAGGCCGGCAAGGGCCGGCTGATGGGCTTTGGCCACCGGGTCTACAAGTCCTACGATCCCCGCGCCAAGCTGATCAAGCAGGTCGCGTACGACGTGTTCGAGCAGACCGGGCTCAACCCGAAGCTCGAGATCGCCCTGGAGCTGGAACGGATCGCGCTGGAGGACGAGTACTTCATCAAGCGGAAGCTCTACCCCAACGTGGACTTCTATTCCGGGCTGATCTACCAGGCGATGGGCTACCCCACCGACTATTTCACGGTGCTGTTCGCGATCGGGCGCCTGCCGGGCTGGATCGCCCAGTGGGAGGAAATGCTGAGCGACAAGGAACAGAAGATCGCTCGGCCCCGCCAGATCTACGCCGGGCACCCCGAACGCGCGTTCGTCCCCATGGCGATGCGGGGCTGAGCGCCGAGCCCCGGGCGGACAGGGAGCAGTTCAGACGGCCTCCTCACCGAACCAGGTGGGAGGCCGCTCTGCTGGTTACGGCGCTTCGGCCCGGCCACTTGACAGTCGGATATCTCGGTGATATCATATCGGTATCACACAAACGAGGATATGGACGTGATCCGCGAACTCCCCCGGAAGGCGACGTCGGGCTGGTTCATGCTCGGCCTGCTGTTTCTGATCACCGTACTCGTCGGCCTGTCACTGATTGGCGCGGCACGGTCCGGGAACGCACCCCGGGCGATCGGCTCCGTGATCGTCCTGGTCGGGCTCGTCATTCTCTGGGTCGGTTTCTTCACCGTTCAACCGAATCAGGGGCGGGTGCTGCAGCTCTTCGGCCGCTACGTCGGGACGGTGCGCGAACCGGGCCTGTGGTGGGCCAACCCCTTCTTCTCCAAGGGGCATGTCTCGCTCCGGGTGCGGAACTTCGAGACGCCGAAGCTCAAGGTGAACGACCATCGATCCAATCCTATCGAGATCGGAGCAGTCGTGGTGTGGCGGGTGGTCGATACCGCCGAAGCGCTGTTCGAAGTGGACGACTACTCCAACTATGTGAAGGTCCAGAGCGAGTCGGCGCTCCGGGGTGTGGCGAACCAGTATCCGTACGACGCCCACACCGATGGCGAGATGAGCCTCTCGAGCCATACCCAGGTGGTGGCGGAGAAACTGAAGGGCGAGATCCAGGACCGCCTGGCCAAGGCCGGCGTGGAAGTCATGGAGGCGCGGATCAGCCATCTGGCCTACGCTCCGGAGATCGCCGGTGTGATGCTGCGGCGTCAGCAGGCGACGGCGGTAATCGCGGCGCGACAGAAGATCGTCGAGGGTGCGGTCGGAATGGTCGAGATGGCGCTCGAGCAGCTGGCAGGTCGGGCCATCGTCAGCCTGGATGAGGAGCGCAAGGCAGCCATGGTGAGCAACCTGCTGGTGGTGCTCTGTTCCGAGCAGGCCACTCAGCCCGTGGTCAACACCGGCACCCTCTACCAGTAGCGGTCCGTGGCGGAGCGGAAATCCTTCCTTCTCCGGATCGACCAGGAGCTCCACGACGCCCTGCAGCGGTGGGCGGGGGACGAGTTTCGGTCGCTGAACGGCCAGATCGAGTTCCTGCTCCGGCGGGCGGCGGGAGAGGCGGGGCGCCTCCCCCGCCGACCGGGTCAGTCCGGCGGGAAGCCGGGCTGAGCTGAGAGAGGCCTGGGGCGGGCTATCCCGCCCCGGGCACTTCCTCCCCTTCGAGGTAGGTGTAGCCCTCGAGGCCCGCGACATAATCGGCGATGAACTGGTTGGCTTCGTTGCGGGAGATGTCCCTGGCGGCAGTGACCTTGCGGCGGAAGGTGGTGAGCAGCTCGGCTGGCTGGAACTGCACGTAGTTCAGCACTTCGGTAACCGTGTCGCCGTGGACCAGATCGGAAATCTCATAGCCGCCTTCGGTCAGCCGAATGTGCACCGCATTGGTGTCACCGAACAGATTGTGCAGATCACCGAGGATCTCCTGGTAGGCCCCAGCGAGGAAGATGCCGAGAATGTACGGCTCGTCATCGCGGATTGGATGCAGCTCGAGCGATGGCTTGCCCTTTCTCCCCCCCACGAAGCGATCGATCACACCGTCTGAATCACAGGTGATGTCCTGAATCGTGCCACGCCGGCTTGGCCACTCGTCCAGCCGGTGGATGGGCATGATCGGGAAGAGCTGGTCGATGGCCCAGTTGTCCGGCAGCGACTGGAAGACCGAGAAGTTGCAGAAGTATCGGTCGACCAGCGTGCCCTCGATGTCGGCCCAGACCTCGGGAAACTCCGCCTTCTCCGGTTCCACGATCCGGGCGAGCTGGTTCATGGTGGTGAGGAACAGCAACTCGGCGTTGGCGCGTTCGCGCAGTGAAATCACCCCGCTCGCGAACAGTTCCTGGGCCCGCTCCTTCCCGAAGGTCGCGTCGTGATGCACCTCGGCGACCCGATCGGGGGCCAGCGACTCCAGGTTTTCCTTCATTTCGAGCAGCAGCGGGTGCGGGTCCGGTCCGAGATCGGGCACCGACGGCTCGGTCTGCGACTCGACATCCGTGACATTGATGAGCAGCAGCGAATGGTGCGCCGTGATCGCTCTTCCCGATTCGGAGATGACGTGCGGCACCGG
>Ga0113563_10002781_pt1 | contig 10696 bp, 10 predicted proteins | sample Mud3Dept3metaG_FD_80117 | JGI IMG/M metagenome (GOLD analysis project Ga0113563, IMG submission 80117) | Freshwater wetland microbial communities from Ohio, USA, analyzing the effect of biotic and abiotic controls - Mud 3 Core 4 Depth 3... | ecosystem: Environmental > Aquatic > Freshwater >...
GGCTGTGGTACAAGGACCTGGAAAAGGGCGGCCTGATCAAGGCCCTCTGGACGAGCAGCAACCCCGTGGTCCATTCCGAGGACAGCATGAGGGTGATTGAGGCTCTGAAGAAACTCGATCTCCTCGTCGTGGTCGATTTTTTCAGAACACCGACGGCGGATATTGCTGATTACATCATCCCCCCTGCTTCCTGGCTGGAACGGGATGAGATTGCCGACGCCCAGAACTATCCTAATTTCATCGCTGCCCGGCAGAAGGTGATCGAGCCAGTGGGGGAGTGTCGTGATGAGTACGAAGTGTTATTCGACATCCTCCACAGGATGGGAGTGCCTCTCCCTTTTGGGGAGTCGGTCAAGACCCCGGAAGATCTCTTCAATCTCAGGCTGAAGAAGGCAGGAATCACATTCGCCGAATTGAAGAAGCTCGGAATTCTCTCAGTCCCTCTCGTTGAGAAAAAGTATGAGAAAGGGCTCCTCCGGCCTGACGGCAAACCGGGCGTCGATACGCCGACAGGGAAATGTGAAATCTGGTCGACCAAGCTGGAAAAGTACGGATATCAGCCCCTCCCCTACTACGAGGAGAAGTATCCCTCTTCGGATGTACTGAACGCTTACCCCCTCATCCTCACGGACGGCAGGACACTGGAGATCTACCACGGCCTCGGCCTGAATCTGCCTACCCGCCGAAAAAGAGTGCCGGAGGCGGTTATTGAGATTCACCCGGAGACGGCAAAAGGCCTGGGAATAAAGGAAGGAGAGTGGGTGTGGATTGAGACGCATCAAAACAGGAATCGTTTCAGAAGGAAAGTCGTATTCGCCCCTCAACTCCATCCCAAGGTCATCTGGGGCAATTCACATTTTCACCAGGCAGAGGAGAGGGAAATGGGGAAGAGGCTGGAGCCCAATATCAATCTTTCACACACGCTCGATGGTCCGCTTGATCCGATCGATGGTGCTGGACAGATCAGAGGCGTCCCGTGCAGAATGACCAAGGCATGATATTGAGATAGTAATTGGTTTCTGTCCATAAACTCTGTCAGTGCGTCACGCCGGACTTGATCCGGCATCCAGAGACCCTAGAAAACACTGGATTCCGGCTGGAGTTTATCCCGATGAAAATCGGGGCCGGAATGACGCCTCTCTATTAAGAACCTTAGTTTATGTACAGACTCTAATTAAGGGAATAGATATAAGAAAAGAAGAAGAAATCCGATGAAACCGATATTTGTTAAATGGGTGATTTTGTTATTAGTGTTTTTAACCTTCGGATGTTCCGCAATCAAAGAACTCACGGAGGGGGGAATTGGTCAACCCATTTCTACAGTAATAGATCATTTGGGTCCCCCTACGCGGGTGATTCCTGATGGCAAGGGCGGGAGTGTCTATATCTGGGAGCAATGGGTCCCTTCGGGATATTACACCGGCTATCTCAGAACGAATACGTTCTTCGTCGATTCAAACGGGATCATTTATAAATGGAGATGATGAAGATCGCGGAAATACAATATTTCAAGCTTGCCGTAATCGGGAAAGATTATGAGTTCTTTGTTGACAATAAATGTCACTTTCTATTATTTACCCAAATCCAACTTTCATAGAATTCCCTTAGAAATCAATCATTTCGACAATCAAATCCCTCTTGGCATTCAAATTGCGTTATTCATTCAAAGATTTTGCAGAAGATGCTGAAGAAGTCAGGCAACTACTCATGGAGCGGAAAGCCACAAGATCCAGATTCTGCAGATATATTTCATTCACGTAGAAGTGTGAGGTAATCTCTTAAAGGAATATTAGGGTTATGATTGTTTATAAATTTTATTTACGCGATGCGATAAAGGGTGACATTTTTCTTGGCGCATTACCAGAGAGGAGAAAAAACCCGCAAAGAGTGGGCGAAGAAACCACTGAGGAATCCGTTATTAACTGGGGGAGAACATATTTTGGTAAGACTGCCGCGGATGAGGATATCTATTTCATTAAAACTGTTTTGGAGGAAAGGGAGAAACGGTCCCCAAACCTTTCTTCACCATAAAATGACTCCACCTCTATCCCTTCCAAGTTTCCGTTGGTAATCATCAACTCCCGTATCATCCTGCTATTGTGGACTTGTAGGTAAGCTGTCAGAAGCTAGAGTGGGTGAAAATGCTTGTATCTCAGAAGTTAAGGAGTGGGCTAAGCTGTAAGGGATATTTGCTTGTTCTTTCTACTCTTTCGTTCCTTTGAGTCCCAACACATCCTGCATATCGTATAGTCCGTTCGGTTGGTTCACCACCCAAAGGGCTGCCCTGACTGCGCCGCGGGCAAAGTTGTCCCGGCTGTGAGCCCGGTGAATAATCTCCAGCCTCTCGCCGATTCCTCCGAAGAGGACGGTGTGTTCTCCCACGATATCTCCTGCACGGATCACCTGCATCCCGATCTCTTCCTTCGTTCTCTCGCCCATCATCCCTTTCCTGCCGTAGACACCCACCTTGCCAAAATCCCGTCCGACCGCCTTGCCGATCAACTCTCCTAACTTCACTGCTGTGCCGCTGGGTGAATCCTTTTTCAGGCGGTGATGGGCTTCAACAATCTCGATGTCATAATCCGGACCCAGAACCTGGGCAACTTCCTGGACGATCCTGAACATGACATTCACTCCGACACTCATATTGGGTGAGAAGACACACCGGACGCTTTTTGAAAGATCCTTGACTCTTTCAATCTGCTCAGGGCTCAAACCGGTCGTACCGATGACCACGGCCAGACCGGCCTCCTTGGCAAACTCCAGACTCTCTAACGAGGCTTGAGGACTGGTAAAGTTGATGACCACATCCCCGCCCTTCCCCTCCAATCCTCCTTCCAAAGGGATGTCCATTTTTCCCAGTCCGATGACTTCTCCAACATCCTTTCCGATCGATGGGTGGTCCGGCCTTTCGATAGCCCGATGGACTTTCATCGACGGGGTTTCTTTAATGATCTGGATGATCCGGCTTCCCATCTTCCCGGCTGCGCCAATGACAATGGCCTTGATCTCTTTCATTGATATGCCTCCTCCCACATCTCAGCTTCATAGATGATGTGGACATCTCCTTCAAAGAAAACTTTCTTCACTTCTCCGGCCTCTATCTCGAAATGGACGGTCAAAACTTCGCCCCCTCTGGTCTTAATCGATACCGGAGATTTTACAAAACCCTTGAAAGCAGCAATCAGTGCCGAGGCCACCACGCCCGTACCACAGGCTAGGGTTTCATCCTCCACACCCCGCTCATAGGTTCGTATCGACAGCCCGGAATGATCCTCTAGACGGACGAAATTCGCATTGGTCCCCGCAGGTGCGAAATGAGTGTGGTAGCGGGTGGCCCTTCCCATACGGACGACGTCGGTTCCTTCGAGGTCTTCCACAAAGATGATGGCATGAGGAACGCCTGTGTTGATGGTCGAGATGATCCGCTCCTCTCCTTCGACCGAGATCTTCTGATCAAGTTGGAGGCCATGAGGCTTTGTCATCTGGAGTTTCACCCTTTTCCCGTTCACCTGGGCGGAGATCATACCGGCCAGCGTCTCAAAAGCGAGAGAAGGCCCTGCAATCCCTTTCAAATGGGCAAAGCGGGCAACGCACCGACCTCCGTTGCCACACATCTCTGCTTCGCTTCCATCCGCATTATAAAAGCGCCATTTGAAATCGGCCTTCTGAGACCGCTCGATCAGGATAAGACCGTCTGCTCCCACGGAAATTCTTCTTTGACAGACTTTTCGAATGAAGTCCTTCAAGCGATCTTCTTTCAGGAAGGGGTCCCGATGATCGATGAGGATGAAGTCGTTTCCGCTCCCGCTCATCTTCATAAAAGGAATTTTCATCAAAACCTCCGATTTTGAAAATCCGAAATTCGAATCTCGAAGCTCGAAAAAAATTTTACATGCCCGGTTTGTCAACCGCGAACGATGAAAATTACCCGGGATTGTCCTCCCCCTTGACGGGGGAGGATCGAGGTGGGGGTCGGTATTCTATGTCCCCCTCACCCCCGCCCTCTCCCACCAGGGGAGAGGGGAATAATGACAACATAATCCAAATTCAAATTTCAAAATTCAAAACGTTTTGTTCCGAACATTCGTATTTTGAATATTTGTGCTTGTTTCGAATTGATCCCTGCGGGATGCTTCGCCCGGATTTCGTGTTTCGAATTTATTTTTCTATCAGGAACTCCGGGATCTCTTCACCCCGAATGAGATCCTCATAGCCTTCTCTCTGTCGGATCACAAACATCTGGTCATCCCGAACCAGAACCTCCGCAATCCTGGGTCTCGAATTATAGTTGGTCGACATGGAAAACCCGTAGGCACCGGCACTCATCACTGCAATCAGTTCACCGGAACGAAGATTCTGGATCTTCCGCCCTTTCGCTAAAAAGTCGCTCGACTCACAGATGGGACCCACCACGTCAGCCAGAGTCTCATCCCGGCTTTCCTCCACCACGGGCAGTATCTCGTGATAGGAGCCGTAATAACTGGGCCGGACGAGATCGTTCATCCCCGCATCTACGATCACGAAGCGCTTTTCCTCATTCTCTTTTACATAGAGAACCTTTGAGACTAAAACTCCTGCGTTCCCAACGATGACGCGACCCGGCTCCAGAATGAGGGTACAACCAAATCCCCGGACCTCATCAAGAATGCTGGAAGCATATTCTACCGGATGGGGAGGCTCTTCATCTTCATAAGTGATCCCAAGACCGCCTCCCAAATCCAAATACTGAATTTCAATTCCTTCCTTTCTCAGACTTTCGACCAATTGCTTGAGCTTCTTCAGCGCCTCGATAATGGGCTCCACCTCGACTAATTGAGATCCGATATGACAATCGATCCCAACAATTTTCAGATGAGGCAACTGAGCAGCTGTTCGGTAGGCCATCGGCGCGCGAAGGATGTCAATCCCGAACTTATTCTGTTTCAACCCGGTTGAGATATAGGGGTGTGTTTTGGGATCGATATCCGGGTTGACCCGGATGGCAATCGGCGCTTTCTTCCCGATTCTGCCTGCCACTTCGTTGATCGCCTGAAGTTCCTGGGAGGACTCCACGTTGAACATAAGGATGCCCGTTTTCAAAGCATATTCAATCTCGTCCTCTCTTTTCCCAACCCCTGAATAGACAATCTTTTGGGGAGTCGCTCCACTTTTGAGTGCCCGGTAGAGCTCGCCTCCAGAGACCACATCTACTCCCCCACCCAAGCCCGAGAAGAGGCGGAGGAGGGCAAGATTGGAATTGGCCTTGGCCGAATAACAGACGAGATGAGGAATCCCTTTGAAGGCCTCATCGAAGACGGTAAAATGCCTCACCAGGGTGTGATAGCTGTAAAGATAGAATGGCGTCCCGACTTTCTTAGCGATTTGCTGAATGGGAATCTCCTCGCATCGAAGCTGATGATCTTTGTATTCAAAAAAACGCATCCCTTCCCCCTCTTCATTTCAAATTGCAGATCGCAAATTTCAAATTGAAAAACCCTTGATCTTACCGTCAGTTCAATCTGAAATCTGAAATTTGAAATCCGAAATTAGAATAGATACTTCACCCTCACCTCTTCGGAGCGAGGGCTTTCATTTCTTCGCGGAGAGTTATCCACCGCTGTAATCGCATACTCATATTCCTGCTCTAAAATGGCTTCAGTATCCAGATACGCCTCTTTTGTCAACGGACTCTCATTCAATCTCTTAAATTCTTCCTCTCCGGATTTCCGTCGATAAACATAATACCCTAGGAGGTCGGGCTCCGCATTCCTTCTCCAATTTAACTCCATCCCTTCCTTGAGAGGAATGGCCACTAATCCGACAGGAATACTCGGTGGCGTAAGCTTGGTCGGAGTCGCGGGGATCCCCGGAGATCCCTTCCCCTCCACGTCGGTTTTGACGACCCTCTTCACTGACCTCACCGAATAGATGTATTGGATATCGTTCCGCACATTCAGATCCGTATACCGGGTTGCCATGAGCAGTTCCCTGTTCAATGGATTGAGAGGAAACCCTTCCTCTTGGTCCGTTCTCCTATAAACATTATAGCCTGTAGCACCCTCCACGGGGTTCCAGGAGAGTTCCACTCTCTTGTCCCCGCGTTCCGTCGTCACCATTCCTGGTGCCTGAGGTGAATCGCCCCAGTAGACCGTAACCGGATTAGACGGGGCGCTCGCGTCTCCCCTGTGATTGACTGAGACAACCTGGTAAACATAGACCCTTCTCGGCTCTTGGTCCTCGAAGAAGATCGCCGTTTTCTTGCCCGGTGTTAGATTTTCTTTAGTCAACTTCATCTCATGGACAACCTTTGGCTTCTCTCCGCATCCCCTGCATTCCTCCCCGGTGAGGACCCCCTCAGATCTCAAAATTTTGAATTCAGCTAAAACGGTAAGAGGCGTCTTATCCGTATTTTCCTTCGGGATGGTCCACTCTAAAAGGAGACGGTCTTCTCTGGGGGTTGCAGCAAGGTCAACAATTCTTTTTGGAACGATTGAATCCCAGGGCACCGGCGGACCCTTCTTGGCGCACCCACCCGCAAATATCAACATCACGCACAATAAAATTGTAATTTTCTTCATTCTTATCTTTCAGCCTTATCTCAAATTCCAAATTTCAAATCCCAAATTCCAGACAAATTCCAATGATCCGAGTCCAAAAATACTTGCGTTTGGGTCATTCGAAATTGGACATTGGCTATTATTTGGAATTTGGTGCTTGGAATTTGGTATTTGTCTCTGCTCCGAACTCCCAACCGCGAACTCATAAACGGGGCCCAAAGATCGCTGTCCCGACACGAACGTAGGTGGCTCCCTCCTCAATGGCAATCTCAAAGTCATTGGACATCCCCATGGAGAGCTCTTTCAATGGAATCCCTTCTTTAATCATCCTCTCCTTCAACTCTCGAAGCGCCGTATAATAAGGCCGACTCATCTCCGGCGAATCAAAATAAGGGGGCATGGTCATCAATCCTTCTAACGAGAGGTGACCAAGGTTGTGAATTCTCCTGGCGAGATTCAACACCCTCTCTTCATCGGTCCCGAACTTAGTGGCTTCCTTGGAAAGATTCACTTCAATCATCACTTTGACCACCCGGTCCGATTGAGCCGCTCTTTGATCCAACTCCTCAGCCAGGGGGATGCTGTCTATCGAGTGTATCACATCGAAGAGACGAACAGCAGTTTTCGCCTTATTCGATTGAAGGTGGCCGATGAAATGCCAGGAGACAGGCTTCCCTAATGCTTCAATCTTCTTTTGTGCCTCCTGGACATAATTCTCGCCCAGGATAGAGATTCCAGCCTCAATCGCTTCTTTAATTCGGTCAACCTCAACCGTCTTCGAGACTGCAACCAATTCAATCTCTTTCGGGTCTCTTCCTGCTTTTTGAGCCGCCCTCTCGATTCTTTCCCTTACCCTCAAAAGATTATCTCTGATTGTAGACATGGGGTCCAAAAATAACGGCAATGTAGCGTCGGCATTCATTGCCGACGGACTGCGTCTCATTCGCCCTCAATAAATGAAGGCGCTACCTTTATTTGATTTATGAATTATTAAGTCATTGGTCATTCAATAACCCCATAGCTCATGACTGATCAACTTTTCTTGATTAATCCACTACCCGCATTCCGGATTCCGAAATAATTGGCTATGTTCCGTCAATCCGCAATCCGAAATCCGCGTTCCGAAATCGTAATCGCTCCCAGACGATTCAGCATCTGGATCAATTCACAAATGGGAAGGCCAACGACGTTGGTGTAGGACCCCTGGATCGATTCGATCATAAAAGAACCGATCCCCTGAATGGCATATCCCCCTGCTTTGTCCAAGGGCTCCCCTGTGTGCACGTACCACTCTATCTCTACGGGAGTCAGGGGCTTCATTCTCACCATCGTTTGGACTGCTTCTTTATCGTTGTTCCTTTTCTCCAAATAGCAAACGGAAAATCCGGTCAGTACCCGATGCTCCCGGCCGCTCAGGCGACGCAACATTTCCGCGGCCTCTTCCCGGGACTTCGGCTTTCCTAGAATGGACCCGTTAATGTATACAATGGTATCCGCAGCAACCACCCAGCGATCAGGATATTTACTCGCTACCTCCATGGCTTTTGCTTCAGCCAATCGAAGGACATGTTCTCGAGGGGATTCTGTGTTAAAAAAATCCTCCACCACCCCGCTCGGGATCACTTCAAAATCGAGACCCACCTGGTTCAGCAATTCATATCGGCGAGGAGACTTGGAGGCCAAGATCAGCCTGTTCACCATTTTTTAAAAACTAAATGAATCCAATAGGTTTGTCAAGTTTGAAAACGGAGGTATTTTCTCCGTCGAAGGAGATTGGCAGGTTTAAGGCTTACGAGTAACCTTGAGGTTGACTGTGAAGTTCAAATCTGATACTTAAATAGAAAGGGCGTAGAATGAAACAAAAAATCAAGGAAAGAAAAGAGCTTCTCGAAATCATCAAAGATCTCAAGGCCAAAGGGAAACGCATTGTCTTTACCAACGGCTGTTTTGACCTTCTCCACATCGGTCATGTCCGTTATCTTGAAGAGGCCAAAGCCCTGGGTGATGTCTTGGTCATAGGGGTCAACAGCGACACCTCCGTCCGAGAGCTGAAAGGGCCTAAAAGACCCATCCTCCCCGAAGAAGAGAGGGCGGAGATTCTTTCAGGCCTCGGGTGCGTGGATTACGTCACCCTCTTTGACGAAATAGACCCATTGAAGCTCATCACTTCCGTCCGTCCGGATGTTCTTGTCAAGGGAGGGGATTGGGCAAAAGAACAGATCGTCGGGAAGGAAGCGGTAGAAAGGTCAGGAGGAGAAGTCTTCATCATTCCTTTTGTCAAAAAGGCTTCCACCTCAAATCTTATTGAAACGATCCTGAAACGATATGAAAAAAGCGCCTGAAAAAGATTTGCTTTCCCTTCCGGAAACGCTCCCCCTCCTTCCGATTCGAGATGTCGTCGTTTTCCCCTACATGGTGCTTCCCCTTTTTGTCAGCCGGGAAAAATCCATCAAATCTTTAGAAGAAGCCCTCTCTAAGGACCGACTCATCTTCCTGGTCGCTCAGAAAAAACTTTCTGAGGAAGACCCTTCTCCGAAAGACCTTTACAAAGTAGGTACCGTAGCTGCTGTGATGAAGATGCTCAAGCTGCCCGATGGGAAGGTCAAGATCCTTATCCAGGGGCTTTCCAAGGCTTCCGTAAAAGAAACCCTTCAGACAACGCCCTATCTCCTGGTGAGAGTAGAGAATATTAAAGATCCGTTCATCACGGAGATTACCCTTGAAACGGAAGCTCTGATGAGAAACGTAAGAGAACAATTGGAGAGGATTGTCTCTTACGGTAAACTCCTCTCCCCGGACATGATGTTCGTCCTCGAAAGCGTTGACGACCCCGGGAGGTTAGCCGACCTGGTTGCTTCTAACCTGGACCTCACGGTGGAAAAAGCTCAGGAGATCTTGGAAATCCTCGACCCCTTGGAGAGACTTAAGGCGTTGAACGAGCTTCTTGGAAAAGAGGTCCAGGTCCTCACCATGCAGGCCAAGATTCAGTCTCAGGCCAAGGAAGAGATTACAAGAACACAAAGAGAATATTTTCTCCGGGAACAGATGAGGGCGATTCGAAGCGAACTCGGCGAGGGAGATGAGCGCTCGGACGAATTCAAGACCCTCCAGCAGAAAATCAAAAAGGCAAAGATGCCTAAGGAGGTTGAGAAGGAGGCTCGACGGGAGCTGGACCGTTTGGAACAGATGCATCCGGATGCGGCAGAGGCCTCCATGGTTCGCACTTATCTTGACTGGTTAATTGATATGCCCTGGGCAAGGGCAACGACAGATAGCCTTGATCTTCATCAGGCCAAGAAAGTCTTGGACGAGGACCACTATAATTTAGAAAAAGTGAAAGAGCGCATCTTAGAGTATCTGAGTGTCCGCAAATTGAAAAAAAAGATGAAAGGGCCGATTCTCTGCTTCATCGGACCTCCCGGGGTTGGGAAAACCTCCTTAGGCAGGTCGATCGCCAAGGCCCTGGGGAGAAAATTTGTAAGAATTTCTCTGGGAGGGATAAGAGATGAAGCTGAGATTCGCGGCCACCGCCGGACTTACGTCGGGGCTTTGCCAGGGCGGATCATTCAATCGATCAAACAAGCCGGGAGCAACAATCCGTTGTTCATGATGGATGAAGTCGATAAGATCGGCGTCGACTTCCGGGGAGATCCCGCCTCCGCTCTCTTGGAAGTTCTCGATCCGGAACAGAACAACGCCTTCAGCGACCACTATCTCAATGTCCCCTTTGACCTCTCCCGGGTGATGTTCATCACCACAGGCAATTTGACCGATCCCATCCCCTCGGCCCTCAAAGACCGGATGGAGGTAATTAACCTTCCCGGATACACCGATCTGGAGAAACTGAAGATCGCGCGGACTTTTCTGATCCCTCGACAGATGGAGGAAAATGGAATCGGTCCAAAGAGGCTCGAAATCTCTGACAAGGGCATTCTTCAGATCATCTCGCAATATACCCAAGAGGCTGGTCTTCGGAACCTCGAAAGGGAACTGGCTTCTATTTGTAGAAAAGTAGCCAGAAAAGTGGCAGAGGGGAAGAAGGAGAAGACCAAAATCAGTACCAAGAATCTCCACCAATTCCTGGGGCCTCCTCCCTATTTGCCCGATGAGGAAGAGAAGGGCAATGAGGTCGGTTTGGTGACGGGACTGGCTTGGAC
>Ga0113563_10002784_pt1 | contig 10690 bp, 9 predicted proteins | sample Mud3Dept3metaG_FD_80117 | JGI IMG/M metagenome (GOLD analysis project Ga0113563, IMG submission 80117) | Freshwater wetland microbial communities from Ohio, USA, analyzing the effect of biotic and abiotic controls - Mud 3 Core 4 Depth 3... | ecosystem: Environmental > Aquatic > Freshwater >...
ACCGTTACGAGGCTGCCCGCCAGCAGATCGCTGAGGAACAGGGAGCGGGAAAGATGCCGAAGCGCCCGTTGGTCAAGCAGGATTTCCTGAAGCGCCGGGCTCTCATGCTGCCCAAGGAGGCCCGCTTCGATGAGCTGCTCATCTGATCCGGACTCTCTCCGAAAAAATCGATCCGCCCTGGGTCTTATAACGCCCTATTCTTTTTCGCCTCCGCTGCAATCCGCCGAACATTTTGGGGGGGCAACGGATAAAGAGGGATGACATTCCTCGCAAGCCTCCCCCCGTAGCGCTTCCAGCCCCTCTTTCACGATAATCGGGACCATGGCCAGGGCTGACACCGGATCGGCCCACCACCAGCCGAAGAGGGCGTTGACCCCCAGCCCCACCAGGAGGATGGCGGAGAGGTAGGCGCAGATATCCGTCTGATGGGAATCAGCCACCAAAGCCTGGCTGTTCAGTTTGGCGGCTACTTTCCGTTTGGCCCAGGCCAGCAAAGGCATGACGATGAGGGAGACAGCCGCAAGAATGATTCCGACCAGGCTCTCCTCGGGAGGCTCCTTCAGGATTAGACCCTTGGTCGCATCGATGGCCACGTAGACGGCGAGAGCCAGGAGGCTGATGCCCACGAGTTTAAGGGCCATCCGCTCCCGCTTTTCGCCTTCTTCCCCCTCCTGGAGCCGCCAGAGAAGGACGGCCCCGGAGGAGGTTTCAATTAGCGAATCGATGCCGAATCCGATAAGGGCGATGCTCCCGGCAAAGAGCCCCGCTCCGAGGGCTACCGCCGCCTCGATCAGGTTCCAACCTACGGTGAAATATTCCAGCCGGCGGCCCTGCCGGACCGCGGCATCCCGAATCGCCTCTTGAGGCTGGGCCTGTATTTCCATAATGGGATTATACCATTTCAGCCGGGGAGGCGCATTCTTCAATCTCCTTTCCTCGGCAGGTCCGTCGGGTCCATTTCAATCGGGGCTTTACAAAACCCGTGCGGAGGTCGATATAATCGTTGAGGCATCAGAAAGGAACCCAAAATTCGCCGGCAGATTTCAGCCATCCACGCGGAGGAAAAAGATGGGAAACAGCGACTTTGAAAAGCCCTTACCCGGGAAAGATATTCCCCACCCGCCGGAAGAACGGCGGCAGCAGCTCCCTTCGAGCATGCCCAAGCCCCTCGCGGAAGATCCCAATGCTTTTGACCGGGTCCGTCGGATCATGGATAACCCCAGCTACCGGCGGGCCGATCAGGACCTCGACCTACTGAAGCGGGATGAGCTCCGGGGGACCCGCCTACAACTGGAATTCCTGAAACCTGAGCTGATCCTCAAAGAACATGGGATTTGCGGGACCATCGTGGTCCTGGGAGGGACCCGGATCATCGAACCCATGGCCGCCCAGCACAAAGTCGAGCGGGCCCGCAGGGCCCTGGAACAGCATCCCCAAATCCCGGAACTCAAGCACCGCCTGACGGTGGCCGAACGGATCCTGGCGAAGAGCCATTATTACGACGTGGCCCGGGAACTGGGTCGGCTCGTGGGAAAGGCCGGGCGCGGCCCCGGCGATTGCCGGCTGGCGATCGTCACCGGGGGAGGGCCGGGGCTTATGGAGGCCGCTAACCGCGGGGCCTACGATGTGGGAGCCAAATCGGTGGGGCTGAACATTTCCCTTCCCCATGAACAATATCCCAACCCGTACATCACCCCGGACCTCTGTTTCCAGTTCCGCTATTTCGGCCTGCGCAAGATGCATTTTCACTTCCGCGCCAAGGCGATGGTGGCCTTCCCCGGGGGATACGGAACGCTCGACGAGCTCTTCGAAACGCTCTGCCTGGTTCAGACCCGCAAAATCAGGCCGATCCCGATGATTCTGGTGGGCGAGCAATTCTGGCGCCGCGTTCTGGACATGGAATTCCTGGTGGCGGAAGGGACGATCGATCCGGAAGACGCCGAACTCTTCGTTTATGCCGAGACCGCGGAAGAGGTCTGGAAGATCATCTGTGGCTGGTACGAGCAGAGCGGGGAGAGCTTGTATGCCTGAGGAGAAGGAGGGAATTCTCTTCGGCCTGGATCCACCCATGGAACTCCGGCGGGGGAGAAGGGAAACCCTTGGGAGAAAGGAGGTAACGCCGGATCAATCGATCCCCGCGACCTTGCTTCTCCGTTCCATCAAAGCCACATCCCGCCACTGGCCCTTCATTTTTCCGAAGGCCATCTTCCCCACTTTCTCCCGGATGCCCAGCACCCGGAACCCGTGCTTCTTGTGGAGCTCTATGCTGATCGTGTTCTCCGGGAAGATCCCCCCCTGGAGGGTCCAGAACCCGGCTTTTTCGGAGGCCTCGACCAAAACGCCGAGGAGCGCGTCTCCGATTCCTTTTCCCCTATACTTCTCGCCCACATAAATGCTCAATTCGGCGACTCCCGCATATACTTTTCGGGCGGAAACCCGGCTCAGCGCGGCCCACGCGGCAACCCGGCCGCCCACCCTGACAACCAGCCGAGGCTCGGCGACGTGCGCCGAGTCAAATTTTTCCCACTCCGGGACCATGGGCTCGAAGGTTGCGTTTTCGGTGGCGATCCCCTCCTCGTAAATGGCCCGCACCTGATCCCAGTCTTCGGGCTTCATGGGTTCGATTTTATGTTCCATTTTCCTCTCCTCCTCCGGTTCTGCCTTTTCGAATTCCCTTCCCTCCATCCAGAAAAAATAAACAAAAAAATTACCGGGGGTGGTAATTTCCAGGGTTTTCTGCCCACCCCAATGACCCTCAGGGGTTCGGGTCGGGTTAAAACCTCTCATTATTTTTATAGAATAAATCCTTCTCTGGAGTCAAGATTCGGCGTTCCTTTTCTCTCTTTCCTTCTTTCCGGTTTTCAGGGAATGGCCCGGGAAATCTGATGCGGACCACCCGGCGGCAAAGGACCAGGAAGGAGGAGCCTTACGCAGGAATTGAAATATTTTCTCCTTTTTGCTATAGAGGGGCTGACATGGGGTGTTTGAGTTCCTAAATCCCTATTTCAAGGAGGTGGCCGATGGCAGCTGAGAAGTCGGGAAAGAGCGGATTCATGGCCTGGTACTTTCAATCAAAACTTCTCATCCGGATGCTGATCGGTTTGATTTTGGGGGCCATCGTGGGCCTGTTCGCAGGGCCGTCGATCCTAACCAGGACTCTATATTCTCGGAAGGGGGAAGGATGAATTTCAAGGAGTTGTTCAAGGCGCCCAAGCCGCTGATCGCCTGCATACATCTGATGGCCCTGCCGGGCTCGCCCCGGTATTCCGGCTTTATGCGGGAGGTTTACGACACGGCCCTGCGGGAAACGGAGATCTTCAAGCGATACCCCATTGACGGTTTGATTGTGGAAAATTTCCGGGACAAGCCCTTCTATCCCGATCGCATACCCGGGGAAACGATCGCCGCCCTCACCGCCCTTACGAGAGAAGTGGTCAAATCCGCGAATGTCCCGGTTGGAGTCAACGCCCTTCGAAATGACGCGCAGGCTGCGCTGGCCGTCGCCACTGCGGCAGAGGCCCACTTCATCCGGGTCAACGTTCACATGAATGCCGTGGTGTCGGAGCAGGGGATCATTCAGGGGGAAAGCCACCGCACGCTCCGCTTTCGCGCCGCTCTCCGCTCCGGGGTGCTGATTTTCGCCGATGTGGGGGTCAAGCATGCGGCGCCGCTGGCGGACCGAGGTCTGGCTGTCGAGACGAAAGACCTGGCGGACCGGGGCCTGGCGGACGCAATCATCGTTTCGGGAGAGCTGACGGGCTCGGAAACCAGGGAAGAAGACGTGGATGTGGTCCGCCGGAACACGGACCTTCCAATCCTCATCGGGAGCGGGGCCACCCCGGAGAACCTTCATAAGGTATATTCAAAAGTGGACGGCTTCATCGTGGGAAGCTATTTCAAAAAGGCCGGCAAGGCCGACAACCTTGTCGATGCGAGGCGGGTAAAAGCGTTCACCGATGCGTTATTAAGCCAAAGAAAGAAGGGATGAAGCCCCCGGGGAATATTCGGTGGATAAGGAGGCGAAAGGTAGGTTTAAAGCGGGCCTGCCCTGTGAATCTTGCGTTCCTGCAAGGGCACGCCGCCGCGTGCCCCTACAAATTTGATTTTATTCCCACAATCTCCTTTGTCACCTGAATCCTCTTTTCCAAATCGTACAGATTCCGGACGACGATTTGATTGGTCACCGGAGAGCCGGCGGCGTTGATGGTAAAGCCCATCAGGGTGCCGGTGAGACGGGAGGCGGCCAGGTCCTGGGCCAGGTTCATGACCTTGAGTCTCTCTTCCGTCGTGTACTTCGGGCTTCCCTGGAGGCTTTCGTCGATGTATCTCCGCAGCTCGGGATGATTCCAGTCCGCCTCCGTGGGCATGGTGCTCAACAGCCCTCCGCCGATGTCGTGCAGATAACTCAGGTGGGTTCCCATGCGGGAGCGGATGAAGTTCAGGCCGGAATTGGCGATCACCGGGTCGGGCAGAAAAACCCCGCTGGGATGTTTCTTCCCCTCCATGGCTGCTCCCAGGGAGCATCCGAATGCGGTTTCGGCGGCCATCATCATCTCGGTTATCTTGTCCCGGATATGAGAGGTCTTCATGCCGAGGCCGTTGACCTCGGCAGCCAGGGCGGCGGTTCCGATGAACAAGTCGGTGTGCCCTGCGCTGCAGGCGCACTTGGACTGGCGATGAAGCGAGGCGAAGTAGAGGGGCAGTTTGAAAGCCTGGTCCCATTCGTGGCACATGAAAATTTTGTCTTCCGGGACAAATACGTTATCAAAGATGGTCATGGCTTCAACGCCCAGGAATCGGGAACTGAGGGGGCTTTCCATTTGCGTTTGGTTTATCGGCCCGGGGGAGGGGCGGGCGATCATCTTGAGTCCCCTAGTATCGATGGGGACAGCAAAGGAGACCGCGTAATCCTTATCTTCCTGGCCAAGGGCCCGGCAGGGAACGACCACGACCTGATGGGCGGCGGGCCCGTAGGTGGTATGCACTTTGGTCCCCCGGACCAGAATCCCGCCCGGCTTTCTTTCCACAATTCTCAGGTCTGCCGAATGTTTTTGCTGAGAGGGGGGGAGGGACCGGTCCCCCTTGGGGTCCATCATCCCCCAGGCTATGATCTGCCCCTTTTTCTGGAGGGTTTTTACGAAGTCCCGGAACCTCGAAAAGTACTTCGTCCCATGGGCCTGGTCGATGTCATGGATCAGGGCCCAGGTGACCGAGAGCATATTGGACATGCAGCCGGCGCAGATTCGCCGTCCGGTGACCTCCCGGGTCAATTTGGCTTTGGCGACCACATCCTCCAGGCTTTCCTGGATATGGAGCTGAAGTCTGGGTACCTCCTCCCCCGTCAAGGGTGACTGAACGGCAGCGGAGACGCGGTATCTCGGGTCCAGGGCGAAGTCGTATCCGGCGGCGATGTGATTCACGGTTTGGCGGAGGAGGGGGTGGGACCAGACCGCCTGAATCCTTTCTCCCCGGATATATACTTCAGGGGAGAATTCTTTCAGGCTTTCCACGTATTCTTTACCGCTTAAAAGGGCCATGGAAGCCTCCCAAATTCGGAATACGGAATTCGGAATGCGGAATGGAAAACGGATTATTTTCCGCTGGCCAGAAAAGTTTTCAGGGCGGCGAAGTCTTCGTTCATGTATTTCAGGCGTTGGGCGATGCCCATGGCCACTCGTCTGTAAAACTTGGCGGCCATGGGAGGATTCTTGTCCAACAACGAAATCAGGCCGGCAATGGGGATGATTGTGAGCTGGCAATTTTCCATGGCCAAGCCCGAGGCTGAACGAAGACGCTGATCGAATAAGGACATCTCTCCCAAGTAACTCCCGCTGCCCAGCTGGACCAGTTCCTGATCTTCTCCCTTCTTCGTCTTTTTGGTGAGCTTCAGCGTGCCCAGGTCGAGCAGGATCAGGGTGTCCCCCGGTTTATCTTCGTGGAAGGCGTATTCCCCCTGGGATATCTTCGCCTTGCGGGAGATATTGCGGACCTTCTCCAGTTCTTCTTCGGTGAAGTCGGCAAAGAGCAGAATTTTTTCCAGGTCAGCAGGCATGATTCCTCCTTTCGATTCAAAACATCAGGCAGCCCCAGAGTCTACAGAGCGGCGAAGCCGCAAAATTATAGGACGCAGATGAACGCAGATCAAATCCAAGAAAAAACATTACAAAAGGAAAAAGGTCTGTCCAGGAGTCCTGAGGACATAGAGAAGATACTCTTTTTGAAAGGAAAAATTCAAGCCCAAAAGTAACCCCATGAATATCATTTATCTGTGTTCATCCGCGTTTATCTGCGTCCCATAGACCCTTTGACGCCGGGTCGTTCGATTGCCTTCGTTCGATCTTTTTTCCGTCCAGGGTCAGATAGGACCGGTAGAGGTCGGCGGTCAAGCAGGAATGAATGGGGAGAATGATCAGCAGGTCCCCCACTTTCGTCTGCCGCAAGAAGGAATCGTTCATTTCGATCAGCCCGTGCTCCTGGGACAGGGAAACGATCGGGGCCTTCCTTTCTGCCGGCCCCCAGGAGGCGTCCCCGGGGAAAGCGGCGTATCCGTACACTCTTCTTCCCCTCTTATCCAGGAGGAATTCCTTGGAAAGATGGACTGCTCCCCCATAGATGACCAGCTGATTCCAGGCTTCATACTTGGCCACCACCGGGCAGGCCACGGCTGCGGCGATGTCCTCGTCCCGGCAAGCCCCAAGCTGGGTCATGGTCAAATCATAGAAGACGAAGTTCCCGGGACGGATTTCATCGGCCCCGGTGAAAGAATTCGATACGCTGCAGGAGGGGGTATCCCCGACGGAAATTTCGCAAGGGTGAATCCCTTCTTCCTTCAGGTGCTTTTTCACGGTGCGGAGCTTCAGCAGGCTGTCTTTGTGAATCTTTCGGATTTCATCCGTGGATTCGGCGTGGTAGGTATGCCCGCTGTGGGTTAGAAGCCCGGCAAAAGCCAATTTCGACCGGGAGGAAATGGCCCTGGCCACGGAAAGGATCTTCGAAAAATCGTCCCAGGGAATTCCGGTCCGATGGTATCCTACGTCCACGTCGATCCAGGCCCGGGTCTTGGCCGGGAGGAGGGAGGAAAGGCTCCGGGCGAGCTCAACCGAGTCGAGGAGAAGGTTTAGCTTGATTTTCCGGGCCAGGGATTGCATCGCCTTTTCTTCAAGGAGATTGACGGTGAAGGCCACGGTGATATCCTTCCAGCCATGATCGGCGAAGTACGCGGCCATGTCGAGAGAAGAAACGGTGATGGATGTGACCCCGCAGCGCCGGAACCAGGTTCCGATCTCGGCCGACTGGTGAGTTTTGAAATGGGGCCGGAACCGCAGGCCTGTCCGGTCCGCTTTCTGTTTCATGCGCTTGAGGTTACGGATCACCCGGTTCTTATCCAGCAGGAGAGTGGGGCGGGTGATGGTCAGGGACTTAAGAAGGTCGGACAAATTTGACATGGGGTTTCCTCGAATGATTTGGTGTTTTGAGATGGCGATCTCATTGGGAGTCAATGGGGTAAAGGCAGCTGATGAAATGCCCGGGCGAGGTCTCCTCCAGATCGGGGACCACAGCATCGCAGTCCCCCGGCGGTATCGGCAACGGGGATGGAACACGCAGCCCTTGGGCGGGTGTATGGGGGAGGGCACGTCGCCGGGCAGGGTAATTCTCTTCTTCTGGGCCTTGAGGTCGGGCATGGGGACGGCGGAGAGCAGGGCCTCGGTGTAGGGATGACGGGGACGGCCGTAAATCGCCTCCACCGGGGCCATCTCCATGATCTTCCCGAGGTACATGACCGCCACGCGGTTGCTGATGTACTCCACCACCCGCAGGTCATGGGCGATGAAAAGAAAGGTAAGGTTGAATTCTTTCCGGAGCTCCACGAGCAGGTTGAGAACCTGGGCCTGGATGGAAACGTCCAGGGCCGAGACCGGCTCGTCCGCGATGATCAACCGGGGGTTTAGGACCAGGGTCCGGGCGATGGCGATGCGCTGGCGCTGGCCGCCGCTGAACTGGTGGGGGTAGCGACTCATGTGCTCGGTCCGAAGGCCGACCCGTTCCAGAACCCGGGCCACCCGGTCCCGGATTTCCCCTTTGGTGCGGCAGAGCTTATGGATCTTCAGGGGTTCGGCCACGATCCGCTCTACGCTCATCCGGGTGTCCAGGGCTGCATAGGGGTCCTGGAAGATGACCGTCATCTTCCGCCGGAGCCGGTGCATCTCTTCCCTTCCCAGGGAGAAAATATCCCGCCCTTCAAACCTGACCGTTCCTGCCGTGGGTTCGATGAGCCGGAGAATCAGACGCCCGGCGGTGGTTTTCCCGCAGCCGCTCTCCCCGACCAGTCCCAGAGTCTCCCCGTCGGCCACCCGGAAGCTGACCCCGTCCACGGCGTGGACCTTTCCCACGGTCTTGGAAAAAACGCCCCCCCTAATGGGAAAGTACTTTTTCAAACCTTCAACTTCCAGGAGAATGTCCGGGCCGGGGGTATCCATCGTTCGTCCTCAGGGTCCCAATAGCCAGCAGGCCACCAGGTGGCCGGGTTGGGGCTCGAATAGAGCCGGGCTTTTCTCCCCGCAGATATCCATCTTACGCGGGCAGCGCGGATGAAAGAGGCAGCCCCGCGGCAAATCGAGCAGGCTGGGAACCATTCCCTTGATTTCGGTAAGCCGGGATTTCTCGCGGATGGCCCGGTCCGAAGGGATGCTTCCCAAAAGCCCCAGGGTGTAGGGGTGGCAGGGGTTTTCGAAAAGGTCCTCCACCCGTCCCTGCTCCACGATCTTCCCGGCGTACATGACGATCACCCGCCGGGCCGTCTCGGCGATCACCCCCAGGTCGTGGGTGATGAACAGGATGGCCGTCCCGAATTTCCGCTTCAGCTCGTTCATCAGCTCCAGGATTTGGGCCTGGATGGTCACGTCCAGGGCCGTGGTCGGCTCGTCGGCGATGAGCAGGCTGGGGTTGCAGGAGAGGGCCATGGCGATCATGACCCGCTGGCGCATCCCGCCGCTCATCTGGTGGGGATACTCATGAAAACGGCGTTCCGGAGAAGCGATTCCCACTTCGCCCAGCATCTGAATGGCGCGGTCTTTGGCCCCCGATTTGGACAGGTTCTGGTGCAGGCGGACGGCTTCCACGACCTGGTCCCCCACGGAATAGACCGGGTTCAGGGAGGTCATGGGCTCCTGGAAGATCATACTGATCTGGCAGCCCCGGATGGCCCGCATCTCTTTTTTGGTCAGCCCGGTCAACTCTCGTTCCTTGAACCAGATTTTGCCCCCGGCGATCCGGCCGGGCGGGCTCGGAAAGAGGCGCATGATGGAGAGGGCGGTCACGCTCTTCCCACACCCCGACTCTCCCACCACCCCCAGGGTCTCGCCGCCGAGGATCGAAAAGTCCACGCCGTCCACGGCCTTGACTATCCCCTGCTCGGTGTCGAAGTAGGTCTTCAGGCCCTCGACCTTCAAGAATAGGAGCTGCTGAAGGTTTTCGTCCAATGATTACCCCTGGGTTCAAAATGCGGAATGCGGAATGGCGAATGCGGAATTCTCGGCCCGGGCTACACCCGGCATTCTGAATAGCAAGTTTTCCTCGCCCCTTTTCCCCCATGGCGCACGGGCGACCGGCCGGTCGCCCCTACAAATTTCTTCTTCCATTCGGTGTTCACCATTCCGAAATTCGGGTTTCGTTGTTTAAAGGGACGCAGAATCCTGAAAATATGCGTTTATCTGCGTCCGAATCATTTGGTTTTGTTCCGGTCTTTTATTCCGCAATCCGCATTCCGCATTCAGGTGTGCCGGATCCTCGGATCCAGGAAGGAGTAGCTGATGTCCGCGAGCAGGTTGATGAAGGTGACCGCGAAGGCTACCAGCAGCACCCCTGTCTGGAGCACGGGGAAATCATTGAAAAGAACGGCGTTCATGAGCAGGCGGCCGATCCCGGGAACGGAGAAGACCACTTCGATGATCACGATTCCCCCGATGAGCCGGCCGATTCTCATCCCCAGGAGAGTGACCACCGGGATGAGGGCGTTACGCAGGGCGTGCTTGATGATCACCGTGAATTCGGCCACTCCCTTGGCCCGGGCGGTCTGCACGTACTCCTCATTCAGGACTTCCAGCATGGAAGAGCGAAGCTGCCTCATGATCTCCGCGGCGACGACCGATCCCAGGGAGATGGCCGGCAGGATCATGGCCAGGAGGTTGCGGACCAGACTCTCCGAGGGCGATACATATCCCGAGGAAGGGAGCCAACCCAGCCACAAGGCAAATACCAGGATCAGGAGCATTCCCAGAAAAAACTGGGGCATGGCCACCCCGCTCACCGCCAGGACGGTCCCGGTCGTGTCCACCCAGGTGTTCGGCCGGAGGGCGGAGAGGATGCCCATGGGAATGGCCACCAGCAAGGAGAATAAGATTCCCAAGGCCAGAAGCTCCAGGGTTACGGGAAGTCTCTGGGCAAAGAGGGTCATCACGTGGACCCGGGTGCGGATGGAAATTCCGAAGTCTCCGCTGAAGAGGGCGGAGAGCCATTTGAAATACTGGATCACGATGGGCTGATCCAGTCCCAGCTCCTGACGGACGGCCTTGATCATCTCCTCGCTGGCCCCTTCGGCGCCGACCACCGCCAAGGAGGGGTCGCCCGGCAAAACCATGCACAGGGTGAAAGAGATGAGGGTGACCACGAAAAGGGTGATCAGGGTCTGAAA
>Ga0113563_10002785_pt1 | contig 10690 bp, 10 predicted proteins | sample Mud3Dept3metaG_FD_80117 | JGI IMG/M metagenome (GOLD analysis project Ga0113563, IMG submission 80117) | Freshwater wetland microbial communities from Ohio, USA, analyzing the effect of biotic and abiotic controls - Mud 3 Core 4 Depth 3... | ecosystem: Environmental > Aquatic > Freshwater >...
ATATACGCCATGGGCAAAACAGACATAACGATTAAGAACACAAGAATCGTCAACTTCGGCACAGGCATAGAACTCCGCATGACAGATTTTGAGAGCGGCTCAACGTCTTCAAACAACCAAATTCTTGGCAACTATTTGGAAAACGAGTACTGGGGAATGGACCTAAACACCCTCAACGGCAAAGTGACAGGCAACACCATAGTCGTAAAGAAAGGCATTTACGGCGTTAACTTCCAATCCAACAACACCACATTCATAGACAATTTATTCACAAACGGTGGCCTAGCCGTGTTCAATCAGGGAGTAGGGAATGTTTTCTCTGGAAATACCATCAACGGAAAACCACTGGTTTACTTAGATGGGCAATCAAACCAGGTGATAGACGGCGCAGGCCAAGTCATTTTAGTCAACTGCAACAACATGGTTATCCGAAACGTCCAAGACACCGTTGATTTAAGACAAACTATCCAGCTTTTCGGGACAACCAACACAAAAATAACCAACAGCAAAGGCAACATAGCCTTAATCGACTCAGACAGCAACATAATCGCACAAAACGACCTATCCGAAGTTGGGTCAATGGCTAACTATGACAGCGCAGCCCTTACACTAACAAGATCCAACAATAACACGGTGTCACAGAATAGGATGGTTGCGACAAACGCCAACGGCGTCATTTTAGGCGGTTCATCTTATAACATAATTGAAAAAAACCGCATTGCCATTTCGGGGGTGGATCAAGCTGCAATCAGGCTGGAGACGCTACCCCAATTCAGTTGCCAATACAACTATATCCGTGAGAACAGTGTGACAAGTCAAGATAACGGTATTTACTTCAGAAACGGCGCGAAAAACAACTACGTATTCAGCAACCTGATAAGCGGCTGCGAAACGGGCTTAGCACTTTTCAGCGCACATTACAACCAGTTCTACGCAAACAACATAACCGGCTGCACCCAGAATGGGGTTTACTTTTCAATTTCAGACTACAACAGTTTTTTCCACAACAACTTTGTAAACAATGCCGAACAAGCCCGAGAAAACCACCAGCTTTACTGGTGGGGCATTCAAAATGACACGTATTACTCTGAAAACAACAAGTGGGACAACGGGAAAGAAGGCAATTTCTGGAGCGATTACACAGGGGCAGACGTCAACGGCGACGGCATAGGCGAAACACCCTATACCGTATATGAAAACTACATCGACCACTATCCTCTCACGGCACCCTACGACATCGGCAACGTATCGGTCGATTATGAGGAGTGGTCTCCACCTCTGCAAATAATAATTTTGTCCCCACAGAATGTTACCTACAATGCAACTAATGTCGACCTCACCCTGACGATTTCCCAGTCAACCAGTTGGCTAGCTTATAGTTTGGACTCCCATTCAAACAACACAATAAATGGAAATAACACGCTGACCGCCTTAGCTAGGGGCACCCACACCATAACGGTTTACGCTAACAACACACATGGTGCAACGGCAGCATCCGACACTATAACTTTCTATGTTGATGCCAATAACGCCAACCTGATTTTAATCGTGGCGGCTGGGTCTGGGGCAATTGCCGTTGCTATAGCAGTTGCGGGTTTGCTGCTTCACCGAAGAAAAAAGGCAACACCCAAAGCTTAAAAGACGGCCTGACTGGGAAAGAAAGAGACAACTTTTAATGTTTGGCTTTAATGCAGATTACTTTACTCCCAGAACCCACGTAGGCTATGTCAGTTAAACCCACAAACAACCCGGTTTCTATCACACCCGGAAGCATCTTGAGCTTAACTTCCAAACCCGCAGGATCGGGGATTTCGCCGAAGTACGCGTCAAGGACTGCGTTTCCGTTGTCGGTTATGACCGGTCCAAGTTTGCCTTTAACTTCCCGTACAACGGATTTTCCGCCTAACGCTGCGATTTTTTGCTTTACAGGAGCCAGCGCAAACGGCAAAACCTCCACGGGCACAAACTGGTTTTTTTCGCCGAGGTAGCGGACTTCTTTGGCTCCGTCAGCGATTATGATGTTTAGTTTGCTGACAGATGCCACGATTTTTTCCCGCAAAAGGGCAGCTCCGCCGCCTTTGATTAGGCACAATTCGTCTGTGAGCTGGTCTGCGCCGTCTATGGTAACGTCGATGTTTGGGTGCTCATCTAACGTGGTGATTTGGATGCCGCATTCTACGGCGACTTGAAAAGCCTGGGACGATGTTGGTATGCCCAAAATATGGAGGCTCTCTTTTTTTACGCGTTCACCTATCGCCTGAATTGCCAGCGCCGCTGTGCTGCCACTTCCTAAACCCACGACGAAACCGTCTTGGACATGCGCCACGGCTGCGTCGGCTGCGTTCTGTTTTTCCTGTCGCGTGCTGTCGGTGTTAGCTTTCAATTTCCATCTGACCCAATTTGTCTAGGACTTTCTCAACTTCACTACGGATGGAATCGATGCGACGTTCCGCCTCGGTTTTTTGGTCTGGCTTCTCCTCGGGCGGTTTCCGTTTTTTGGGCGCCGCAGGTTTCTTTTCGCCTGCCTCCGCTTGAGGCAAATCAGTTTCCTCTTCCTCTTCGGCTTCTTCGTCCTCCATCTGGACGGTTTGCTGAGGCAGTTTTATGGGGATCTCCCGTATGGGTTTCACATCAATTTTGCCGCGGAGCTCCTCAACCTTGCTGGTGATGTCGCCGAACCTTTCACTGAAGAGTTTCATGAGGTCTTCCTGCATGCTTTCCAACTGGTGTAGGGCAATTATATTCTCATCTTTGGAGATTGATTCTTTGATGCTGTTCATGCGGTCCTTATACATGGCAGCGAGGCGTTCACGTTCAGTTTCAGTGATTTTGCCTTCCGCTGCAGCTTCATAGAGTTTGCGTATTGCGTCACCGAGGATTTCACGTTCCAAATCAAGTATGCGGAGTTCGTCTTTGGCGTTGTGAGCCATGTTGGCTTGAACGCTTTTGCTAATTTTAAACGGCGCAGGCATACTGTTGTACTCGAGATCGATTTGGGGGGTTTTGCCGACTATCTTCTGTTGAGGCGATGCGGGTTTTTTAGCGACGCCGTATTTGCGCATAATATAGATGACGATTGAGACGGCTGCAACGACTACCACCACTAAAACGATCGCCATTACAACTGTTGGATCTTCAAACCAAGCCAAACCTAGCCATCCTCGATACTTTGAATGCGCACCATGTATATTTAACTTAATATAAACGCCAATTAGTGCGCTAGGAGTTTAAATAAATATTGCAAGCTTTCCCATCATACAGGAGGTTTTGGCAGGCGCTTGCGAACCGCTACAGGCACTTGGCGCTAAAAAGCAGGTGATGGGAAACTTGCTGCTTTGCCGAGACCCCCTCACTATACAGGGGGTTCACAGTTGGGCAAGTTATCTTTAAGCCTGCACTGGGTGTTTTTGGAAAAACCTTCTTATTCCTTGTCATCGAGTATTGTGCTGTGAGGGGGAACTGTGGTAAGCTTCTCGTTTCCTAAGCGTGAACTCGCCTTTTTGGCCCTAGTACTTGCAGTTTCCCTTGTAGTTAGGGTTCTCCTATTTCCACAACAAGGCTACCCAATCGACACGAACTGCTTCATTTCATGGCTTAACACGGCCTCTTCACAAGGGATAAGGCAGTTTTATGAAGTTGCAGGATTTGCCGATTACCCCCCGTTTAACGTTTACCTATTTTGGTTTTTCGGTTCCTTGGCGAACGGTTTAGGCATCGCCATCGAGAGCATCATCAAGTGGGTACCCAACCTCTTTGATTTAGCCACAGCTACGCTGATCTATTTTTTTGTCCGAAGTCAAGCCAACCTAAAAATCGCCCTGTTAGCGACGGCGCTCTACGCCTTAAACCCCGCAGTGATCTTCAACGTCGCGGTCTGGGGGCAATTCGACGCCGTCTACACCTTCTTTCTGGTTTTCTCGCTTCTGCTTGCCCTTAAAAATAAACCTGAACTTTCCGCCGTATCCTTCGCGTTAGGCATCCTCACTAAACCTCAGAGCATTGCTTTGGCTCCTCTTTTAATATTCTTAATTTTTAAAAAGAACCGCTTCAAGCATCTGCTTTATTCAGTGGTTGCATTTGCCGCAACAGTTTTTGTAGTCATATTGCCTTTCCAGTGGCCAAACAATAACCCCGTCACTTTCCTTACCGACATCTACTTCGGCGCCTATGGCGGATACGCCTACAATTCCATAAACGCCTTCAACTTGTGGGGGATGTTTGGGATGTGGATACCCGACGGCAGCCTATACCTCGTTGGTTGGGGGCTGTTCGGTGCAGCCGCTTTATTCACCCTCTACGTCTTCCATAAACGTTACAACGTTTCAGGAGATTACTTAGCTATTTTTGCTGCGTTCATGCTATTCTTTAGCTTCTTTATGTTACCGACCAGAATCCACGAACGCTACATGTTCCCAGCTATGGCTACGTTGGCGTTAATGTTTCCTCTTCTGAAGCGGACGCGCCTCTTGTACGTGGTGTTAACGGGGACATTGTTCATAAATGAAGCCTACGTACTTTACTGGCTAAACCTCTACTACCCCTATGCGCCGAACTTGACCGGCGACCCCCTCGTCATAGCAGTAAGCGTTATCAATTTATTGATGCTGACATATGCTTCCATATTGATGTGGTTTGAACTCAATGGACGGGAGTGGCTAAAACCTGAACCCGCTACCCCTGCTCCGTTAAGTCCAACTCCAGAAAAAGGTGAATCACCATCAACTTTGACCTAAAAGTAACCAAGATAGACCTACTCACTATGGTTTTGCTGTCAATCCTCTTCTTCGGTATGGCAGCTTGGAACGTCGGGATAGTTGATGCACCCGTCAACAATTGGCAAACCACTGGAACCGAAACCTTCTACGTAGATTTAGGCTCAAACCAAAACGTGCAATACGCGTATTTCTGGGTCAAAAGCGGCAACGCCACAATCACCATCAACTCGGGGACGCCGGAAAACTGGGAATACGTGGGGCAATTCGCACTTCAGGACCGAGCCACGGATTACTCGACTGTTAGAGATATAGATATGAGATTTGGTAACACCAATACACGATATCTAGAATTCAACGTAACAGCGGTGAATTACGATGCTAGGCCAGACTTCTACTGGACTGTGCCTAACCCAAGCGACCGAGAACCATCACCCTTTATCGAAGTCAAAGAAATCGGTCTAGCGGGACCCAACAACCAGCAGATCCCAATCCTCAGCATAAACGGTGAAAACGCGAACTCATCTGTAGCAAGATTGACTGATGAACAGGGTAAACTTGAATTTCCCCCCACCTACATGTCCAGTATGTATTTTGACGAGGTTTACTTCGCTCGCTCAGCGGAGAATTTCGTTAACAGCACCATCCCCAAAGAAAGGACCCATCCGCCTCTTGGGAAACTGATCCAGGCCGCAGGGGTTGAGATTTTCGGGGAAACACCCTTTGGCTGGCGCATAATGGGCGTCATATTCGGCACCCTAATCGTTCCCTTGATGTATTTGTTGGGCAAGAAACTGTTCGGCACCTGGATAGGCGGCTTCTCCGCAGCGTTTTTGATGACATTTGACTTCATGCACTTTACCATGGCACGCATCGGCACCACAGACACCTACGTCGTGTTCTTCTCTTTGGTTTCACAAATTTTCTTCTTAGTTTACTTCATGCAAATCGTCAAAAACGGGTGGAAAAACACGCCTGTACTGCCATTGTTTTTGGCGGTGGTTTTCTTCGCGCTCGGAGTCTCCACAAAATGGTTTACGCTTTGGAGCGCCGCAGGCATGGCAGCTCTCTTGGTGGCGGTTAGGTTTAAGGATTTGATGCGCCTTAAAGGCAGCCTAAGCGACAAATACGTTGCCTTCTTTGACCACCCAGCCCTGCTACTCGTGGGCTTTGTCGGTATCGCAGTCCTGATTTACTTCGCAACCTACATCCCCGAGATGCTTTTGGGCGACTCATTCCCATCCGTACTTAACTTACAGATTTCCATGCTGAGTTTCCACTCTGGTTCTGTGGTGGATTCTGCTGGAGCGCCCTGGTGGTCTTGGCCCACAATGTTTTACCCCGGCGGTTCAGCAGCCAGATGGTTCGACATAACCTATTTCCCGACTGACAACAACCCCATATCCACCATCTACGTGTTGGGCAACCCAGCGATCTGGTGGACTGGTTTCGCGTTGGTGCTGATTTTGGCTTACCAAACGCTGCATGTGCAGGAGGTAGCGATAAACCTTTGGAACCGGATTAAAAAGTCAACAGTGCGTCAAAATATCAGAGGGAACGGTTGGGACATAAAAGGCATTTACATAGTTGTGGTGTTCTTTTTCAGCTGGCTAATCTACATCTTCGTTGGCAGAGCCACCTACATCTACCATTTCTACTTAAGCGTCCCCCTACTCATCCTGGCGATAACCTACTTCATCAATAAGTACTGGCACACCAAATACGGAAAACTCGGAGCCGTAGCCATTTTTGCAGCATCAGTGGGGACTTTCTTGCTGTTTTATCCTGTGATTTCAGGTGCCCCCGTTGACCCCACTTACATCCACAATTACCTTGATTGGTTCCCAAGCAGGTTCTACGCGCCATGACCATTCCAAACACTTCGGCTCAAACTTTGCAGGTTTCGCTAGTTCTTCCCGCCTATAACGAAGTAGACTACCTCACGCCAGCTGTGGAAAAAACAGTGCCAATCCTAGACGATTTTGCTGATTCCTACGAAATTATCATTGCTGAGGATGGCAGCACAGACGGCACCGCGGAACGCTCCGAGGAATTAGCGCATAAATACCCCTGTATCAGGCACATTCATCGGGAACAGCGCCTCGGCAGGGGCACAGCATTAAAGAACGCGTTTAAGCAAAGCCGCGGGGAAGTTTTGGTTTACATGGATTTAGATTTGGCAACAGACCTCAGCTACCTCAAGCCACTGGTGGACGCCATTGCGGTTGAAGGCTACGACTTCGCGACTGGTTCACGTATGCTAAAAGAGAGTAGAGCACAGCGCACATTTGGCAGAAGCCTCAGCTCCAAAAGCTACAACTGGCTAGTGCGACAAATGCTTAGCTCCAAATTATATGATCACCAATGCGGGTTCAAAGCGTTCAAGCGGCAATCACTTTTGGGTTTGCTTGATGAGGTGGAGGCGACGCATTGGTTTTGGGACACCGAAATTATGGTGCGCGGTTACAACCACGGGTTTAGAATTAAAGAGATAGCTGTGCAGTGGCGTAGCGGCAAAGGCACTAAAGTGAACATAGCTAAAGACTCCTGGAGCATGTTTCGGCAGGTTCTGTCGCTTTGGTGGAAACTGAAAGTTAAAAGAAGATAATTACCGCTTAGCTAAAAGGATAAATGCTCGTACAACCAAAGCCAACCCAAACATCATTATTACCCCAGCCCAAAACACGAACCACTCGCTTTGCTGGTCAATGTTAACTAGGTATGTTATAGATAAGTAGCTTGTTCCCAACCAGAACACAATGTTCTCCACAGTTTCCGCTTTCCGCTCAACAGAGGATCGGAAGTAAATGCGGAGGAACAGGATTATGATTTCTAAGACACCTAGGGCTATGGCAAACTGGAAGACAGCGAAGAACAGGTCTGTGTGGGCGGTTGCGATGCTTGGGGCAGGGAGCGGTATATTGGTTCCGGGGATTGGTGAAAGCGTTAGGGAAATGAAGAAGTCAACGAGTTCATCCCAGAGGCTGTTGGGTAGATGACTGACGTAGACGGCGGCGATTATGATGAAGATTGTCCCTACGTAAATGGCTGTAAAGAGGTTCTCTTTTCTCTTCTCAGAAAGTCCCTCAGGTCTAAGCAGGTAAGTCACGAAGGTTCTCCATCGGGTTTTATTCGGTCATGGACACATATACCTTTCTCTATAAGCGGGTAGGTGCATGTTTTAAATAGTCAGAGCTAAATAGAGAATAATAGGAAGAATTAATTATGTCGTATTGTCCAAAATGTGGCAACAAAGTTGACGAAGACATGGCTTTCTGCCCACGTTGCGGAGCCGCACTTAAAGCTCCTCCAACCGCAGTACCTCCAACAGTTGAACCACCACCTGCCCAACCGTATCAACGGAGAAACGAGAAAGCTGAAAAGAACGAGAAAAACGAAAAAGACCAGCGAGGCGAAAAAGGCGAGAAACAGGAGAAAGGCGAATACGGTTTTGTCGGCTACTTAATAGGCGGATTAATTCTGATAACCATTGGGTTCTTTTTGATTCTGCAGATAACAAGCCAAACACTTACTGCAGGCGGCGACTTCGCAATAATGTTGCTAATCATCGGCGTCATCATAATAATCGGAGCCATCTATGTAACTATGGTTGCACGTAGGCATTCGCCTCGTCCAACCTAGATAAAACGACTTAGAAAAGCCCTGTACAACTTGTGCTCAAACAGCGTAAGCGGCGTGTTCCGACCGAACACGCGGAAATAGTTTTTTCCTGCAGCCTCAATTAAATCGCCTATATCGTAACGCGGCAACATGCATGAGGAAACAATAAGTCTACCCCATTCGCCCCGTTTCAATTCATGCAGCATTTTCACGCCTTTGCCTGTGGCTACTTCAAAAAGGTAAGCGTCGTAATTCGGCACAATGTAGGGTAAATTGTCCAGCTGCTGACCAAACACACCTTCCGTGGCAGTGTACATCTCCACTATGGGTATGTGGCCGAAGTACTTCTTTAGCACGGGACCGTATTTGAAGTGGATTTTGCGTACGCTGGTGCAGAAAAGCGCTTGGGGCTTCCAGATGTCGCGGGGTTTCTTGCCGTATTTACGGTTGATGTAACGCGCGAACCCCAAAATAACTGGGGTGACGCCCATGGTAGCGGTGACGTTTTGGTCTTTTGCTAACTCGTAAACGAGGTCGAAACGTTTCTCCCAATCCTTGCGCCCAATTCCACTGCCTAATGCGTCGATCTGTTCCTGCCTTGGGAGGAGGCTGACGCGGTCAAACATGGGATTAAGCCGCGCATAGGTGCCGCTGCTGTAACCGTAGGTGACGGTTTCTCCTTCGCAGTTCATTGTGTGGACTGCTGAGGGAAAGTTGAGGTTTAAGATGACGCCTAAGAAGACATTGTAGTTATTGTTTTTAACGGCGAAATTGATTAAGGCTCGGGCTCCACAACTATAGATTTGTTTAAGATGGGTCTGTGTAGCTGGGATAACTTTGGATTTTCCAGTCGATCCGCGCGTCATAACCCAGCATTGTGCCGGTTCATGCAAAAAAGCTTTAAAATTACGTTGTTTAACCTCATTGAGGTATGGAATTAGCCCCACATAATTTATTATTGGAAAATTATCCTGATAATCACTTATGTGACCTATTTTGTCGGCTTTATGACTTTTACCGTATTCGGTGGAGCGGTATTTAGGCAGCAATTCCTGGAGCACCTGCTCCTGAGCCTTCAGCGGATCCTCCAACGAATCGTACCAAGGCTTGACATATGGTTTTAGAATTGCATTGATAGCGTCTAGGTCGGGCAACATAGCGCTCACTACACTGTGTTACGAATTTGCTTATATGTTTCTCCATGCCTAAAATAAGTTGAAAGCCAGCAAAGTGAATTCCTCATGTCTGAAGTTGTTAAGGTCGCAGCTGAAAAAATCCGTAAACTCCAAGTGCAAGGTGCCCGTAACGTCGCGATAGCCGCGGTTAAAGCCATCCAAACTCAAGCCAAAGATACAAAAGCGAAGGATAAACCCCAGTTTTTAGCTGAACTCAAAAAAGCTCAAACCATCCTAGCCGAATCACGCGAAACCGAGCCGCTGATGCGTAACGCCATGCGTTGCTTAATCGTTCAAGCTGAAAATACCAACGAAGAAAATGTACCTGAGTTAGGCCGAATGGTAAGGGATTCCGTGGAACAGTTTCTTGCGGATTTGGATGCTTCAAGAGAGCGAACAGCCGAAATCGGTGCGAAACGCATCTTCGACGGCGCGGTTGTGTTTACGCATTGTCACTCCTCAACTGTTACGCGGTTGCTTGCCAAAGCCAAAGAAGCAGGCAAAAAATTCAGCGTCATATGCACTGAAACCCGCCCTGCCTTTCAAGGACGCTTAACCGCCAAAGAACTTGTCGAGCTCGGAGTTCCAACTACGTTTATTGTGGATTCAGCGGCAAGGACTTTCATGAAGGATGCTGACATAGTCATCGTTGGAGCAGACGCCATCACAAGCGAAGGCAACGTCGTCAACAAAATCGGCACAGGCGGCATCGCTGTCCTAGCCCGTGAAGCGCGGAAGCCGTTTTATGTGGTTTCGGAACTGCTCAAGTTTGACCCCGAAACGCTCAGCGGAGAGTGCGAAAAAATCGAGCAACGCAGCCCTGCCGAAGTCTGGACAGAAGCCCCGAAGGCCTTAAAGGTGCGCAACCCTGCGTTTGACTTAACGCCCAACCGCTACATCCACGGTTTAGTCTGTGAAGAAGGCGTAATCGCCCCACAGTCAATCGTGCAGGTTATGCAACAAAAGTACCCTTGGGTTTTCCAAGCCGCTTCCTATTAACTACTATAGCCACTAGCACAATTGCCAAAATAAGCAATAGCATAAGCCAAGAGGGGAAATTTGTGCCTGATGAGTTGGTCGCTTGGTCGGGTGACGGGTCGGCGAATGCCCTGGGAATTGGAGTCAAGTTTGGCTTTTCAGCTATTAATGGTTCAGAAAAGTTGCATGGCGACACAAGCGGAG